>Ga0209108_10000254_pt1 | contig 29246 bp, 30 predicted proteins | sample Rifsed10ft1_FD_184003 | JGI IMG/M metagenome (GOLD analysis project Ga0209108, IMG submission 184003) | Soil microbial communities from Rifle, Colorado, USA - sediment 10ft 1 (version 2) | ecosystem: Environmental > Terrestrial > Deep subsurface > Rock core/Sediment | place: Rifle, Colorado...
TGCCCGTCGACGATCCATGGCGCGAGACTGGCCGGGTCCGGAGATGGACGCCGAGGCAGGATGCGAAGAAGCTCGTGAACCTCGGTCGCGAACGCGAGCGCACCGGCCGACTCGTGCACGAAGAGCCCGCCCGCGCCTAGCTGGTCGACGGCGAGCAGGCCTGTCGCCGCGTCGAGGTCCCAGACGAGGAGCGCGAACGATCCACGGAGCCGCTGCAGCGCGGCGGTGCCCCACCGATCGAACGCGAGCGACAGTACGCGCCCGGCCCTTGCGTCCGGCTCGCCGAGCTCGGCGGCGAGCTCCGGCCCGTTGCGGAGGGTGCCCGAGAGAAGAGAGATGCGTCCCTCGGCTCCCCGCGCGAGGTCGGGGGAGCGGAGGCTCAGGCGCGGAGACGAGAGGGAGCTCGCGTGGCCACCGCTCGGCCGAGCGCCGACGTCGAAGCCGCCGCCTGCGTGGCTACCGAAAGAACCCGCGAAAACGCGTGTCACGCGGGCACGTATCTATCAGGTGCGGTCCGGCCGGGTGCGGTCCGGCCGAGTTCCTACGAGAAGCAGGTGATGACGCACTTGACTGCCTTGGGGCTGTTCGGGAAGCGCTGGTCGAGCCCGCCCCGAACCGTTCCGCCGGCAGTCAACTCGAAGAGATCGCCGAGGTCCTTGATCTCCGGCTTCTCGTACGTGAGCTTCTCAGGCCCCGTGTTCCCAACTCCCCGCAGGTCCATCTTCCTCCTCAAGACTGTCATGGAGCGTGCGCTCCGGTCGCGCAAAGGGTATTGCAGGGCCTACGACCGGGTCAAGTACGAGAAATGGCCGATTTGCACGCCGCGGACATGGCTAGCCCCTAGTGGCCCTTGAAGTTGGGTTGGACTCGTAATGCCATCAGGCGGCGATCCGGTGTTTGGCTTCGGCGGCGGCGATCCGTCGGTCGCGGTGTTCGGTGTTGCGGTAGCGGACGTGCTCGGCGAGTGCGTATCCGAAGGCGTCCCAGTCGAGGTAGTCGGCGTTGCAGACGACGAACTCGGTGAGCGCGGAGAAGTGGCATTCGACCGGGTTCAGGTAGCTCGCGTAGGTGGGGGTCGGGACGAGCTTGATCCTGTTTTGGGCGGCGAAGGCGCGAATCGCAGGTACCCAGTTGGCCGAGAGGTTGTCCTGGATCCAGTAGATCCGCCGGCGTGCCGGGTAGGCGAGCCGGATCTGGCGCATGAAGGTGAGCATGTCGCTGCCGGCACGCCTCGGTCGCAGCCTGACCCGCAGCCGGTCGGCGTGGACGTCGTAGGCGCCGAACACGTAGCGGATACCGCTTCTGCGGTTGTAGTCGGCCCGTTGTCGCTCGGGCCGTCCTCTCGGCGCCCAGCCCGCTCCGGCGGTCGGGCGCAGGCTGACCGGCCCCATCTGGTCGAAGCTGACGACCGGCCCGTCCTTCGGCGCTTCCTCGCACAGAGCCAGGATGCGGGCGGCCTTCTCCGCGTAGTCGGGGTCGGGGCTGGCCTTCCAGGTGCGCGTGCGCTGGAACGACAGCCCGGCGTCGGCCAGCAGGGTGCCGAGGTGGCGCGGCGAGACCTCGATCCCCTCGCCGGCGAGGTGGTACGAGAGCCGCGGCAGCGACCAGCGGGTCAACGGGATCCCCTGCGCGTCGGGACGGGCACCGGCCACGCTGACGATCCGCTGCCGCTGATCAGTCGTGATCCGGCGGGGACGCCCGCCCCGGTAGCGAGGGCGCAGGCTGTCCATCCCTCGCTCGTTGAAGTCGTGAATCACCTTTCGCACCCAGGACGGATCGGTGCGCCACATCTGCGCGATCTGCGGCACCGGCATCCGCACGTTCGAGGCCAGCAGCACCGACGCCCGCTGCCGCGTGCACTCGTGCTTGGCACGCCGCGACATGCGCTTCAACCGCACCGCCTCCTCGTGCAGCAACGGGCGAACGAACACCGACGGGGGACGCATCACCACCTCCACGGTCGAGATGCGTCCCGATTCGACAGCGAGACCGAGTTTCCGGTCCAACGTTTCCTCAAGGGCCACTAGCGACTCCCCGCCAAGTAACAGACTGGTACTTGGTCCTCTGCGTTTCCGAGCGCGGAACCTCGCAAGTAACAGACTGTTACTTGGCTAGACGTGCGGCTTCTTCCTGGCGGCAGTCCCGTCACAGCTGAAGGACGACGAGGCGCTCCTCTGTCATCTCGCGTACGGCGTACGCCGGCCCTTCGCGGGTGTTTCCGGAGTCCTTGATCCCACCGTACGGCATCTGGTCGGCGCGGAACGTCGGCGCCTCGTTCACCGTTACGCCACCGAACTCGAGCTCTCGCGCCATGCGCAGCGCATCTTTGATGTCGCGCGTGAAGACGCCGGCCTGGAGCCCGTACCGGGTCCCGTTCGCGAGGGCGATCGCCTCGTCGATCGTGTCGTACGGGTTGACGGTGCAGACCGGCCCGAAGACCTCCTCGCACGACACCTTCGCGTCCGGCGGCGCGGCGGCGATCACCGTCGGCCGAAGCAGCTCGCCCTCCAACGTGCCGCCCGTGAGGACCTTCGCGCCGCGGCTCCTCGCTTCCTCGATCCAGTCGAGCACGCGATCTCGCTCGGAGCTCGCGATGAGCGGGCCGACATCCGTCTCCTCGTCTGCGGGATCTCCGACCTTGAGCGCCTCGACCCGCGGCACGAACGCCTCGAGGAAGGCGTCGTAGGCAGATCGCTCGACGTAGATCCGCTGGACGGAGATGCAGCTCTGGCCGGCAAAGGAGAATGCGTTGGCGGCCAGCTTGGCGGCGGCCTCTCCGACGTCCGAGTCCGCCGCGACGATGACGGGCGTCGCGTTGCCGAGCTCGAGGCCGACGCGCTTGCGAGCGGCCCGCTCACGAAGCTTCCACCCGACCTCGGCCGACCCGGTGAACGTGATGAGCTTGACGCGCTCGTCGGCGACGAGGACGTCGCCGATCTCCGCTGCCGGCCCGCACACGACGTTCAGCCAGCCGGACGGCAGTCCCGCCTCGGCCTCCAGCTCGGCGAGAAAGAGCGCCGAGAACGGCGTCTGGGACGCGGGCTTGAGGACGACGGCGCAGCCGGCTGCGAGCGCGGGGGCGACCTTGTGCGCGACGAGGTTGAGCGGGAAGTTGAACGGGGAGATCGCGCCCACGATCCCGACCGGATGGCGCAGCGTGAACGCGAGCTTCCCGGCGCCGGCGGGGGACGCGTCCATCGGGACGACCTCGCCGGCCAGCTTGCGAGCCTCGACCGCCGCCGTCGTGAAGGTGGAGACGGCTCGCGAAGCCTCGACCCGTGCCGCCTTGAGCGGCTTGCCTGCCTCCGCCGAGATCGTTCGTGCGGCGTCGTCCGCGCGGTCCTCGAGCAGACCCGCGACCCGGTCGAGGATCTCGGCCCGCACGTGGGCGGGGAGGGGATCGTTCATCGCCTGTTCCGCGGCGTCGAGCGCGCGTCTCGTCTCCGCGGCGCCGCCCTTCGCCACGCGGCCGACGAGTGCCCCGTCGTAGGGCGACCGAACCTCGATCCACTCGCCGGTCTCGGCCCACTCCCCGTCGATCAGCAGCCCGCGGTCGGTCGCGGTCGTCGCCATGTCGTGAGTGTACGAGACCCCCGAACACCCGGTGCTTTGTACGCTGTAAGGGATGCGAGACGCGTACATCGTCGACGCCGTTCGCTCTCCCATCGGGCGACGCGGAGGATCTCTCGCGGACGTACGGGCGGACGAGCTCGCGGCTCAGGTTCTGAACGGCCTCGTCGGACGGCTCGATCTCGAGCCCGCTGAGGTCGAGGACGTCCAGATGGGCTGCGTGACCCAGATCGGGGAGCAGGCGCTCAACGTCGGCCGGCAAACGGTACTGGTCGCCGGCTGGCCCGAGACCGTGTGCGCGTCGACGGTCGACCGGCAGTGCGGTTCCTCGCTGCAGGCTGCGTTCAACGGCGCTGCCGCCATCCAGGCCGGCCACCTCGACGTCGTCGTCGCCGCGGGCGTGGAGCACATGACCCGTGTGCCCATGGGGTCGAACCTCGGCGACGCGGGCTGGGGCGCGGTGAACGAGAAGATCGGCGAGCGCTGGCCGATCGTGCCGCAGGGCATTTCCGCAGAGGTGCTCGCGAAGGAGTGGAACCTGGCCCGTGGGCAGCTCGACGCATACTCGCTCGAGTCGCACCGGCGGGCGGTCGCCGCGATCGACGACGGGAAGTTCGAGAGCGAGATCGTCCCGGTGGAGATCGGCGCAGCCGGCGCGACCGTCCTCTTCGCGGTGGACGAGACACCACGCCGCGAGACGTCTCACGAGAAGATGGCCGAGCTCCAGCCCGCCTTCAAGGCGGACGGCGTCGTGACGGCCGCGAACTCGAGCTCGATCGTGGACGGCTCGGCCGCGATGCTGCTCGCGAGCGAGGCAGCCGCCGCGCGGCTCGGCCTCGCTCCGAGGGCGCGCTGGGTCTCGTTCGGGCTCTCAGGCGTCGACCCGTACCGGATGCTGCACGGGAACCCCCAGGCCTGTGCCAGCGCGCTCGCCAAGGCAGGCCTCACGTGGGACGACGTCGCGGTGATCGAGGTGAACGAGGCGTTCGCGTCCGTCGTCCTCCAGTTCCTCGCGGATACCGGCCTGCACGAGCGCTGGGAGGCCGGCGACGTCAACCCCAACGGAGGCGGCATCTCGCTCGGCCACCCGCTCGGGGCGACAGGCGCGAGGATCACGACGACGCTCCTGAACGAGCTCGAGCGTCGAGGCGGCCGCTACGGCATCGCCACGATGTGCATCGGCCAGGGCCAGGCCATCGCGGGCGTCGTCGAGCGTCTCTAGCCGCTGTCGGCAACCATCAGAAACGCTGATCGAAAGCGCCTTGTTCTCGACTGGTACTGATCGCCAGCACGAGGCACCATGAGGCCATGGTCGGATTCGTCATCATCAGCCTGCTGCTGATCCTGGGCCCTCTGGCGTACTTTGCCGGAGCCGACTCGCGGGTCGACGACGTCGCTCGCCGCCGCGGCTTCGGCAAGTAGCGGGTAGCTCGACACGCAGGCTCTGCACGTGCGCCGGGCGTGCGTCGCTAGGATCGCGCGTCGTGGCAGCTCGCGAGATTCGTACGATTGGCGTCGCCGGCCTCGGGGCCATGGGGGCCGGGATCGCGCAGCTCGCCGTGGAGGCCGGCTACGAGGCGATCGGTCGGGAGGTCACGGACGACCTCGGCGCGAAGGCGCGCGACCAGATCGCGCACTTCCTGCAGCGCAAGGTCGACAAAGACCAGATGCAGGCGGAGGAACGGGAGGCCGCCCTCGGCCGCCTGCGGCTCACGACAGACCTGTCGAGCTTCGGGGAGTGCGATCTCGTGATCGAGGCGATCGTCGAGAACCTGGACGCGAAGACCGAGCTCTTCGCGGAGCTCGAGCGGATCGTCCGGCCCGACGTCGTCCTCGCGACGAACACGTCTGCGCTCTCGGTCACCGAGATCGCTGCCGCGACGTCCTCACCCGAGCGGATCGTCGGGATGCACTTCTTCAACCCCGCGCCGCTCATGCCCCTCGTCGAGATCGTGCGAGCAGAGCTCTCCTCCGACGACGCAGTCGAGACGGCATTCGCCGTCGGGGAGCGGATGGGGAAGCGGCCCATCCGCTGCCACGACACGCCCGGGTTCGTCGTCAACCGGATCCTCATCCCGCTGCTCAACGACTGCATTCGAACGCTCGACGAGGCGCGCGTCAGCCCAGAGGACCTCGACACGGCGCTGACGGCGGGGGCGGGTTGGCCCATGGGTCCCTGCGCCCTTCTCGACCTCGTGGGCATCGACGTCCACGTGCACGCCTCCGAAGCGCTCTACGAGAAGCTGCGCGAGCCTCGGATGGCTCCGCCGCCGAGGATCGTCGCGATGAGGAACGCCGGTCTCCTCGGGCGCAAGAGCGGCCGCGGGTTCTACGCCTACGAGCGCTGAGCCCGCAAGCGGCAGGACTGGCGCGGCTTGTGGTGGTGGGTCAGTTTGATCCGCTCGTGAGAGATGCGGATAGTGCGAGTGTGAGAAAGCGTTGGCGCCTCTTAGTCTGCTTCGTCGTCGTGCCTCTGGTGGCGCCCAGCCTGTTGTTTCTCCCACTGCCGATCGACTTGAGCGGCGGTGCAGTACAGCGAGAGACAGTTGCGGTGGTCGCGGCGGCGGCACTCGCATCGGCAGCGATCGCGTACTGGCCCCAGCGCAACGGATGGGAAGCCGTGTTGTATGGCTTCATCACCGCCGTACTGTCAGTCCCAGGGTTGTTCCTCTGGATCGTGACGGTGCTGGTTATCGCGTGCTGGGGCCAGGAACGGTGCCTGGACTGAGGCCCCAGTAGTCCGGGGTGATTTTCGACGCCGTGATGCGCTACGGCGTTGATGCCTGACCGCTCACGCAAACGTCCGACCGATCCAAACGAGCTGGCCAAGCAGCGCGTCGACGAGGTCGCGGGAGACGCTCCGCCGTTCGATCCTGACGCAGGGAAGGACCCTGCCGCTGTCGCGCTCGGTCGGAAGGGCGGGCTCAAAGGCGGGAAGGCTCGTGCGGCGAAGATGACGCCCGCCGAGCGGAGCGAAGCAGCCCGTCGCGCTGCGCAAGCTCGCTGGAAGAAGTAGCTCCAAATGGAATCCGGTAGCCCGAACTCGGCTTTCTTCCTCGCCAGGAGGAGTAGGAGCGGAGCGGACGCCGACGAAGCGTGGTCGGTATGCCAAGACCCGTGAGCGGCGGCGGGCGAATTCAAACTGACCCACCACCCCGGCTTGTCGCTAACACTCTCCTTACATGCTTCTCACCGGCGACACACTCGCCGTCCCGATACTGAGCTTGGAGGAATGCGGAGGCTCGTCACTCTTGTCTGCATGGGCGCCGTCTCGACGGCTCTGGTCGGCGTTGCCCGCGGAGCCGAGGACGCGGGAATGCTGTCGATCGAGCGCGGCAAGGGAGCGGTCGTGCTCGAGATCCGCGGCGTGGTGCTCGGCCGGCTCGGGAACGGCACGATCACGGTCATCGACCGCACTCCGAACGATCCCTACGTCGCGAACGTGACCGGGCGGCGCGTCATCGTGCAGCGACGACCGACGCCGGCGAGGCTCTTCATCCGCGGACAAGGCCTGCGCTTCCGGATGCTCGGCGGCGGGTACCGGATCCTGATTCGCGGCTCGGGCATCACGGTCTCGGCGGTGGGGCGCGGCGCCGTGTCGCTGGACGGCGAGCCGCGGTTCCCCGGCGACGACGTCGGCGTCTACTCGCTCGAGGGCGTCGACTGCAGCCTCGAGCCCGAGAGCTGCGATCCAATCCCCGACGAGCCGGTGCGCGTAAAGATCGGGAAGACGACCGGTCCCCCCGAGACCGAACGGCCCGGGGCGGCGACGCGATGACGCCCCACGGCATCCTCGTGATCGAGGACGAGACGTCCATCGCCTCGTTCGTCGCTGCCTACCTGAAGAACGCCGGCTACGCGGTCCGGACGGCCGCGACGGCACAGTCCGCGCTGACGGAGATCGCGTCGGAGATGCCCGCCCTGATCGTGCTCGACCTCAACCTGCCGGACGGGGACGGCGTCGATCTCTGCAGGCGCATCCGCAAGGGCTCCGACGTCCCGATCCTGATGCTGACGGCGCGCGACGAGGACGTGGACAAGATCATCGGCCTCGAGGTCGGGGCCGACGACTACATGACGAAGCCGTTCAACCCGCGGGAGCTCGTCGCCCGCGTGAAGAGCGTGCTGCGGCGAGCGGCGCCCGAGCGCCGCAAGTCCGAGTCGGCCGAGCTGAGCCACGGCGAGCTCGTGATCAACGCCGGCAAGCGCGAGGTCTACGTCGGCGACGAGGAGGTGCGCCTGGCGCCCAAGGAGTTCGACCTCCTCTGGGAGCTCCTCGACCACCGCGGGATCGTGCTCACGCGCGACCAGCTGCTCGAGCGCGTGTGGGGATATACCTTCGCGGGTGACACGCGGACGGTTGACGTGCACGTCCGCCAGATCCGGCGCAAGCTCGGCGACGCGTCCCCCATCGTCACCGTGTGGGGCGTGGGCTACAAGGTGGCCACCGAGCGCACGCCCACCGCGGCCGCGTAACGGCCCGGGGAAGACGTACCCTGAGCCACGATGCTCGGGTCGCTTCGCTTCCGACTGACGGCCCTCTTCCTCGCGGCCGTGCTCGTCTTCGGCCTGGTCTCGATCGGCCTCGCCGTGCGCCTCTTCCAGAGCGTCACCCGCGAGCAGTCGACGAAGGAGCTGGAGAGGGAGGCCGAAGGGCTCGCTGCGCTCTATGCGGAGTCGGCGCTCCAGTCGAGCGACGAGGGGACGAAGGCGCCTGAGTTCGCGGCGGCGACGCTCGAGCTGGCGACCGGCGATGAGCTCTACTACATCGGACTGTCGGTATTCCCCGGTCAGCGCTTCGGCCTCGAGCGCCTTCCCCGTGCGGCGCTCGGCGACGTCGAGCTCGAGCGCGACCGCCTCGTCACCTTCGTCTTCACTCCGCCAGACGAAGACCGCAAGCTGCTCGCCGCCGCGCAGCCGGTGCGGCTGGCGAGCGGCACCGAGTCCTTCGGCTGGCTCATCGTGGCGAAGCCGGTCGCCGAGCTGCGCGAGCAGTGGTTGACCCTGCTCGGCCGGCTTGCGCTGGCGCTCGCGGCGGGCATCGCGCTCGCAGGTGTCCTGTTCTGGTGGCTCTCGCGCCGGTTGACCGAGCCCGTGCACGGGCTCACGCGCGCTGCCGAGCACGTGGCTGCCGGGCGGTACGACGTCGAGCTCCCGGCCGGCCGTGGGAACGACGAGATCTCGCTCCTCACCGAGCGGTTCCGGGGGATGGTCGAGAAGCTGTCCGAGACGGAGCGGCTCAAGCGCTCGTTCCTCATGTCGGTGTCGCACGAGCTGCGCACGCCGCTCACTGCGATTCGCGGACACGTCGAGGCTTTGCGCGAAGGGGTGGTCAGCGATCCCGAGCAGGTCGTGGGCTCGCTCGAGATCATCGCGGCCGAGACCGATCGGCTGGACCGGCTCGTGGGCGACGTCCTCGATCTCGCGAAGCTCCAGGCGCACCGCTTCACGGTCCGCCACGAGGAGGTCGACATGGGACGCGTCGTGGACCAGGCCTTCGGGGCCTTCGCCGAGGAAGCGCGCCGGCGTGAGATCGACTACCGGAACGCGGCGAACGGCGAGGCCCCGGTCATCGTCTCCGACGGCGACCGCGTGCTCCAGGTGATCTCGAATCTCCTGTCGAACGCTTTCAGGTGGACGCCTGACGGGGGTCGTATCGAGCTGCTGCTGATCGCCGGCAACGGCGCTGTGAGTGTCGATGTCGTCGACTCGGGCCCGGGAATCCCGCCGGAGCATCGCGAGCGCATCTTCCAGGCGTTCATCTCCCACGACGCGAACGGCACGGGGCTCGGGCTTCCGATCGCGCGCGAGCTCGCCTTCGCGCTCGGCGGCCGGATCGAGCTCGACTCGCAGTCGGGCCGCGGAAGCCGGTTCCGGCTCGTGCTCCCCGTCGAGCTACGCCGCTCGAGCTAGGCCGCTGCCGCCTGCTCGTCCGCGACGGCGCGCTCGGCAATCGCGTCCGCCTGTCGGCCCAGCGTTGGGAAACCCTGCATGGGGGAGTCGTGAGCAGGGAAATCCTGCTCACCGACCGGGACGGCCGGGGATATGGCCGGGGATGAAGCGGTTGGTGATGCCGACAACGCCGCGTGTGCGTCCTCGAGCCGCGCGAGTCGTGCATCGACTCCGCGCCAGCCTGACGTCACGAGCTCGACGAGGAGCGCGAGGTCGTCGACGCGTGCCTTGCGCTCTGCGAGGAGGTCGCCCTCGATCCGCTCGAGCCGCCGTATCGCCTGGTTGAAGAGCCCCCGCAGCTCAGCGATGTGCCGGCCGACCGGCAGTACCTCTGCGCGAAGACCGTCGCGGACGGCGTCGCCGACGTGGACGGGAATACCCGCCTCGAGCTCGGCAGCGGTCGCGGCGAGTGCCTCGATCTGCTCTCTCGACCGCTCGAGCGCGGCCGCGAGATCGGCCGGCTCCGGGCGCCCTTCGGCGGCTCTGGAGATGCGTTTTCTCGCACGCTCGAGGGCGGCTTCGTCCATGGCGGCGAGGCTACTCTCACGGTCGGATGGACACCGCGCTCCTCGAGTACGAGCTGCCGGAGGAGCTGATCGCACAGCATCCCGCGGAGCAGCGCGACGCCTCCCGGCTCCTCGTCTACCACCGGGCGACCGGCGCGATCGAGCATCGGGTGTTCTCCGAGCTGCCCGAGCTGCTCACGAACGAGCTCGTCGTCGTGAACGACTCACGGGTCGTGCCGGCACGCCTCCGGCTGCGGCGGGAATCGGGCGGGGCGGTCGAGCTGCTCCTCGTCGAGCAGGCCGGCGAGAACGGGGTCTGGGAGGGACTCGTCCGGCCTTCACGGCGACTGCTGCCGGGTGAGCGGCTCGGCCCCGTCCTGCTCGTCGAGCGACTCGAGGACGGGCGCTGGGTCGTGCAGCTCGACGGCGAGCCGGCGGGCGAGGCGCCGCTGCCGCCCTACATCCACGAGCCGCTTGCCGATCCGGGCCGCTACCAGACCGTCTACGCGCGCGAGTCCGGCTCGGCGGCCGCCCCCACAGCAGGTCTGCACTTCACGCCCGAGCTCCTCGAGCGTCTCGACTACGAGCGAGTGACGCTCCACGTAGGGCTGGACACGTTCCGGCCCGTGACGAGCGACAGCCTCGAGGAGCACACGATCCACGGCGAGCGGTACAGCGTCGAGCCGGGGGCGTGGAAGCGGATTGCGGGAGCCGAGCGGATCCTGGCGGCGGGGACGACGAGTGTCCGTGTGCTCGAGACCGTCGCTCGTACGGGGAGCGGCCGCGGCCGGACGTCACTGTTCATCACGCCGGGGTTCGAGTTCCTGCGCGTCGACGCGCTGCTCACGAACTTCCATCTCCCACGGTCGACGCTGCTCGCCCTGGTCATGGCATTCACGGGAATCGACGAGACGCGAGAGATCTACCGCGCCGCGATCGACGAGCGGTACCGCTTCTACTCGTTCGGCGACGCGATGCTCGTCCTGTAGCCCGGGCTCTGTGGAGACGACCGACGATGACTCGCTCGGGCCCGAATACGCTCACTTCCGTCACCATCACGTTTCCCATGCGTGACCACCTCGTCGACAGGCTCGAAGTGGGAGGAGGCGAGGGGTGGCCCCAGGCCGCCGGGGCCGCGAGCAGGGATCGTCTGTGAGCCGCGGCTCGTGAGCGCCTTCACGCTCACAGCGACGGACGGCGCCGCGCGCTCCGGGGTGCTGCGGACGGCGCACGGCGAGATCCCGACTCCCGCGTTCATGCCGGTCGGCACGAAGGCGACCGTCAAGGCGCTCCATCCCGACGAGGTCCGGGGCGTCGGCGCGCACGTGATCCTGGCGAACACGTACCACCTCCACTTCCGGCCGGGTGCGGACGTCGTCGAACGGCTCGGGGGGCTCCACGCCTTCTCCGGCTGGGACGGCCCGATCCTTACCGACTCCGGTGGCTTCCAGGTCTTCTCGCTCCGAGACACGATCCTCGCCGTCGACGAGGACGGCGTCACGTTCCGCTCGGTGTACGACGGTCAGGCCGCGCGCTTCAGCCCCGAGAGCGTTGCCGAGATCCAACGCAAGCTGGGCTCGGACATCGCGATGTGCCTCGACGTGTGCCTGCCCGCCGACTCGCCGCCGGACGAGCTCGAGCGCGCGGTCGCTCTCACGACGCAGTGGGCCCGCCGGCACGTGGAGGAGCCGCCTGCGTCCGGGCAGCTCCGCTTCGGCATCTCGCAGGGTGGCACGGACGACGAGCTGCGCCGCCGCTCGGTCGAGGAGATCTCGGCGCTTCCGTTCGACGGCTACGCGCTCGGGGGCCTCGCGGTCGGCGAGTCGAAGGAGGAGATGCTCGACTGCGTGGCCTGGTCGGCTCCGCTGCTGGCTGCGGAGAAGCCCCGCTACTTCATGGGTATCGGCGACCCGGCGGGCATCCTCGAGGTCGTCGCCCGCGGCATCGACATGTTCGACTGCGTGCTCCCGACACGCACGGCGAGAACCGGCTCCGCGCTCGTCTGGGGCGGGCGGATCAACCTCAAGAACGCCCGGTACGCCTCCGACGCGCGCCCGCTCGAGCCGGAGTGCGAGTGTCCCGCGTGCTCACGTTTCTCGCGCGCCTATATCCGCCACCTCGTCACGCAGAGCGAGATCCTGGGGCTCCGGCTCCTGAGCCTGCATAATCTCTGGTTCGTACTCGACCTGACCGCACGCGCGCGGGAGGCCATCGAGCGGGGCACGTTCTCGGCGTTTCGGCGGGACACGCTCGCGAGGCTCGCCCACGCGCCCGAGGAGGAACCGTGCAGTTTCTGATCGTGATGATGCTCTTGCTCGTCGTCATGTACGTGCTCATGATCCGCCCGCAGCGCAGGCGCCAGCAGGATCACCAGGAGATGATCGAAGGTGCCGGCGTGGGCGAGGACGTGCTCACGACGGGAGGCATCTACGGCACCGTGGTTCAAGCGGAGGGCGACGACCTCGTGGTCGAGATCGCCGAGGGCCTCACCGTCCACATGACGCGGAAGGGGATCGCGGCAGTGCTGCCTCCCGAAGACGAGGAGGTGGACGACGACGACGAAGACGTCGTCGACGCCGAGGAGCAGACCCCAGACGACGATGAAGCCTCGGTTACGGTGGGCGAAGAACCCGTTACGAGCGAGGTCGACGAAGCCGCGGCCGCCGCCGAGCGCCGCTAACCTGACCCGCCCAGCGTGAGTCAACCAGCGTGAATCGACGCTCATCCCTCTTCGTCGTCGGCTTTCTCGTGGCCGCGCTCGTCGGCGTGGCTCTCCTCGCCGTTCCCGGCTCTCCGATCCGCCAGGAACCGACCCTCGGGCTCGATCTCCAGGGCGGTCTCGAGGTCACGCTCCAGGCGGTCCCGCCTCCGAACCGGAGCCTGACCGAGGAAGATCTCGACCGCTCGGTCGAGATCATGCGCAGTCGCGTCGATCGCCTCGGCGTGACCGAGCCCGAGATCCGCACGCAGGGGAGCGACCAGATCGTCATCCAGCTCCCGGGGGTCAGCGACCCCGAGGCCGCCGCCGACATCATCGGCAAGACCGCTCAGCTCGAGCTCTACGACCTCGAGACGTCCCTCACCGGGCCCTCGATCTCGTTCGAGGGCGACCCCGTCGAGTTCGCCTCGCTGTACCAGCTCCTCTCGCGGGTGCAGGCGCAGACGGACGAGGGAACGCCCCAGGCGTACTACGTCTTCAACTCGAAGACGAAGCGCGTCGTCGTCGGGCCCGTTGCGACGGAGGAAGAAGCGCTCAAGAAGTGGAAGGGCAAGCTGCCCGAAGGGCGGGAGCTCTTCGCCGTCCCCGAGGGCATGGTCGTCGTGACCTGCGGGGAGGGCGCAGTCGTCTGCCCGGGCGCGCAGGGCGCGGGAGTACTGCCCGACCGGACCTACTACTACCTCCTCGAGTACGACCCGCCCAACGTGCCGCAGATGACGGGCGAGGATCTGAAGCTGTCCGGCACGCGAGCCGACTACGACACGAGTCCGGGCGCCGGGGGCCGGCCGATCGTGACCATGGAGTTCACGAACCGCGGGTCGGACAGGTTCGAGGAGATCACGCGCAACGAGTGGCTCCGCGGCAAGACGCTCTCGAAGCCGCAGCACTTCGCGATCGTCCTCGACCGCGAGATCAAGACGTTCCCGCAGATCGACTACACGGACTCGACCCTCGCGGGGGGCATCGGCGGGGGTAGGGCGCAGATCGAAGGCCTTGACTCGTTCCAGGAGGCGAAGGACATCGCGATCGTCCTCCAGACGGGCGCGCTTCCCGTGAACTTCGAGACGCTCGACCGCACCGACATCTCCGCCACGCTCGGGAAGGACTCGCTCGAGGAGGCGAAGCGCGCGGCCATCGGCGGCCTCCTGCTCGTCATCGTCTTCCTGCTCGTCCTCTACCGGTTCCTCGGACTCGTCGCGGTCGCGGGGCTCGGCATCTACGCGGCCTTCCTCTACGCCACGATCCTCCTGTTCAACGTCACGCTCACGCTGCCCGGGTTCGCGGGTCTCGTTCTGACGTTCGGCGTTGCTGCCGACGCGAACATCGTCATCTTCGAGCGAATCAAGGAGGAAGTGCGCGCCGGGAGGTCCATGCGCGCCGCGATCGCCCAGGGGTACAAGAAGGGGTTCGCGACGATCATCGACGCAAACGTCGTGACGGCGATCACGGCGATGGTCCTCTTCGCCGTCGCGACGGCGAGCGTGCGCGGCTTCGCGCTCATGCTGCTCATCGGCACGGTGCTCTCGTTGCTCACCGCGGTCCTCGCGACCCGAGCCATCCTTGCGCTCCTGAGCGGCTCCGGCTGGCTCGACAACCCGAAGCTGATGGGCGCCACGGGAGAGGGGCTTCCCCGCTGGCTGCGGATCGACTACATCGGCCTGCGCCGCGTCTGGTTCACGCTCTCGGGGATCGTGGTGGCGATCTCGATCGCCGCAATCCTGTTCCTGGGTCTCAACCTCGGCATCGACTTCGAAGGTGGGACGCAGATCAACTTCCGCACACCCGCGCCGACATCGCTCGAGACGGTTCGGAGCGAAGCGGCGCAGATCGGACAGGCCGGCGCCGTCATCCAGGGTCGCGGGAGCTCCACGGACGATCGGTACACGAGCTTCCAGATCCGCACGGAGTCGCTCACCGTGGGGGAGCAGAACGAGCTCCAGGACGGGCTCGCCGAAGCGGTGGGCGCGACGTCCTTCGGGGCGAAGAACGTCTCGGAGAGCTTCGGGCGGCAGATCGCGAACTCGGCGATCTTCGCCATCGTCGTCAGCCTGCTCCTGATCGTCATCTACATCTCGGTCCGCTTCCAGTGGAAGTACTCGGTCGGAGTGCTCGTCGCGCTCGCCCACGACCTCGTGATCGCGGTCGGGATCTACGCGCTGACCGGGCGGGAGCTGACGACCGCAACGGTCGCCGCGCTGCTCACCATCCTCGGCTACTCGATCTACGACACGATCATCATCTTCGACCGCATCCGCGAGAACGTCCCGCTCATGCGACGGGCGTCGTTTCGCGTGATCGGGAACGTCTCGCTGTGGGAGGTGATCCCGCGCTCGCTGGCGACGACGTTCATCACGCTGCTCCCGATCGCCTCGCTCTACGTCTTCGGCGGCGACACGCTCAAGGACTTCGCGTTCGCGCTCCTCGTCGGCATCGGCTCCGGCGCCTACTCGTCGATCTTCCTGGCCGCACCCTTGCTCGCGGTTCTCAAGGAGCGCGAGCCCGAGTTCGCCCGAAGACGGGACGACCTCGGCGCTCTCGAAGGGGTTGCGTCGGTGGGTGGAACTCTCGTCGCGGGCGACGGCCAGCCCGACGAGGAAGAGGTTGAGGAGGAAGAGGTTGAGGAGCCGCCGGTTCCCACGGGGGCGGGCGCGGGACCGCCTTCTCCCACGTCGTCGAAGCGGGAACGCCGGCGGCAGCGGCGTGCGTCGAGGCCACATGGCCGATCGCGCTAGCGAACGCGGGCCGCTCGAGACGCTCACGCTCGCCGGGATCGGCGCCCTGGCGCTCGCCGCGGGGCGCGTGGACGACATCTCCGACGAGGTCGCGCGACGCCTCGGAGTCGATCGCGACGAGGTTCAGCAGGCTCTCTCGGACGCGCTTCAGAGCTGGCGCCGGGAGGCGCAGCGCGTGGGGGAGACGACCGGGGGGACAGCGTCGAGGGTTGCCGTGGAGCTCGGCCTCGCGTCGCGGGAGACGGTCGAGAGCCTCGAGCTCCGCGTGGCACAGCTCGAGCACCGGCTGAGGTTGCTCGAGCGGCAGTCGACCGAGCCCTGAGTCGCCGTAAGACCTGGCTCAGCGGGGCTGCGGCATGACGGTGATCATCATCCGCTCCTGCGAGTGGATCTCGTCGTAGATCTTGACCGTCATCGGCTCCTTCGTCGGGTTGACGAAGCGCTTCTTGAAGCACTGACCGGGCTTGAGGACGAGGTGCTTACCCGGGCCGCCGAACCGGTTGTGGCGGTTGAAGCTCAGCGGCCGATGGTGGTACCCGTCCTTGTTACAGATCGAGACGAGGGCGCCGTGCCTGACCGTGCAGCTCAGGGCCGACTCTCCGAAGGGTCCCGAGCAGGAGGAGAGGTTCTTCTCGGCAACCCAGAACCGATGGATGTAGAGAGAGAGCGAGAGGCTCCTGGCCGGGACCTGGACGGTGGTCGGAGCTCTCGTAGACACGGTGAGGCCGATCTGGACCGTGCCGGCATTGTCCTCGTACCAGCCGGCGGATCCGTGGAAGCCGTACGCGTCGGCGAAGCCGAGGAACAGCCTGGTCGCTCCCGCGGGCACGTTGACCCAGTGCGGCCCCTCGCCGACGTAGAAGACCTGCCGGAGCACCGGGTTGCGGGTGGGAGTGTTCGTCGGCGGCGGACTCCCCGTCGGTGCGCCCTTGCCCAAGAAGACGCCTGTGAGGAACATCTGCTTCGGCATGGACACGCCCGAGATGCTCCCGACCGCCGGGATGTCCGTTCCGCCTGGAGTGAGGGGTGTCCCGCCCTCGGGCCCGTTCTTGGGCGGCGTGGTGAAGCCGGAGCAACACGTGACGTAGCCGCTTCCCCCGTGAAACGTGAGCTGCCTGGCTCCAGCCGGGAGGGCATACGCCGTCGGAGTCGTGCCGCCTCCGCCCCCTGCCGCGGGCATGACCGACAGCCCGGCCCCGAAGACGTTCGCCTTCGCCGACACAGTCAGTGTGAGGGACGCGTTCCCGACCGTCCGGACGTTCGCTCCGGTTGAGACGTCACCCAGCGCGAGGGGGACCGTGAGCGCCAGGAGCGCTGCGAGGAGTCCGAGTGAGTGCCTCACGTGTCGCGTATCGGTGGCGCCGAGCGATTCCCGTCCCTCGGACGGGGGAAGCGTGTCGGCCGGCACGAATGCTGGCCGCCGCCCGAGTGTCGTGCGACACTGACCGCATGGCCACTCGCCAGGCGCGCCCAGCGCGGAGCCTCGGGCGCCTCTCCGAGATCGCCCAGGTGGCCGCGCGGCACGGCTTCGGCTACTTCCTACGCAAGCACCGATTGGGCGATCTGCTTCCTCGCGGAGAACGTGCGGACGCCGACGTGGTCTCGGACCGCGGACGACGACTCCGGGAGATGCTCGACGAGCTCGGCCCGACGTTCGTCAAGTTCGGCCAGCTGCTCTCGACCCGTCCCGACGTCGTCCCGCCGGACATCGTCGCGGAGCTTCGGGGGCTCCAGGACCACGTCACGCCGTTCGGCTTCAACCAGGCTCGCGAGGTCGTCGAGTCAGAGCTCGATCTCACGATCGAGCGGGCGTTCCTCGAGTTCGACGCGGTGCCGATTGCGTCTGCCTCCATCGGCCAGGTGCACCGTGCGGTCCTCCCGGACGGGCAGGAGGTGGCGGTCAAGGTGCAGCGCCCCGCCGCCGCAACGCAGATCGAGTCGGATCTCGGCCTCCTCTACCAGGCTGCGCGCCTTCTGCGGGAGCGGGTCAAAGCGCTCGAGTTCATCGATCCGGAGGAGCTCGTCGAGGAGTTCGCGCGCTCGATCCGGCTCGAGCTCGACTTCGGGCACGAGGCACGGAACGCCGATGCCTTCCACCGCAACTTCGCCCACGAGCGCGGCGTCGTCGTCCCTCGTGTCATCCGTCAGTACTCGTCGGCCCGCGTGCTGACGCTCGAGTTCCTCCACGGGACGAAGGTGACGGACCTCGACTTCGACGCAATGCCCCCGAGCGAGCGGCGCGAGATCGCGTATCGCATGGCCGACACCTGGATGACGATGGTCTTCCGGCACGGCTTCTTCCATGCCGACCCGCACCCGGCCAACATCTTCGTCCTCGAGTCGGGAGAGCTCGGGCTCGTCGACTTCGGACAGGCCGGGAAGCTCACCGACGAGGACATGGCGAGGCTGACCTGGCTCTTCGTGGACGGGGCGACGGAGAACGTCGACGCGATCCCCCGCCGGCTGCGCGAGCTCGGCGTTCGCTATGCGCCGGAGCGCGAGCAGGAGTTCCGGCAGGAGCTCCGGGTCCTGTTCGACCGCTACTACGGGACGCGGCTTTCGGACATCGATCCGCTGCAGGTCATCCGCGAGGGGTTCCAGCTCATCTACGCCTTGAACCTCAGGCTGCCCTCGCGCTTCGTCATGCTCGACAAGGCGATCGCCACGCTCGCGTCGGTGGGACAGGAGGTGTACCCCGACTTCAACGTCTTCGAGGTGGCGAAGCCGTATGCGCGCGGCCTCCTCGCGGAGCGCTTCCAGCCGCGGTTCATCGCACGGCAGGTGCGGTCGGAGGCGATCGCGCTCGGCTCGATCGCGCGCGATCTCCCGTACCAGGCGCATGACATCCTCGAGCGGCTCCGCGACGGGACGTTCCAGGTGCGGATCGAGAACCCCGGGATCGACCAGCTCGACGAGCACATCGACCAGGCCTCGAACCGCCTGTCGGTCGCTCTCGTCGTCGGGGCCGGGCTGCTCGGCTCGGCGATGGTCGGCGTGTTCGCAGACGAGGGGCCGCGCGTCGTGGGGCTGCACCTGCTCTCGGTCATCGGCTTCGTGGTCTCCGGCGTCTTCGGCGTCTGGTTGATCTGGGGGATCATGAGACACTCGAGGCTGTGACCCGGCAGGACGTGTTCGGCCCAGACGGGTGAGGAAGGCTTGTCACGGTCCTGCTGCAAAGGACATCTGGCGGGAGCGCTGACACGCGGCTAGCGTCGGCGCCATGCCGAGCGCTGTTCTCGTCGCCGAGCCTGAGTCCGCGACGCGCGAATACCTCGGCCGGCAGCTTCGCGACGACGGCTTCGACGTCCTCGGCGCCGCGCGCCGGAGCGAAGCGCTCGACCTCGCCGAGCGCGCGCGGCCCGACCTCGTGCTGCTCGCCGAGCTCGACCTCTGCCTCCGCCTCAGGCGCGGCGAGCCGGGGCGGACGTGGGACCGCAACGTCCCCGTGATCCTGCTCGCGCTCTCGTCGGATCCCGTCGAGCGGGTGCGCGCGCTCGACCGCGGAGCGGACGACGTCATCGGGAGGCCGATCGTGTACGAGGAGCTCCTGGCGCGCATCCGCGCGCTCCTGCGGCGGAGCACGGCGACGTCCGCCGAGACGCTCGTCGCGAGCGACCTCGTCGTGGACCGACGTACCCGGCGGGTGACCGTCCGCGACACGGTCGTGCCGCTGTCCGCCAAGGAGTTCGACCTCCTGGCCCGGCTCGCCGTCGAGCCGACCCGCGTCTTCACGAAGGAGGAGCTCCTGAGAGAGGTCTGGGGCTTTCGCGCGCTCGGACGGACGAGAACGCTCGAGTCGCACGCCTCCCGCTTGCGCCGGAGGCTTCAGGTGGCGGAGAACGACCGCTTCGTCGTCAACGTCTGGGGAGTGGGCTACCGGCTGCTCGAGTAGGCGCCTTGACTCAAGGCCGCGCAGCGGAGCCCGACGCGTCCCCGGCGACGAAGACGCCGCGCGTCCGCCAGCCGAGCTCCTCGACGTCGACCCGCTCGAAGCCGCTCCTCTCCACGACCCGTGAGAGCTCGGGCGGGCCGGTGATGACGACATATGCAGGTCGTGGCGTGCGCTCGAGCGAGTCGCAGATCCGAGTGAGCACGGTCTCGAGCACGGGCGGTCCGAACGGGTTGAAGAAGTACAGGACGAGCGGGTCTGGTGGCGGGTCGAAGGCAGCCGCGTCGGCGAGCACGACCTCGATGCGGGCGGCATCGGCTCCGAGGGCGGCGACGTTCTTCCGCGCGACGCGGTTGAGCGACTCGGCGAACTCGACTCCGACGATGCGCTTGAACGGGTACTCGGCGGCGAGCATGAGCACCCGCCCCTTGCCGCTGCCGTAGTCGATGAACGTGAAGCTTCGATGGTCGACGCGGAGCATCTTCATCAGGGCCCGGAACTCGTCCACGCTCGACGGCTCGTAGCTCGTGGCGTGCTCGCGGTTCGGGCTCTCCGTGTCGAGGTCGGGTACACGAACCCACTTCGACGTCTCGACACCGAGCTCGTCGTCGAACCGCTTGCCCGCTCGCGTCTTCCTCCGAGCCTCGTTCCGCATGGCCGCGAGCCGCTGCACCCGCTCGAGCGTCCCGCGCACGCCACGTTCGTGCAGCGATCCGTAGAGAAGCCGAGCCGCGGTGACGAGTCGCACTCGTCACAAAGTACGCCGGGTTGCGGCGGGCGCAACCGGCGATCGGCCAGCTAGGCACTTGCTGTGAAAGCGCTACCCCAAGGCCGCGAAGCGGCCGTCTTCAGGGACTTCGCGCGACCGGAGTCCGCGGGAGCGGACTCCGGTCTTGCGCAAGAAATTAGAGCAGCACGCCCTCGAGCTCGAGCAGCGCGGTCTTCCGGTCGAGCCCACCCGCGTAGCCGACGAGGTTGCCCGTCGCGCCGACCACGCGGTGGCAGGGGAGCACGATCGGGATGCGGTTCCGGTTCATGACCGTCCCGACCCCGCGGGCCGCCCGTGGCCGTCCGACGCGGGCGGCGAGCGCTCCGTACGTCGTCGTCTCTCCGAAGGGCACGCGCGCGAGCTCGCGGAGCACAGACACGGTGAAAGGTGCGAGCCCGCGTAGGTCGAGGCTGAGGTCGAAGACGCGCCGCCGGCCCGCGAAGTACTCGTCCAGCTCTCGCCGGGCGAGGTCGATCTTGCGAGGTGCGCGCAGGACGCGGGGGCCCGCGAAGGCGGCGAGGCGGTCGAGCTGCTCCTCCGGGCGGGTGTCGTACGAGATCGACGCGAGCCCTTCGTCGGAGACGGCGACGAAGAGCGGGCCGAGCGGCGACTCGACGACGTCGTACCCCACGTCCACGAGGCCGAGCGCCAGCGCCGCGTCCCGGAAACGGCGATCGACGTCAGGTGAGATGGTCATTGGCCGGTCCTCCTCGTTCGCAGCCTCCGCACGCCGGTCGACGCGGCCTGCCTGGCCGCCTCGGCGCTCGAGCCGAGCGCTGTTGCGATCTGGTCGTACGAGAGGTCGTATCCATATCGGAGCACGACGGCGGCACGCTCCTTCGGCGGCAGGCCGTCGGTCAGCGGCGCGAGCTCGGCGTAGGCCGGTGACCCGTCCTCGACGGGCATCTCGACGAGCTCCGGCGACGTGGGACGCGTGCGGCGCAGCGCGTCGATCGCCACGTTTCGCGCGATGGTCAGCACCCAGGCCCGCAGGTGCTCGCCGTGATCGAGACGCCCGTACGCCTGTAGGGCGCGGAGGAACGTCTCCTGGAACGCGTCGTCGGAGCGCTCGCGCCCGAGCGTGCGGCGGAGGAGCCGCATGACCTCGGCTCGGTGCTCCTCGTAGAAGCGCTCGAACGGCGGAATCGACACCGCGTGCATCATGGCGTCCAACGCCCGGGCCGGCGGATTTGTGAGCATGTCGCCCGTGAAGGCCGCGGTCGTGGGGCACGTCGAGTGGATCGAGTTCGTGCCGGTGGAGCGGGTGCCGCATCCGGGCGAGATCGTTCACGCCGAGGAGTCCTGGGAAGAGGCCGGGGGCGGGGGTGCGGTTGCTGCCGTGCAGTTCTCGAAGCTCGCGGACTCGGTGCTCTTCTTCACGGCGCTCGGAGAGGACGCTTGCGGACACCGCGCGGAAGCGGAGCTCCGGGAGCGCGGCATCGAGGTGCACGCGTCCTACGTCGACGTGTCCCAGCGCCGCGCGATCACGTACGTCGACGAGACCGGCGAGCGGACGATCACGACGATCGGGCGCAGGCTCGGGCCGCGAGGGCACGACGAGGCGCTCCCCTGGCACGAGCTCTCGCGCTGCGACGCCGTGTACTTCTGCGCGGGCGACGTGGACGCGCTGCGCCTGGCCCGCCGGGCGCGCGTCCTAGTGGCGACGGCGCGGGTGCTCGGCACGCTCCAGCGAGGCGCGGTCGAGCTCGACGCGCTGGTGGGAAGCGCGAAGGACGATTCGGAGCGCTACCACCCGGGCGACCTCGACCCGGAGCCGCGTCTCGCGGTCTCGACGTCCGGTGCGCTCGGGGGATGGGCGCAGCCTGGAGGGCCGTTCTCGGGTGCTCCCGCTCCCGCCAGCGGCGACGACGGGGACGCGTACGGGGCCGGCGACTGCTTCGCCGCGGGTCTTGCGTTCGCACTCGCGGCCGAGGTGGACGTGACGGAGGCGCTCGCCTTCGCCGCCCGCTGCGGCGCCGGCGCCCTGGCTGGCCCGGGCGTCCACGCCGAGGCCGTCTCGCTCTGACCTCGAAGCGCGGCGACAGCTTTGTGGCTCAGAGCCACGAGGTGCCGGAATCCCGCCCGCCTCGCCTCAGCGCCGTGGAGGTGTCGCCCGAATGGGGGAAATGGGTTGACAGTGGTGAGAAGTGGAGTAAAGTGGGGGCTCGTGGGAGATCCCGAAGCGAGCACCCACGACCCGGACGCATGTTCTACGGCGAATACGAGCACTCGGTGGACGAGAAGAGCCGGCTCACGTTGCCGGCCCGCTTTCGTCATTCGCTGTCAGGCGGCGTCGTCCTCGCCCGGGGCATCGAGCGGAACGTCGACGTCTATCCGAGCGAGAGCTGGCACGAGAAGACGGCGCGGATCGCGGAGCTCGACTCGCTCAACCGTGAGGCCCGAGACATGAAGCGCTACGTGTTCGCAGGCGCTGCCGTGGCCGAGCTCGACCGCCAGGGTCGCGTGCTCATCCCACCTCACCTCGCCGAGCACGCCGGGATCGAGAAGGACATCGTCGTGATCGGCGTGCACGACCACTGCGAGATCTGGGACCGAGACTCATGGGCGGATCACCTGAAGGCGATCGAAGGGAGCGCGGGAGATGTTGCCGAACGTCTTGCGGACAAACGCGGCTGATCACATCCCGGTCCTCGCCGAGGAGGTGCGACAGCTCCTCGCCGTGCAGCCGGGAGAGACGGTGGTGGACGGGACCTTCGGCGCGGGAGGGCACTCCCGCCTGCTGGTCGCCGACCTCCAGGGAACCGGGAAGCTCGTCGCCGTCGACCGGGATCCGACCGTCCGGCCCTACTTCGACCGGGTCAAGGCGTCGGCGCGCGGCGTCCAGTGCCGCTTTCTGCGCGGGGACTACGCGGTGGTCCTCGGCCAGCTCGCGGCGAACGGCGTCAAGGCGGACGCCGTGCTCCTCGACCTCGGGCTCTCCTCGATGCAGGTCGACCGGCCGGAGCGCGGCTTCTCGTACGCGACCGACGCGCCGCTCGACATGCGAATGGATCCCTCGGACGAGCTGAGCGCAGCCGACGTGCTCGCCACGTGGAGCGAGCGTGAGCTCGAGACGATCTTCCGCACGTACGGCGAGGAGCGTTACGCGCGCCAGATCGCGCGCGGAATCGTGCGCCGGCGCGAGGAGAGCCCGATCGAGCGCACCGGCCAGCTCGTCGACGTCGTCCGAGCCGCGATTCCGGCGCCCGCCCGCTTCGGCGAAGGGCACCCCGCGAGACGCGTCTTCCAGGCGCTCAGGATCGAGGTCAATCACGAGCTCGAGTCTCTCGAGGCCGGGCTGCCGGCGGCGTTCGAGATGCTGCGTCCCGGCGGCAGGCTCGCGGTCCTGAGCTTCCACTCGCTCGAGGACCGGATCGTGAAGCGTTTCCTCCGGGCGCGAGCACGCGGCTGCACCTGCCCGCCTGAGTTTCCCGTGTGCGTCTGTGGACGCGAGCCCGAGGCGAGGCTCCTGACCACGAAGCCCGTGCGCCCGTCCGCCCGCGAGATCGAGCTCAACCCGCGGGCGACGTCGGCTCGGCTTCGGGCGGCGAGCAAGGTCTGATGTCGGCCGTCGCGCACCCCGAGCGCATCGGCAGACGGGTCGCTTCGGGCCGTGGCCGCAGAACGGCAGAGCGGTCGCGCCCTAGAGCTCGGCTCCTCGGGGGAGGCGTCGTCTGGATCGTCGTCCTCGCCGCGCTCCTCGCCGGCGTGGTCGCCGTGAATGTCGCCGTGCTCCGGCTGAACCTCGAGCTGGACGGTGTCTCGCGTGAGCGGTCGCAGCTCAAAGCAGACCTCGCGAGCGTGCGCGCCGAGCTCTCGAAGGTCGCGGCGACGGCGCAGATCGAGCGCACCGCAACGGAGGAGCTCGGCCTCGTGGCGGCCGATCCCGACGACATGGTCTACGTCACGCTTCCGCCGCGGTGAGAACGACAGCCGCGAACCGCCGGATTCGAGTCCTCGCGGTCGCGTTCGGCCTCCTGCTCGCCGCTGCGCTCTGCCGCGCGTTCTGGCTGCAGGCGGTCATGGGTGCGGAGTACGCCGCGATGGCGATCGTCCAGCACCGCGAGACGGTCACGGTCGCAGCTCCGAGGGGGACGATCTTCGACCGCAACGGCGAGCCGCTCGCGATCGGCGAGCAGGCGATCACGGTCTACGCGAACCCGAGGCAGGTGAAGCAGCCGCGCGACGTGACGCTCGCGGTCGCCAAGGCGCTCCGGCTCGACCCGGCGACCGTCTTTCCTCTGCTCACGGACAAGTCCAAGGGGTTCGTCTATCTCGCACGCAAGGTCGACCCGGAGGCCGCTGCGGCGCTCGAGAAGCTGGAGCTGCCGGGCCTCGGCTTCTACCCGGAGGAGCTGCGGACGTATCCGCAGCGTCGCGTCGCCGCCCAGGTGCTCGGCTTCGCGGGGATGGACAACCGCGGGCTCGAGGGCCTCGAGCGGTCGCTCGACAAACAGCTCGCCGGTCGCTCGGGAAGCCAGACGGTCGTGAAGGACTCGCTCGGGCGCGCGCTCGAGGTCGTGAGCACGCGTCCCGAGCTGCCCGGCAAGAACGTCAGGCTCACCATCGACCACCAGATCCAGGCGAACGCCGAGGCCGTGCTCGCGGAGACGGTGCGCCGTTACGACGCGAAGGCCGCGACGGCGATCGTGATGGATCCGCAGACGGGAGCGGTCCTCGCGATGGCGGTCGCCCCCGGCTACAACGCGAACCGGTTCCCGACGACCCGCGCCGACCGGCGGCGAAACCGCGCTGTCACCGACTCGTATGAGCCTGGATCGACCTTCAAGCTCGTGACGATCGCGGCAGCGCTCCAGGAAGGCGCCGTGACCCCGCGCACGTCCTTCAAGCTGGCCCCGAGCCTGCGCGTCGCCGACCGCGTCATCCACGAGGCACACGACCGCGGCACGGTGCGGTACAGCGTCCGGGAGATCGTCGAGCAGTCGTCGAACATCGGGACGATCACCGTCGCGCAGAGGCTCGGCGAGGGGCGTCTCGCCTCGTGGATCGATCGGTTCGGCTTCGGGCAACCGACGGGAATCGACTTCCCCGGGGAATCGGCGGGGTTCGCACTGCCGCTCGACCGGTGGTCCGGCTCCACGATCGGCACCGTCCCGATCGGGCACGGGATCGCGGTCACGCCGCTCCAGATGGCGTGCGCGTACGCAGCCGTGGCGAATGGCGGCAGGCTCGTCACGCCGCATCTCGTGGAGCGCGTCGACGGCGTTCCGACGCTGCGGTCGAGGGGACGGCGGATCATCTCGCGCACCGTGTCGGAGCAGATGCTCTCGATGCTCCGCGGCGTCGTCCGGGAGGGAACAGGAACGGAAGCGGCGGTCCCCGGGTACACGGTCGCCGGCAAGACGGGAACCGCGGCGAAGATCGAGCCGAGCGGGCGGTACTCGACGACGAGGTACGTCGCCTCGTTCGTCGGGCTCGTCCCCGCGACCAAGCCGCGGCTCGTGGTCATGGTCATGGTGGACGAGCCGAGGGGCTCGATCTACGGCGGCGTCGTTGCCGCTCCCGCATTCAAGGAGATCGCCCGCTTCAACCTCCAGCACCTCGAGATCCCGCCCGACGCGCCGACCTCGCGGCGGTCGTAGAGGCGCCGCGCGGCAAGGGCGGTAGCCTTCGCGGACGGTGCAGCTCGAGGCCCTGATCCGGGCGCTCGTCCCGAACGACGTGATCGGAGGCCGACCGGTCGAGATCGCCGACCTCGCACACGACACGCGGTGCGTGACGCGCGGCGCTCTCTTCTTCTGCGTGCCAGGCCGACACGCCGATGGACACGATCTCGCCTGGGAGGCGGCGGAGCGGGGGGCGGCTGCGCTCGTCGTCGAGCGCGAGCTGGACGTGGGCGTCCCGCAGCTCGTCGTCGCCGACGCCCGCGCCGCCATGGCCGTCGCGGCCGACGTCTTCTTCGGGGAGCCGACGAAGGAGCTCGAGGTGGCCGGCGTCACGGGGACGAACGGGAAGACGACGACCTCGTTCCTGCTCCGCTCGATGCTCGAGGCGGCCGGCCGCCGGAGCGGCCTCGTGGGCACGATCGAGTGGGTCGTCGGAGGCGAGCGGCGGCCCGCACCCTTCACGACGCCGGAAGCGATCGAGCTCCAGCGGCTGTTCCGGGAGATGCTCGCTGCCGGGGACGAGAGCGTCGCCCTCGAGGCGTCCTCGCACGGAGCCGCCCTGCAGCGCCTCGACCGGGTGCGCTACGACGTGCTCGTGTTCACGAACCTGAGCCAGGACCACCTGGACCTCCATGGGACGATGGAGGAGTACTTCCAGGCGAAGCGGAAGCTCTTCGGCGGGGCCCAGCCACCGCCGGCGGCGGTCGGGGTCGGCGACGAATGGGGGCGGCGCCTGGCCGCGAACCTCGCCGACCTCGGTCGCGCGCCGCTCGTCACGTTCGGCCTCGAAGACGGAGAGGTACGTCCGGAGGAGCTCGAGGTGACTCCGCACGGGAGCCGGTTCCGCGCGGGGGGGATCCGGATCGAGACGCGACTTCGCGGTCTCTTCAACGTCCAGAACGTGCTCGGAGCCGTCGCCGCCGGCATCCTGCTCGACCTCGCCGAGGACGCGATCGCGAGCGGAGTGGCCGCCGTGGACGCGGTTCCCGGGCGCTTCGAGCCGGTCGACGAGGGTCAGGCGTTCGCCGTGCTCGTCGACTACGCGCATACGCCCGACTCGCTGGACACGGTGCTGAAGGCTGCGCGCGAGCTCGGCGAGGGCCGGCTGATCGTCGTCTTCGGCGCGGGCGGTGACCGCGATCGCACCAAGCGCCCGCTCATGGGGGCGATCGCCGCCGAACGTGCGGACCTCGCGATCGTGACCTCGGACAATCCTCGCTCCGAGGAGCCGCTCGCGATCATCCAGGACGTGCTCCAGGGAACGGGGCTCGAGGTCGAGATCGACCCGGACCGTCGCTCCGCCATCGAGCGCGCGATCCGCATCGCAGAGGCGGGTGACGTCGTCGTCATCGCGGGCAAGGGGCACGAGCAAGGACAGGAGATCGGCGGCGTCGTGCACCCGTTCGACGACCGGGAGGTCGCCCGCGCTGCGCTCGCGGAGCGTGCTCGTGCGGAGGCGGCCCGCCGGTGACGACCGGGTGACGAGCCGGTGACAGGCACATGATTCCGCTTCACTTTGACGAGATCGCCGACCTCGGTCTCGGCCGGCTCGACGGGGGCGCGCCGGGAGCGCTCGTCACCGGGGTCAAGGCCGACTCCCGGGAGGTCGGGCCGGGCGACCTCTTCGTCGCGCTGAACACGGGTGTTCGCTATGTGGACGAGGCGGCGGCACGTGGGGCGGCCACGCTCGTCCCGGACGACCAGGAGGCGGCGCTCGCCGCGCTCGCCGAGCTCGTCCGATCGAGGTCGGACGCGCAGGTCGTCGCGGTCGTCGGCTCGACGGGGAAGACGTCGACGAAGGACATCCTCGGCGCTCTATGTGCGCCGCACGTGCCCACGATCTGGTCCGACCGGAGCCTGAACAACGAGCTCGGCGTCCCGCTTACCGTGCTTCGGCTCGAGCCGGACACGAAGGTCCTCGTGGCGGAGATGGGGATGCGCGGGCTCGGCCAGATCGCGGAGCTCTGCACGGTCGCCCGGCCGAGCGTCGCCCTGGTCACGAGCATCGGCCCGGAGCATCTCGAGCTCCTCGGCTCGGTGGAGCGGGTCGCCGCGGCGAACGGCGAGGCGGTCGCCTCGCTCCCCGCGGGCGGAACAGCCGTGGTGCCGGCGGGAGTTCCCGAGCTCGAGCAGCACCTGCGACGCGACGACGTCGAGGTGCGACGCTTCGATCCCTCCGACGTCGATTTCGAGGACGGGCACGGACGCTTTCGGATCGGCGGTCGCACGGTCGAGCTCGACCTCCCGTTCACGCACCGCCACCAGGCGGTCAACACGCTCGCCGCGCTCCACGCGTACGCCGCGCTCGGGCTCCCTCTCGAGGATGTCGCGGTGGGGGCGGGCTCCATCGAGCTCTCACCCTGGCGCGGGGAGGAGGTGCCGCTCCCGGGCGGCGGCTTCGTCATCAACGACGCCTACAACGCAAACCCGGACTCCATGCGCGCCGCGCTCCTCCACCTTGCCGAGCGCGCCGGCGACCGGCGCCGCGTGGCCATCCTGGGCGAGATGGCGGAGCTCGGTGAGTCCTCGCTCGCGTTCCACCGGGCCGTCGGCGAGCTCGCGACCGAGCTCGACGTGGCCGTGATCGGAGTCGGCGAGCAGTCGCGGGCGTACGGCCCCGCTCTCCATGCCGTCGACGCGGAGCAGGCGGTGGAGGCGGCGCGCGGGTTCCTGCGGCCGGGCGACGCCGTGCTCGTGAAGGCCTCCCGCGCCGTGGGTCTCGAAGGCATCGCCGAGGAGATCTCGAACTTCGCCGAGGCATGGTCCCCGTCCTGATAGCGGGCCTGCTCGCGATGGTCTCGGCCGTCGTGATCGGGCCCAAGTTCATCGAGAGGCTGCGGGCACGGGACCTCGGTCAGCAGATCCGTGAAGAAGGTCCGGCCACGCACAGGGTGAAGCAGGGGACCCCGACGATGGGGGGCGTTCTCATCGTCGGCGCGTCAGTCGTTCCCTTCCTCCTGCTCTCGCAACGCACGATCGAGGGGTTCACCGTGCTCTTCATCACCCTCGGCTGCGCTGCGATCGGCTTCGGGGACGACTACCTGAAGGTGCGCCGGCGCCACTCGCTGGGCCTGCCGGGACGCTGGAAGATGGCGTTGCTCGCGCTCATCACGGTCGGCGCCGCTCTCCTCCTGCGGGAGTCGGCCGGGTTCGACACCTCGCTGTACCTCCCGGTCGTCGGCTGGAACCTCGAGCTGGGCGTCTTCTACTACCCGTTCCTGTTCGTCGTCATCGCCGGCACGGTGAACGGCGCGAACCTCACCGACGGTATCGACGGCCTTCTCGCCGGTGTCGCGACGATCGCGCTCCTCACGTTTCTCGCGATCGTGGGCATCTCGTGGCTCCGCTCCGGCGATCCGGGGGCGAGAAGCGACGACTTCCTCGATCTCGCGACGCTCGCGGCGGCGCTCATCGGCGGCACGATCGGCTTCCTCTGGTACAACGCCTTCCCCGCCGAGGGCGTCATGGGCGACACCGGCTCC
>Ga0209108_10000255_pt1 | contig 29111 bp, 31 predicted proteins | sample Rifsed10ft1_FD_184003 | JGI IMG/M metagenome (GOLD analysis project Ga0209108, IMG submission 184003) | Soil microbial communities from Rifle, Colorado, USA - sediment 10ft 1 (version 2) | ecosystem: Environmental > Terrestrial > Deep subsurface > Rock core/Sediment | place: Rifle, Colorado...
GGGCTCAAGGCATGGCACCGCCGCCGGGCGGGGGTTTTGGCGGCCGCCCGGGAGGTCCGCCGGGCCGGCGGTAATCATAGTAGGGGCGGTTCGTCCCTCGGCTGTCGCTCCCTTCGACAAGCTCAGGGAGGCTGAGCGCGAGTCGAAGCCTCGGGACCCTGAGCGTGAGTCGAAGGGCGAACCGCCCCTACAATCTCGGTACCTGCGATCTATGAATCAGACGTCCGCAAGCCAACCGATTACCGCGCATCCGAAGCCGACTACCACCGCGAATGCGGCGATGATCCATCTCGAGCATGTGCACAAAGTGTATGACCTGGGCGAAGTCCAGGTGCATGCCTTGCGGGGTGTCACGATGGAGGTTCATCCGGGGGAATTTGTGGCCATTATGGGTGCTTCCGGCTCGGGTAAATCCACCTTGATGAATATCATCGGCTGCCTCGACCGGCCCACCCGCGGGCGGTACATGCTCGAGGGCCACGATGTCAGCGAATTCAGCAAAATCGAGCTGGCACGGGTGCGCAACCGTAAAATCGGCTTTGTCTTCCAACAGTTCAACCTGCTGGCGCGGACGACGGCGCTCGAAAACGTGGAGCTGCCGACGATCTATGCCGGCTTGTCACTCGAGGAACGCGAACAGTTGGCCATCGACGCTCTCCGGCGAGTTGGACTCGAAGACCGCCGGCAGCACTTCCCGAGCCAACTTTCCGGCGGGGAACAGCAGCGAGTGGCCATTGCGCGGGCCCTGGTCAACCGGCCTGCCATCCTTTTGGCCGACGAGCCTACCGGGAACCTCGACAGCCGGACCAGCGTCGAATTGATGGAAATCTTCCAGCGGCTTAACGACGAGCAAAACCTTACCCTGGTCCTCGTTACCCACGAGCCGGATATTGCCCGCTACGCCAAGCGCAACGTTATCTTTCGGGATGGAAGAATTCAGCGGGATACGGTGGTCGCGAACCGGGCCTATGCACGGGAAGTGCTGCCAACCCTGCCCGTTGTCGGGGAAGAGGAGGAGGAAGAAATGTAGGGGCGGTTGGTGAAGGTGTAGGGGCGGTTCGCGAACCGCCCCTACAAAAGAACCATTCCGATAGGAACTGGCGTGAAATACGATCCCCAAATACATCATCGGCGGTCGATCCGGTTACGCGGCTACAATTATTCGCAGGCTGGAGCGTATTTCGTCACCGTGTGCACGAGTGACGGAGAACATCTGTTGGGCGAGGTAACCGACGGTGTGGTGCGATTGAACGAATATGGGAAAATGGCGGCGCTGTGTTGGCAATGGTTGGCCCGACGATACCCGAACGTGGATTTGGATGAATGGATTGTCATGCCCAACCATCTGCATGGGATTATTGTAATCACCGACGAGGGACGCAGGGGCGGTTCGGCAAGGGGCGGTTCCCGAACCGCGCCTACAACCGCAGAATGCCGGGGCGGTTCACGAACCGCCCCTACAACGGCAATTAAACGCAAACCCCTGGGTCGTTTGATCGGGGCGTTCAAAACGATTTCCACCCAACGGATCAACGAAATTCGGAATGTGCGTGGCGCACGGGTTTGGCAACGGAATTATTACGAACACATTGTTCGGAATGAGGATGAATTGAACAAGATCCGCGAATACATTGCGACGAATCCCTTGCGGTGGGGACAGGAGACAGCAGGGGCGGTTCGCGAACCGTGGTAGGATGCCGGGGCGGTTCACGAACGGCGGTAGGAAGTAGGGCGGTTCCCGAACCGCCCCTACTATAGGAGGCTCGATGGATTTCTGGGGAACGATTCGGCTGGCCCTGCGGGCGCTGGCGCGGAACAAGATGCGGTCCATCCTCACCATGCTCGGCATCATTATCGGAGTCGGCGCCGTGATCGCCATGGTGAGCGTTGGCCAGGGTGCCGCGCAACAAACGCAGGAGCAAATCCAAAGCTTTGGCACCAACACGGTGTTCGTCGTGTCCGGGAGCGTGAACCGCGGCGGGATGCGCATGGGCGCCTCTCAAACCAAGAGCCTCACGGTGGACGACCTTCAGGCCATCCTGCGCGAGGTGCCGCTGATTCGGAGTGGCGCGCCGGGCGTCGGTGCCGGCGGCCAGGTGGTTTATGGCAACCTGAATTGGAATACTCGCATCCTGGGGACTACCCCGGAATATTTTGAAGTGCGAAACTGGCCGGTGCAGGCCGGGACGCTCTTTTCCGAAGAAGATGTGGATGCGGCTCAGAACGTCTGCGTCCTGGGACAAACCGTGGTGGACAATCTCTTTGGGCCGGAGAACCCTGTCGGGAAAACGATCCGCATTGGCAACCTGCCATTTCGCGTGTTGGGCGTGATGTCCTCCAAAGGGCAATCGGCCATGGGGGATGACCAGGACGACCGCATCATGGCGCCCTATACGACGGTACAGAAGAAGATTGCCGGGATCACCTGGCTGCATTTTATGTCCATGTCGGCGATTTCCCGCGAGGCTTCCGAATCAGCGCAAATGCAAATCAGCCAACTCCTGCGCGAGCGGCACCACCTTCGGCCCGACGAGGAAGACGACTTTTTCATCCGCACGCAGTCGGACGTGGCTCAGCTTGCCGAGCAGACCGGCCGGATCTTTACCATGCTGCTCGGCAGCATTGCCTCGGTGTCGTTGATTGTCGGCGGCATCGGCATCATGAACATCATGCTGGTTTCGGTGACGGAGCGCACGCGCGAGATTGGCATTCGGATGGCCGTGGGCGCAACCGAGTGGGACATTCAGCGGCAGTTTTTGCTGGAGGCGATGACCTTGAGCATCCTGGGCGGGATGGCGGGGATCGTTTTCGGCTGGGCTAGCGCCTCGCTCGTTTCCGGGATTCTGCGCTGGCCGACTTTTATTTCGCCGATTGCGATTGTTACCGCCGTCGTCTTTTCCATCGGCGTCGGCGTGTTTTTCGGCTACTACCCGGCCAAAAAGGCCGCCCAGCTCAACCCCATCGAAGCGTTGCGGTACGAATAACATAGAAAATAGAAAAGAGAAACCGGAAGGGCAAGCTGAAGCTTGCCCCTACAAATGACTCAGAATGACAGCGTTCGGCAAAGTTGGAGTCGAAGGGTCGAAGCTAAAGTCCAAGAGTCTAAAAGTCTAAGAGTCAAAGACTTTAGAAGGGAATATCTTCATCGCTCACCACGGGTCCGGCGGCTGGTTCTTCGGGTTCACCGTGAACGGGTACTTCTGGAGCAGCCTCAGCGGCGGCGGCGGCGCCAGCGGCAGCGGCTTCGGCGCGTGAGCCGAGCAGGCGCATGGTGCCGATGACGATTTCGGTGGTCGTGCGCTTGTTGCCGTCGCGGTCGTCCCATTGTCTTGTCTGGATGCGCCCCTCGACGTAGATTTGCTTCCCTTTGGTGAGCAGCTTCTGACAGTTCTCAGCCAGCTTGGTCCAGGCGACGATGTTGTGCCACTCGGTGCGCTTTTGGAGCTGGCCGGATTGGTCGCGCCAGCCTTCGTCCGTGGCCAGAGAGAATTTGCAAACCGCCGTGCCGTTCGGCGTGTAACGCATCTCCGGGTCCTTGCCCAGTCGGCCGACGAGAATTACGCGGTTGACGGTCATGGAACACCTCGTTTCGAGTGCCGAGCGTTGGGTGCCGGCGAGAAGTATATAGGCGGGATCGAAAAACGAAAAGCGAAAAGCGAAGACACAAGACTCAAGACCCAAGACTCAAGACAGAGCCCATCAAGCATTGGTCCGACCAACCGCTGAGCAACCATGCAACGAAGAAGGCACCGCAGAGGACACAGAGGAAGGGAGTAGGTAGTAGGGAGTAGGGAGTGGACAAGCAGATCCTTCGCTTCGCTCAGGATGACAATGTGCGGGCAGGATGACAATGCGGGCGGGGAGGGTAAGAGGCGGCAATGTCAGGGCTGAAGCCCCGACGCTCTAACAGAACGGCACTAAAGACCAGTGCAAAATTAGCTTGACGTACAACCGGAAGAGATGGCCGATTTTCGGGGTTTTTGTAGCAGATGGTTGTCAAGCAATTTCAGCAGTGCTCCCTAGGGAGTTGTTAGCCGGCGCAGGCGTTCTCGGGCGAGGCGACCGGCGTCGGTGTTGGGGAAGCGTTGGACGACAATGCGCAGTTCGCGGGAGCCGGCGGCGCGCTGGCCCAGCTCAATCAATGCGAAGCCCTTCTTGAGGTAGGATTCGGGCACCTTGTTGCCCCTGGGGTAGTTCAGCAAGCCTTTGTCGTAGGCGACTACCGCTTCGGCATACCTTGCCTGCTGGTAGTGAGTCTCGCCGATGTAGAACTGGGAGTTGGAGGCAAACTCGCCTGCCGGAAAATATTTGAGATAGTCATTGAACTCCTGGCGCGCCAGATCAAATTTGCCGCCATTCAAGTCGCGCAAGGCGTTCTGGTAGAGCACTTCACCGCTCATCGGCGGGGTGATCACCGGGGGAGTGGCGCTGGGGGGCGGCTGAGCGGCAGCGGCCAGCTTGGCATCCATGGACTGGATCACGCCCTGAGTATCGGCAAACTGCTGGGAAAGCCGGGCGAGGCGCGCCTTGACCTCCTCGAGCCCGTCGGCAAGGGCTTGCACCTGTCCGGCCAGGGTGTCGGTGCGGGCATTGGTGTTGGCCTGAGCGTCCTGGACGGTTTTCTGCAAGGTGGCCAGGGAAGCGTTCATGCGGTTGACGGAGTCGGTGGCCTGCTCAACGAGCGTCTTCAGGACAGCATGGTTCTGAGTGACCGACTGCTGCAGGTCGCGCACCTGCTGTTGCAGGAGGGCGACGTCGCGTTGCAATTGGATGATTTCCTTGGCAACGGCGCCGGCGGGGAGCTGCGCCAGCAGGAGCGCCACCAAAAGAAGGGGAAGTAGCGTGCAAAGGCGTTTCATCAAAGCTTATTCCTCCCTCAGAAAAGCAAAGGCGCGGCCCGGCGTAGCGATATAGGGGCCGGGGCACGGGCCTTTGGGCAAGGGGGCCGCAAGCAGGGGCGGTTGGCGAACCGGCCCCTACTTACCTGGCCATCAAGATATGGCCACGGCGATTCTGCTGCCAGCAATCTTCGTTGTGCTCGGCGCAGAAGGGCGATTCCTTGCCCAGGGTGACGGTGGCGATGCGGTCAGCGGCCACTCCGAGCGATACCAGAAAATCCTTGGTGGCGTCAGCGCGGCGCTGGCCGAGACCGAGGTTGTATTCACTCGAACCGCGTTCGTCGCAATGGCCCTGCACCAGGATTTTTACCTCCGCGTGGGCCAGCAGGAATTCAGCATCGGCGGCGAGCGCCTCGCGGGCGTCCGGCCGAAGGTCGGATTTGTCAAAGTCAAAGAAGGCATCCTTGACGTAGCGGGCGAAGAGTTCTTCAATTGTCGGCGCCGGTGGAGGCGGAGGCGGGGGCGGCGGGACGTTCACCGTAACCCGCGCACTGGCGTCGGCGGAGCCGCCGGGGCCCTTGGCGGTGATGGTGTAGGTGGTTGAATCGCCAGGGGAGACGCGGGTGGAACCCTCGGGGGCGACTTTGCCCACATCCGATAAATCGAGATCAGTGGCGTTGGTCGAAGACCAACTCAGGTTGGTAGATTCACCGCGCAAGATGGTGGATGGAGCGGCTTGCAGGGTGACGGTGGGCGCCGCCGGCGGCGGTGGCGGTGGCGGGGGAGGCGGAGGCGGCGCCACTTTTTTCTGGCAAGCGCCGATAAACATGACCAAGAAGAACAGACCAAGCGCCGCTACGAAACTCCACCTGCGATTTCCTGACATGGTGCTTCCTCCTCAGTGAGTTGCGGCATCGGGCAGAAGATGAAAAAGCCGCCTAACCGCTATCAAACCGGGAATCGTACCACAATCAAACTGCGCCGGGACACCGAATTCGGCAAGAATGCGTTTAGAGTCCCACGGGCAGAAGCCGGTGAGCTGAACCGGTATCCCCGTTTATGGCGGTCCCCAATTGGGAGCCTCATTCGTGCCGCCCTGGGTAATCTGCCGGGGCAGGGAGCCATCGGCCAACATGGTCCAGAGTTGCCAGGAACCTGTGCGATTGGATTGAAAAACAAGATGCCGGCCATCGGCGGCCCAGGAGGGATGCTCGTTCCTGCCGGCATCGCGGGTCAACTGGCGCGCTTCTCTGGTCGCCACGTCCATGACGTACATGTCGTAGTTCCCGTTAGGCCGGCGCCAGGAAAAGGCAAGGAGTTGGCCGTTGGGCGACCAAGACGGATCCACCACGTAGCCCTCGCCGCCGGCGATGCGCTGGACGTTGGCGCCGTCGCGATCCATCATATAAATTTGCGGCGAGCCACCACGATCGGAAACAAAAGCGATCTGGCCGCCGGTCTTGGGATTGAAGGCCGGGGAAATTTCGACGCCGCGCACATGGGTCAGCCGCTTCAGGTTGGTCCCGTTCCAGTCCACCAGGTATAACTCCGGATCACCGGACATGGATGAGCAAAAGATGATCTGAAGGCCATCGGGCGACCAGGCGGGGGTGGTGTTGAGACCGCGGTAGTGGGGGAAGGCAAGGAGTTTGCCCGTCTCGAGGGAAAAAATTTGGACCTCCCAGTTGTTGCCGACCTTGGAGGAGAAGGCAATGCGGAGACCGTCGGGCGACCACTTTGGGGCCAGGGAGATGGAGCGGAGGCGAGCAAGCTGTTTGGGGTTCGAGCCGTCATAATCGCAAATCCAGAGCTCTTTCGAGCCGGAACGGTTGCTGATGAAAACGATCCTGGTGGAATGGATGCCGGGGACGCCGCCGCCGAGGCGGACGACGATCTGGTCGGCGAATTGGTGGGCGAGGCGGCGGGCGGCCTCTTCGGCGGGGAGGTCGCGGTAGCGTTTGCCGACAATCTCCGGCAAGCGGGCATTACGGACGTCGAGCGCCCAGGCTTCGACGATGAGTTGATTGGCTTCGGTGGAAAGATTTCCCAGGACGAGAACGTGCGCCTGGAGGGGCGGCTCGCTCCAATCGGCGGCCGTGACTTCAGAGGGAGTCGCCGGCTGCTTCAACGGGTAGAAGCTCGAGCTCGACACCTCGAAGATTCCGGCGTATTCCAAATCAGCCTTCAACGTCTGGTTGAAAACTTTGGCGAGCGGAGCCGCCTGCGGCGAGCGGGCGATGAATTCCGGCACGGCCAGCTTGACCCGTTCGGCGCCGAGTCCGGTACCGGTGCGAAACCAGTCCTCCTGGGCGGCGGCCAGCCCCGAGCGAATCGGGGCAAGCCGGCAAAGGGTCATAAGAATCAGCAAGAGAAGAAGGGCAAAGATGGTTTTGCGAGGTGCCATCGGACTCCTCAAGACTGATACACCGCCCCAAATGAGGGCAAGCTGAAGCTTGCCCCTACTCACCGCCGGAAATCAAACCAAAACTCGACTGACACCCGAGAGCCGCGAAATTCCGAAGGGAGGCGATCGAGGGGGCTTGAATCCTGTACGGCGCGCAACGCCGCTCGATCCACGCTGGCGAGGCCGCTGCGTCGGAGGAACTGAGTGTTCAAGACGCTGCCGTCGCGGGCGATTTCAAAGGCGAGCATGACGCGTGGCGCCCACTGAATGGAAGGGTCAATGGTGGTGATCAGCCAGTTGGAGCTGATGCGTCGCCGCACGGCGTCCACGTACCAAGGAAACTTTTCGCCGAAACCGCTTTCGGCGCCGAATTCCATCCCGGCGCTTGTCGTGCCCACCTGGAACTGTCCATAGGGCAGGGCCGGAGCGCCGCCCTGACCGTAGGGGATGGCCCCGACAAGGGGCGGCTCCTTGACCTCGTCCACGCGCGATGGCCGGGAACGATAGACCTCCGGCTTCTCCTTCTCAAATTTCGGGAGTGGGGTTGCCTCCAGCTCCTTCCTTTTCGGCCTGGGCTCGGATTTATACAGGCCTTTCGTCAAGTCCACGGTCTTGCTCAGGGTTTGCGCTTCGGGAGAAGGCAACGGAATCCCGGGGAGGCTTTTCACCACCGTCACGCTGATGGCGCCTTCCCCGCCAACGCCATAACCCCAACCCGGGCCGCGGCGAAAGGGATAGAAGGCGGTGAGGAAGATGGCACCCAGCATCAAACCGTGGAAGAGCAGGGAAATGGCCAGCGGTCTCCCCCATTTCTCCGGCGGCGGCGCGGGTATGGCGAATGCTGTCATGGCAGGGCCTTCTACATTTTCCTTGCGGCGAGCGGTTCGGTAACGACGCTGATGTTGACAATGCCGGCCTGGCGAACCTCATCCATGACCGTGGCAAAGCTGCCAAAGGGCACGGACTGGTCGCAGCGCAGAAATACGGACTGCCGGGCTCCCGCCCTGGCGGATGCTTTGATCCTTGGGCCGAGCTGATGGATGTTCATCGGCTCATTGCCCAGATAGACCCTTTGCGCCCGGTCAATGGTCACCACCAACTTTTCTTCGGTGATCTCTTCCACCTGGCGAGTTTTGGGCAAGCTGACATCAATGCCGGATTGGAGCACCGGGGCAGTGATCATAAAGATGATCAGCAAGACGAGAACGACGTCCACGAGCGGGGTGATGTTGATGTCCGCCAGGGAACTCTGCGTTTTGGCTTCGCGGCTCACAGGACTTGGCATGGTTTTTTCTCCCGAGTCAGGTGTAGAGCTTCTCGGCGCGGACCCGGAACTCCATGGCGAAGTTGTCCATAATGGTTCCGAAGTCGCGGATACGATGGACGAATTGGTTATAAGCGATCAAGGCGGGGATGGCGGCAAAGAGGCCGGCGGCGGTGGTGACCAAAGCCTCGGCAATGCCCGGGGCGACGGCCCGCAAGGTGGCAGCGCCAGCCGTGCCCAGTCCCATAAAGGCGCCCATGATTCCCCAGACGGTTCCGAACAGGCCGATAAAGGGCGTCGCTCCAGCGGTGGTCGCCAGCCAGCTCATGCGGGCTTCCAGGCGTTGCATTTCGGCGGCTGCCGCCAGCCTGGCGGCGGTTTCTATGGCGTCCGAGCTTTTAAGCTTGCCATGCGGATTGTTGGCTCCTACCTGGCTTTCCATTTCCGCATACGCGGCACGATACTGACTCAACAGAGGACTCGAGCCGAATGCCGCGCCGTACATCTGCGGCTCCACCAGCTTCAGCGTCTGCCGAAACTGGTCAAGAAAGCGGGCGGTGTGGCCACTTGCCTTCTTCAGGCGGAAAATTTTCTGCAGGATGATAGCCCAGGAAAAAACGGAGAAGAGGACAAGGACAATCAGAGTGGCCCGGGCGACCCAACCGGTTTGCAGCAGCAGATGGCTGACGTTTGCCTCAGCCAGAATGTACAGACCCACGTCTCTCCTTGCTCGGAGGTGACAGCGTAACTTTCAAAAGTTAACATAGCCTTAATGATGCGTCAACGAATAGAGATGCGAGATTAAGCACAACCGTTGCCGGCGCTGTTTGGCGCGGCGAGTTTCCGTTCCGTATGGTAAAATCGAGGACGTCACGATCATCAGGAAATCGATCGCTCATGAGCGCGCATTTTGACATCGCTGTAGAAAGACTCAGCCGAGGATCCGATAGAAGGGCAGGGGCCATGGCCGACGCTGGGGCGAAAACCTTTTACATCGAAACCTTCGGCTGCCAGATGAACGCGCACGACTCGGAAAAGGTTGCCGGGCTGCTGATTTCCCGGGGGTATCGCCAGGTGGAGACGGACGGGCAAGCGGACCTCATCCTGTACAACACCTGCAGCATCCGGGAAAAAGCCGCCCAAAAAGTTTTTTCGCGGCTGGGCCAGTTCAAGCGTGATAACGGCGGCAAGACCATCGCCGTTCTGGGCTGCGTGGCGCAGCAAGAGGGCGAGCGCATTTTCGAGCGGGCTCCGTGGGTGGGGCTGGTATGCGGCTCAGCCTCTTATCGAAAGCTTCCGCAGCTTCTGGCCGAGTTGGAATCGGGCAAGCGGCGCTTGACGGGGCTGAGCCTCGATACCGAAGAGACCTTTGAAACGGAATTCACGCGGCGGGACAATCCCTTCCGCGCCTACATCACCATCATCGAGGGCTGCGACAAGTCCTGCGCCTATTGCGTCGTTCCGATGACCCGCGGGCCGGAGCGGAGCCGCACGAGCGAATCGGTGCTTGCGGAAGCGCGGGCGCTGGTGGAGCTTGGTTACACCGAAATCCAGCTTCTGGGGCAGAACGTCAACTCCTATCGGGATCCCTCGGCGCGAAAATGGAATTTTGCCGAGCTGCTGAGCGCCGCCGGCGAAGTGGGCGGGGTGCGGCGGGTGCGCTTTACCACCTCGCATCCGCGCGATTTCACGCGGGAGATCGTGCAAGCCATCGAAGCCCATCCGGTGTTGTGCAATCACGTTCATCTACCGGTGCAATCGGGCTCGACGGCGGTGCTGGCGGGCATGAAACGCGACTACACCCGCGAACAGTATCTCGAGAAAATTGATTGTATCCGCCGCGCAAAACGTGCTATTAGCATCACGACGGACATCATCGTGGGGTTTCCCGGGGAGACGGAAGCCGACTTCGAGGAAACGTTGAGCTTGCTTGACTACGCTCAATACGATTCTCTGTTCTCTTTCAAATATTCGCGGCGGCCGGGGACGTCGGCGCTGGCGCTCGGGGACGCAATCCCGGAGGAGGAGAAGGGGAGGCGTTTGCGCGAGCTGCAAGCCCGCCAGCGGGCGATCCAGGAGAGACGAAATCAGTCGCTGATCGGCCGGAGATTTGAGCTGTTGGTGGAAGGTCAAGGGCGCGAAGGTCAGTTGTGCGGGCGCACGTCGTGCCATCGCACGGTGAATTTTCCGAGTAACGGATCGGACAACGGTTCGGACAAGGGTTCGGTCAAGCCGGGCGACTACGTTTGGGTTCGGGTGACGCAAGCCGGGCCCAATTCTTTGATCGGCGAAGTGGAGGGGGGCTTGCTTTGGGGAGCAATGGCAACCCAGAATTGAGGCCAAGATGGAAATCGAAATGAAGATTCGCGGACTGATGATGGACCCGGTTACCAACATGCCGATCGTGGTCCTGAAAGACGTGAACGGAAGCGCCGTCTTGCCGATCTGGGTGGGAGTCTATGAGGCCAATGCGATCGCGCTCGAGATCGAAAAGGTCCAGACGCCGCGTCCCATGACCCACGACCTGATGAAGAATCTCTTGCTGGGGCTTGACGTTCAAGTGCAAAAGGTGGTGGTCAACGAGCTCCGCGACGACACGTTTTTTGCGCTGATCTGGCTCAAGCGCAACGGGCAGATCATGTCCATTGACTCGCGCCCGAGCGATGCCCTGGCTCTGGCCCTGCGCCTGGATTGCCCTATTTATGTGGATGACTCGGTCTTGAAGTCCTCGAAGATTGTCAACGCCGTCTCCGATAAAGTCAGCAATGAGGAACTACGGAAATGGCTGGAGGGCTTGAACGACGAGGACTTAGGCAGGTATAAGATGTAGTAGTCGGTGCGGACTACAGGAGGTTCAAACCGGAGCCCAGCTTGTCCGTTGTCATAGCGATTGCCAACCAGAAGGGCGGCGTTGGCAAGACCACCACCGCCATCAACCTCGCCGCCGCCCTGGCGGAGCGCGGGAAAAAGACTCTTCTCATCGACCTCGATCCCCAAGCCAACTGCTCAATCACGTTTATGGAGCCGCAAGAGATTACGAGCTCGATGTTCGATGTGCTGTCCGACCATCATGCTGATTTTCCGACGATCATCAAGGCCACGAAGACGAAGAACCTATGTGTTGCCCCATCGCGCATTGCTCTTGCCAAAGTGGAGCAGCAACTTGCCGGCCAATTCGACGCTCCGTTCAAGCTGAAAGACGCGCTGGCAGCCATCCGCAAGGATTTTGAGATCATCTTGATTGATTGCCCACCGGCGCTGGGTTTGCTGACGGTGAACGCGCTGGTAGCGGCCACCCATCTGCTGGTGCCCATCCAGTCCACTTACTACGCGCTTGAGGGGACGGACGATTTGCTGGAGACCTACGAACGGGTGCGCTCGCGGCCGAACCCGGAGCTTCAGATCCTGGGTGTGCTGATAACCCTTTTCGACAAGCGCACCTCGGTTGCTCAGGACACCTACAAGCAGATCAAGGCGGTATTCGGGGACAAGGTATTTCGCACCAAGATCAGCCGGAGCGTACGCCTGGAAGAGAGCCCGGCCTATAAAGAGACGATCTTGACGTATGCGCCCGACTCATCCGGCGCCAGCGAGTATAAGAAGCTTTCCCTGGAGGTTCTCCAACGTGTCTAGAAAAGCCGGCCTTCCCATCACCATCAAGATGCGTCACGACGCCCACTACGTGGAGGCGCTGACGTCATACAGCGGCGCCGCGGTGGGGCGCATGATCCCGGTGGAGAAGATTCGCCCCAATCCCAATCAACCGCGCAAGGCGCTTGGGGAGTTGCGCGAGCTGGCTGAGTCGATCCGGGAAAAGGGTGTGCTTGAGCCGCTGCTGGTGCGCTACACGCCCGGCGATGACATCTACATCATCATCTCCGGCGAACGTCGCTATCACGCGGCTCGTTCGGCCGGCCTGCATGAACTACCCTGTATTGAAAAGATTGCTGACGACGCGGAAACGCTGGAGCTGGCGCTGGTGGAAAATCTTCAGCGGAAAGATTTGACGGCGTTTGAAGAGGCTGAGGGGCTGCATCAACTGGCGAGCGGTTTCGACTACACCCATGAGGAAATAGCGAGGAGGATCGGCAAGTCGCGGCCGTCGGTGACGGAGACCTTGACGTTGCGCGAGATTCCCGAGCCCATTCGAAGGCTTTGCACGGAGAAAGGGGTTGTGAGCAAGTCGATGCTCCTTCAGGTGGCCCGCCAGTCAAATGAAAGGAAAATGGCCGAGCTGGTCCAGCGCTTTGCTCACGGGGGGTTTACCCGCGAGGAAGCCCGCGCCGAGCGGCGCGCCGACAAAGAGGGCCGGCCGAAGCCGTTCGTGTTTGCCTTCAAACCGCCGGATGAGCAATACAGCCTTCGCATCCAGTTTCGCAAATCGCAAGTCTCCAGACAGGAATTGATTGCCACGCTGCGAGCCATCCTGGAGTCTCTCGAGCGCGGCTGACCTTTGCTTGTCCCTGTATTTCGCGTTGGGCGGAAGCTTAACAGGGTGCTGAAGAACGGGTGACTTTTGAGATGGGGATGCGGCCAAGCATGAAAAAACGACGGGGCCGACTCCGATTGCGCTCCGCAGGCATCCGTGTTTCGTTCTTCTGCACCTCTTCCTTTCTTCGATTTTCTCTATTCAGCGGCACCCAGCGCTTCCAGGTTCACCAGCCGCAGCAGGTTGTAGGCCGCCGCCCACAGGTACGCCACTTGCTGGATCTTCCAGCGGCCCACGTGACGCACTTTGCGCACTCCGCCCGGTTGTTTCATCCAGCCGAAGAGTTGCTCGGCTTTCTTGCGGAGCTTCTGACTGAGCTGATAGGCCGCGGTCTTCATGCGTTTCAACATGGAGATTGGCCGCTCAAAACGTGGCTTTTGGCCTTCGTGCCGACTAAACGGCATTCGCAGTTCCAAACAGGGATTTTTTCAGCACCCTGTTAACGCTCCCTGCGACTTTAGCGTGTTTTCGTGCAAAGCGGAAAGCTGAGGAAGTTCGCGTCATGCAACGAGCATTCCGATCACCTTTTGAGTCCGCCACCATCATCGAGACTGTTCTTGTCTCCGTGATTCTCGCCGGCTTGCTTTTCGTCACGGGGGCACCGTCATCGAACAGGTCGAGAGTTGCGGGAAGCGTCTCGGTCGCGGGCAGCATGGCTGCGCCTCGTGCTGGGCATACCGCAACGACATTGCCCGATGGACAAGTCCTGATGGCTGGAGGCATGGAGCGCAACGGGGTTTTCCTCGCGAGTTGCGAACTCTACGAACCTGCCTCGGGCCGATTTAGTCCTGCTGCGGGCATGTTGACCCGGCGCGTAAGCCACACGGCTACGCTTCTTCCCAACGGCCAGCTCCTCATCGGCGGGGGTCTCGAGGGTCGCTACAGGGAGCACGGGCAGTGGAAGGGGCGGGCGGTGGCGAGCGCTGAACTCTACGACCACTCGACCGGAACCTTTACTCCCGCAGGGCCCATGACCACGTCGCGCAGCTCCCACGCTGCCGTTCTGCTGCCCGATGGCAAGGTTCTGATTGCCGGAGGCTCGGATGGTGAGCGCAATCTCGCGAGCGCAGAACTCTTTGATCCGGTGACAGGAAGATTCACCGCTACCGGCCCCATGTCCACCGCCCGCATTCCCCACGTGATGGTCCTTTTGAAAGACGGCAAAGTTTTGGTTGCGGGCGGGACCGGCCCGGATGGCCGCGTCCTGGCGAGCGCCGAGGTGTACGATCCCCTGAGCAGGCGCTTTACGCCCGTCGGCAGCATGAGCACCGCCCGGCACAAGCACGCCGCCGCCGTGCTGCCGGATGGTCGCGTGCTCATCCTCGGCGGTTCCGACGAACGCGACTGGCGCGGGCAAAAGAACACCGCCGAACTTTGCGATCCAACTACGGCTCGCTTCCACATGGCTGGCAGGATGAACGCTGCGCGATTCAAGTTTCACTCGACCGTTCTCGTTTTGAAAAACGGGAAGGTGCTCATTGCCGGTGGAGCTGAGCGCGTTGAGGTGTACGACCCGGCCACCGGCAGCTTCCTTTTGGCCGACGGCGGCCTGGCCAAGGCACGCTACTTCGCGGCAGCGGCGCTGCTGCCGAATGGCAGCGTCGTGATCACTGGGGGTTACGGAAACACGGACGAGGCCACTACCGCCGCGTGGATTTACCGGCCATGAGACGCTTCGCTTCTTCGTTTCGAACCGGCTTGTTAACGCTGGCCTTTTTTGCGGCGTCCTAGTTTTCGACAAGCAAGACCAATCGGGAGGTACCGACGCATGAGCTGCACAAAATGTTTTTGGGTGGCGGTGGGAATCGTTGTCACGCTCCTCTTTGTTTTCCTTCCTTCTGCTGAAGCAGGCCCGCCGCTGATCTGCTGGCCGTATGAGATCGGCGGCGCGAAGTCGCTGCCCTGGGGTGTAGGTTCCTGGAGGGCGATCAAGGCGGACTACGACGTCAACCGCCTGGTTGAAGACACCCTGGCCCTGCTCACGCCGGACGCTCCCGTCATCGTGCGCATGGAGACCCTTCGCCGGGCGACCGTCTATGCCATGAAAGACCCCCGAATCCGGCAAGCTCTGCTCTCGCGGCTTCTGCGGCGGGCGCAGCAGGCGGAGGGCAAGGGCAATCCTGACGCGATGGCTTTCTTCGACGCCGGGTACCTCGTCGAGGCGTACAAACAGGCTGATTGGGCCTTCGGGAAAGGGAACCCGGCCAAAGGCTTGGATGGATATGGCATGGTCCTCAAGGCCGCCCGCCATCGCGCCAACGATCCTGAAATGGAGTTCGCAGCCGCCGTTATCTCGCTCGAACCACGCCTGCCGGGTCACGCCGAACACCTCCAAAGGGCCGTCGCTGGCGCAACGGACGGCTCGCTGCTGGCCAAGAACCTCGTTTCGCACTCTCATCTGTTGAAGATTCGCGGCCATACAGTCGCCGAGCTCCGGGCAAGTGTTCGGAACTGGAAGCATTGAGCCGGCCGTTCGCGAGCGCCGTGGCTTTATCAGGCTGCTGAAAAAGTGGTGCGCACGTCATTCCGAGCGAAGCCCTGCACCGTCCGGTGCAGGGCGAAGCGAGGAATCTGCTTGTGACTGACGCGCACTGAAAAGAAAGCAGATTCCTCGTCCCGATAGACAACATCGGGACTCGGAATGACAGAGCGGGAGGGTTTTTCAGCACCTTGTTAAGACAGGAAAGGCAGCGGAACCCTTTGTTTCTGTTAGCCAGGGAAGATTCCCGGAAACAGGCGCAGGAGGGAAAGGAGGCCGCTGGCGATGGCGGCAAGAAGGACGGCCAGGACGCTGATCAAGAAGCTGATGGTCAGTTGCTGCTGGGCGCGAAGATAGCGCAGGCCGGCTACGACGTAGAAGGGATCACCGCGGCGGCAGGCGCGGAAGTTGGCCCGGGCCTCGTAACAGGACTTGAGCGCGTAGAATACGCCCACAAGGGGAATCCAGTATTTCCACTTGCGCGGCATTTCCATGGGCGGGTCCATGGGCGGGATTCTACCGCGAAGAGATAAGAAGTGGTGGAACTTACCGAGTCACAGCGAAAAAAGCTCGAGGAACTGGCCCGGCAGGGATACGAGTTCGTTGGCTTTCCTATCTATCCCTCGAACATCGGCGCCAAAAAGGGGAACTGCGCGGCCCTTCTCGAAGCCAGGCCGAGCGGCCATTGGCGGATTTTTGGCCAGCCGGGTTGGCTGGTTGAGGGCAACATCTCGGTCCTGGTCGGCAAGGAACACGGGAAAGCCTTCGTTTGGAAACAATATGAGGTGCCGGCCACGGACGAGCGGCTCGAGGAGCTGGCCCGATTTGCCGAAGAGCTGGAAGAGAGATTGGCCGGGATTCAGTGACGTCGGGGGGAGGCGGTGAAATATTCCGTTAACAGCCAGGAACTGATCTTGCTGCTCATCAGCCTGATTCGCGCCACCTATCCCGCCATGCTGAGGAAACAGGGTGAGGGGTTCTCGGTGGATTTCGATGCCCTCGAGGTAAAGAGCGATTGCCTCACGGAGGACGACCGGCTTCTTCTCAAATTTCGCGATGTGGTTGGCGCGAACCCTGACGGGGAAGTTTATCAGCTCGCCTTGACCGGCGAAGAAACTGCCCGGCTGGTTGCCACCCTGCGCCATCTGGAAAGCCTCCACGCCTGGGCGCCTGATATTCTCAAGATGAGTGAATCCCTTCGACAGCGCCTGTTGCAGAAGGAGGGATAGGCGATGCTTGACGTAATCGTTATCGGCGCGGGGCCGACCGGTCTCGCCTGCGCCATCGAAAGCAATCGCGCCGGGCTCAGGACGCTGGCCATCGACAAGGGCTGTCTGGCCAATTCGCTTTTTCACTACCCAACCAATATGGTCTTTTTCACCACGCCGGAGCTCATGGAAATCGGGGGCATTCCGATGACCACGGCCGGCGAGAAGGCTACGCGACTCGAGGCGCTCAAGTACTATCGCAAAGTTGCCCAGCACTTTGCCCTCGAGTTGCGCTTGTACGCGCGCGTGGAGCATATCGCCGGCCACGACGGGAAGTTCGAAATCGCCACGCGGACGGAGCAGGGAATTGAGAACCGGTACGAGTCCAAAAAAGTGGTCATCGCGACGGGATATTACGATTTGCCTAACCTGTTGAATGTCCCCGGTGAGGATCTGCCCAAGGTTTCGCATTATTACAGCGAAGCACATCCTTTCTACAGCCTGGATGTTGCGGTGATCGGGGGAGGGAACTCCGCTGCCGAGGCAGCACTCGACCTTTTTCGCGGCGGTGCCCGGGTCACTCTCATCCACCGCGGGGCCCAGCTTCGCGAAAGCATCAAGTATTGGCTTCGCCCCGACATTGAGAATCGGATCCGGGCGGGAGAGGTTCAAGCCTTGTTCGGCACCCGCGTCTCCCGCATTGAACGTGACCAGATCGTTTGCTCTGATGGTGTCGGTCGGCCTTCATCGGGCGAGCAACGAATTCGGAACGATTTTGTTTTTGCCCTTATCGGGTACCATCCCGATTTTGAGTTCTTGCGCCGCCATGGCATCGAACTCGACCCGGTCTCGCAGCGGCCCCAGTGCCATCCGGAGACCTACGAGAGCAATGTCCCGGGTATCCATCTGGCCGGGGTGATCGTGGCCGGATTGAAGAGCAACGAAATCTTTATTGAAAATGGCCGCTTCCATGGCGCCCGCATCGCTCGTGCCTTGGCAGGCCTGCCCGCCGCAGGCGGGGAAGTAGCGCCGATTTGACCGGGTGTCATGCGGCCGCTATACTGAAATTTCGCATATCTTCTCATGGCAAACATTCTCTGGGAGATCGGCGAGACGGTCATCACGCTGGCGCGCGGTTTTCGCGTCACCCTGGTCAACCTGTTCCGACCCACGGTGACGGAAAACTATCCTGACGAGCCGGTTTATTTCGAAGGTCGCTTTCGGGGCAAGCACGTGCTCCGCCGCGACGAAAACGGGTTGGAGAAATGCGTGGGCTGTTTTCTTTGCGCGGCGGCGTGCCCGGCCAATTGTATTTACATCGAAGCCGCTGACAACACCGAAGGCCAGCGCATCAGCGCCGGCGAACGCTACGCCCAGGTTTACAACATTGATTATTCTCGCTGCATCTTCTGCGGCTATTGCGTGGAAGCCTGCCCGACCGACGCCATCATCCACGGGCATGACTTCGAGCTGGCCACCTACGACATCAGCGCGATGGTGATGCGCAAGGAAGACCTGCTCGAGGCCATGCCTGCCGCTGCCCGGCGATAAAGTCCGTCTTTAAACACGCGGTGTCCAAGCCGCCAAGCTGCTGCCTGGAGAAGAAGAGGGCAAGCTTCCCTTCCCAGAATCCCCGAGGCGGGTGCCTCGGGGCTCGGCGGTGTGGCTGGGGGGTCGGCGGCGTGCTTGATGAGATGCGGGGCGTTGGGGTTCACGTCGTGAAGGACACAAATAATGACGAGAGGGCAAGCTGAAGCTTGCCCCTACGTGCCCCTTTGCCCCTACACAAATACAGACGAGACGAGAGCGATCCACCACGGAGAGAGAGGGCAAGCTGAAGCTTGCCCCTACGTGCTCGACCCTACGTGCCCCTACGTGCCCCTACACAAATAATATTGGAGATCGGTTGGTTATCCTCGAGGCTTGGGCTTGACGGGTACGGTGGGCTCGGTCATGCGCTGCGGGTCGAGGATCTGCCGGAGGGTATCGTCGTCCAGGAGCTTCTTCTCGCGGGCCAATTCGAGAATGGTTCGGCCGGTGCGCACCGACTCCCTGGCCAAGTCGGCCGCCGCGCTGTAACCGATGTAAGGGTTGAGGGCAGCGGCCAGGGCGACGGTAACGCCGGCAAAGTAAGAGCAGCGTTCGAGGCTGGCTTCAATGCCCGGGATGCAGCGGCCGGCCAGAGCGCGGGCTGTGTTCTTGAGGATCTCAGCCGAGTGCAGAAGATTCCAGGCCATCGTAGGCATCATCACATTCAACTCAAGCTGCCCCGCCTGCACCGCCAGAGCCACCGCCACGTCGCTCCCGATCACCTGGAAGGCAACCATGGCCGCCAGCTCGGGAAGCACCGGGTTGACCTTGCCGGGCATGATGGAAGAGCCGGGCTGGAGGGCGGGCAGGGTGATTTCGGCGAGGCCGGTGTTGGGCCCGCTTGAGAGCAAGCGCAAATCGTTGCTGATGCGGAGGAGTTCGAGGGAAAAATTGCGAAGAGCGCTGGAGGCGACGGCCAAGGGTAAATTCGACTGCATGGCCCAGCGCAAATCCTCGGCGGGTCGCAAGGTGAGACCGGAAATCCGGCTCAGGTGCTCGACCACCGTTTTCTGATATTGCGGATGGGTATTGATGCCCGTGCCGACGGCCGATCCGCCGAGGCCGATCTCCTTGAGTCCCGCCTGGGCATGGCGAATCTCCGCCCGGGAGCGCTCGACGGCGGTCGAGTAAGCGGCAAACTCCTGGCCGAGACGGATGGGCACCGCATCCATCAGGTGCGTGCGCCCGCTCTTGACGATCCGGTCAAATTCTTTCCCCTTCTTCTCGAGGGCGCGTTGCATAGGCTGGAGCTCGGCGTGCAGCTCTTCGAGCAGGAAAAGGCTTGCCAGTCGCATGGCGGTGGGAAAAACATCGTTGGTGGATTGGCTGCGATTGACGTGGTCGTTGGGATGGATGACCGTGTAATCGCCTCGCTTGCCGCCGAGCAGCTCGATGGCGCGGTTGGCGATGACCTCGTTGGCATTCATGTGAAAACTGACGCCGGCGCCGGCCTGATAGACATCGACCACAAATTGGTCATTCCACTTTCCATGAATCACTTCGGCGGCGGCAACCGCAATGGCCTCGGCACGGCGCTTGTCCAACAACCCCAGCTCCCGGTTGGCCAGCGCGGCCGCCTTTTTCGCCATCCCTATCGCGCGGATCAGGCTGGGATGCGCCCGATAACCGCTGATGGGAAAGTTCTCGGCAGCCCGCAGCGTCTGGATGCCGTAGTAGGCTTCGGCGGGCACCGCCTTTTCGCCCAGAGAATCGCGTTCAATCCGTGTTTTCATGGAACGCCCTCGCCACAGGATGGATTGAACATACCACTGTTGGCTCGCGGAAAGAAGAGAAGGGAATTGAGGGATCGAACGCCTGTCTGCGGAAAGATGGCCAAAGCCAGCGGGACAGCCCGGCCGCTCATGTAGGGGCTTCAGAGAGAGGGCAAGAGAAAGAGGGCAAGCTGAAGCTTGCCCCTACACGTGCCCCTACACGTGGCCCTACACAGATTACGATCCCTTACATCGAAGCGGTGGCGGCCGGGGCTGAGGGAAGCGCGGCCCTGGGCCGGAGATGAGAATAAATCTCGAAGCAGATGGCTCCCAGGCCAACTACTGCCGCTACAAGCGTGACCAGCGGGCCAACATAGGGAATGAATTTCGAGAGGCGGTAGATCAGCAAGCCCACTGCGGCTGCTCCCACGCTTGCCAGATTTCCTTCCGGGCGCGAAAGGACCTTGGCTCCCAGCCAGGTGCCGGCAAAGATGTGCCCGGCGTAGAGCAAGACCGCATACAAGCCGCCCATAATCAGCCCGATCGGCAACCCCACCATGGTGATCATGAGGATTACCGCCGCCACCGGAATGGATACCGCCAGCAGCAATCCCAGCCCGGCCCCGCGGCCGAGCGAACCCACGTTCGCCACCACCCGCTGGAGGGGCCGTGGCACGAGCCAGATGAGCAGGGCGGCCAGGAGGAGCGCTCCAACATAGCGAATCGCTTGTTTCAGATAGAAACGGGGCTGGGTGTAGCGAGGCTTGCGAACTATTTGGACAAAATCCAATGTGCCGATCTGCGCCCCGGAGTCAACTACCGGCTTTCCGTAGCCCCGATAGAACAGCTTGCCCGGGATGCGCGCACTGGAAGCAACGTTGAGCCGGTGACCTTGAATCCGAACCGAGCCGTCCACTTGGCCGGCTAGAACGGTTTCTTCCGCGTAAAGGACGAGGTCGCGAAGCAGATGCCCATTGACCCGCACTTCGGCGGCAAAGCCGTAAACGTTGGAACCGACCTGTGATTTGTCCGAGATTTCGAGCTTCTGACAGAAGGCAGTCACGTGCTTGCCGACGTTCCCTTCGATGGTGATGTTTTGGGCAAACCCCCGGAGATCGTCGCTCACTGTTCCGTTGACCCGGATTTCCCTGGCGAAGGCAATCAAATCTCCCTTCACGGTACCGTTGACCGTGACCGAGCGGGAGAAAGAGATTAAATCGCCTTCGATGGTGCCGTCGATTCGAATATCCCTGGCCCCGATCAGGAGATCGCCGTGCACCACCTCGTTTGCCGGGAGCGTGTAGGAACCATGTCTGCGGCGAAGTTCGACGGCGCCGGCGGGAGATGCTGCGCCCAGCATGATCAAGAGAGCTAGGCTTACGAGTGCCATCCGCGCGGGAAGGCGGATGCGCCGCAGGTAGTAGAAAAGGCTCGCCAAGAGAAGTCCAAGGGCACCCATCCCTGCCCAATCTATCCAGCGCTTCATCCAATCCTCCTCGATGAACCGCCGCAGCGGCTCAAAGAAAAATTGAAAGAACCCGTCCATAGAAGCCAGGTTGAGCCATTCGAGTGGCTCGAGAGAGAAGAGCCGAGAGACAAAGCTCACCACCAGGTACAGCCCCGCCGACGCAAGCCCTGTCGCCAGAACGCTCACCCATCGCAGTCCCGGGACAGGCTCCGTTCGCTCGGGCGCGGCCAGCAGAGAAGCCGGCAGGGCAACCTCCCCGAGAGCCGCGGCCAGCCGAAGATGAACTTTTTCAAGCTCGCGGAGCTTTTCGCGGCAGGCCGGACAAACCGCCAGGTGGGCTCGCACCTCGCGCGCTACGCCCGGCTCCAACTCGGCATCGAGGTAAACGGAATAGGTCAAATCATCGTAGTGGGTCATGTGGCTGCCTGCCTTCTCTGAAGGGCCTGAGCCCGCAACCTTCGCGCCAGCTCCCGCTTGCCGCGGAAGATCATGACGCCTACGGTGCGGCGATTCATGTCGAGTGTCCGGGCAATCTCGTCATAACTCATCTCATTGTAAAAGCGCATGACGAGCGGAATGCGCAGCCGCGCCGGCATCTCCTGGAGGATTCTCCTCACGGCTGTGGTCTCCTCCTCGGTCACCATCTCGGCCAGCGCGCCGGGGGACTCATCCTTGGCCACCGCTTCCGCCGGGTCAGTGTCGCTAAAAACCATCCGCTCGCCCTTTCGCCGGCGCAGCCAGTCCACACAATGGTTCACCGCTACCCGGTAAAGCCAGCCTTCAAACGGCTGGGCGAGGCTATAACCCGCCAGCCCGGCTCGTACCTTCACAAAGACCTCGGAGGTGGCGTCCTCGGCGTCGGCGGGGGAACCCAGCATGTGATAGCACACCCCGAAGATGCGGCGGACGTACCCGCGGTAGAGCGCGGCAAAAGCGCTCGCGTCCCCGCGCTGGGCCTTTTGAATGGCCTCATCTCGTTCGGCCGGACTCAGCATTGCCTGTTCTTCGGCCTTCGCCATTTCATTACGCCGTCCGCGTTCCGATTATTTCAGATTTCTTCGGCCAGGCGGGACGAAGAGTCTCGTAAGTAAGTAAGATTCTAAGAAAAGAGGGCAAGCTGAAGCTTGCCCCTACCTGCCCCTACGTGCCCCTACCCGTTGTCCGGCGCCTCTTGCGAAGGACGCGAAACGCGGCCAAGCAGCCGCGCCTTCCACCCAACGGGAACTTCCGGCCGCACGAGCCTCAGCTCCACTCGACAGCCCAAGAGCGCCGGGGAGACGGGATAGCCGAGGTGCTCGCGCGGATCCACCGTCGAGACTGATTCGACGACCATCGCCGGGAAACGCGTAAAAAGGAGCAAGAGATTCACGGCAGCGCGGTTCATCCTTCGCGCCAGGAGCTTGCCCAGGACCACCGCCACCGGCAGCTCCCACAATGCCAGGCGGCCAGCAAAGCTCATGACGGTCATCAAAATGGCCAGTGCCAGCGCGCCACCGAGAGTGTCATTGACCAAAGTGGGGACCAAAGTGGGCCGCGGCGCTACCGCCCGGCGCAAGCGGGCTCGATCCCGCAACAAGCTTCGCAGGCCCTTGCCGATCAATTCAAGCGGAATATCGTCGGCCAGAATCAAGAAGCCGGCATCGTCCGAGAGCACACTTTGAGGGCGGACGTGAGGGATGCGATTCGCCACCGCCTCGCCGAGCAGGTAGTTTCGCCTGGCCGTTTTGCTTGTCAAAACGTTCAACAGTTGCCAAGGCACGGCAATCGCCCCCGGTCTCTTCCTGAAATAGCTGTCGTAGGCAAGAAAGAGGCCCAGAGCGGCGACCATCAGCACCGGCAACCCCAGGGCCGTCCACAGGCTTGCCAGGCCAAACAGGGCTATCGCGAGCCACAGCAGGCCATGGCGGTGCGCCACGACCCGCCGAGCGAGTGAACCCTTTTTCCACTTCATATCCATCCGGAAAATTCCTTGGGAGAGATGGGGAAGGGAAGTAAAAACGTCGGGCTCGGAAGCATCATACCACATCACCGATGAGCCTCCCGGCGAGCGGCGGAGAGCGACTCGGGAGTGAAGAGAAGCGGGCGGCGATGGCAGTTCCGGCGCGTCTGATAAGAGATATTATGTTAACTTGGAAGGATGGCCGAGCCGGTGGCCGGAGGCATCGAAGCTCTCTAGTTCTGGCTCGGACGGGGGGTCCGCGCGGCTTGGCGGGCCTGGCTCATTTCGTATTCGATCATCTGCTGGATGGGTTCGGCCTGGGCACCGATAAAACGCCGGCCATTGATGAACACGGTTGGGGTGTTGGCTACCTGGAGGGCTTTGCCTTCCTCCATGTCGGCTCGGACGGCCTGCCAGGCTTCATCTGATGTCAGGCAGGCGTTGAAGGGGACGAGATCGAGGCCGACTTGTTGAGCAAGAGCAATCAATTTTTCGCGGGCATTCTCCGTGGTGATGTTGGACTGGCTTTCGAAGACGAGGTCGTGCAGGGGCCAGAAGCTCTCCGGGGACTGCAAGTAGGCGCAGCGGCCAGCCAGCGCCGCCAGCATCGCCCAGGGATGAATCTGGGTGAGCGGATAGTTCTTGAATATGATGCGGAGGCGGGGATATTTGGGTTCGATCTTGCTTTTGAGAGTGCGGTAGAGCTCTTTGCAAGTCGGGCACTGGAAATCGCTGTAGGCGACCAGAGTAACGGCCGCGTCCGAAGGCCCCTTGCTCGGCCGGGCGGAAAAATCAATTTGCTTGAGCGTGTCGGCGAAGGGATCGCGGGCGAGGTTGACGATCTGGCCCAAGAGAAGATATTTACCGTCGGCACTGATCGAGACCACTTCCTGTTGCCGCTGCGTCCCTCGAGTGATGGCGACGGGCACGACGAAGAAATAAGAAATTTCCGTCGGCGCGGGCGGGCCGAGCTCGAGCTTGTATTCCGCGCCCCAGGCATAGAGCCGGCGCAAGGCTTGCTCGACTCTTCGGGTGAGCTCGGCCGGGCCGAGAACACCCCCGGGGGTGGCCGGGGCGACTCGAGGGCGCTTGGCGGGGGGAGCCGGTTGCGGCTTGGCGCCTGCCGGGGTTTGGGCCTCGAGGGCGGCGACAAAGTGCAACAGCAAAATCAAAATAACGAAAACAGCCAATGTGCGATGCATCATTAATCCTTGCTCCTTGGGGCTGGCGGCGCTCCTCCGGAGGGGCAAGAAGGGCAAGCTGAAGCTTGCCCCTACAAGAGCCCTAGAAAAGCCCTAGAAAAGCCCGTACAAAAGGCCCTCCGAAAGGAAGGGCAAGAAGGGCAAGCTAAAGCTTGCCCCTACAAGAGCCCTACAAGAGCCCTAGAAAAGCCCGTACAAAACGCCGTCCAAAGGAAGGGCAAGCTAAAGCTTGCCCCTACAAAAGCCCTAGAAAAGCCCGTACAAAAGGCCCTCCAAAAGCCCGACATGCGACATGATGTGACATCATGCGAAATATCTCTGAGCCACCGGAAAGCGCCGGCCGACTCCGAAAGCTTTCGATGTGACCTTCAATCCCGGCGGGGCCTGCTGGCGTTTGTACTCGTTCCGGTTGACCCGCCGGATAACATCCTCGACCAAGGATATTTCAAAACCATAGTGGTCGGCAATCTCGCGCGGCCCTTTGGCCTCTTCGATATAAGATTTCAAGATGCGGTCAAGGACGTCGTAGGGGGGCAAAGAGTCCTGGTCGGTTTGATTGGGCCTCAGTTCCGCCGAGGGCGCTTTGGTGAGGCAAAGCTCGGGGATCAGTTCCCTTTCGCGGTTAATCCACCGGGCGAGGGAATAAACCATGCTCTTGGGGATGTCGCTGATGACGGCCAGGCCGCCCGCCATATCGCCGTAAAGGGTGCAGTAACCAACGGCCAGTTCCGATTTGTTGCCGGTGGACAAGACGAGGGCGCCGAACTTGTTGGAGATGGCCATGAGCAAGTTTCCGCGAATGCGCGCCTGGATGTTTTCCTCGGTGACATCTTCCTGCCTACCGGCAAACGGTTCGGCCAGGGTGGCGCGATAGGAGTCATAAATGGGCCCGATGGGAACGGAAATCAGGGGAATGGCCAGATTCCTGGCCAGGGCCCGGGCGTCGGTTACGCTTCCCGGCGAGGAATAGGGTCCGGGCATGGTCATGCCAAGCACATTGTCCGGGCCGAGCGCGGCCACCGCTACCGCCGCCACCAGGGAAGAATCAATTCCCCCGCTCAGCCCCACCAGCACCTTTTCAAAGCCGCATTTCTTCACATAGTCGCGGGTGCCCATCACCAGGGCGCGATAGACGGCCTCAAGCTCGTCCTCCGGCTGGGGATGAATTTCACCCGTGCAGGATTCGGTGTCAAACACCACCAGATCTTCCTCGAACGAGCTTGCCTGGGCGCAGACGCGACCCTCGGCATCGAGGGCCACGCTCGAGCCGTCAAAAATGAGACTGTCCTGCCCGCCCACCTGATTCACGAAGAGCACCGGGCGGCGATACGTGCGGGCGATGTTGCGGAGCATTTCCAGCCGCAATCGGCGCTTGTCCATGGTGTAGGGGGAAGCGGAAATATTGATGAGCATGCCGGCGCCCTGCCGAATCAACTCCTCGACCGGATTGCGGGGGTAAAGCTGATGCTTCCAGAAATTCTTGTCGTTCCAGACATCCTCGCAGATGGTAATGCCCATCGGGATATTTTCAAAAAGATAGACGGACTGGCTTTTGGCCGGTTCAAAGTAGCGTTCTTCATCGAAGACGTCGTAGGTGGGCAGAAGCATTTTGTGTTGTTCGAAAACGACGCGGCCATCGGTCAAGAGAGCGGCGGCGTTGGCGTGCGGCTTCCCCTGATTGGAGGTTCTCCTGGAGACGTATCCGACCAGTGCCGCGACGTCGGGCAGTTCCCTGGCAAGCTGGTCGAGCGATTGGCGATTTCTTTCAATGAAGCCAGGGTTTTCGACGAGATCCCAGGGAGGATAACCGCAGATGCCCAGCTCGGGGAAAATGACGAGATCGGCGCCGCGCCGGCGAGACTCGTCGGCCATGACCAGCATGCGCCGACGATTGCCTTCAAAATCGCCGACCGTGGGATTGAATTGCGCAAGAGCAACTTTCATGGTTCCAGACTCATTTCTAGCATAGCCCTCCGGGGCAGTCAAAGACGGGCATGGCCCTAATCAAGCCATGACCAAAAATTTGGCTATAATATCTGTCTATGCCAGAAGGACACGACCGCGAACTGGCGTTTGAATTGTTCCGCCAGGCGTACGATCACCAACTGCGAGGCGAACTGGATGAGGCCATCGAACTCTATAAGCGCTCGCTCGAAGCCTGCCCCACCGCCGAAGCCTACACCTTCCTGGGATGGACCTACAGCTTTATGAGCCAGTGGGATGAGGCAATCGCCGAGTGCCGGAAGGCCATTGAAGTTGATCCCGACTTCGGCAATCCGTATAACGATATCGGGGCCTACCTGATTGAAAAGGGTCAATGGGATGAGGCGGTGCCGTGGCTCGAGAAAGCATGCGCGGCGCGGCGGTACGAAAGCCACTTTTTCCCCCACTTCAATCTCGGCCGCATTTGCGAGCACAAGCGGCAATTCCGGCAAGCAATGGATCACTACAAGCGCGCTCTCGAACTCAGCCCGCAGTACACGCTCGCCGCTCGAGCCCTGCGCAGGCTACAGGCGATGATGAATTAGGGAAGAGAGGGGCGGTTCACGAACCGCCCCTACAGGGCGGCATACCGGCAAAGAGCCTTGAAGAAAACGGTTCGGAGAAGGCGCAGCAAAAGCTCGGGAGCTAAACGCTGAACGAGCTGCCGCAGCCGCAGGTTTGCTTCACGTTGGGGTTGTTGAACTTGAACCCGGCGCCCTCGATGGTTTCCACGTAATCAATTTCGACGCCTTCCAGGTATTGCAGGCTCATTTGATCGACAAAGACTTTGAGCCCGCTGAATTCCAAGACGTCATCGAGACCACCGTTCGATTGGTTTTCGAAGGCCATGCTATAGGAGAAGCCCGAGCAGCCTCCGCCCACCACGGAAACGCGCAGGCCGGTGGCCACCGGGGCCTGCTGTCCCATGATCTCTTTGACCTTCGATACGGCGTTTTCTGTCAGAGTAATCATTCTTCCTACCCCCGTGAGAGCTTAGGGCATTCAGCCGAGAAATTCGTCAACTTAAGCAACCCATTATAGCAATAATGGTGGCCAAGTCCAATCCTCATGCGCTGAATGGTTACCGGCCTTGCCTCAACGGTTGGTTGGCGACCCCGGAGTGAACGTGCCAAAGGATATAGGGGCGGTTCGCGAACCGCCCCTACCAGGGCGGCATACCGGCAAAGAGTGTTGAAGAAAACGGTTCGGAGAAGGCGCAGCAAAAGAAAAACAATAAGGGCGGTTCGCGAACCGCCCCTACGGTGGGTTGGTGCCGCTCGAAGGAACGCGCAAGAGCACGCATCCGTTGCTCCCGCTCCGCCTGTGGCGCTCTCCAGCCTGTTCCCTTCCCTCTTCTGCCTTTCGTCGAGTTGCTTTAGAATGGACAGAGGGCAAGCTAAAGCTTGCCCCTACACAAGCCCCTACACAGATTTGGCTCGACCATGGCGCACACGATCACTTTGATACCGGGCGATGGCATTGGGCCGGAGGTAGCGGCAGCAACCTGCCAGATGATTGCCGCCACGGGGGTGAAAATCGAGTGGGAGACGGTTCAGGTAGAACCGCCCGGGGAAGCTCTGCCCGGGGAGGTCTTGAGCAAAGAGCTGATCCAATCGCTTGAGCGCACCCGCGTCGGCCTGAAAGGGCCGATCACGACGCCGATTGCTGAGGGCCGGGCGAGCGTCAACGTAGCTCTCCGGAAAGCCTTTGAGCTGTACGCCAACGTTCGGCCGATCCAAAACATTCCCGGCGTCCGCGCCACCCATCCCAACATTGACCTCATCATCGTCCGGGAGAACACCGAGGGGGAATATTCGGGGATCGAACATGAAGTCGTTCCGGGTGTCGTCGAGAGCTTGAAAATCATCACCGAGCGGGCTTCCACACGAGTGGCTCGATTTGCCTTCGAGATGGCCAGGCGGCTGGGGCGCAAAAAGATTGCGGTGGTGCACAAGGCCAACATCATGAAAATGTCAGATGGGCTGTTTCTGCGTTGCAGCCGGCGCATCGCCGGGGAATTTCCCGAAATCGAGTACAAAGAGGTCCTGGTGGATAACGCCTGCATGCAACTGGTCATGAACCCGCACCAGTTTGACGTGCTGTTGCTCGAAAACCTGTATGGCGATATTGTGTCGGACCTTTGCGCCGGGCTGGTGGGCGGGCTGGGCGTGGTCCCGGGCGCCAATCTGGGGGATGGCTACGCCATCTTTGAGGCCGTCCACGGCACCGCCCCCGACATTGCCGGGAAACAACTGGCGAATCCCACTGCCCTGGCGCTGTCGGCCGCTCTTATGCTGCGACACCTGGGGGAAAAGGGTGCCGCGGATCGGCTGGAGAAAGCCATCCACCGCGTCTATGCGGAAGGAAAACACTTGACGCCGGATGTCGGCGGGAGCGCCACCACCGGCGAATTCACGCGCGCGGTCATCCTCGCCGTGGCCTAGTGTCCTGACGCAGAAGTTCGATGGAAAAATCGGACCTTCAGGGAGTGCGGCGGCTTGCCGCCGCCATCCCGGAGTCAGCCGGGGCGGCGGA
>Ga0209108_10000258_pt1 | contig 28934 bp, 30 predicted proteins | sample Rifsed10ft1_FD_184003 | JGI IMG/M metagenome (GOLD analysis project Ga0209108, IMG submission 184003) | Soil microbial communities from Rifle, Colorado, USA - sediment 10ft 1 (version 2) | ecosystem: Environmental > Terrestrial > Deep subsurface > Rock core/Sediment | place: Rifle, Colorado...
GTTCGCCGGGGAGCCATGATGGGCGGTCTGTGGGATCGAGCCGGCCTTCGCCGTCCGTCGCCGCTAGCTGATCGGCGGGTTGAAGTAGTTGTAGATGGCGCGCGAGAGATTGGCCATGAGTGTGGACGTCGGCTCGAACAGCATGTCCGGGCTGTTCCACAAGAACAGCGACACGACGTAGTCGCCGCCGGGGGAGTAGATCACGCCGGCATCGCCGATCGAGTCGAGCGGCGAATCGGTCCAGCCGTGCTTGTGGGCGACCCGCGTCCCCTCCGGAACGCCCTGTTCCAGCAGAATTCCGATCTTGTTCTCCGCCAGCAGGTCTAGAAGATGCCGGCACTCTTCGGGCCTCACCTGGCCGGGGAAGGCCGCCACCAGGCTGCCGCCGCCGTTGGCGCAGGCGTAGATGTCGGAGAGCAGCAGGCCCATCTCGGTGGCCGTCGTCTGGTTGTATGGATCGGGCAGCGTGTTGACATCCGGACGGGTGTTCCCCGGCGTAGAGTACTGCCGCAACAACGGAGCCCCTGGATGGAAGAAGCCGGCCAGGAAAGTGCTATCCAGGCCCAGTCCGTCCATCAAGGTGTCCGAGACCATCAGCGGACCGCGCGACGACGACATACGGTCCATCAGCCAGTCGGCCGGGTCGTTGCCCGACTGCGTGATCATCTCGGTCATCCAGCGGTCGGCCTCTTCATCGAGCGGCTCGTCGAAGTAGCGATAGAAAGACGCGGCGATCCCGATCTTGATGATCGAGGCGGCGGTGAAAGCCGGATCCGGTTGCGCCGCCGTGAGCTGATTGCGGTCGTAGACGAAATGCAGGTCCTCGCCGGTGCGCAGATCACGAATGTAGACGGCCGCCACTCCGCTGAACCCGGCCAGGTCGATGTTCTGCTGCAGGAGAGTCTGCAGCGTCTGGTAGTCCGGCCGTGGGGCGATGCCCGACGCCACCGGCAGAACGACGCGACGGCTGCGCGGCTCCGACATGACTTCGCCGACAAGCTCGCCCGCCCGGGCGACGTCGAGCATGATGCCGGGCTGGCCCGGGCTGAAGTCCGTGGAGCCGGGAATGGGCTGCGCCAGAGTCGGAGGCTCGTCGTAGCGGGCGGCGATGTCGCGCAGGACCGTCTCGAGCTGACCCCGGGAGTACTCGGCCCTGACCGGGACCTGCACCGCATCGCTCGGCCGATTCCACAGGAAATCCCAGAAGCCGGACCAGAAGTCGGTGCCGGTCCGTTCGAGCTCGGCGGCGCCCATCAGGGCTTCGGTGTCGAGGCGGAAGCCGGCGGCCGCCGGCGAAATCTGGATGACCTGATCGCGGTAGACGACTTCGATCGGTGTGCTGTAGACCTGCAGCAAGCGCTCGATGGCCGCGGTCTGGTCGAGCCCGCCGACGTCGACGCCGGCCACCGAGAGGGACTCCGGCAGGCGCGCGCGCTGGCGGCTGTAGGCGATCAGTTCGATGATGACCAGCGCCAACGAGGCGACGAGCAGGCCGATCGAGATCAGGCGCAGGATATTGGGGCCTCGCGACACGCTTGCCTCCCGGGCGCGGCAGTATACCATCCGCGTCGCGGGTAGCCTCATCGGACGCTCATTCATTGGTGCGCCGTGTTGTCCCCGACCCCCTCCCCCGATTGAGGAGGCGTCGATTCCGATCTCAATCCCGGGGAAGGGGAGGAGGATCTGAGAGAAGGGGGCGTCCTTCGATAGCATCCCGAGCCCTGCGAGGGACTACGCTCAGGATGCCCCCTTTCTCTCAAGACTCTCATCACCCGATTGGTGTTCCAGCTGGGTCGCTTGTTTTTGATGATGGAACATCTGATCCCTCCATCGCCGAAGGCGACCCATTCGCCCAAAGAACCGGAGAGCCGTTGCAGGCGTGAGGCTTTCGGGAAAGGTGAGGCGTCCTGAACGTAAAGGTGAGGCGTCCTTCGACTACGCTCAGGACGCCCCCTTTCTGTCAGGGCTCTCATGCCCCGATGGGTCCAGGAGCTCACCTTCGTCTCCCCCGTCGTGCGATCACACTTCCGAAGAATATCCCTCGATCGATGGTGATACCTCGTTGTCGTATGAGGCGTGAGTGTTATGAGAGAAGGGGAGCGGCTCCGCCGCTCCCCTTCTCTCAAGAGATTCCTGCCTCCACCGGCTCAGCCTCTTGTCAGGCGCCGACGGTTTCTACCAGGGGAGGGTCAGCGTGGGGGTGGAATCGAATCCCCTAATGGAAGGTCAGCCATCCTTCAGGCCTTGGAGTTGAGCTCGAAGGCGGCCCGCCTCCTCCTCCGCCTGTCTCAACTTCTCCCGCTCGGCCCCGACGATCTCGGCCGGGGCCCGATCGGCGAACGGGCCGGCGAGCAGCGACTGCAAGCGCCCCACCTGCCGCTCGATCGTTTCCAGCTGCCGCGCAACGCGCTCGCCTTCCGCCCTGGCGTCGAAGGCTTCGGCCAACTTCAGGTAGATCTCCACTCCGCCGGCCGTCAGCGGCAGGGACCCGGGCGGCGGCGTCTCGATCCGCTCCTGAAGGGAAACCTCATCGGCCTCCAGGCGGGCGAACAGGCACAGCAGCGGCGCCTGCTCACGAAGCCAGGCGAGCTCGGTCCCCGCCCCGACGACCGCCCCGAGGCGGCGGCCGGGGTCGATGTGCTTCTCGGCGCGGGCATTGCGAACCGTTCGAATGACCTCGCGCAGCAGCTCGAAGCGGCGGATCGCCTCATCATCGTCGGCCTCACTCCCCCCCGTCGGCCAGGGAGCGACGACCAGTGCCTCCCCCCACCCTGCGGGCGGCGTCAGCCCGGACGGGTGGGCCTGGCAGGCGTCCCGCAGCCGCTGCCACAGTTCCTCGGTCACGAAGGGCGTGTACGGATGGAGCAGCCGCAGGCAGGTATCGAGGACCGCCACCATGATCTCGACCGTGCTGCGTGCGCCACTCGTCCCCTCGGCGGCCTGAAGCTTGGCCGCCTCCAGGTACCAGTCGGCGAACTCGCCCCAGAAGAACTCATAGATCTGCCGGCCGGCCTCGCCGTACTGGTGACTTTCGAACAGCCTGTCGACGTTTCGCAGCAGCTGCGACCGGCGCGCCAGGACCCACCGATCGGCCAGCGTCGGCGATGAGGCGGGGGCGCTCCCCCGCGGAAGACGTTCGACGGCGCCGATCACCAGCCGTCCGGCGTTCCATATCTTGTTGGCGAAGTTGCGGTTGGCCTGTACCCGCGGCGCGCTCAAGTTCATGTCGTTGCCGGGGGTCGAGCCGGTGAGGAGCGTCAGCCGCAGCGCGTCGGCGCCGAACTCGTCCATCACTTCCAGGGGATCGATGACGTTGCCGAGGGTCTTGCTCATCTTGCGGCCCTGCTCGTCGCGGATCAATCCGTGCAGGTAGACCGTTTCGAAAGGCAGGCGCCCGGTGAACTCGAGTCCCATCATGACCATGCGCGCCACCCAGAAGAACAGGATGTCGTAGCCCGTCTCCATGATCGTCGTCGGGTAGAAGGTGCGCAGGTCGTCCGTCGCCTCCGGCCAGCCGAGGGTCGAGAACGGCCACAGCCCGGCGGAGAACCAGGTGTCGAGCACGTCCGGATCGCGTTCGATGCGGGCGCTGCCGCACCGGGCGCAGCGATCGGGATCGTCGCGGGCTACGGTGATGGCGCCGCACTCGGCGCAGTGCCAGGCCGGGATGCGGTGGCCCCACCACAGTTGACGCGAGATGCACCAGTCGCGGATGTTCTCCAACCAGTTGGCGTAGACTTTGGCGAAGCGCTCGGGGACGATGCGCAGGCGTCCGTCGCGCACGACCTCCAGGGCCGGCTCGGCCAGCGGTTGCATCTTGACGAACCACTGCGTCGAAATCATCGGCTCGACGATCTCGCCGCCGCGCTGGGAGCGCGGGATCTGGGTGCGGTACGGCTCGGACCGCACGGTCAGCCCGGCCTGCTCCATGTCGGACCACATCCGTGCCCGGCAGTCGAAGCGATCGAGGCCGGCGTACGGCCCGGCGGCGTCGGTCATCGTGGCGTCGCGGTTCAGCAAATTGATCACCGGCAGGCCGTGCCGGCGGCCGATCTCGTAGTCGGCCGGGTCGTGACCCGGGGTGATCTTGAGGGCGCCGGTGCCGAACCCGCGGTCGACGTAGTCGTCGGCGATCACCGGAACCTGGCGCCCCAGGATCGGGACGATCGCCGTCCGCCCGACGAAGCGGGCATAGCGCTCGTCGTCCGGATGGACGGCCACCGCCGTATCTCCCAGAATCGTCTCGGGACGGACGGTCGCCACCGGGATGAACTCGTCCGAGTCCTTCAAGCGGTACTTGAAGATGTAGAGGGTGACTTCCTCCTCGGCGTACTCGACCTCCAAGTCGCTGACGGCAGTGCGCAATCCGGGGGACCAGTTGATCAGGTAGGTGCCGCGATAGATGAGGCCCTTTTCGTAGAGGCGGACGAAGGCCTCGCGCACGGCGCGCGACAAGCCGTCGTCGAGGGTGAAACGTTCGCGCGACCAGTCGCACGAGGCGCCCAGGCGGCGCAGCTGCTCGGTGATGATCCCGCCGTACTTCTTCTTCCATTCCCAGGTCCGCTCGACGAAGGCCTCCCGCCCGAGTTCCTCGCGCGTGACCTCCTCGGTGCGCAGCAGGTGTTTCTCGACCTGAAGCTGGGTGGCGATCCCGGCGTGATCGCTGCCGGGAAGCCACAGCGCGCGCAGGCCTCGCATGCGTGCATGCCGCGTCATCAGGTCTTCCATGGCGACGAACATGGCATGGCCCAGGTGCAGCTCGCCGGTGACGTTCGGGGGCGGCATCGAGATCACGAACGGCGGCCGCGCCGCATCGCCGCGCGGAGCGAAGTAGCCCCGCGACTCCCACCAGGCGTAGCGTCTGGCCTCGACCGCCTTGAAGTCGTACGTCTTGGGGAGATTGTAGATGTCGTCCATGAGTCCCTCCTGCGACGCAACCGCCGCGTCCGTTCCATGTCATTGCCAGCACCGCCCGTGGCGCACCGGCCCGGGCGGTCGCTCCCCGTTACGCGCTCCAGGGATTCCTCGCCTTGCTCCCGCTCCGCTTCGCTTCGGGGACCATGGTCCGCAAGGCTCGGAATGACAACTGTAGAAGTCTCCGACCGTCCGCCTCTCCCCACCGATGTGCTTCCGAGGAATTCCCCGGGCCACCCGAATCGAAATTCCCAGCAAATCAAAAACCCCCCATCCTCGAGGACGGAGGGCTCCGCGGTACCACCTCGTTTCACCCCTCATCGGGGTGCTCTCTGCGGCCCCGCCATCATCCCCGTTCGGGGATCACGAGGCCCTCGCTGTAACGGGCGTCCCCGCGCCGTTCTACTTGTCCCCGCAGGGAGGTTCTTCGGCGTCCGACCGGGCGACGTTCGGCGGGTCGCGCTGTGGGGGCTCTCAGCCGCAGGCCGCTCCTTCTCTGAACAGCGGTCCCGGCCTACTCTTCCCGGTCCTGGATCGGATTCGGTTGTGCCGGCATTGTAGCGATGGAAAGAAGGAAACGCAAGGCCTGGACCGGCTTCACGGGCTGCGCACAACGACCAGCTTGTCCACGCCAGACTCCGCTCCCCAGACTTCGCCGGGCCGGCCGAGGATCTGTCGAATGGACGCCGGGGAATCGGGCAGGGTGAGCACGTCGAACGCCTCACGTGATGGGTCGAAGCGGACGAGGGCGTTGGCGCCGAAGTCGCTCAGCCAGACGGCATCATCCTCGTCGACGTAGACGGCGTACGGCAGCGGGTCGTGGCCGGGGAGACGCCATTCGCGCCAGACGTCGGCGGCCGGATCGTACATCCCCAACTGGCCGGCATTCCATTCGGCGATCCACAATCTCCCGGCCGAGTCGGCCCACACCCGGCGAGCCCCCTGCCCTGGCGTTGGGGGCTCGAGCACGATCGCCTCGTCCGTCTGAGGGTCGATGCGGGCCAGGTAGCTCCCACCCAGGGAGACGAAGTAGACCTCGCCGCCCGGTGTGGCGTCGATCCCGTACGGGCCGCGGCCGCCCGGCGCGTCGAACACCGCAACCTCGCTGGTGGCCGGATCGAGCCTTCCGAAGACTCCGCTCTGCCCGGTGAACCACAGGACCCCGCTGCCATCGAAGGCGGCGGTGTTGAGGTTGGCGTACCCGCGGCCGGCGGGAAGAGGGTAGACCTGAACAGCCTCGGTGGCGGGGTCGACGCGTACGATGGCGTTCAGCCCGCTGTCGGTGACCCACGCCGCACTGTCCGGCCCGACGATGACTCCGTGCGGGGCCGAGCCCGACCCGAGGGGGATGAGGTGGGTCTCGCCGGTCGCCGGATCGAGTCGACCCAAAGCGCCGGCGCCTTGTGCCGTGTACCACACGGAGCCATCCGGAGCAGGCGCCACGTCGTGCGGGCGCGATCCCGGCGGGACGGGATATTCCTGGATCGATAGGGCCGCGGCGTCGGGGATGGAGGGCGCGGCCGGAGCGTCCGGAGGCGTCGCCTCCAGGGAGGGCGGAGCAAGCGTCGGCAATGCAATGGTGGTCGGTGTCGCAGCCGCGGCCATGGGCGCGGCCACACCGCAGCCAACCAGGACCAAGGCGGCGGCGAGGGCCGTCGCGGCGGCGGACCAGGCGCGAGCGGCTGCCATCTTATCGCTGACGGGCGCCGCTAGTGCGCGTGTGCCTTCAGCAACCCGGTCAGGTTGCCCTGCGGATCGGAGAAGAGGGCGATGACCGTGTCCGGGGTGACCTGGGTAACTTCCATCATCAGCTTGGCCCCGGCCCGGACGGCCTCGTCCAGGTAGGCTGGCGGATCGTCGACCTCGATGTAGACCGTGACGCGGGCGTCGCCCTCGCCGATCCCTCCGCCGATGCCCTGGGCTTCGTTGTCGAACAGACTGTAGTTGCCCATCTCCTTGATCGGCGGGGCGAGCTTCCAGCCGAACACGTCGGCATAGAACTTCTGCAGGGCGATGGCGTCCTTTCCCATGATCTCGAAATGCGTCACCGGGTTGGTCATGGTGCATCTCCTTTGGCGAGAAGGTGAGGAAGCAGGCGCTTCCTGCCGTGAGGATAACACGATCTGGGCATCCGCTTGCGTTTATTCAAATGAAACGGGCAGGTCGTGGAACCTGCCATACCTTTCCGCCGCCTCGGCGACGGCTTCCTTCTCGGCGCGCGTCATCCGCCGGAAGGGACTGGTCTCGATGACGACCGCCTCCTTCGTAAGGGTGCGCTTCCAGGTCCCGACGATCTGCGTGTCGACCACGATCACTGCGGACAGCGCGTTCCCCATGCCGACCAACCGGGCGCCATGCTCGGGGCTGACGATGGCGGAACGGTCCTTGTAGCCGGAAATGTACTCGTCGTAGATGGAAAGGAGATGGGCCATCGGGGATCCAGCGCGGCGCGGTGTCCCGGACTCGGCAAGCCAATACGTCCGGCCGTCGACGACTTCACATCGATATTCGCCCCGAACCGACGCGAGGCCCCGACCAGCTTCGGCGACGGTCAATCCGGACCACCTGGCGTAGTCCTGGACGGTGGCCGGGCCGCGGCTGGCGACGTAGCGTCGCGACAGTGCGGCCAGGGCCTCCTCCCGATCCATCGGCTTGGTTGGCGGGGCCCGCTCGTCGAGCAAGGCATAGGTGAACTGCTTGCCGCGGCGCGGGCCGCTGCAGATGACAGCTTCCTGCTCGGCCTGCATCAGAAGGTAGGCCATGCGCTGTCCGCCTTCGGTGGCGATGCCTGCCCGCTGCAGCTCCCCTCGCAGCTCATCCCGTGTGAGTGGACGACCACCCTCGACGGCCTTGGCCAACGCAGCATTGCTGCGCCGGAAGACGGCCGGATCAAGCCCAAGCCCGCGGTACATGTGGGCATTGGCGGCGTGGACCCGCGGCGCCGTCAGCGCCAGGATCCAGCGAATGTCGGCCGGCGTGACGAAGTGCCAAGTCGGCCGCAGCATATGGGTGCGCAGGACGGCGCCTTCGTTGAAGGCTCCGTCGATCTGAGCGTCCATTGCATGCCGCAGGCGCAATCCCAACGACCACTTCGCTCCGGCGAAGTCCTGCGCCTGGACGGCGCCCAGCCATCGAACGACATCGGCGGCTTCGCCTCGGATAGAGCCGACGATGTGCTGGTTGCGCAGGCGCAGGCGCGCGATGTCCAGGCCGGAAACCCGGGATCGGGCGCGACCGGCCATTTCTTGGACCGGCTACGTTTTCACGGGGTGATGGGAGTGTTCGATGGCTTGCCGGATGATCTTCTTCAGCGCCGCAACCGGGACCTTCTCCGAGACCTTGAAGTTGATGGTGCCTTTGCTGGTCTTGATCTCCGGGTACCTGGCCCTGAACTCGTCCAGGTAGTCGCCGCCAAACGGATAGAACGAAACGCCGCCGCTCCAATAGGCGAGCCCGACGCGACCGGTGCGCGCCCAATAGGTCGGTACTCCATAGGAGATTCCGACCCTGGCCATTGGGTACATGCCGAGGATGATCCGTTCGAGCGTATCGTAGAACGCCCTTCGCTCGTCGGAGACAGCGTTGACGAATCTGCGAACGGCCGGATCAACTTGTCGCTTCTTCGTTCCGGGTGTGCCGCCCATGCCAACCTCCGGCAATCGCTCCGACAATTCGGAAGGGGTCTTGCCCCGAAGCTTCTTCCTCGGGCTGCATTTCGTGCAGAGGGTCGAGCGAGATGTCCTCGATCGGCGCAGGCTTCAAGGATGGGGATCTTCGATGGCGTGGCGGATGACCTGCTGCAGCGCCGCCACGGGGACCGTGTCCGAGACCTTGAGGTTGATGGTGCCTCGGCCGATTTTGATCTCCGGGTACTTGGCCCGGAACTCGTCCAGATAACTTCCCCCGTAAGGATAAAGCGAGACGCCGCCCTCCCAATAGCCAAGCCCCACGCGGCCGGACTTGGCCTTGTAGGTGGGGACGCCGTACGAGATGACGACCTCGGCGTCGGGATACATGCCCATGATCAGCTTGTGCAGCTCGCCATAGAGGGATCTGCGCTCACCCGACACCGCCTCGACGAATTTCCGTACGGCCGGGTCCGCTGCTCGCTTCTTGGCCCCAGTTGGGCGGCCCATGCTAACCTCCGGCGATCGCCCCGACGATGCGAAAGGGCTCGGTCCCCGACGCCACCGCCTCGGGCAACGGGGCGTCGATCGACTCGAGCGACAGGTCCTCGCCGCAGGCGAAGAAGCGCAGCATCGGCCGCCGCGCGTGGGAGACGTGGTCGCGCACCGTGCCGCGCAGCATCGGGTAGGCGGCCTCCAGGGCATCGAGGATCGAGCGCGGGGTGACGGCGCCGTCGACCGCCACGCCCACCTCCCGGCCCACGCCCGCCAGGTTCTGCAGGTGGTATGGGAGAATGACGCGGACCGCGGCTCGGCTCACGGCAGCGTCTGGGCCTCGACCGACAGCACCGCCGGCAGGTCGTGCACGATCGGCGCCCAGCTCTCGCCGGCGTCGGGCGAGGCGTACACCTGCCCGCCGGTCGTCCCGAAATACACGCCGCACGGATCGAGCGAGTCGACCGACATGGCGTCGCGCAGGATATTGACGTAGCAGTCCTTCTGAGGCAGGCCCTTGGCGAGGGCCTGCCACTCATTGCCGCCGGCCTTGCTGCGGTAGACGCGCAGTTTGCCGTCGGGCGGGTAGTGCAGCGAGTCGCTCAGGATCGGGACGACGTAGATCGTCTCCGGCTCGTGAGCGTGGACGTCGACGACGAAGCCGAAATCGGACGGCAGGTTTCCACTGACCTCCTGCCACGTCTCGCCGCTGTCGTCGCTGCGCATGACGTCCCAGTGCTTCTGCATGAAGAGCGTGGACGGGCGCGAGGGGTGCAAGGCGATGCGGTGGACGCAGTGCCCGACCTCGGCCTCCGGGTCGGGCATGAAATCGGATCGCAGTCCGCGGTTGGCCGGCGTCCAGGTCTGTCCGCCGTCGTCGGTGCGGAAGACGCCGGCGGCCGAGATGGCGATGTACATGCGCTTCGGGTTGGTGGGGTCGAGCAGGATGGTGTGCAGCCCCATCCCGCCGGCGCCGGGCGCCCATCTGGGTCCCGACTCGTGCGTCCGGAGCCCGGTGAGCTCGTTCCAGGTTTGGCCGCCGTCGGTGGTGCGGAAGAGCGCCGCGTCCTCCGCTCCGGCATAGACCGTGTCCGGATCGGTGAGCGACGGCTCGAAGTGCCAGACGCGCTTGAACTCCCAGGGGTGCGGCGTGCCATCGTACCACTGGTGCGTGCCGGTGGCGCCGTCGTACAGGAACTTGTTCCCGACCGCCTCCCAGCTCTGGCCCCCGTCGGAAGACCGGTGGACCACCTGGCCGAACCAGTCGCCGACCTGCGAAGCGTAGATCCGATTCGGATCCACCGGCGACCCCTTCAGGTGATAGATCTCCAGCCCGCCGAAGTGCGGGCCGGTGACCTCCCAACTCTCGCGCTTCCCATCGGACGTCAGAATGAACGCGCCCTTGTGTGTCCCCACCAGTATTCGCACCCCGCTCATTTGGGACTCCTTGTTGAGATTCCGTCCACCTGCCCGAGCGCGCCCCCGCCCGGCGGCTTTATGTACGATTCTAATCGGAATTCGCGTACGGTGTTCACACGATTCTCGAGGGCCCGTCGCGGGATCACCCATTCGGGGGGCCGAGGCGTTGACGGCCGCAGCCTCGCGGGGCGAGGCTAGAATCCCTGCGGGGCGGACCGCGGCCTGCCGCGGCGGCGATGTCCCCCGACGGATCTGTGGGTGCAGGCCGGAGGTCAGGAGGCCGATATGGACGTCTCGATCGTCTTCCCCATGTTCTGGGGCCGGGAGAAGAGCCGGATCTACAAGGAGGGCGACCATTTCTATGACCACCCGACCGCGTTGGACGACGACGGCACCATCCCGCAGCTGTTCGCGAGCATGCGGGTGCTCCAGGATCGGGATTTCGACGTCATCGCCGTCGCCGGCGCCAATCACCCCTCGATGGCCGAAGCCGTGGAGGAGCGGGCCGACGCGCTGCTGGCCGAGCATGCCGCCCGGGCCGGGGTGAGGCTGCATTTCTTCAGCTACTCGCATCTGGAACGCCTGCACGCGTGCTTGGCCGGCTTCGGCCGGAAGGACCTCCTCCCCATCGTCTCGCTCGTCGGCTACTCGCCGCTGCGCAACGCCTGCCTGGCGGCCGCCCACATCCTGGGCAAGGACGTGGCCGTGTCGATCGACGACGACTGCCTGTTCATCGAGCCGGACTACCTCGGGCGCATCAAGCGCACGATGCTCACGGAGTTCGAAGGGCGCCCGATCATCGCCTGCACCGGACCGTACCTCACCGCCAAGGGCACGATCTACCTGGACCCGCCCACCGCCCCGCACGCCGCCTACTGGAACGTCGTGCCGGTGATGAACTCGGCCTTCAAGCAATACATCGTCGATGCGCCCGGAATGAAGGAGGTACCGTTCGCCATCATGGGCAACATCGCCGTCCACCGTGATTTCTACAGCCGCATCCCGCTCGATCCCCCGATGCGGCGCGGCGAGGACATGGACTGGGTGATGAACGCCCACATCCTGGGCGAGCGGTTCGTGATGGACACCGAGCTGCGGATCAAGCACGATCCGGCGCCTCGCCCCTACCCCGCCTGGCGGCCGCTGCGGGAGGACATCTACCGCTTCCGCTACCAGCGAGCCAAGATCGACCACAGCCGCGACGGCGACGGCATTCACGCGCTCGATCGGGACCGCTACCTGCCCTACCCCGGCGTCTTCTTCCAGGACGACTTCGTCGAGCGCGCCACGAAAGCCAGCACGATCCTGGCCATCGACTACCTGGCCAAGGGCGAGCGGGAGAACGCCGAGGAAGCGCTCAAGAACATCCACCATGCCCACACCCTGGCGGCCGCCGAGGGCGACCCGTTCCGGGACTACCTCGATTTCCAAAAGAAGTGGGAGGAGATGATGGGGATCATCGGCGAACGGCGCGCCGAGATCCGGGAGCGGGTGTTCGGTTGATGCGCGGGCTGCCCCGCCGCCTCAGACCGGACGCCCTGTCCACGGGCCGACGCCTTCGATCCGGTCGACCCGAATCCGCGTGACGTATCCGGGCGGCGGGTCATCCATCGGCGGGAACTTGACGTTGGGTCCGATATACACCCGCGCCAGGCGCTGTAACAGCTCCGGCGCCCCGCCCTCCTGGATGCGCGCTTCACCGTAGAGGACGACGTACTCCGTCAGACCCATCGCGCTCTTGGTATCGGTCTCGAGCGAGACCGCCACCCGGGGATCGCGTCCGATGTTCCTGACCTTGCGATTGCGCGGCAGGTGCCCGGCGACGAGCTCGTCCCCCTCCAGCCCGATCCACACCAGCGTGACCTGCGGGCTTCCGTCCCGGTTGAGCGTGACGAGGTGCGCCGGGCATCCGGATTCGATCAACTGTCGAACTTCGGGAGGGACCTTCATGAGAGGGCCTCCACGGCTAGCCGTCGTGACGGTGCAATCTTCGGAGCGCAACGAGCACTCGCCTCATCGTCGCGCCAAAATCGACTGCCGGCCCGGTTCCGGTAGGCAGTCGGCTGGTAGTGCAATCGGGGGATGGCCACGGCGTTCTTCGCCTGCCGCTCAGACCTCCTGGCAATGACGCCGGAGGACACGTCAGGCTAACGCCGCGACAACCCCTTTGAACTCGGCCTCGGTGAGGGCGCGCAGCGTTTCGGTGCTGGCGAAGCCCTGAGAGCCGTTCGCCAGGAGCAGGCGCGCGGCCGCCTTGGCGTCAGGGATTTCGGCGATGACGACGAAGTCGTAGCGGCCGAAGGTCAGGTACCAGGCGGTCATCTTCCCGCCGACGGCCTCGGTCGCCTTGCGGACGGCGTCGATCCGCGCCGGCGCCCTCTTGACCTTGGCGATTCCCTGCGCGGTCCAACTCCCTAGAATGACGTACGTATCCATCGGTCCCTCCTCTATTGGCCTGGCAGACGGGCGGAAAACCTGCCATCACCGCTTCATGAAAATAGCACGGATTCTGCCTACGATGACCGGGAGGTCCGATGCCAAGTCGGGCCCGGTTCGCTTCCTTGGCAACATGCTGGATCCCCGGTTTCCGGCCTTGGACGCGCTCCGGATCTCAGCCGCCGGTCTCCAGGAGCTTCTGGAGTGTCTCGAGACCCCATCCGTGGTGCGCGACATGCTCGACCGGTGGCAACTGGTCGAGTGGGAACCACTCCAACTGCTTGACATTCTCGCCAGGTGTGAGGCTGAGAAGGCCCGGGGTCGAGGCAGCATAATGGAAGATCAGATGCCAGGTCCCATGCCCTTCGAAGGATTCGATGTGGCCAAGGCGGGTGGAAGGCGCAGAAACACCGGCCTGGCCTTGCAGGATTCGCTTGGCGGCATCTTCAGGATGCTCCGTGTGGCGCAGAAAGTCATCCGGCAAGAACCAGCCTTCTTCGCCATCATAGGCGGCCGTGTTCTTGTATCGGGCCAACAGCACGTTGCCGTCGGCAATCAGGCAGACATCTGCAACGAGCTTGTGGACCTTGCACGGGCTCTTTTCCATTTGGGCACCCCACTGGCGTTGGGTCTCGGCCGCGCTGCCTGGCGGCCATGCGGTCGGAAGGCAGCGCGTGGTCGCACAAGTGTCTTCACCTGAGGTGATGCCAGTACCTGACCCAGTTGAGGGCCAGGTCGTAGGTGGAGGACAGAAAACCGGGAGCGCGCCTCCTGAGCTGACGGACCAGGGGCCCCAGGTCGTAGACTTCGCCCGCCGGTTGGATCGTCAGCCAGTCGCGGCGCAGCGTAGGCAGATGAAGGTCGATCAGGCTGACCGTTGATGTGTAGAGTCTCAAAGCCTTCGTGAAGGCATTCGAGTAGCGCACCGGCGAGAAACCCGGAGCTCTGCGTCTCAAGGCTGCCATGGCCTTGCGTTCGGTTTCGTAGCCGCGATACCCGCACTTGAACCTCAAAGCGACGACAAAGGCGTGATCAAGGAAATCCCCCCTGGTGGGCCTGGCTTTTCGCATCGAAAGTGATTTGGCCGCCTGACGGCCCCGAGCTTGGCGGAGCACCCCCGTGGGGGAATCTCCCTAGTATCGCATGAATTGGCCAACCCTGGCTGGCCGGCTCGGTGGTGAATGCCCATGGAAGGACTCTATCGAGCTGTTAGGCGGCGTTCTTGTCTGGGAATCGATCGGGAAGCGCTACGGACCATCGAGAGGCTGGCCCTTTCGAAGCACCGCGAATGGGTTCGCGCCCCGGTAGGCCGCCAGGCCATGCAGGATCAGCCCCGCCTGGGAAAGGCCAAACCACAGGAGGACGACGGTGAGCAGGATGCCGGCACGATCGACCAGGGCAGGAAGGCGGCCATTGATCGTCGCGATCTGGGCTCGCCACGCGCCGATCCTTGCCTGGTACTCGGAGACGGCTGCCAGCAACCTCTCGAGACCCTGTTTGGTCTCGCTGAAGTCGCCTCCCAACACGTACCCGACATCCGCCAGAAAGGCGGAGGCACGGCCCGCAAGCTCCTCGAGATTGGCGATTTCGCCGTTCAAGGAGTCGGTCGCCTGCAGAAGGGCCAAGAGCCATTCCTCGCCCGGGATCGGGATGGGCAGGAGCGACATCGAGTTGATGTCCTCTAGCGCCGTGAGGGCGCCTTGCAGGGCGGCACTGACCTGGTCGAGTTGCTCGCTGGTGCTGGTGAGACCCGGAAGGACGCGATCGTCGAGCGCTTCGCCAACTCCCTCCAGGATGTCTTGTGCCTGGAGCGTGGATTGGCTCAGCGCCTGGAGGGCCCGCTGGGCGCCGTCGAGAATACGAAGTGCGCGGCGCAATTCCGCTTCGGCGCCGTCGAGCGCCAGCTGCGCCTGGACGAGTTCGCCGTCGAGATCATGGAGTTGGGCAAGCCCGCGCTGCGTGACGGTTTCGTTGTACGCCCAGGCAGCGCCGATCCCGATGAGGCTCAGAAGCAACAGGAACCCGGCGACACCCATGACGAGCCCACAGAGGACCTTGCGCATTGTCTTCCTCCGTCTGACAACGACCCGGCTCTACGTTTCTTCGACTTTGTTCCGCGAGCGAGGGAAGAGCCCCGCCGCCCAACGGCCTCGAGATTCGCGCCCTCACCCCTTCGGGTGCGCCGCCCTTGGCGCCCTGTAGAGGGCGAAGGGCGTGGCGCCCTGCACCCCTTCGGGTGCCCTGAAGGGGGTAGAGGGCGGAGCACCCCTGTGGGGGAGCCGCCCGGCCGGCCAAGGCTGGTATCGCGCAGAAACCGAAACCTGGCTGGCCGGGTCGGTCGCGCAACACCCCCGTCCGGGCCGGCGGTCTACGGGCGCAGCCCGTCGCCCCTTCGGGATGCTCCGCGAGGGCGAACGGCTTGGAAGAGCTTCATCGAGGTGTTAGGCATCCGGCAAACGCGGGGGACGCAGTACCCAACGCGGTACCCTCGCTTTGTACGCATCGTATTCGGCCCCGAATTCACGCTGCAGGTGAGGCTCTTCGTAGCCAATCACGAAGAGAGTGACGAGCGCCGCAACCGCCAGACTGTAGATAAGCAGGCCGGTACCCTGATAGAGGAGGTTCCAGCCCAAGAGGGCAGCAAAGAGCGCCAGGTACATAGGATTTCGAGTGTAGAGATAGGGGCCTTGAATGATGAGCCTCTTGGGCGCGTCGATTGGCAGAGGCGTTGCTCGTCCGCGGGAAGCAAAGTTCCACACCGACCATAGGTATATGGCAAGGGCAATCGCAAAGAGCACCAGGCAGGCAAGGGAAGCTACGCCAAGCCCCGGCGAACGTCCCCGGGTCAAGACTAAGGGCAGGTAGACCCCGACAGTGCCAGGGACGATCAAAGTGAAGAGGGCATTCTTGAGGACGAGCTTCACTTTGGGGAGACCTCCGGATGCCTAACGGCCTCGAGATTCGCGCCCTTGGCGCCCTGCACCCCTTCGGGTGCCCTGAAGAGGGTAGTAGGCGGAGCACCCCTATGGGGGAGCCGCCCGGCCAGCCTAAGGCTAGTATCGCATGAAACGGCTAACCCGTGCTGGCCGAGTCGGTCGCGAAGCACCCGGGAAGGGCTCAAGCGAGTTGTTAGACGGCGGGGGATGCGTCTGGGTTGGGTTTGATCACTTCATCGTGGAGAATGGAGTAGATCTCTACGTCGTGATGCCGTCCCTTGTTGTACCAGGCGCCGCGTGCGGTGCCCTCATGGCGAAAGCCGCACTTCTCGGCAAGACGACGGGATGCTGCGTTGTCGGGGTGAATCACGAGGCGGATGCGATTGATAGGCGTCGTCTCGAAGAGGTAGCGGACCATGAGATTGACAGCATCGGTCATCGCCCCGCGGCCGCGCGACTCCTTCGTGTAAAGAATGTATGAGAGCTCGTACTCGCTAAGATAGTGAACGGTCTTGAAGAATTCGATGTGGCCGATGATCTCGTCGTGGTTGGCAACAATGACGAGAAGGCCCTCGTCTTTTGTCCAGAAGCCCGTGTCATGGAACTGCTTGTTGAAAGCGGTTCGCGAGAGGATCCCGCGTGGGAAGAACTCGCCCCGATTATCGATGCTGACATGGAAGCCGTAGAGTTTCTCTAGGTCCGCCTCCTGGACCGGTCGCAGAGTAACAGACGTGCCCTTTAGCATGGCTCCTCCCAACGTTGGGCAAGCCCTCCCCGACGCCTAACAACAGATTCGACAGTGAACCTGCCCCCTAATCCACCTTCCTCCCCCCTGCCCCCGAACTCCCTCCACGTCGCCGCCACCGGCACCGCCAGCGCGAGCAGCACAACCGAGTTGAAGGCGACGTTGAACCACACGCCGTACCAGGCCGAGACGCCGGTGTCGAGGACGAACCAGACGGCGATCGCCGCCGCGAGTCCATCCCGCGCCCAGCGCACGCGGGCACGGTACGGCCCGCGCACGAGGAAGGCCGCCAGGCCGCCGAACCCGGCAACGGTGGCGCCCCACACGCCGTAGACCCAGCCTTGAAACGCCCGGGCCGAGGCATCGGCCGCCGAGCCGGGCCAGAAGACCGGGTTGATCTGTGCGTTGAAACCGTCGAACAGGAGCGATCGGTTGAAGAGGGCGATGCAGGCGCCGAAGGCGGCCATCCCCACGGCCACCACCAGCAGCCAACCGTCCCACAAGCCGGTGCGCCTCAGTTGAACCCCCTGCCCCTTGAATGCCAGTGATCAGTGGTCAGTGATCAGTGGTCAGAGAAGACCGAACAACGGATGACTGACTACCTATCGCCGGTCACGGGCCCCTTCAGCGGGCCCTTCCACTCCCCCGGGAAGAGCTGGAGAGATTTCTCGGCCGTCTTGACCATGTGGGAATCGCGGTCGAAGCGCAGCTGCTGGATTGCCCGCTGGGCGTCCGGCGTGTGCCACGCGACAAGGCGCAGCATCGCCACCATGCGCGACTTGGAGTTGTCGCCGTCCACCAAACCGTCCGGGCTGTTCACGTACCCACTGCGCGGCGTCGAGACAACCTCGATCAGCGGCGTCACCGCCGCCCGATGGTCGAGCGCCGCCAGCTTCTGCACCGCTTCGTGGGCATCGTCGAGCTCGGCCAGGCGCAGGGCGCGAAAGCGGTAGATCTGGATGCAGGCCAGGATGGCGACCTCGCGCACAAGCGGGTCGCCATCGGCAATGCCTTCTTCCATCTCTGCCAGGACCTTGTTGTCCTGCGCGATGCCGCGGCGGTTGGCGAACTCGACCGCCGCCCGCTGCCGCGGGGCGGAGTCGGTGCCGCGCAGGTCGTACTCCTTACGGGCGCGCTGCAAGAGGCGCGTCCCCGGCGTCAGGGCCGAGGAGTCCTGGTCGGCTTGCATGCGCGCCAGGGCTTGCTCCGGCGCATCCAGGCTCTCGATCGCCTGGTCGGCGGCGAAGGTGATCACCGGGTCGCCCAACTCCTTGAGTTCGGCCATGTACTTGCGCAAGCCGGTCTCGCCGCGCTGCTGCGTTACGAGGCGGGCGCGATCGCGCCACAGGTTGACCTCGTCGGCGAGCTCCACCTGCTTGGCGCGCAGGGCTCCCTGCTCGGCGCGCAGCGGTGGTCGATCCTCATTGCGCACTTCGAGGAGTTTGCGGCTGACCGCCTCGAGTTCGTCGCTGACAGCGACGAACTCGTGCTGGATCTCGTCCGCTTTCTTGTTGAGGGCCTCTTGTACTTGCCGCAGTCCAAGCCCGAGCACAGCAACCTTCCTCCCCCGCCGTTCCGGCGCGCCAACGCGGCGCCCATGCGATAAAGCCGCCCACAACAATGTCGGTTGCTGGCAGGGTGACCCGTGCGGTAGAGAGGTGACCTCCTTCCCCGCAGGCGGAAAGTATAGACGGGGGAGGTGGAGGCGTCAACGCCCCTCGCGGTACTGTCCGTGCCTCCCTTCTCTCACCCCCCTCACGTGGTCCCCTCTCAGCCCCTTCCACTTCGCTCCAGGGCTGATTCGCGAGGGGGACTGTGGGGGAATGAACTTCCCCCCACACCTCTGCTATGGCTTGCGTTCGGCCGAGGAGCAGGATTCCCCGGCACTGATTGGCATCGATTGGCCTCGCTAATCCTGTATCAGGTTGACCCTCGCCCAACCGGGCGCTAGAATGCCGGCGCAATTGGTTTAGGTGGCTACGCGCAAGGGAGGCTCACGTGCAGATCGCGATCATCGGCCTGGGGAAGATGGGCGGCAACATGGCCGCCCGGCTCGTCGAAGGCGGGCACACAGTCTTCGTCTGGAACCGGACGCCGGAGAAGATTCGGGAACTCGTCGCTCAAGGCGCCCGGGCGCTGACGTCGATGGAGGCGCCCGGCAATGAGATGGCCGCCCGGCGGGCGGTGTGGATCATGCTGCCGGCCGGCGAGCCGACCGAGACAGCCCTGGCCAAGATCGCGTCGAGACTCGAGCCCGGGGACGTCCTTATCGACGGCGGCAATTCCAACTACCACGACACGCAGCGGCGCGCCGCCGGTCTGCGCCAGAAGGGCCTCTTCCTGGTCGATGTCGGTACCAGCGGCGGGATCTGGGGACGGAAGGAGGGCTACTGCCTGATGGCCGGCGGGGACGAGGAGGCGGTGGGCCTCCTTGAGCCGGTGCTCCAGACGCTCGCTCCTACTCCCGATCACGGCTGGGGGCGCGTCGGGCCGTCGGGCTCGGGGCACTTCGTCAAGATGGTCCACAACGGGATCGAATACGGGATGATGCAGGCCTACGCCGAAGGTTTCGAGATCCTGCGCGCCAAGAAGGAATTCGGCCTCGACCTCCATCGGGTATCCGAGATGTGGCGCTACGGGTCGGTCGTGCGCTCGTGGCTGCTCGACCTGACGACCTCTGCCCTGGCCGCCGACCCGTCGCTGGCCGCCATCCAGGACTGGGTGGCCGACAGCGGCGAGGGTCGCTGGACGGTCCAGGAAGCGATCGACCTGGACGTGCCGGCGCCGGTGATCAGCCTGGCGCTGTGGATGCGCTTCCGCAGCCGGCAGGACGAGAGCTACGCGGGGAAGCTGCTGGCGGCGATGCGTCAGCAGTTCGGCGGGCATGCGGTAAGGCCGGCGGGCTAGCCATCGGTTGTCATTCGGGCCGGCCTCGGCGGAGCACTAGCCGTCTCAATCCTATTCACCCCCACCCTGCCCTCCCCCTGTAGTCAAGCGATTCCGATGTGATGTTCCATGCCAGGGGGAGGGAGGGGTTCTTTCAAGGGGAAGGGGCGGCGGAGCCGCCCCTTCCCCTTGAGAATCCAATCCCCCTCTCCGCCGAGACATTGCATCTTCATCTTTTCCGCTCTCGGCGGAGAGGGGGACAGGGGGTGAGGCGGGGATAGGCCGTATCGGCGACTTTCCGACCACCTGTATAATCGCGACATGACCGAGGTCGCTTCGCGCGTCGTCTCGCCCGAGCGCCGTCCCGACGAATCGAACGACCTGCGCCTGCGGCCGCGCTGGCTCAAAGATGTCATCGGCCAGCAGCGCGTGTGCGAGAATCTCGGGATCCTCGTGGCGGCGGCCAAGAACCGGGGCGAACCGCTCGACCACGTCCTCTTCTACGGTCCACCCGGGTTGGGCAAGACCACCCTGGCCCATGTCCTGGCCAACGAGATGGGCGCCAGCCTGCGGCCGACCTCGGGCCCGGCGATCGAACGCGCCGGAGACCTGGCGGCGATCGTAACCAACCTGGAAGCCAACGACGTCCTGTTCATCGACGAGGTCCATCGGCTGGGCCGGGCGGTCGAAGAGATCCTCTACCCGGTGATGGAGGACTTCGCCCTCGACATCGTGATCGGCAAGGGGCCGGCAGCCCGGTCGCTGCGGCTGCCGCTGCCGCGCTTCACCGTCATCGGCGCGACGACGCGCCTGGCGCTGCTGACGGCGCCGTTGCGAGCCCGCTTCGGCGCCGTCCACCGGCTGGACTTCTACGACCAGGCGGCGATGGAGGCGATCGTGCGGCGCGGCGCCGATCTGCTCGACGTGCCCACCGACCCGCCCGGGGTGCACGAGATCGCGCTGCGGGCGCGCGGCACGCCGCGGGTGGCCCTGCGCCTGCTGCGGCGCGTGCGCGATTTCGCCCAGGTGCGCGCCGATGGCCGTATCACGCAGACCGTGGCGAACGAGGCGCTGGCGCTGCTCGAGATCGACGAGCTCGGGCTGGACGAAGCCGATCGGCGCGTGTTGCGCACGATCATCGAGAAGTATGACGGCGGGCCGGTGGGACTGCAGACCATCGCCGCCTCGGTCAGCGAGGAGCCGGACACGATCATGGACGTCGTCGAGCCCTACCTGCTGCAGCTCGGTTTCATCGAGCGTTCCAGCTCCGGGCGCCTGGCGACGACCAGCGCGTATTCGCATTTGGGCCTGACGCCGCCGGAAGCGCCGGCGGCCCCGCAGCCGCGCCTGCCTGAGATCTAGTGGAATGAGGCGGGGACTGGCCTCGGCCTCACCCCCCTACCCCCCTCTCCGCGTTGGACGGCCATCACAGTCCAAGGTGCCTGGCGGAGAGGGGGAGGAATTCTTTGAAAGGGTGGGGGTCGAGCGCGATGAGGAACCATTAGGCGTGCGATGAGCGACGCCTCGAATATCGCCCGGATCTTCGTCTATGTAGGCCTCGCGCTGGCAGGTCTCGGCCTGCTGATCGGGGTGCTGGCCAGGCTCGGGATCCCCCTCTTCCTACTCCCCGGCGACATCAAGATCCAGGGCCAGGCAGTGACGTGCTTCATCCCGCTGGCGACGATGATCGTGCTCAGCGTGGTCCTGACCGTCGTCGTGAACCTGGTCTTGCGCGCTCTGAACAAGTAGCTCGTGCGCACGGACGATTTCGACTACGACCTCCCCCCATCGTTCATCGCGCAGCACCCGGCGCAGCCGCGCGATTCGTCGCGCCTGCTGGTGCTCGACCGGGCCACCGGCTCGATCGACCACGCCGTCTTTCGAGACCTGCCGAAGCACCTGCGACCAGAAGATGTGCTCGTGGTCAACGAGACGCGCGTCCTCCCTGCCCGATTGCAGGCGCGCAAGCAGCCGCACGGCGGGCGAGTCGAGATCCTCCTGCTGCGGCGGCTCGAACCGCGGCTGTGGGAGGTGATCGTCGGTGGGCGCGGGGTCGGCCTCGGTACGATGGTCCAGATCGAGGGCGGCCCGCCGGCGGTGATCGAGGCCGTCGGCGACGGCGCCGTGCGGCGAGTGCGCTTCGACGAGCCGATCTCACCCCTGCTCGACTCGATCGGCGGCGTGCCGCTGCCGCCGTACATCCACGAGCCGCTGCGCCACCCGTCCGAGTACCAGACCGTCTACGCTCGCCGGCCCGGTTCGGCCGCCGCCCCCACGGCCGGGCTGCACTTCACGCCGTCGCTGCTGGAGTCGATCGAAGCCGCCGGCGTCGAAATGGCGCGGGTGGCGCTCCACGTCGGGCTGGACACGTTCGCCCCGGTCGACGTCCTCGATCCGCGCCGGCACCCCATCCATCGCGAGCACTGCGAGATGGATGGGGCGGCGGCGGAGGCGATCAACCGGGCGCGTCGGGCGGGCGGGCGCGTGGTCGCCGTCGGCACGACGACGGTGCGCACACTGGAGACGGCCGCCCGCGGCGCCGGGCCCGGGGCGGCCGTGGCGCCGTTCGCCGGCGAGACCGATCTCTTGATCCTGCCGGGTCATGCCTTCCGCGCCGTCGACGTCATGGTCACCAACTTCCACCTGCCGCGCAGCACGCTGTTGATGCTTGTCTCGGCCTTCGCCGGCCGGGAGCGGGTCCTGGCGGCCTACGAGACCGCCAAGGCAAAGGGGTACCGGTTCTATTCGTTCGGCGATGCGATGCTGATCGTGTGAGGGTCGGAGGTAAACCTACCGAGCGTCATTACGGCGTCCGTCCCACCCAATGTCATTGCGAGGCGCCTGCCAGGGCGCCGCCTGCCCAGAGCGAAGCGTGGGTGGCAATCGCCTCAAAGGGGAGATTGCCACGCCGTCCGTCGCGCTGCTCGGGACGGCTCGCAATGGCGAATAGTCGGGGGTGTGCTCCTTGCCCCTGAATGTCATCGCGAGGCGTCCGTGAGAGCGCCGTGCTGCGCCCAGCCGCCGGTTGACATCCCGGCCTCGACATGCGATACTCCGCCCCGCGCTTCGAGAGGAGCGCCCTCGCTTCGCCATCCTATGCGAAGAGGAGGTGATGCCGATGAGTAGTTGTTTAGACCGTTCTGGCGCCGCGGCATCCCTCCTCACCGTTCACGGGTGAAGAATGCCGCGGCGCCGCAGAGGGCCGTCCCACAGGGGGCGGCTCTTTGTCTTTCCGCCGATGATCTGTCGCCAACGGGAAACGGAGCGGGCTAGCCGACGTACAACAGCATGAATCCGAGCATCCCGAAGCCGACGGCGGCCATGACCTCCAGAGCCAGAAATGCCGGAACGGCCTGGCGCAGCGGAAGCAAACCCAGAAGGCCGGATCCAACCCCCACCAGGGCCGCCATCGTAAGAACGCCAAGGGCCGCCGGAAGGTCGGGGCGAACAGCGCCGACGATCCCGTGGGACAGTCCCTGCAAGAGGTAGCGGGCGCCCTCGGTTTGGCAGCCCCGCGGGTTGTAAGCCCAGTTGGCCAGGCGCGCCTCTTGGCAGATGCGGTCGCCCCGCAGCAAGATTTCGGCGGCCCCGGCCTGGACCAGGAACACCGCCACGCCCAGCAGCCCGGCGGCCAACAGCCGGCGCAGCTGCGATCGAGGGATGCGCCCCATTCTCCCGCCTGCCCCAGACGGCGCGGCTTGGCCTTGAAGCGTCACGATGGCGGCCTCCGCCACCGAGTCTATTCGACCTTCTCCACAACGGGAATAGGCCCCAGAACCCGGAGCCTTACAGTCGCCTATCGGGACCTTTTTCCCGCACCCCGCCCTGCGCCGCCCCCTTATATTCGAGGCGAACCGTGCCAACCGGCGCCGAACCGTGGCAAGCCGGGGCGCGACGTACGGCCGGGCGCCGCGAGTCGGCGACCGGCGGGGGACCGTCGAGGAGAACAGACAGGATGTCGTCGAACCCTCGCCTGCTGACCGCCCGAGAGGCATCCGCCTATTTGGGCGTCAGCCTCAATACCCTCAACCGCATCGAGAAGCGAGGGCTGATCCTTCCGTTCCGCACCCCTGGAGGGCATCGGCGCTATGATGTGGGCATGCTGGACGAGTATCTGGAAGCCTCGCGTCAGATAGGTCGCAGAGAGGCGGCCTGAGCGCTGTAGAAACACCCATGGACTCCGATCGGAGGAGGGGGAGATGACGGACGAGCCTCGCGGCCCATTGGCCGCAGCCCCCTCGGGCGCCAAGCGGACGGTGACCGTCTTGCTGGTCGAGGACGATCCCGACAGCGCCATCCTGATGGCCCAGATCCTGGAGCTCGAAGGCTACCGCGTCGTCGAGGCCCGCAGCGGGGCCGAGGCGCTCGAGCGCGCTTTCGATCCCGACATCCGTGTCGCCCTGCTGGATGTAATGCTGCCGGGGATCGACGGGTTCGAAGTCTGCCGCCGCCTCCGGCAGGACGAGCGCACGGCGCGGCTGCCGGTGGCTTTCATTTCGGCTCGATCCCTCCCCGAAGACCGCGCCGCCGGCCTGCAGGTGGGCGCCGACGTCTACCTGACCAAGCCGATCTCGCGGGCGGCCCTGGTCTCGGCGGTCAAGTGGCTGCTCGACCCGGACCGCATCCCCGGCGCGCCGGCGCCTTCCACGGCCTGACCGCGCCGCCACTCCGCCAGGAATGAGATCGGCCGGGCGCGCTGCCCGGCCGCTTTTCCTGTGGTGCCCCCAGGGGGTTTCGAACCCCCGTTTTGGCCTTGAGAGGGCCACGTCCTAGGCCACTAGACGATGGGGGCCAGACCCGAAGCATCGTACCACAACGTCGCTCGCGCCTCGGTACGCAGGCTGACGCCGGAGCAGAGGCAGGACACGTCCCGTTCGTTATCGACCTCACCGTGATACTATAGGTTCGATCGGAGAAATTCGCAGATGTCGCCTTCGATGAGCCCTGCCGAGATCGAGCGCGCCCTGGAGCGGATCCTCCCCGCAGTCCAAAAGCCGGGCCGCTACACCGGCGGGGAGCTCAACCAGGTCGTCAAGGATTGGCAGGCCGTGCCCACCCGTGTGGCGCTGGCCTTTCCCGACGTCTACGACCTGGGGATGTCGAACCTGGGGCTGGCGGTGCTCTACGACATCCTCAACCAGCGCCCGGACGTCGTGGCCGAGCGCGTCTTCTCCCCGTGGCCGGACATGGAGGCGGCGCTGCGCCAGGCTGGGATTCCGCTCTACTCCCTCGAGACGAAGCACGCCCTGCGCCAGTTCGACCTCATCGGCATTTCGCTGCCCTACGAGACGCTCTACACCAACACGCTGAACCTGCTCGACCTGGCCGGCATCCCGCTGCGGACGGCCGAGCGCGGCATCGACGACCCGGTGCTCCTGGGCGGCGGCCACGCCACCTACAATCCGGAGCCGATGGCCGAATTCTTCGACGCCTTCGCCATCGGCGAGGGCGAAGAGCTGATGCTCGAGGTGGTCGAAGTCGTGCGGCGCTGGCGCGCTTCCGGCCAGCCTCGAACCGATCTGCACAGAGCGCTGGCTCGCATCTGGGGCGTCTATGTCCCGGCGCTCTACCAGGCGGTCCACGCCGCCGACGGGACGCTCGAGCGCGTCGAGGCGCTGGCCCCCGAAGCGCCGACGCGGGTTACCAAGCGGATCGTCGCCCACCTGCCGCCGCCGCCGACGCGCTTCGTCGTCCCCTATATCGACGTCACCCACAACCGCGTGGCGGTCGAGATCATGCGCGGCTGCACCCGCGGCTGCCGCTTTTGCCAGGCGGGAATGATCACCCGGCCGGTGCGCGAACGCAGTGTGGAGGCGATCGTCGACGCCATCGACGAGGCGCTGCGCCACACCGGTTACGAAGAAGTGGCGCTGCTGTCTCTGTCCTCCTCGGACTACGACGAGGTGCTGCCGCTGGTGCGGGCCGTGCGCCATCGCTTCGCCGGCCGCCACCTCAACCTTTCCCTGCCGTCGCTGCGCATCGAGTCATTCTCGGTCGAGCTGATGGACCTGCTCCAGGGCGAGTCCCACCGCAGCGGTTTCACCCTGGCGCCCGAAGCGGCCACCGAGCGCATGCGCGAGATCATCAACAAACCGGTGTCGACGGCGCAGGTCCTGGAGACGGCCCGCCAGATCTACGCCCACGGCTGGCACACGATCAAGCTCTACTTCATGATCGGCCATCCGCAGGAAACGCTGGAAGACGTCCAGGCCATCGTCGACCTGTGCCGCAGCGTCCTGGCCGTCGGCCGTGAAGTCATCGGGCCGCGGGCCAAGGTCACGGCCGGGGTCAGCACCTTCGTGCCCAAGCCGCACACGCCGTTCCAGTGGGTGCCGTGCGACACGGTCGAGCAGATCCGGGCGAAGCAAACCCTGCTCAAGCAGGCCCTGCGCGGACCCGGCCTCAAGCTGAACTGGAACAACCCCGAGGAGACGATGCTGGAGGCGTGGCTCTCGCGCGGCGACCGGCGCATGGGCCAGGTGATCTACCGCGCCTGGCGCAACGGCGCCCGCTTCGACGCCTGGCAGGAGCACTTCCGCATGGACGCCTGGCAGGCCGCCTTCGCCGAGGCCGGCCTCGACCCGGCTTTCTATACCCACCGCGAGCGCCCGATCGACGAGCCTCTGCCGTGGGACCACATCGACGCCGCCGTTCGCAAGGAGTTCCTGACGGAGGACTACTTGTGGAGCCAGCGCGGGCAGACGCGCGTCGACTGCCGCGAGCGCTGCTTCGCCTGCGGCATCCTGCCGCGTTTCGCCGACCTGCGGCGCCTCAACCCGGGCGACGTTTGGGAATGCCCGGAAGTCCGCTCGCCGAAACGCATCCCCGAGCCATCGCAGATGGCCGGAGCCTGGCGGGTGGAGGCCGTCGCCGTCGATGGCGGCCATCCGGCGCTTCGTCCGACGGAAGGCCTGTCCGTCTCCCGTTCGTAGGCTTCGCTTATGGCCGCCGCGGCCCTCGCCCGCTATCGCATCACCTTCGGCAAGACGCAGGCGATGCGTTTTACCGGCCACCTCGACCTGCATCGAACGTGGGAACGGACGTTCCGGCGGGCCGGTCTTCCCCTGGCCTACAGCGAAGGCTTCAACCCTCATCCGAAGATCAACATCGGCGCCGCTCTGCCTCTGGGCTGCCTGAGCCGCGGGGATTTGATCGACGCCTGGCTCGAGCACGGGGTGGAGTCGCACGAGGTGGCGGCCTCGCTGCGCCGCGCCGCCCCGCCCGGCATCGAAATCGAGGCGGTGACTCTCATCCCCCCGGCCGAGCCGGTGCTGCAGGGTCAGATCGAAGCCTCGGTGTACCAGGTCACCTCGGATGACTTCCCTGCGGCCGCCGAGATGTCGCGCAGGATCGAGGCGCTGATGGCGGCCGAGCACCTGCCCCGGGTGCGCCGCGGCAAGATCTACGATCTGCGCCCCCTGGTCGAAGCGTTGGAGTACGACTCCGATGGCGCCATGCTGCGGATGCGGCTGACGGCGCGCCAGGGGGCGGCCGGCCGGCCCGAGGAAGTACTGCACGCCCTGGGGTTGAATTCGGCGGAGGCGTTGGCCGTGCGCACGGGTTTGGTCCTGGCGACCAGGAACGAGAGCCCTGCTCCCGCCTGAGCCGGGGCTCGGCAGACCACCAGCCGCATTTGTCATTTCGACCGAGCCGAACGGCGATCCGGCGCAATAGCTCCCCGCGAGCGTGGAGCTCGCGGGGAGCTGGATTGTGCCCGAGCGGGCGCGCTTCGACTTCGGCAAGGCCTTGCTGCACTCGGCCTTGCCTCCGCTCAGCGCGGAGTTTCGACGAAAGGGGAGGCCCTACGCCGGCAGCTTGAAGAAGTTCATCAGCTTCATTGCCAGCGCCAGATCGCCTTTGAGCTTGATCTTGCCCTCGGCGAAGGCGCCCATGGCATTCAACTTGCCGGAGATGATCTGGAGATAGTCGGCGGCCTCGGCCGTCATCGTCAGACCCGGCTTCTCGGTCGTGCCGGCTTCGACGGTGCAGGCCCCGTTCCCGATCTTGATCACCCAGTCCCCGCCCTGCTCCCCCAGCAAGTGATACTGAACGACGGCGTCGACCCCGGCGGCCTTCTCCGGCAAGAACGCCTTGGGCATCAGGTCCATCAATTTTGCGATCGTCATCTCTTCAGGCATGATCTCCGCCTCCGGGCGAATGGTCGTTCGTCGATTGTCCCACAGCTTCGAGGCTCCCCGCGAGCTCGGAGCTCGCCGGGAGCTCGCGGGGACCTCACGGAGAGTTAGTTCAAGTTCTCGAAGATCCCGGCCGCCCCCATCCCGCCTCCGATGCACATGGTCACCATGCCGCGCTTGAGGCCGCGCCGCTTCATTTCGTACAGGATTTGAGTCGTCAGCTTGGCCCCGGTGCAGCCCAGCGGATGCCCGAGCGCGATCGCCCCGCCGTTGATGTTGACGACGTCCGGGTCGAAGTCCAGCTCGCGGATGACGGCCACGGCCTGCGAGGCGAAGGCCTCGTTCAGCTCGATGACGTCGATGTCGGCCAGGGCGACTCCGGTCCGCTTCAGCAGGCGCGGCACCGCCGCCACCGGCCCGATACCCATCAGTTCGGGAGCGACTCCGGCGACGTTGAACCCGGCGAAGCGCGCCATCGGTGTCAGCCCCAGCTGGGACGCCCGGCCCGCTTCCATGACGATCACGCCGGCGGCGCCGTCGCTGAGCGGCGACGAGTTGCCGGCGGTGACCGTCCCCTTGTTCTTGAAGACCGGCTTGAGCTTCGACAGCCCCTCGACCGTCGTCTCGGCCCGCAGGTGCTCGTCCCGGTCGAGTCGCCGGTGCTGGCGCCGCACGCCGCCGGAGTCGTCCACCGTCTCTTCTTCGAACTCGATCGGAAGCATCTGCTCGGCAAAGCGCTTGGCCGCCACGGCCTCGGCCGCCTTGCGGTGGCTGTGGTACGAGTACTCGTCCTGCGCCTGGCGCGTGACCTCATACTCCGCCGCCACGCGTTCCGCCGTCAGTCCCATGCTCAGGTAGACGCCGGGCCAGGTCCGCGCCAGGTGGGGGTTGGGGCTGAAGGCGAAACCGGACATCGGGACGGCGCTCATCGATTCGACTCCGCCGGCGATGATGATGTCGGCGCCGTTGGCGATGATCCGCTCGGAGGCGATGGCGATCGCCTGCAGCCCGCTGGTGCAGAATCGGTTGATGGTCATGGCCGGGACGTGGACCGGCAGTCCGGCCCGCAGGGATACCGGTCGAGCCATGTTGAGGCCCTGGTCGCCTTCGGGGAAGGCGCATCCTAGGATCACGTCGTCGATCTCGGCCGGGTCGAGTTTCCCCTGCGTGCGGCGCAGCAGCTCGACGATGACGCCCGCGGCCATCTCATCGGCTCGCACGTCGCGCGTCGTCCCTTTCACCGCTTTGCCGACCGGCGTGCGGCAGGCCGCTACGATAACGGCTTCTCGGCTCATGCTTGCCTCCTCGATCGCAGATGGTGATGGCGTCCAACCCCCACCCC
>Ga0209108_10000259_pt1 | contig 28667 bp, 27 predicted proteins | sample Rifsed10ft1_FD_184003 | JGI IMG/M metagenome (GOLD analysis project Ga0209108, IMG submission 184003) | Soil microbial communities from Rifle, Colorado, USA - sediment 10ft 1 (version 2) | ecosystem: Environmental > Terrestrial > Deep subsurface > Rock core/Sediment | place: Rifle, Colorado...
ACCGGCGCGTCCCGCACGTCGTCGTCCCAGCTGGTCGTGGCTGGGCCTGGTCCCGTTCTTCCTGTTCTCCATCGCCTTCATGTTCCTGCCCATCATGTTCCTCGTGGTCGGCAGCTTCCAGGACTCGGAAGGCCAGCTCACGCTTGAGAACTACGCCGACCTGTCCACGGGCGTCATCCCCAACGCCTTCGCCAACAGCATCGAGATCAGCGCCGTCACCGCGATCGGAGGCGGGCTGTTGGGCTTCCTGCTGGCCTACTCGGTCATCCTGGGCGGTCTGCCGCGCTTCCTGCGCACGGCGCTCATGACCTTCTCCGGGGTAGCCTCGAACTTCGCCGGCGTCCCGCTGGCCCTGGCCTTCATCTTCACTCTCGGGCAGGCGGCCATACTCACCGCTTGGCTCAAGACTCTGGGCGTGGACCTCTACGGCTCGGGCTTCAGCCTGTACACGAAGATCGGGCTCGAGCTCGTCTACATGTACTTCCAGTTCCCGCTCATGGTCCTCATCATCGCGCCCGCCCTCGACGGCCTGCGACGCGAGTGGCGTGAGGCGGCCGAGAACGTGGGCGCCAGCTCGGGCCAGTACTGGCGCCACGTCGCGATACCGATCCTCATGCCGTCGCTCATGGGCGCCGTCATCCTCCTGTTCGGCAACGCGTTCGGCGCCCAGGCCACGGCCTTCCAGCTGACCGGAGGGACGCTCAACATCGTCACCCTCGTCATCAGCTCGCAGATCCGTGGTGATGTCCAGCACAACCCGGGCCTGGGTTACGCGATCGCGATGGGGATGGTGGTCATCATGGCGATCTCCATCGCCCTCTACTCCGTGCTCCAGCGGCGCGCGGAGCGCTGGCTTCGATGAGGGGGCGCGGGTCGCTCTGGGCGTGGATGATCTTCGGCCTCGGGGCCGCCTACTTCATCGTCCCGCTCATCGCCACGTTCGAGTTCTCGATCCGCACGAAGCCGGACATGTTCCTCGCCTACCGGCAGGTCCTCGCCGACCCGAAGTTCGGCGACGGCCTGTGGTACTCGTTCATCGTCGGCGTCCTGACGATCGTGGTCAGCCTGCTGATCATCGTGCCGACCGCATACTGGGTCCGCCTGAAGGTGCCGCGCCTGCGCCCGATCGTCGAGTTCGTGACGCTGATGCCCTTCGTCATCCCGCCGATCATCCTCGTCTTCGGCCTCATCCGGATCTACAGCCGCCAGCCGCTCGTGCTGACCGCAACCGACATCGGCAGCAACGTGCTCCTGGTGGCGGCGTACGTTGTCCTGTCGTTCCCCTACATGTACCGCGCGGTGGACACCGGCCTCGCGGCCATCGACGTACGCACGCTGACGGAGGCGGCGCAGAGCCTCGGGGCGGGCTGGGCGAGGATCATCCTGCGGCTGATCTTCCCCAACCTGCGCACGGCGCTGATCTCGGGCGCGTTCCTGACCCTGGCCATCGTCGTCGGCGAGTACACGATCGCGAACTTCCTCGCCCGTCCGGCATTCGGCCCGTACCTCTCCCTGCTCGGCCAGAACCAGCCCTTCCAGCCGGCCGCCGTCTCGCTCATCAGCTTCGGGCTGACGTGGCTTGCGATGGGCATGATCACCTTCCTGGGCCGCGGCGCCCGCACTCGCGTCCAGGTGGCAGGCGCCAGGTAGGAGACGACCGAACTATGGCCTTCGTCGAACTCGCCGGCATCCAGAAACAGTTCGGCGACGTCGCCGCCGTGGATGACTTCAACCTGCAGGTGGAGCGGGGCGAGTTCGTCTCGTTCCTGGGGCCCAGCGGCTGCGGGAAGACGACCACCCTGCGGATGATCGCCGGGTTCGAGCAGCCGACCGCGGGCACCATCGTCGTGGACGGGGTCGATATCACCCATCGCCCGCCCAACCAGCGCAACGTGGGCATGGTCTTCCAGTCCTACGCACTCTTTCCGAACATGAACGTGGCCGACAACATCGGCTTCGGCCTCAAGGTGCACAAGAAGCCCAAAGAGGCGATCGACCGGCGCGTGGAGGAGCTGCTGACGCTCATCCACCTCAAGGGTCGGGGCGCGCGCTTCCCCTACCAGCTGTCGGGCGGCCAGCAACAGCGCGTGGCCCTGGCCCGCGCGCTCGCGATCGAGCCCCAGGTCCTGCTCCTCGACGAGCCGCTCTCGGCGCTCGACGCGAAGATCCGCGTCGCACTGCGGACGGAGATCCGGGCCATCCAGCGCCAGCTCGGAATCACCACGGTCTACGTCACCCACGACCAGGAGGAGGCACTCTCGCTGTCCGACCGGGTGGTCGTGATGAACGACGGTCGCATCGAGCAGATCGGGTCGCCGTCGGAGATCTACAACTTCCCGGCCACCTCGTTCGTGGCCTCGTTCGTCGGGACGCTCAACATGCTCGCCGCCCGGGTGGTCGATCCCTCGGCCGGCCGGCTCTCGGTCGAGGGTCAGGAGATTCGCGCCGCGAAACCCATCGCCGACGCGCGCGCCGGCGAGATCGTCTCGGTCGCCCTGCGCCCGGAGAGCATCTCGCTGGAGGAGGGTCCCGAGGGAGCCAACCGCCTGCGCGGCCCCGTCGTGGACGTCAGCTTCCTCGGCTCGATCGTGCGCCTCCGGATCCGGCTGGGTGACGGGCCGACCGTCTCGCTCGACACGTTCAACGACCCGAACCTGACCCTCCCGCCGATCGGCGAGGCGGTGACCGTCTCCTTCCCGCCGGAGGCAAGCCTCGTGCTCGACCAGCCGGCCGCCGCGCCCGGGGCGGACCCGGCCGCGGAGGCCTGAGCCCGGGCGGCAGCCGTCGCGTCGACTCGCTCAGCGCAGCCCGATCCAGCCGAGCACCGTGGCCGGGATGAGCAGGGCGCCCGGGACCCAGATCCAGGGTGGGATGTTGAACAACCCGAGCGGCGCCCCGGCCTCCAGATACGGGCGGAAGACCAGCACCCAGAACGGGAACATCACCAGCCCCGAGACGGCCAGGGCGACGAGCGCCCAGCCCTGGCCCCGGTGAAGCCCGAACCAGGTCAGCGCGAGTTGGACGATCCCAAGGCTGACGAGTAGCCCGGCGATGACCAGGTAGAGGATCGAGCGAAGCTGGGCGAGGACGCGATCGTCCCGAAGGAGGTCGGCCGGCAGCGCCCCGAAGAGCGCCTGGTCGAGGCCCGGCGAGGCGAAGAGCGTCCTGTTGCCGATGTCGGTCTCGGCCACGAGCAGGTAGATCGCGCCGAAGAGGACGTGGATCGCGCCATACACGAGCAGGAGCGCTACGCTCGCCCCGAGAGGCGAGGTCCAGGAGAACGACTCGTCCACGTGCATCTCCTCCTATCCTCCGCCGGGCGTCACGTCTCGCTGGCCAGCCCGACGCCAGAGGGTCCGGCCGATCCACAGGTACCAGGCACCGCCCGCGACGACGCCCAGGCCGCTGCCGATGCCGCTCAGGGCCTCGATCTGGAGGAACTCGCCGACGACGCTGAACCAGTAGAGGATCCCGACGCCGATGCCCAGGTACGCCAGGCGCGATGGCAGCAGGGCGTTTCGGCGCGCCAGCTGGCAGACGACAAGGATCCAGAGGCCCACGCCCCCGAACTGCAGCAGGCCCCAGGTATCAAACGTCAGGGCGGTGGGCGGATAGAGCGCCACGATCGTGGCACGGATCGCCGGGTCTCCGGACGCGTAGGTCGAGGCGATGCGGACCGACAGGTCGGTACCGTGGATGGCCGAGACCGCGCCGACGGCGAGGCCGAGGTAGGCGATCGCGCTCATCCAGCGCACCACGGCGGGGCTCATCGATCCGACGAGCGCCCCCAGCGCCGGTACCAGGGCCAGGGCGAGGATCGCAGCCAGGCCGAACCCGAGGCCGCCCAGGAGGAACGGCAGCGGGATCCGGTCGATGAGGGCGTAGAAGGGAGCCGCCTCGAACAGGGCCGTCGGTGACTCCCCGGTGGCCAACAGCGGTACCACCGATATCGGGAGGACCGCCAGGTAGAGGACGCCCGCCAGCATCGCGCAGGCGCCGCCCAGCCTCCAGAGTTTCTGACCTTCCATGTTGGCCTCCTTTCCTATCCCCCACCACGCGTTGGGCCGTTCCAGTCAGGAACGGTCGTATTCGGCGCATCAGCGTGTCGACGGCCTCCCCCCTCGAGAGCGGCCGCGATCTCGCGGGCGACGCTCAACGGGTCGTCCAACCAGGGGAGATGCCCGGCGTCGGGGACGCGCACGACGGTCGCGCCGGCCGGCACCAGCGGGGCGATCCGGTCCGCGATCTCCGGGCTCCCGAAGACGTCCTGCTCGCCCCAGATGAAGGTGGCGGGGACCTCCAGGCGCCGCCAGCCGGCCCACCGCTCGTCGATCATCAGCGCCGGCCGCATGCCGGCGCGCGTGAGGAAGGCATCGATCAGCGAGAGATGGGACCGGACGTTCCGCCGCCAGGCGATCGCCCCCTCCTCGCAAACGAGGTCGTCGAGGCGCTCGGGGTGGCGCACGAGCGTCCGGCGGTAGAACCGTCGGGCACTGGCCGGAGTCGACCGCCCGAGGAACCACCGCACGATCCGGCCGACGAGCGGCCAGCTCATCATGGCCACGTCAGTGGGCAGCGAGCGGCGCGTGCCCGCCGGAGCGCCGACCAGGATCAGCCGCTCCACGCGCTGCGGCTCGCGGAGCGCCAGCTCGATCGCCCATCGCCCGCCCATGGAGTTCGCCACGATCGGGGCACGGTCGATCCCGAGCGCCTTCATGACCTCGCGCAGGAACGCCGTCGCGTGGTCGAGCACGTCGACCCCCGAGTAGTCCATCGGGCTCGCGAGACCGTGGCCCGGACGGTCGGGCGCGAGCACACGATGGTTCTGGGCCAAGGCCGGGAAGATCGGCAGCCAGTCGCTCGCCGCACCCAGTCCGCCGTGCACCAGCAGCAACGGAGAACCCGCGCCCAGCTCCAGCACCTGCGTCTCGCCGCCGGACCAGCGGATCGAGCGGCGCCGGGTGCCGGGCGCGTAGCGGGCGATGAGTGCGGCCTGCAGGCGCTCGTGCGACGCGTCGATGTCCCCACCGCGGATCGCCCTGGTCGGGATCGTCGATCCGGTCACGGCACTCACGTCTCGCCGGCTTCGACGAGCTCGGCGAACTTTGCGAGGAGCGCTCGTGCCCCGCGCTCCATGCGTCCGCCCTCTTGCGAGCGGCGGAGCAGCCCGCTGATGAGCCCGGCGGGGAACCTTACCTCCTCGTCGAAGGTGATCTCGGTGCCCTCGTCCTTCACGGCAAAGCGCGTGGTCCAGCGCCAGCCGATCCCGACTGGGCCCCGCCCGCCCATGTCGTGGAGGACCGGCGGTTCCGCCGCCAGCACCTCGCTGCGTGGCCGGTACGGTCCGTAGACGACCTCGACGAACGTCGAGCCTGGGCGATCGAGCGGGCCACTCACGTTGGTGACCGCCTTGATGCCCATCCACTTCGGCATCAACGCCGGGTCGACGTAGGCCGCATAGACGCGCTCGATCGGTGCACGCACGAACTGGTCGATGTGCGCCCGAAGGACCTGCCCATCGTCCTGGCCACCCACGGTCTGTGACACGTTCCTCACCTCCGGCCTGACCGTAGCCGCGCGGGACGGCCGGACGGAAGCGGGCCAACCACCGAAGTGTCTCCCGCAGACCTCCGTTCACGGGTGCAGCCACCCACAGTCCCTCGGTGAGGGGCGCCCCCTTCACGAGCGCCTCGTGGCGCGCGATGATGCCGGCGATGCGTCAGCTGGCCTGGACTGCGCTGCTCGTCCTCGGTGTCGCCGCGCTGCCGGTGACCTGGCTGGCAGTCCTCGGGTCCGATGGTTTTCCGGCGTCGATCTCGTTCCTGATCATGCCGATCCCCTTCGTGGCGGTGGGGGTCTTGGTCTATGCCAGGCGTCCGGAGAGCCTCGTGGTGAGACGCCTGATGGCCTTGTGTGCCCTCGTTTCGATGGCGACGGCAGCGGCGGCGCTGCTCGGGCGTGGCGTGGGCGACATCGACGCAGGGCTGGCCTGGGCCGTGGTCATGGCACAGCACGCCACCGTCGCCGGCTTCGCCCTCGCCGCCGTCGGGCTCTTGGCGATCTTCCCTTCTGGGACGTACGAGACGTCGTTCGAGCGGGCCATCGTCCGCCTGGCGGCGCTGTCGTTCCTGCTCGTCCCGATCGCCGCCCTCGTCGTCGACCCGCTGCCGGCGCCGACCGAGTCGCCGCTGCCGCCCATCCACAATCCGTTGGCCGTCGCGGCGCTGGCCCCGCTCGCCCCCCTTGTCGCGGCAGGGCTCGGGGCGCTCTTGTGGCCACTCGTGCCGACCGTCGCCCTGGTGGCGCTGCGCTATCGACGGTCGGACCCGGAGCGACGCCGGCAGATGCGCTGGCCCCTCCTTGCCGTGCTCCTCGCTGGTGCGATGTCGTTGCTCGACATGGCCGCCACAAACGGCGGATGGGCAGATCGCGAACTCCTTGACGGGGGATGGACCGTCGTCATGTCCTTCCTGCCGACGACCTTCGCCATCGCCCTCTTCCGGCATCGCGTGATCGACGTCGACATCGTCATCCGGCGGTCCCTCGTCTACGGTGCCCTGTGGCTCCTGATCGCCGTCGGGTACGCCGTCCTCGCCGGGGCGGCCGGGCTCGCGGCCGGGTCGCGGCTGCCGGTCGAGATGGCCGTCCTGCTCACGATCGTCGCGACGCTCCTGTTCCAGCCGGTCCGCAGCCGGCTCGAGGCGCTGGCCGACCGTTGGGTCTTCGGCGAGCGGGTGAGCGGCTATGACCTGCTCATCCGCCTCGGGGCCTCGCTCCGCGAGACCGTCGGCGTGGAGGAGTTGTTACCCCGCCTCGCGGCCACGATCCGAGCCGGCCTCGGCCTGCGCTGGGTGCGCGTGCGGCTCATCCTCCCGGGCGAGATGGGCGCCGATTCGATCGCGGTCGAAGGCGAGCCGACCGGCCCGGCCGCCGCCATGATCCCGATCGTCCACGGTGGCGTCGAGCTCGGGGCGATCGAGTGCGGACCCCGGGCCGACGATGACGGGGCGCTGGCGCCGGCCGACCTCGAACTCGTCGAAGGCGTCGCGCGGCAGGGCGCGCTGGCGATCCGCAATGCCCACCTTGCCGCGGAACTTCAGGCGCGCCTGGAGGAGATCCGCGAGCAGGCCAGCCAGCTCGACCAGTCGCGCATGCGCCTCGTCCAGGCCCAGGTCGCGGAGCGCCGCCGGATCGAGCGCGACATCCATGACGGCGCCCAGCAGGGGATCGTCTCGCTCATCGCCCGCGCCCGACTGGCGCGCGCCCAGCTTGAGTCGAATCCCGCCGCCGAGTCGACGCTCGTGGCCCTGCAGGCAGACGCGGAGCGGGTGCTGGCTGACCTGCGGGAGTTGGTCGGCGGGATCCATCCCGCTGTCCTGAGCGACCGCGGGCTCGTGGACGCGATCGAGGAACGGGCCGAGCGCCTCCCGGTGCCGGTGGCGGTCGACGCGGACGCCGCCGTGCGCGGGAACCGGTATCCCGACGAGATCGAGAGCGCCGCCTTCTTCCTCGTCTCGGAGGCGGTCGCCAACGCCCTCAAGCACGCCTCGCCACGGCGGCTCGCCATCCGCCTGGGGGAGCGCGAGGGATGGCTCTCGGTCGAGGTCCGCGACGACGGCTCGGGATTCGACGCCACCAAGGCCACCGGCTCCGGCCTCCGGGGGGTCGCCGATCGGGTCGAGGCGGTAAGGGGTCGCTTCTGGGTCGACACGGGGGTGGGGCGAGGCACGGCCGTGGGCGCACTTCTGCCGGCGGGCGAGGTTCCTCATGGCTGAGCCCGCCCCCAGCCTGAGGATCATCATCGCCGACGACGACTATCTCCTTCGCGAGGGGACGGCCCGGCTGCTGTCGTATGTCGCAGGCGTCGATGTGCTCGAGACCGTGGGCACCGCCGAGGCGCTGGTCGACGCCGTCCGCCGGCTCCGTCCGGACGCGGTCCTCACCGACATCCGGATGCCGCCCGGGCACCAGATGGAGGGGATCGAGGCCGCCCACGCGATCCGCCGCGACCACCCCGGCGTGGGCGTCGTCGTCCTCTCCCACCACGCCGCGCCCGCCTACGCCATGGAGCTGTTCCGCGAGGGCACCGCCGGGCTCGCCTACCTGCTCAAGGAGCGGATCGGGGACGTTGAAGAGGTCGTCCGGGCCCTGCGGGAGACCGCGGAGGGAGGTTCGGTCATCGATCCACGGATCGTCGAGGCTCTCATCGTCCGTCGATCCCGGGGCGAGGGGTCCAGGCTCGGCGAGCTGTCAGCACGCGAGTCGGAGGTGCTCCGTGAGATGGCTCGCGGGAAGACGAACGCGGCCATCGCCCAGACGCTCGTCCTCTCGGTCTCGGCGGTCGAGAAGTACGTCGGCGCGATCTTCGACAAGCTCGGCCTGGCCGAAGAGCCTGCCCTGCACCGGCGGGTCGCGGCGGTCCTGGCGTACCTGCGAAGCACGGATCCGGATGCCGACTCCGCCGGTCAGGGTGGGTAAGGGCGGCCATCGACGGGGGCCGGCGGGTCTGCGCGACACGGCCCGGCAGCCTCCGGCACTGCTAGCATCCCGAGCGTGATCGGGACCAGGTACGACTTCATCATCGTCGGCGGCGGCTCGGCCGGCAGCGTGCTGGCCAACCGGCTCAGCGCCGATCCGGCGAACCGCGTGTTCGTGCTCGAGGCCGGGCGGCCGGACTACCCCTGGGACGTCTTCATCCACATGCCGGCCGCGCTGGCGTTCCCGATCGGGAGCCGGTTCTACGACTGGAAGTACGAGTCGGAGCCCGAGCCGTTCATGGGCGGGCGGCGCATCTACCACGCCCGGGGCAAGGTCCTGGGCGGCTCGTCGAGCATCAACGGGATGATCTTCCAGCGCGGCAACCCGCTCGACTACGAGCGCTGGGCCGCCGACCCCGGGATGGAGACGTGGGACTACGCCCACTGCCTGCCCTACTTCCGGCGCATGGAGACCTGCCTGGCGGCGAGGGCCGACGACGAGTTCCGCGGCCACGACGGGCCGCTCGTGCTGGAGCGCGGACCGGCCAGCAGCCCCCTGTTCCGGGCCTTCTTCGCGGCCGTGCAGCAGGCCGGTTACCCCCTCAGCGACGACGTCAACGGCTTCCGCCAGGAGGGCTTCGCGCCCTTCGACCGCAACATCCGCCGCGGCCGACGCCTCTCCGCGGCCCGCGCCTACCTCCATCCGGTCATGCGCCGTCCGAACCTCGACGTGGAGACCAGGGCGTTCGTCACGCGGATCCTGTTCGAGGGCCGGCGGGCGGTGGGCGTGGAGTTCTCGCGCGGGAATGGGCCGGCGCGCCGCGTGCATGCCGGCGAGGTCATCCTGTGCGGCGGCGCGATCAACACGCCCCAGCTCCTTCAGCTCTCCGGGGTCGGAAACGCGCGGGAACTCCGGACGCTCGGCGTCGAGCCCGTCGCCGACTTGCCGGGCGTGGGCGAGAACCTCCAGGACCACCTGGAGGTCTACATCCAGTACAAGTGCCGGCAACCTGTCTCGATGCAGCCGGCACTGCAGAAGTGGCGGCGGCCCTGGATCGGCTTCCAGTGGCTCTTCTTCCGACGGGGGCCGGGGGCCACCAACCATTTCGAGGGCGGCGGCTTCGTGCGCGGCAACGACGAGGTCGCCTACCCCAACCTCATGTTCCACTTCCTGCCGCTGGCCATCCGCTACGACGGCTCGGCGCCCGCAGGCGGCCATGGCTACCAGGTCCACATCGGCCCGATGTACTCCGATGCGCGGGGGTCGGTGAAGATCGCGTCCGCGGATCCGCGCGTCCATCCGGCCCTGCGCTTCAACTACCTGTCCACCGCCCAGGACCGCCGCGAGTGGGTGGAGGCGATCCGCGTCGCGCGGCGCATCCTCAACCAGCCCGCCTTCGACCCGTACAACGCCGGCGAGACCTCACCGGGTCCCGCGGTCGAGACCGACGCGCAGATCCTCGACTGGGTGGCCCGGGACGCGGAGACCGCCCTCCACCCGTCGTGCACCGCGCGGATGGGGGTGGACGAGATGTCCGTGGTGGACCCGACGAGCATGCGGGTCCACGGCCTCGAGGGGCTGCGCGTGGTGGACGCCTCGGTCTTCCCCTACGTCACCAACGCCAACATCTACGCCCCGGTGATGATGGCCGCCGAGAAGGCCGCCGACCTCCTCCTCGGCAACGCCCCGCTGCCGCCGGCCCCGGTCGAGTTCTACTGCCACCGGCGGGGCTGACGCCGGCGCTGCTCCCCAGCCCGGCCGACTCGGCCCCGCGCGTTGTTTGTGAAGCAACAAACGGGCACGATCGGGGCCCGGCGAGCTCTCCGGACCCTCCGATCCAGCGCGATCCACCCGATCCGGGCCCGACGCGGCGACGCCTGAGCGTGGCCGGCCCCCCTTCTCGACCCCGGCACGCCCGCGCCGTCTCCGAGCGGCGCCTCCCCAGCGCCCCGAAGCCCCATTTGGTGTTCAAGGCGCAACGCCGCCGGGCGGGGCGCGAGAAGATCGGTACGGGCCCCAGTGGTGCTCGCCGCGCAGGGGATGACCGCCGGGTGGTTGCGCGATGCCGTCGGTCGGGGTCCAATTGCGCCATGCCGATCGATCCCACGCAGTCGCCGCCTGAAGCGCCGACGGTCCTGATCGTCGATGACGAGCCGGGGATCGTCGACTTCGTCGAGCTCGGATTGCGGCACGAGGGCATCACGGTCGTTTCGGCCGCCAACGCCGCGGGCGGGCTCGAGGCCGTTCGGCGCGTTGTCCCTCAGCTTGTCATCCTCGACGTCGGGCTCCCCGACGGCGATGGCTTCGAGCTGCTGAGCCGGATCCGATCCGAGACCAAGGTCCCGGTGATCATGCTCACCGCGCGAGGGGATCTCGACGACCGAGTGCGGGGCCTCGATCTCGGCGCCGACGATTACGTCGCGAAGCCCTTCCACTTCGCCGAGCTGCTGGCCCGTGTTCGCGCCCACCTGCGCCGGCAGGGACTCGACCCTGCCGCCGATCCCACGCTCCGCTTCGCCGACCTCGAGCTCGATCCACGGACGCGCGAGGTCCGCCGGGCGGGGGAGCCGGTGGTGCTCACCGCCCGGGAGTTCGAGCTGCTCGAGCTCTTCCTCCGCCACCCCCGCCAGGTCCTCTCCAAGGAGACGATCCTCGATCGCCTCTGGGGCTACGCGTTCGACGACAACCTCGTCGAGGTCTACGTCGGCTACCTGCGCCGCAAGCTCGGAGAGCCTGTCCTCATCCAGACGCTGCGGGGCGCCGGCTACGCCCTGCGCGAGCCCGCCTGACGATGCGGCGGGCTGGATCGCTGCGCTGGCGGCTCGGGCTTGTCTACGCCCTCGTCCTGGCCGCTGCACTGGCGGGCGTGCTCGTGCTCGTGAACGTGCTCGTGGAGCGCGCGCTCATCGACAACACCATCGCCCGGCTGGAGATCGAGGCCGGCCTCATCGCGGACAGCGCCGGCAACGCGCCGTCGACGACGCTGCCCGCGCCGGACGTGGCGCGCATCCTCGGCGGCCAGCAGACAGCCGTGGTCATCCTCGACCGGTCCGGGGCGGAGCTGGCGGCCCAGGCGAACGGCGCATCGGCCGACGTGGTGGACGCGCGCCTGGACGCCGCCGTCTACGCCAGCGTCCTCGACGGCAACCGCGTCGTCGACGCCGTGCTTTTCTCCGTGGCGGACGGGTCGCGCATCCTCATCGTCGCCGCGCCCATCCGCTTCACCACGGCCGACACGCCGACGCCGGAGCCGAAAGCGAGCCCGACCGCGAGACCGACCGTTCGACCGCCGGGCCCGCGGGAGACGCCTCCAGGGCTCGGGCGCGGGCAGGGGCAGGGCCTCGGACGGGGGCTGGGGCAGGGCCGCGGTAACAGCCAGGGCGCGGGCAACGGCACGGGCGGCACTGGCACGGGCGGCACCGGCACGGCCAACGGCCAGGCGCCCGCCGAGCCGCCGAACGCCATCGCACAGCTCGGCGTCTCACTGGCCGATGTCGACGCCGCGCTGGCCAACCTGCGCAGTACGCTCCTGAGCATCGGCGTCGTCGCGCTCCTCGTCGCGCTGGCGATCTCCTTCCTCGTGACCACGCTCGGTTTGAGGCCGCTCTCGCGCGTGGCCGCCGTCGCCGACCGCGTCGCCGCAGGTGACCTGTCGGCCCGGGCGCGGCTGCCCTCGGGCGCCGACGAGATCGGCCGACTCGGGCGGGCCTTCGACCGGATGATCGACCGGCTCGAAGGCGCCTTCGCCGCCCAGCGCCAGTTCGCCGCCGATGCGTCGCACGAGCTCCGTTCGCCGCTGACGGTCCTCGGGGGCTACGTCGACGTCCTCGCCCGTGGAGCGCACGAGGCCCCTGAGGCGGCGGGCCGCATCCTCGGGTCGATGCGGCGCGAGATCGACCGGCTGTCACGCCTGGCCGCGGACCTGCTGCTCCTGACCCAGCTCGAAGCGGGCGGCGGGCGGCTGGCGCCGGAGCGGCTCGATGTCGGCGAGCTGCTCATCGACCTGGCCGACGCCGCACGGGTGATGGGCGACGACCGCCGGGTCGCGGTCGAGCGCGACGGCCCGCTGCCGGTCGTGGCGGACCGCGACCGACTGACCCAGGCGCTTCTCAACCTCGTTGACAACGCCGTCCGCCACGCGCCGGAGGCGGGGCTGGTGCGCCTGTCCGGCCGGCGGGACGGTCGAACGGTCGTCGCTGAGGTCTACAACGAGGGACTGCCCATCCCGCCCGAGGACCTGGCTCGCCTGTTCGACCGCTTCTACCGCGCCGACCGGTCCGTCGAGCCCGGGCGACACGCGGGACTCGGGCTCGCGATCGTCAAGGCCATCGTCGAAGCGTCCGGCGGCACGGTGTCGGCCGCGAGCGACGCCTCGGGCACGCGCTTCGTCGTTCGGCTGCCGCTCGCCCCGACCGGCGCTTCTCAGCATCCTCTCAGCGGGGCTACAGCCGCGCTTCAGGACCGACGCCTACCCTGAAGCCCTGCCCATCGGCGGCGGCGCCCATCGGACGCCCGGGCCAAGGCACACTTCGAGGTCACCGCGATGAAGGATCGATTGCTCAAGCTGGGGATCACGGCGCTCGTGGCGCTCGCCATCCCGGCCTCCATCGCCCTGGGGCAGGGCGCCGGCGACGCCCAGCAGGGGCTGACGACAGCTGCCGAACATGCGCAGGGCAGCGTGCCGACCACGGTCGGCGCGGGCAAACCCGATGGCGCCGGCAAGCCGGATGATGTCGGCCAGCCCGAGGACGCTGGCAAGCCCGACGGCGTCGGCAAGCCGGATGATGTCGGGCAGCCCGAAGGCGCTGGCAAGCCCGACGGCGTCGGCAAGCCGGATGATGTCGGGCAGCCCGAAGGCGCCGGGCAGCGACCGCAGAACCACGGCTGGTTCGTGTCGCAGGTCGCCAGAAACCACTCGACGACCGGCAAGGCCCACGGCCAGGCCGTCTCAGCGGTCGCCCGCGGCGATCAGGGCAAGCCGCCCGCCGCCAGCCACTGAAGCCTGGCAGCGCGCCCAAGCCGGCCAGTGGTGCTCGGCCGAGCGTCAGGGGTTCGCGTCGGGCGGGTAGGAGAGGGGGAAGGCGCGTCGCGTCCCGTGCAGGCCGAGCCGTTCCTCGAACGCCATCACCTCGCGGATGAGGGCGCTCTCGCGATAGGCGGCGCGCGACGCGTCGTCGCGCCAGACGACCAGCGTAGTGCTCTCCCCGGTCTCCGGGTCCGAGAAGTGGTAGACGGCCACGACGCCGGGTTCGCGCTCCAGCCGCGGCAGGACCTCGCCGAGGAACGCCGCCACCTGCTCGCGCTGATGGGGCGCCGGTGAGCTGGTCGTGAGGCTGATGACCATCTTCGGGACCACTCCTCTCTACGTACCCGGAGAACGTACCGCGACGTGCTGGCTCGGCACGACGCCCGCGCTCGTCTCGGACCCGAGGACCAGACACGACGTCAGTCGGTCCGCGTTGTCACGCACGATCGCCTCGCCGAGGCGGAGGATCTCGCGCACGCGCTCGTCCACGAGCCGGTAGCGGTTATATCGCCCCTCGACGCGCGCCTCGACGTAGCCGCACCAGCGCAGGCACGAGAGATGACTCGAGACCCGACCCTGAGCGAGGCCGGTCGCCTCGACGAGATCGGTCACGGTGCGGGGTCGCTCGGCGAGGAGCTCCAGGATCCGCACCCGAGTCGGGTCGGAAAGTCCCTGGAAGAAGGTCGCGAGGACCTCCGGACGGTCGAGCTCGTCGGCCCGGCGGGCCGCGGCCGGCAGGTTGCTCGTCATCTGGATCGCTCCTCGGCGTCCGACGCTCCGGCGCTCATTCGGCGCAGCACGAGAGCTTCGTGACGTCCCGGCTGAAGGCCTGGGCTCCGATCTTGAGCGCCTCGCTCATCGTCGGATAGACGTGGATGAGGTCGATGAAATCGGCCAGCGTCGCCTTGAAGTGCATCGCCATGGCCGCCTCGTGGATGATCTCCGGCGCCGACTCGCCGATGACGTGGACGCCCAGGACACGCTCGTCGATCGAGGATGCGATGAACTTCACGAAACCGGTCGTCTTGTGGACCGCGCCCGCGCGCGGGACGTACGCGAGCGGGGTCGTCGTCGCGACCGCCGGGTAGTGGCGAGCACGGACCTGGGCCTCGGTCTCGCCGACGACCGCGATCGGCGGGTCGGTGAAGATCGCTCGGGGGATGACGGTCCCATCGAACCGCCGCTTCGCGTCGGCGAAGGCGTTGTCGGCGACGATCCGGCCCTGCCGCGCGCCGACCGGGGTCGCCATCTGCGAGCCGTGCTGGCGGCCGATGACGTCGCCCGCCGCCCAGACGTGCGGCTGGCTCGTACGCAGCTCGGCGTCGACCACGACGAACCCATCGTCAAGCGTCACGCCGGCTCGGTCGAGCCCGAGCGTCTCGGTGTTCGGCGTCCGGCCCGTGGCCACGAGCAACCGCTCGGCCCGGACGATCCGGCCGGCGCCCGGCAGCTCGACCGCGAGCGCGATCCCGCGCTCGTCACCGCTGACGCGCTCGACCCGGGCCCCGCTGAGGACGTCGATGCCCTCGGCGACGAAGACCTCGCCGAGGGTCCGCCCCAGGTCGGGTTCGTAGCCCGAGAGGAGCCCCGAGCGCGCGATCATCGTCACCCGGCTGCCGAGCCGGCTGAACATCTGGGCGAGCTCGACCGCGACGTAGCCGCCGCCGAGGACGATGAGCGACGCGGGCAGCTCGGTGAGCCGGGCGGCCTCGTCCGCATCGAGCAGGTCGCTGGTCAGGTACGGGACCGTATCGAGGCCCGGGATGAGCGGGATCGTCGGGCGGCTGCCCGTGGCGACGAGGACGCGGTCGCCCATGACGTGCCGATCGCCCACGAGGACGGTGTGCGGATCGGCGAACATCGCGTCGCGGTCGATCAGCTCGAGGTCGGTCAGGCCGTCCGCCACGCTGGCGTACTTCTTCGCCCGATACTCGCGCACGACGCCGTCCTTCTGGGCGATGAGCGCCGCGAAGTCCACCGGGATGTCGGTGGGGGCAAGGCCCGCGTATCGAGGATGGGACGCCTCGTGGACGATCCTCGCCGCCTCGATGAGGTTCTTGGACGGCAGGCAGCCGCGGTTCGCGCATGTCCCGCCGAGCATCCGACGCTCGACCATCGCGACGCGCGCACCCAGTTCGGACGCCTTGATCGCGGCGGCGAACGCCGTGGACCCCGATCCCAGGATCAGGAGGTCGAACGGATCAGCCATCAGAGGCGGGGCGACGGCGGCGCTCGAACGCGTTGTACTGGCCGGTCGCCCGGACGGCGGCGGCGAGCGCGGCGGCGGGCACGTCGGGGCTCGCTTCGACGACCGCGCTGCGCGACTCGAGATCGACGGTGGCGCGCTCGACGCCGGGCACCGACTCGAGCGCCTCGGTGACGTGGACGACGCAGTCGTCGCAGGTCATTCCCCCGACCCCCAGGTCGATGAAGGTGATCGGCCGGGTCATCCGTCGCGCTCCATCATGAGTCCGCCGTTTCGTGTATGCATCTGATATACCGTATCTCGCATCCGCTGTCAACGGCCGCCCCCCAAGGTTGTCCGAGAGCCAGGCCGAGACTCGACGGAGGCCGTGTGGGAGATGACCTGGAGCTTCTCCGGGCCCGATGGTCGAGCCACCCTCGAGTGGATCGAGATCGACGGCGAGCCGGGGATCCGGTGGCGTCGCGTCGGCGGTCACGCCATCTTCGGTGCCCGGTAGCGACGGAGTAGCGCGCCCTGCGAAAGTCGAGCTTCCTGGATCGAGCCCCGTCCTACCCGGAGGCGAGCCCGCCGGCGTCGTCGTCGGTCTGATCTTCGTAGCCGCCGTGGTAGTCGGAGGCCTCCGGCCGCCGGATCTGCGAGTGCGGGACGACGTTGCCCCGGCGCAGGCCGCGGAAGTCCGCGAGCGAGGTCCAGCCGCGATCGGCATTCCGCTCGAGGAACTCCGTCATCCCCGACGCCAGGGCCGTGATCACGTTCGGCCCGATGGCATGGTCGAGCATGGCGGCCGTGGCGACCTGGACGGTACCGCAGCCCAGGAGGAAGTAGCTCAGGGCCTGGTCGAACCCGGAGATCCCGCCGAGCCCGGAGAACTCGCGATCCGGGAAGGCCTGGGTCATCTGCGCCATCTTGGCCAGCGACTGGGGCAGGATCGCGGGCCCGCCCAGCCCACCGGAGGAGACGTACCCGTCCACGTTGACCTCGAAGTCGAGTGTCCGCGGGTCGATCGGCGGCAGGGATGGGAACGTGTTCGAGGACGAGATCGCGTCGGCGCCGCCCAGGAACGTCGCGGCGGCCTCTTCGACGATGTCCGCCGTCGCCGGGGTCAGCTTCACCCAGACGGGGATGCGCGCCACCTCCTTGACGGCCTGCGTGGAGACGGAGCACAGGACCGGGTCCTTGCCGACGTTGGCGCCCATGTCCACCCGGTCCATGTGCGGGCAGGAGAAGTTCAGTTCGATGGCATCGACCCCCGCAGTCTGCACGGCCTCGGTCAGGACCTGCCAGTTCGCCAGCTCCTTGTCGCTGCCGGAGCCGGCCATGATCGACGCGACCAGCACCCTGGTCGGCCAGGCCTTCTTGATCGCGGACAGGCGGCCGACCCACCAGTCGAGGGGCCTTTCGGAGATCAGCTCCCAGTTCCACGACGCCACGAGGGTCGAGTCAGGGCGCTTGGCCATCGACAGCCGGGTCCCGCCGTTGTCGGCGCGGAGGAACGCCGTCCTGGGGCCTCGGACGTTGACGACCGGGTGCAGGCCGATCGTCTTCGTGACGACGCCACCCCAGCCCGCCTCGAAGGCCCGCATGATGTTGGCCTCGGACTCGGTCGGCGGCGCTGACGCGAGCAGGAACGGGTTCTCGAAGCGAATGCCCGTGAAGACGGTCGAGAGATCGGCCACAGAGGCCCTCCTTCCTGCTGGCTGACAAGGGCAGGTTCGGTCGCCGGCAGGCGCGGCGCCAGAGCCGGTCGGCACTACCGCGCAGGGAAAGGAAGGCTCGCCCCCGTTACTCCTCGCCGATGTCCTCGTTCCAGATCTCGGGGTGCTCGGTGATGAACTCGCGCATCAGCACGGCGCACTCCTCCGAGTCGAGGTTGACGATCTCGACACCCCGCGCGCGCAGCAGGTCCTCCGCTCCGACGAACGTACGGTTCTCGCCCATGACGACGCGCGGGATCCCGTACAGGAGGATCGCGCCCGCACACATGTCGCACGGCGAGAGGGTCGTGTACATCGTCGCCCGCCGATAGACCGACGCGGGCAAGCGACCGGCATGCTCGAGCGCGTCGGTCTCGCCGTGCCGGATCGCGCTCCCTTGCTGCACCCGCCGGTTCCGGCCGGCGGCGAGCACCCGGCCGTCGGCGACGAGCGCGCCGCCGATCGGCACACCTCCCTCGGAGCGCCCGATGCGCGCCTGCTCGATCGCCACGGCGAGGAACTCGCGGTCCCGGTCACGGACGTCCATCCGATCCTCCTCTTCGGTCAGCTTCGCCGGTACGGCTTGAGGTACGCCCCCGGATAGGCCACGTTCCGGCCGGACAGGGCGAGGGCCAGGATGACGACGAGGTACGGGAGTGCCAGGAGCACCTCGAACGGGAGCTCGCCGAACCCCGGCAGGATCCGCAGCCGGAACTGGAGCGAGAACAGCAGCGAGAAGAGCAGCGCGCCCAGCACGCCTCGACCGATCCGCCAGCGGCCGAAGATGACGAGCGCCACGCACACCCATCCGCGCCCGGCGATGATGTCGAGCGTGAAGCTGCCGAGGACGGCGAGCGTGAAGAACGCGCCGCCGATCCCCATCAGCGCCCCACCGATCATCAGCGCGAGGTAGCGCGTCCGACCGACGTTGATCCCGGCCGCGTCGGCCGCCTCGGGGTTGTCCCCCACGGCCCGGATCTCCAGTCCGAAGCTGGATCGCTGGAGCACCCACCACGCGAGCGGCACGACGACGAGGAAGGCGATGTACGTCAGCCCGTACTGGTGGAAGATCTCGCCGGGGGCGCCAAGGAAGGCCAGCGGCTCCAGGAGCGGCATCGGCTCGATGCGGCGGAGTTCGCCGCCCTGGAAGAGGAGGCGGTTGGCGAACTCGGAGATGCCGATCAGCCCGATCGTCAGCCCGATCCCGGACACGTGCTGGTTGGCGCCGAGGGTGACCGTGAGGAGGCCCATGACCGCCCCTGCCAGCACCCCCACGACGAGCGCGGCGAGGAGTCCCAGGAGGGGTGAGCCGGTCGTGAACGCGACGGCGAAGCCGGCGAACGCGCCCGCGTACATCGTCCCCTCGATCCCGAGGTTGAGCACGCCCGAGCGCTCGGAGTACGTCTCGCCCACCGTCCCGTAGACGAGCGGCGTCGCGTTGCGGAGGGTGGCGGCGAGCAGGTCGAAGACGAAGGTGAACGTCATTCCTGCTCCACCTCGCCCTCCTCCGAGATCGCGGTGGCAGCGCTGGGCAGGCCGCCCGCCGCCACGTCGCCGGCGACCGTCTCACCGCCGATCTCGATCCCGCGCGTCAGCCGGTTCCGGCGCAGGGCGAGAAGGCCCACCGTCGTCAGGAGGAGCACGCCCTGGGTGACCGCACCCAGTTGCGACGGGATGCCGAGGGCGCGGGCGGCGGACGACGCCCCGACGGTCAGGTCGCCGAGGAAGAGCGCCGCAAGTGCGACGCCCGGCATCGACAGCGCCCCGAGCGTGGCGACGACGATGCCCGTGTAACCGTAGCCCGGCGACAGGCCACCGGTCAGGCGGTACTGGATCCCGGCGACCTCGCTCACGCCGGCGATCCCCGCCACGGCCCCACTCACGAGGGCGGCGCGGAGGAGCGTTCCGGACACGTCGATCCCTGCGAATCGCGCGCCGTGTGGGCTCAGCCCGACGGCGCGGAGCCGCAGCCCGGCCGGCGTCCGGGCGAGCACGAACCAGGCCGCGGCCACGACCGCCATCGCGATGACGAACCCGAGATGGAGCCGGGACCCCGGAAGGAGGGCCGGGAATTCCGCCGCGGCGGCGATCCGAGGCGACTCCGGGAAGCCGGTCACCGGGTCGCGCCACGGGCCGTGGAGCAGGCCGTTGACGACGAGCAGCGCGACCGGATTCAGGAGGAGCGTCGTGACGACCTCGTCGATGCCGAACCGGACGCGCAGGAGCGCCGGCACGAGCGCCCAGGCTGCCCCCGCGAGCGCCCCGGCGGCGACCATCGCCGGCAGCGCGACGATGGCCGGCAGGCCGCCGACGAGGATGCCCACGCCGGCCCCCGCGATGGCGCCCAGCAGGAGCTGGCCCTCCGCGCCGATGTTCCAGTACCCGGCCCGGAAGGCGATGGCGACGGCCGCGCCGGTGAACAGGATCGGGGTCGCGGAGACAAGGACCTCGATCGCGGTGAACCCGGAGGTGACCGGCACGACGAGGAACTCGACGTACGCGGCGATCGGGTTCGCACCGGCGAGGAGGATCGGCCCGGCGGTCAGGACGAAGGTGATGAGCACGGCGAGGACGACGAGCGCCGGGCTCGACCACGGCGACAGGATCGACCGGCGCCGGCCAGTCCATGAAGCCGGCCGGAAGAGCGCCACTATGCGGCCCTTCCACGCCCGGCCATCAGCATCCCGAGCTGCTCGGGATCGGCGTCCCCGGCGCGCATCTCGCCCACGATCCGCCCCTCGTAGAGGACGATCAGGCGATCGGCGAGTGCGAGGAGCTCGTCGAGATCCTCGGACACGAGGAGGACGGCGGTGCCGGCGGCCCGCCGAGCCAGCAACTCCGAGCGAACGTACTCCGTGGCGCCGACGTCGAGGCCGCGGGTGGGCTGCGCCACGACGAGGACCCGCGGGTCCCGCGAGAGGACGCGGGCGAGCAGCACCTTCTGGATGTTCCCGCCGGACAGCGTCGCCACCCGGTCGTCCGGACGGGCGCGGATCGCGAATCGAGCGATCAGCTGCTCGGCGTGCTCACGGATGGCCGGCTCGTCCAGCAGGCCACCCCGTCGGAAGTCGTCGAGCCGCTCGATCGCCAGGTTGTACGCGACGGACAAGTCCGGGATGAGGGACGCGTGGCGGTCCTCCGGGATCCGCCCGATCCCCGCCGCCATCAGCCGGCGCGGACTGGCGCCGGCGAGCTCGACGCCGTCGACCACGATCGAACCGCCCGACGGGTGGCGCATGCCGGACAGGACGCCGACCAGTTCTGTCTGGCCATTGCCGGACACCCCGGCGACGCCGAGGATCTCGCCGGGTTGCACGTCGAACGAGAGGTCGACGAGGGCCGGCAGCCCGTGCACGCCTGCCGCCCCGAGGTCGCGCACGGAGAGGGCCGGCGTCGAGGGCGGCCCGGCACCAGCCCGCTCCGTCCGCCGGATTCCCAACATGGGCCTGCCCACCATCATCCGGGCGAGCTCCCGCTCGTCCGTGGAGCCCTCGACGGTGCCGACCATCACCCCCCGGCGGAGGACGCTGACGCGGTCGCTGATGGCCCGGACCTCGCCGAGCTTGTGACTGATGAAGACGACCGACAGGCCCTCGTCGAGGAGGCGCCGGAGCGTCGCGAAGAGCGCCTCCACCTCCTGCGGGACGAGGACCGCGGTGGGCTCGTCGAGGATGAGCACGCGGCAGTCGCGGGCGAGCGCCTTGAGGATCTCCACCCGCTGTTGCTCCCCGACCGAGAGCTCGGCCACGACCGCGCCCGGATCCACCCGGATGCCGAGCCGTTCGGACGCCTCCGCCACGCGGGCGGCCGCGGCGGCCATCTCGAGCCGGATCCCGCCCGTCCGTCCGAGGACGACGTTCTCGGCGACGGTCATGGGCCGGACGAGCGAGAAGTGCTGGGTGACCATGCCGATGCCGGCCGCGATCGCGTCCTTCGGGGAGCGGATCGCGACGGGCCGGCCGCCGACGAGGATCTGCCCCGCGTCGGGGTGCGTCAGCCCGTAGACGATCCGCATCAGGGTCGTCTTGCCGGCCCCGTTCTCCCCGAGCAGGGCGTGGACCTCGCCGCGCCCGACGTCGAAGTCGACGCGGTCGTTCGCGACGAGGTCCCCGAACCGCTTCGTGATCCCGCGCAGCTCCACCACGGGAGCGGCGGATCCGGACACGGCGCCGGCGGTCACGGGCGCCGTGTCTCGCTACCCGCCGGCGACGGTCGACCCGGCCGGCTGCGCCTCGTTGATATCGACCCGGAACGTGCCGGACCTGATCTGCGACTCGCGCTCCTTGACCTTCGCGATGAGCTCGTCCGGAACCCCGCCGGGCACCCCGGTGTTGATCTCGGCGAGCGCGGCGCCGCCCTTCGCGACCATCGAGAAGTCCTTGAGGTCCTGGGCGGTGTACGAGCCCGCGAGGACCTGGTCGATGACGTACTTCACCGTCGGCGCCATGTTCCAGGTCACGCTCGAGACGACGTTGCCGGGCGCGAGGCTCTTCTGGTCGCTCATGTTGCCGATCGCTGTGAGACCCTTCTCCTGGGCCGCCTCGATGACGCCGAAACGCTCCGCGAACAGGACATCGGCACCGGCGCCGACCTGGGCGAGGGCTGCTTCCTTCGCCGCCGCCGGGTCGAACCAACTGTTGAGGAAGGTGACCTTGACCACCACCTCCGGGTTCGTCTCCTGCGCGCCCTGGATGAACGCGTTGACGATCCGGTTCACCTCCGGCACCGGATAACCGCCGACGACACCGACGACGTTGGACTTCGTGACACCGCCGGCGATCATGCCGGCGAGGTAGGCGGGCTCGTGGATCCAGTTGTCGAAGACGGAGAAGTTCGGCTCCGCCGGGCCGCCACCGGATCCGAACACGAGGGCGATCGTCGGATAGGCCGCGGCGACCCGCCGGACGGCCTCCTCGTTGCCGAACGCGTCGCCGAAGATGATGTCCGGCTTGTCCTTCTCCGCGGTCTCGCGGAGGACGCGCTCCATGTCGCCGGCGTAGCCGATGTCGTCCGTGAACGTGTAGTCGATCCGCCCGGCGGCCTTCTCGGCCTCGAGCGCAGAGTGGATGACGCCGTCCCACGGCTCCTCGATCTGGGTCGCGAACGCGCCGAAGACCTTCAGCTTTCCAGACTTCCCATCGGGCGCAGGCGAGCTTGCGCCCTGGCAGGCGACGAGTGCCAGCGCGAGGACGGCCGCGAGCGCGAGGATGGGACGGCTGCGGCCGGTGCGCAGGCGATGATGGTCGGACATCGAAGCTCCTCCTCGATCCGCGATCGACATGACTCATGAAACACGGAAGCGCGGTGGCCGGCGCCCTCGCCGCGAGGCCCCTCTCCCCAGGCGGCGGCCGCCCTGCCCGCGTTCCGGCTGGCGCGAGTGTCAGGCTCGCGCGGGGGCGTGTCAATCCGAGAATGCCTCGAACACGGAGGGGCGGACACTCCGCTCACGGACCGTCAGCCGGAGCGCGCGTGCGGCTGGTAACGTCGGCTCGAGCCTCGCGTCATCAAGACGAGCAGCTCGATGGCAGGGGGCTGCCATCCGGGGGACTCGCAGCGATCGAGGAACAGCGTGCACATCGCGTTCATCGCCATGAGCGGCGTCCGGGCCTGGAGCAAGGAGATCACCGAGGCCGGCCTGACCATGCCCGGCTTCCTCGAGCGAAGCGAGGCCATCGCATCGCTGCCCAGCCTGGCGCTGCTGACCCTGGCCGGCATGACGCCGGACCCGTTCGAGGTCAGCTACCACGAGGTGCTGGACATCCACCGGCTGGGCGAGCTGCCCGATTGCGACGTGGCCGCGATCGCCTCCTATTCGGCCCAGATCAAGGATGCCTACACCCTCGCCGACCGGTTCCGGGCGGTCGGCGTGCGCGTCGTGCTCGGCGGCCTGCACGTGACCGCGGTGCCCGACGAGGCCATGGAGCACGCGGATGCCGTGGTCGTCGGCGAGGGGGAACTCGGCTGGCCGGACCTGCTGGCCGATCTCCGGGCGGGCCGCCCTATGCGCCGCGTCTACGCCCCCCACGGCCGCGAGTTCGACCTGGCCGATGCGCCGATGCCGCGCTTCGACCTGCTCGACATCGAGCGCTACAACCGGCTCACCGTGCAGACCCAGCGCGGCTGCCCGTGGCGCTGCGAGTTCTGCGCCGCGTCCATCCGCCTGACGCCCAAATACAAGGTCAAGCCGGTCGCGAAGGTGCTGGCCGAGATCCATGCCATCAAGCGCATCTGGCCGCGTCCGTTCATCGAGTTCGCCGACGACAACACGTTCGTCAACCGGCGCCACGTCAAGGATCTCCTGCGGGCCCTGGCGCCCGAAAGGCTGCGCTGGTTCACCGAGAGCGACATCGCCATCGCCGACGATCCCGAGCTGCTGGAGTTGATGCGCCTGTCGGGCTGCGCGGAGGTCCTCATCGGGCTCGAGAGCCCGAACGCCGGCGCCGTCGAGGGCGTGGAGCTGCGCCGGAACTGGAAGCGCTCGCGCTTCGACGACTACAAGGCGGCCATCGAGCGCATCCAGTCCCACGGCATCGCCGTCAACGGCTGCTTCGTGCTGGGCCTCGACGGTGACGGTCCCGAGGTCTTCGACGCGGTCGAGCGCTTCGTGCGCGACAGCGGCCAGTTCGACGTCCAGATCACGGTCATGACGCCTTTCCCGGGCACACCTCTCTACGAGCGCCTGCGCCGCGAGGGCCGCCTCCTCGAGGAGGCCGCCTGGGAGCGCTGTACGCTCTTCGACATCAACGTCAGGCCGCTGCGTATGTCCCCGGAAACGCTCCAGCGCGAGGCGCTGGCGCTCGGGAAGCGCCTGTACACGGAGGATGAGCGGACGGCCCGGGGCAAGCGGTTCCGTGAGCAACGCCGCCGCTACGTGCGTCGGCAGCAGACGATGAGGTGTAGCGCATGAGTACGATCGTCGGTCGTCCTGTTTCGTCGAGCTGGCGGAACTTCTTCTTGGTGGCGGCCCTCTACGACCTCATCCTGGGCGCCGTCTTCGTGGTCGCGGGGGAGCCGATCCTGACGGCGATCGGGATGACGCTGCCGCCCCACATCGCGTACATCCAGCTCGCCGCCGTCTTCATCTTCGTGCAGGGACTGAGCTACTGGTTCGTGTATCGCGACCCGTTCGCCAACCTGGGCATCGTCCGCGTCGGCGTCGCGTACAAGGCCGCCTACTCGGGCCTGGCCCTCTACTACCTCGTCATCGGACAGTTGCCCAGCGTCTTCTTCCTCCCGTGGGCCGTTGTCGACCTGTTCTTCCTCATCGGCTTCGTGATGTTCCTGCAGCTCGCGGCGCGCCGCTGACCTAGCGATGCTGGCGCGCACGCTGGACCACCGCCCGACGCCCGTGGAGCTGACCTCCGACCGGCGCATCACGCGACGCGTCAAGCGGCTGGCGGTCGTGAGCGCCATCGCCCTGGGCCTCATCTGGGGGCTGGCGGTCGGGACCCTCGACGCACCGGCGCTGGTCGACGGTGCCCTGGCGGCCGGCTGGCTGCTGATGCCGACGGTGCTGGTCGCCAGCCTGGCGTGGCCGCGCCTGCGCTACGGTCTGATCCTACCCTCCGCCCTGGTCTCGGTCGCCCTGCTGGCCATCGACCTCGGCTCGCTGCCGGCCGACCCGGCTGCCGCCCTCGGCTGGCTGTCGGTGACCACGGGCGTGCTGCTCGGTGGTCTCATGGGTCTCTGGTTCTGGTTCCGCGTCGCGCCTGTTCCCGCCGGGCTGGACGACCCGACCGCTCCCGCGCGCTGGTCGCTCATCGCCCTGCACGTGGCGCTCATCATGCTGGGCCTCACGCTGGCCGCCCTACCGCTCGTCGCCGCCTGAGCTGGCGTCGTCTCGTCGATCCCTCGTTCCGCGCAGGAGTCGCCCATGACAGGACGTCGGTTGAGCCGGGTAGAGGATCCGCCCTCCGTCATCGTCGCGGGCCACATCTGCCTCGACATCATCCCGCGCCTGCCGTCGGGCCCGCGAAGACGGGCGCTTCGGCCGGGCTCGCTGGACCCGCTCGGCCCGATCACGCTGTCCGTGGGCGGATGCGTCGGCAACACGGGGATCGCGCTGCATCGGCTCGGAATGCGATCAACGCTCGTGGCACGCGTGGGCGACGATCGCCTGGGGGGCGTGCTGTCCGAGCTCGTGCGCGAGGCGGTCCCCGGCGACGCGGCCCGGCTGATCATCGCGGCCGGTGAGCCGACGTCGTACAGCCTCATCTCGAACCTGCCGGGACGGGATCGGGCGATCCAGCACTTCTCGGGCGTCAACGACACCTTCGCAGGGGACGACGTGCCGGACGAGCTGCTCGGCGCCGCGACCCTCCTGCACGTCGGCTACCCGCCGCTCATGGCCGCGATGGTGGCGAATGACGGGCGGGAGCTGCGGCGCCTCCTGGAACGGGCGCGCGGTCAGGGCCTGACGACGTCGCTCGACATGGCCAATGCGAATCTCGATCCCGGGCAGAGCCCGGTGCGCTGGCGGGCGCTCCTGGAGCGGGTCCTGCCCGCGGTGGACGTCTTCATGCCGAGCCTGGCCGAGGCGAGCCACCTGCTGCGCCGACGCGTGCAACGGGACGAGCGCGGCGGTCCGACGCTGGCATCCGTGGCACGCCTCGCGGACGAGATGATCGGCCTGGGTGTCGGGATCGCCGGCGTCAAGCTGGGCGAGCACGGCCTGTATGTCCGCACGGCGTCCACGGCGCGCCTGGCAGTCGGCTCGCACGACCTCTCGCCAGCGTGGGCGCACCGAGAGCTCTACTCCAGCGTGTTCGAGACGAACGTCGTCGGAACCGCGGGGGCCGGGGATGCGACGATCGCGGGGTTCCTGTTCGGCCTGCTGATGGGGCTGTCGCCGAGCCCGACCGTCACCGGCGCCTGTGCCGTCGGCGGGTCCAGCACGGAGGCGGCGGACGGCACGAGCAGCGTCCCGAGCTGGCCGGAGATCGAGCGACGGCTGCAGCGGGGGTGGCGCCGGAAGGCGGCGACACCGGGTCCCGGATGGTCGCCATCGGGCGAGCCCGGCCTGTGGCGCGGGCCCCGCGACATGATGGGGGCCGATTAGCCGAGAAGGGACGCGAGGCGGGTGCCCCTGGTCTTCCGGTCTGCACTGAACCCGGGACCCGCCTGCGGCATCTGATTCAGTGGGAGCATCGCGAGGGCGACGCCCCTGGTCGAATCGACCGAGCGCGCGAGAGCGAGGATGTTCAGCGACGGCCGGGTGATCGCGTACGACGCCGCCGCGAACCGCTGGGAGATCCTGGAGGAAGGCTTCGATCCCCGACATGGCGAGGACTTCGGGACCGGCTCCACGTCCCGCCTGCACCACTCGATCGTGTATGACCCGCTGAACGAGCGGCTCGTCGTCTACGGCGGCTCGTACCGGACGCCGGACCCGGACCGCATCTGGGTTCAGGCCAACGACGTCCTCGCGTTCGATCCGGCGACCGGCGAGTGGACCGTCCTGCTCGAAGCGAGCGAGGTGAGGGCCGAGCCACAGTGACCGCACCCTGGGTGACGGCGCGAAGGCGGCATACGCAATCCGGTACTCTCTCGTGACCATCCGAGCGTCCAGGAGCGGCCGCCGTGATCTGCTCGAACTGCACGACCGAGAACAAGCCGGGTCGCAAGTTCTGCGTCCGCTGCGCGACGCCGCTCGCGGCCGCCTGCCCGTCCTGCGGCGCTCCCTACGACCCGGGTGATGCCTTCTGCGGCGAGTGCGCGACGCCGCTCGCCAACGCCGCCGCGCCCACGCCCGGCCCGGCCCGGCTCGCGACCACCGCCGGCGCCCCGGCCTTCGCCCCCGCCGTCGCCGGCGCGGTGGCGGAGCGCCGCCTGGTCAGTGTCCTGTTCGCGGATCTCGTCGGCTTCACCCCGTTCGCCGAGGAGCGCGACGCGGAGGACGTCCGCGACACCCTGACCCGCTACTTCGACATCGCGACGGACGTCATCGGCCGCTACGGCGGCACCGTCGAGAAGTTCATCGGCGACGCGGTCATGGCAGTCTGGGGCGCTCCGACGGCGCGCGAGGATGATGCGGAGCGGAGCGTTCGCGCCGCCCTGGACCTCGTCGACGGCGTCAGGGCCCTGGGCGCCAGCATCCAGGCGCGGGCGGGGGTCCTGACGGGCGAGGCGGCCGTGACGCTCGGCGCCACGAACCAGGGGATGGTCGCGGGCGACCTCGTCAACACCGCGGCCCGGCTCCAGTCCGTCGCCCAACCCGGCACCGTCCTCGTCGGCGAACCGACGATGCGGGCGGCCAGCGCCGCGATCGCGTTCGAGGAGGCCGGCGAGCAGACGCTCAAGGGCAAGACCGCGCCCGTCCCGGCCTATCGGGCCCTGCGGGTCGTGGCCCAGCGCGGCGGCGGGGGTCGCTCGGACCTGCCCGAGCCCCCGTTCGTCGGCCGCGACGAGGAGCTGCGGCTCCTCAAGGACCTCATCGCGACGACCGGGCGGGACCGCAGGGCCAGGCTCATCTCGATCACCGGTCCGGGCGGGATCGGCAAGAGTCGCCTGGCCTGGGAGCTCGAGAAGTTCATCGACGGGATCAGCGAGACGATCTACTGGCACCGCGGCCGATCGCCGGCCTACGGTGAGGGGATCACGTTCTGGGCGCTGGGCGAGATGATCCGCCGGCGGGCCGGCCTGGCCGAGACGGACGACGAGGCCGCCACCCGCGAGCGGATCAAGGTCACCGTGGCCGAATACGTCCCAACCGACGACGACCGGCGCTGGGTGGAACCCGCCCTCCTCACCCTGCTCGGGCTCGAGCCCGCACCGGCCGGCGGGCGCGACGTCCTGTTCGCCGCCTGGCGGATCTTCTTCGAGCGGATCGCCGAGCGGTCCACGACGGTCCTCCTGTTCGAGGACCTCCAGTGGGCCGATTCCGGGCTCCTCGACTTCATCGAGCACCTCCTCGAGTGGTCGAAGAACGTTCCGCTCATCGTCGTCACCCTGGCCCGACCGGAGCTGTTCGACCGTCGACCGGACTGGGGAGCTGAGACGCGGAACCTGACCAAGCTGGCCCTCGAGCCGCTGAGCGACGAGGCCATGCGCCAGCTGCTCGACGGCTTCGTACCGGGCCTGCCGGAGACCGCGATCCGGGCGATCCTCGCCCGCGCCGACGGCATGCCGCTCTACGCGGTCGAGACGGTCCGCTCGCTCGTCGCCGACGGCCGGCTTGCGCGGGAGGGCGACGGCTACCGGCCGGCCGGGGAGCTCGGGGAGCTGGCCGTCCCCGACACCCTCCGCTCGCTCATCGCGAGCCGGC
>Ga0209108_10000260_pt1 | contig 28605 bp, 27 predicted proteins | sample Rifsed10ft1_FD_184003 | JGI IMG/M metagenome (GOLD analysis project Ga0209108, IMG submission 184003) | Soil microbial communities from Rifle, Colorado, USA - sediment 10ft 1 (version 2) | ecosystem: Environmental > Terrestrial > Deep subsurface > Rock core/Sediment | place: Rifle, Colorado...
TGTATCCGAGGGACTCCTGGTGGACCCGGCTCGCCTCGACGTTTGGAAACCTCTACTACCGCCTGCTCCGCAATCCGTTCCGCACGTTCGTGCATCGGGATCGAGCGATCGCGGCGGTGCTGACTGGAAACGGACTCCAGCGGACCTTTCACAAGCGCAAATGGATCTGGCAGGTGGCGGTCTGGTCGAGAGCCGACTGAGGCCGAAACCGGACCTGAACCCAAGCAACACGACGGGTGGCCCTTGGCCACCCGTTCGTCTTGCAGGCAAGCTCTCACCTGGCTAGATGGTGATCTTGAAGTCGTGCAGCCCGGTCGCCCCATCGGGCCGGACGCCCTCCGGGGTCTCGATCTGCGGGTTTCCACTCACATCGGTCGCGCGCACCCGAAAGGTGTGCCGGCCGCTCACTACCGGCCAGTCGTAGCGCCACTGGACCCAGGTCAGCCCGCTGAGGGCCGGCGCCCGCAGCTGGGCCACCGCCCAGGACTCGTCGTCTACCTGGACCTCGACCCGGCTGATCCCTGAGGCGCCGGCGTAGGCGATGCCGCCCACCGGCAGCGTGCCAGCCGTCTCATCAACCGCCTCGCGGGCGACCGCGTCCACCACCGAAGTCAGTCGAACAAAGGCCTCCGCGCTCCAGCCCCGCTCGACCCAGTAGCCCTCCCCTTCGTGGTCGAGCACCTCCATATTAACAATCCACTTGGGCTGCTTCATCCCGTAGCGGTTGGGGATGATGATCCGGAGCGGATAGCCGTGTTCGTGCGGGAGCGGCATCCCGTTCATGTCGTAGGCCAGAATGGTCCGCTCGTCCAGCAGGTCGGCCATCTCGACGCTCTCGTAGAACCCATCGGCGGCTTCTATGAACAGCTCCTGGGCGCTCGATCGCATTCCGGCCAGCTCCAGCACCTCCATGACCCGTACCCCCGTCCAGCGGGTGGTGCTGATCAGATCGCCGCCAACCGGATTCGAGATGCAGGAGAGGGTGTGGTAGTAGCTGACCGCCGGCATGGCTCTCAGCTCGTCGAGGCTGAGGCTGAGCGGCGAGTCGACCAGGCCACCCAGCTCCAATCTCCAACTCGCCGGATCCAGCTGAGGTTTGCGGGTATTGATGTCAATCCGGTAGAAGGCCTCGTTGGAGGTGATCTCGGCCCTGGTCCCAGGAGCCGGTGCGATGCGGGCCGCCAGCACGTCGTCCGGCGGAGAGTCCACGGTGCCCGCCGCGTCGCTCGCAACGAGTGCCGGGGCAGCCGCGACCTGCTGCCCAAACAAGCGGCCCAGCCCCCAGGCCCCGACCGAGATCGCGCCCGCCCCGCCAGCGGTGATCTGAATGAAGGCCCGCCGGCTGATCGGTGAGGAGGGTTCGGCCGCCAGCGCCGCACCTGCTCGCTGAATGAGCCAAGCCAGGACCCAGCCCCAGCCCACCAGCAGCACTGCCAGCCATAATCCGCTCAAGAGGACCGAAGCCCGGGCCGAGCCCAGGCTGGCCGAGATCAGCCACAGCCCGAAGAACAACAGCGCCCCACCGCGCACTCCGTAGCCGCTCAGCTGGTCAGGTTTGCGCCGGCCGAGCACGCCAAGCAGCAAGCCAAACGCGGCGCCAATGGCCACGAACAGCACCAGCGCCAGTCCCTGTTCGGCGGCTTTGGCGACGACCGACGTCGGGCCGATCTGCAGCAGGCTGATCAGGCCGACCAGCGAGTCGATCCCAAAGGTGAGCAGCCCGCCGGGGAGCACCCGGGCTATCCAATCGAACAGGTCGAAGGGCAGGAACGGCAGGCCGGCCAGCTGCTCGCCAAGATAGCTGAGCGCCAGGACCGGAAACGCGGTCAACGCTCCGAGAGCGGCCGCGATCGCAAGCGATGTCGATTTCACTCAAGGCCTCCAGTGCACAATTATCGTGCAGATCAACACCCCAAGGGTAGCCAGCAAGGCTTAAGAGACTCTTAAGCGCGGCGAAGAGGGCTGCAGCTTGCCCCAAAGGCGGGTTGATATAATCGCCAACCCGTGAAGAGGATGGTTTGGTTTGCCGCCGGAGGTCTGGCAGCCGCCGTGCTGCTGTGGCTGACCTATCGGATCCCGCCGGTCCAGTTCAATCTGGAGTGGCGCTTGGACGCGTTCTCGGGGATCGTGCGCGGCTGGCTCCATCCGGGCGAGACGGTGCCGACCCCCGCGGGTTTCGCGGCTGGCGAGCTGGCCCCCCTCCGGCTGCCGACCGGAACCCCGCGCCCGACCTCGCCGGCTCCGCCGACTGCTACTCCAACCCAGCTTCCGGCCTCGGTGGCCCTCCCTGCGCCGGGCTGGGAGAAGCAGGACTGGAACAACTGCGGCCCGGCCACCCTGGCCCTCGGGCTGCGTTTCTTCGGCTGGAGCGGTGACCAGTTCACGATCTCCGATCTGCTGAAGCCGGACCGGGGCGACAAGAACGTCAACATCGAAGAGCTCGTGTACTACGTCCGCACCCAGGCCGGCTGGCTCAACGCCGACTTCCGGGTGGACGGAACCATCGACCAGTTGAAGGGTTTGCTGGCGGCCGGGCTGCCGGTGATCATAGAGAAAGGTTTCATTCTGGGCGAGGGCGATGGGGGCGGCGGCTGGGCCGGGCATTACCTGCTCTTGACCGGCTATGACGACTCCCGGCAAGTTTTCGTCACCCAAGACACCAATCCCGGCACCGGCGGACCGGACCGGGAGATCTCGTACGCCGAATTGGACGATGGCTGGCGGGCGTTCAACCGGGTCTATCTCATTATCTACCCGGCCGGCGACGACCCCCGGATCCAGGCGCTGCTCGGGACGGATGGCGATCTAGCCCTCAATCGGGCCGAGGGCATCGAAACTTCCCAGGCCGAGATCGAGGCCGATCCTCAAGACCCGTACGCCTGGTTCAATCTCGGCAGCAACCTGATCTACTTCGAGCGCTACGGGGAGGCGGCCACTGCCTTCGACAATGCGCTGTCGATCGGTCTGCCCTGGCGGTTTACCCGCTACCAGTTCGGCCCCTACATCGCCTACTTCAACCAAGGCCGCTTTCAGGACGTGATCGACCTGGCGGAGGCAACCCTGTACCGGACCTACAAGGCCGAAGAATCGCTGCTCTGGCGGGGCTGGGCCCGTTTCCGGCTGGGCGATCTGAACGGGGCGATTAGCGACTTTCGCGAGGCGCTGGATTACAACCCGAATTACCTCGACGCACAGTACGCCCTGGAATACGTCGGCGCCAGTCCGTGAGCTTGATTGCCGCCAGGTGGGCGGCTTCTCGCTCAAGCGCTGAGGTATGATTGACCGCGCGCCGAGTCCACTCTCGGACCCGAGCGCCCACAGATCCGACTAGGTGACAACTCATGCTAATCAGTGAGAAGCTGAACCAGGCGATGAACGGCCAGATTGGAAGTGAATTGGGAGCTTCCAATCAGTACTTACAAGTGGCGGCCCATTTTGGCAGAGAGGATCTGCGCGAACTGGCGGCGTTTTTCTTTCGCCAATCGGATGAGGAGCGGGGCCACGCGTTGAAGTTCGTGAACTACATCCTGGATGCCGGAGGCACCGTGGCCATCCCGGCCCTCTCAGCTCCGACCCCACAAATCAAGTCTGCCGAGCAGGCCGCCCAACTGTCGCTCGACTCGGAGACACGGGTCACCGATCAGATCAATGCCCTGCAGCAGATGGCGACCGCAGAAAAGGACTTCGCCGCACTGCAATTCCTGAGCTGGTTCGCCGAGGAGCAGATCGAGGAAGTCTCCACGATGAACGAGTTGCTGAACACGATCCGCCGTGCCGGCGATCAAATTCTGATGGTGGAAGCCGCGCTCGCCCGCCGCGGCGACAAGTAAGCTCGAATCCTGAACCCCGCTGCCCGCGCAACCCAGCGAGCGGCCAACTGCCGAAACCGCTCTCCGATCCACGGGGAGCGTTTCTTTTTTCGGCAAGCCCCAGGCCGGTTGGGGGGTGTCTTTCTCCATCGCAAAGCTCACGGTAAGAAACAGTTAAGCATTTGTGGCGAGACTGAGACCGAGCGAAGCAATGAAGCGAAGTGCAACCGGCTGGGCGGTCTTTCTATTCGGAGTACTTGGCCTTGCGGCCTGTGTCCCTTCGGCCGCTGCACGCAGCGCCGTCCAGCCTCCGGCCAGCGAGCCGGCCACCGCTGAGACGATCCAAAGCCCGGCCAGTATCCTGGATGATGAACAGGCCGCACTGATATTGGCTGATCTGGGCGGGCGCGATCGGGAAGCTGCCGAAAGGTCGCTGGCCGCGGTGCTTGAAGCCCACGATCTGCGTTTCATCGCGGTCCTGATCGAAGTCTTGCGTGCGAACGAAATCGGGATGGCGCTTGGAGTCGACTATTCATCCACCGTCAGCGCACTGGAGGAGTTGAGCGGTCAGAGCCTGGGCGCGAACTGGCCGGCCTGGGTCGAATGGTATGGGGCCACCGATCTCCTCCCGCCGCCCGGGTTCACGGGATGGAAAGGCCAGCTGCTGAGCTTTATCGATCCCCGCTTCGCCGAATTCTTAAACGATGAAGCTCCCTCCCGGATCCGGGTCGAGGAGGTCCTGTGGGGCGGCGTGACAGTGGACGGCATTCCAGCCCTCGATCAGGCCGAGATGATCCAGCGCGCGGCGGCCGGCTACTTGCTGGCGGAAGAGCCGGTGTTTGGGGTCGAGATCAATGGGGATGCCCGGGCCTACCCGCTCCGCATCCTGGACTGGCATGAGATGGCCAACGATGTGGTCGGGGGTGTGCCAATCTCGCTGGCTTACTGCACCTTGTGTGGGGCGGCCATCGCCTATGATGGGCGAGCTTCCGACGGGGAGACCTACACGTTTGGCTCCTCCGGATTTCTGTTCCGCAGCAACAAGCTGATGTATGACCGGCAGACTCGGACGCTCTGGAATCAGCTCACCGGCGAGCCGGTGTTGGGCGAGCTCGCGGCGACTGATGTTCAGCTATCGCTGCTGCCCGTGGTGCTCACCTCCTGGTCGGCCTGGCAGGCCCAGCATCCGGAGACTTTGGTTCTGTCGCTCAAGACCGGCTTCGAACGGTACTACCTGCCGGGCGCGGCGTACGGCCAGTACTTCGCCTCGGAGGCGACCATGTTCCCGGTCTGGCAGCGCGGAAGTCAACTGGCGGCCAAGGATCGCATCTACGCCTTGCGGGTGGATGGCATTCCCAAGGCCTATCCCCTGGCACGGCTGGTAGAGGAAGAAGTGGTCAATGACTCGATCGGCACCACAAAACTGGTGCTGATCGCTACCCGGGGCCGGGTGATGGTAAACGGGGTTAGCCTGCAAGCCGGGAACGTGACCTACGATGCAGGAGGGGAGGTCCGAGCTTTCCTGCGGGGCGACGAGGCCTTCTCGCCGGGGACAACGCCGGATGCGGTCGTCGATGAACGGGGCCTGGAGTGGACGGTTACGGAGGAGGGCCTGCGGTCGCCGGATGGCGAGCTGGCACCGCGGTTGAGCGGCCACCTTTCCTACTGGTTCGGTTGGTTCGCCTTTTTTCCGAATACGCTGGTCTATGGTGGGGCCAGCCAGTGACAACCTTTGTGAAGGAGATGGCAACTCATGGGCAATCGAAGACGTAACGTGATCCTGGTTGGCCTCGGGCTGTCGGTGGCGCTGCCAGTGGGATGGTACCTGCTCTCGCCGCTCTTTTTCGATCGGGTAGTGCAGGAGGATCTCCCGCTGGCCCCAGCCCAGCCGACCGCCGAGATGGAAGAAGCGGCCGAAGCGACGGCGGCCATGGAAGAGGCGATGGAAGAGCCGGACAAGCTGATGGAAGAGCCGATGCCGGCTGACGAGATGGCCGATATGCGCATTCTGGCGCAGGGTGAGTTCTACAACCTGGCCCACGAAGGCCAAGGCCGCGCGACGATCTACGAGCTGGCGGACGGTTCGCGGGTGCTCCGGTTTGAGAATTTCCAGGTAATCAATGGACCCGATCTGCACGTCTGGCTGGTGCCGGTGGACCCGGTGTCAGATATGGTCGGCAAGGAGATCCCTGGCTACGTTGACCTGGGGACCTTGAAAGGCAACATCGGCGACCAGAACTACGATCTGCCCGCCGATCTCGATCTCAACGACTTCAAATCCGTGGTGATCTGGTGCCAGCCATTTCGGGTTCCGTTCAATGCCGCGCCACTGATCGCTCCATGAATCGGGACAGATCTGATACGATCCGTCCCGGACATGAGCGGGCCGAAACAAATCCTGGTCGTGGAAGATGAGGCCACGATTCGAGAGGTCATCCGCCGTTATCTGGAGCGGGAGGGTTACCAGGTCCGGGAGGCTGCCGATGGGTACGCCGCCCTCGATATCCTGGCCGAGGCGCAGCCGGATCTGATTGTCATGGACCTGATGCTCCCGGGGATCGACGGGCTTACCCTGACTCGCCAGCTGCGTCAGCGCTCCCGGGTCCCGATCATCATGCTGACCGCCCGAGGCGACACCAGCGACCGGATCCGTGGTTTGGATTTGGGAGCGGACGACTACCTGCCCAAGCCGTTCAGCCCGCGCGAGTTGGTCTCCCGGATCCAGGCGGTCTTGCGGCGGGGGGCACCCGCCGAGCCCGCTAGGCTCCGTTTCGGCGAGGTCGCGATGGATCTCGATACGCGCACGGTCACTCGCGGTTCACGGAACGTCAGGTTGACCGCCCGCGAATTCGATCTGCTGTGGTTCCTGGCCAGCCATCCCGGCCAGGTCTTCACCCGCGAGCGGCTGCTGGATAACGTGTGGGGCGCGGATTTCGCCGGCGATCCGTCCACGGTCACGGTCCACATTCGCCACCTGCGGGAGAAAATCGAACCCGATCCGGGAGAACCACAACACCTGATCACCGTGTGGGGGGTCGGGTACCGCCTGGAAATCGGGCATGCCTAGCGGCAAGTTGGGCTTCGTCGGCAGCATCCTGCTGGCGCTCTCGATCACCCTTGGCCTAACCGTGCTGATCATGCGGCCGCCGGCTCAGGATGTGCTTGAGTTGGCGCTGGTTTTCGGGGCCACCGGCCTGGGGGCTTCGCTGCTGGGTTTCTTCTCTCACCGCCTCGGCTGGTGGCGGCGCGCCTCCAGCCTGACCCAGTCGCTGACGGTCGGTCACTTGTTGGCTGCGCTCGTGGGGCTCGTCATCGTGCTCGTAGCCGCCGGGCTGATGTTCATCAATAAACACGATCTCACCCTCGCCGGTCTGCTGCTGCTGTTTGCCAGCAGCGTTGCGGTTTCCTTCGGGTACTTTCTGTCGAACTCGATCACCGAGCGGCTCAAGGAGTTGGAGGGAGGCGCCCGGCGGCTGAGCGAGGGCGATTTCGCTACCCGGGTCAGCCTCAGCGGCAAGGACGAAGTCGCTCAGTTGGGACGGGCTTTCAATCGGATGGCCGAGCGACTACAGCAGGCCGAGGCGGAATCCGCTCGGCTGGAGGCGGCCCGGCGGGACTTCATCGCCGCCGCCTCGCACGATCTGCGCACTCCGCTGACCTCCCTGCGGGCGATGCTGGATGCCATCGCCGATGGGGTGGCCGAGCGGCCGGACGAGTACATTCAACGCAGCCTGCGGGTCATCGCTCAGCTGACGAGCCTGACCGATGATTTGGTCGAGCTCGCCCGCCTGGACAGCGGTGCTGCGCCGTTACAGCGCGCTCCCGGTTCGATTGGCCAAATTGTTACCGCGGCGATCGAAGGAGCTGCGCTGCGCGCCAAAGAGAAAGGGGTCCGTTTGGCCGGGAGCGCCTCCCCGGAATTGGCCCCGCTGCCAATCGCGGAAGAGGCGATCACTCGGGTCTTGCAGAATCTGCTGGACAATGCGATCCGCCACACCAGCGTGGGCGGGGAGATACAGGTCGAGGTGCAAGAACGCAACGGGATGGTAGAGGTCAGCGTCAAGGACAACGGCGAGGGAATCCCGCCTGAGCACCTCCCGCACGTCTTCGAGCGGTTCTATCGCGGTGAGAAAAGCCGTTCCCGGGAAGGGATGGGGACGGGCGGTGTTGGGCTTGGCCTGGCAATCGCCAAGGAGTTGGTGGAGGCCCACGGCGGCCGAATTTGGGCTGAGAGCGCGCCGTCGCGCGGCACCCGGATCAGCTTTGCGCTTCCCAGGGATGGGGCGGGGGCGCGCTGAGGACCCTATTCATCGGACTGTTGAGCGTGGCGTTGGCGGCCTGCGGTACGGCGCCGGCAACCGGCAGTGAGGAGTTGAGCGTGGAACCACTAATCAAAGTTTCGTTACCCGATCTCGGTACGGCCCCGGAACTGCAGAACGAGATCTGGCTGAACACCAATCAGCCTCTCCGACTGGCCGATTTGGGTGGGAAAGTCGTGCTGCTCGACATGTGGACCTTCGGCTGCATTAACTGTCAGCGGGTGGTCCCATACCTGCGGGAGTGGCATGATCGGTACAAAGACGGCGGGTTGGTGGTGATCGGTAACCATTACCCCGAGTTCAAGCACGAGCGCGACTTGAATAACCTGCGCGCGGCGCTTGTCGACCTCGATATTCCTTATGCGGTGGCGCAGGATAACGACCGCGCGACCTGGACTGCCTACCGGACCCGCTTCTGGCCGACCCTCTTCCTGGTCGACAAGCGCGGCCATATCCGCTACACCCACATCGGAGAGGGGCGTTACGCCGAAACCGAGTCGGCCATCCAGGCGCTGCTGGCCGAGAACTACCCATGAGGCGAGCCGAGCTTTGACCCGCGGACTCCAATCGAGTCCCGGTATCAATGTAGGGCCAACAAGCTAAGCAGAGCGTCCACAAACGCCGCGCGTAGCGCATTGAAACCGATGTGCTATACTGCGCGCGATGAGCGCCGGGGGAGAAGCTACGCGGGGGATCGTGGCTTGGCTGCGCCGCGCCGGTTTGAGTTCGCTGGCCGCCGAGGCGCTCGAGGCGTTCTCACCCCTTGCGACGATCGGCGCCCAACTCGGTTACCTGGCAGCGCCGTTCATCGGTGGCATAGGTGACCTCAGCCGCCAGTTGGAGAATCCCGCTGAACTGATCCAGCTCTTGCGCGACCAGGAGCTCCAGCAATGACCGTCAGCGGGCTGCAGGGACTGGTGGCGCTGGCGATCTTCGTAGCCCTGATGGTGGGCTTCCTGGCGCTCGATCAACGCTGGCCGGCCCACTTTCGACGCATCCCAGCTTTCGACGCACTCCGCCAGGCGATTGAACGAGCGATCGAGGCCGGCGAGCGGGTGCACGTCTCGCTCGGCACCGGGTCGGTCATCGGACCAGAAAGCGCGCCCGCGCTGGCCGGCCTGGCCGCCCTGACCCGGATTGCCCGCGCAACTTCAATCAGCGATCGGCCGGTGGTGGTCACCACCGGTGACGGTGCGATGGCCATCCTGGCCCGCGACAGCCTGCGCTCCACTTATCAAGAGGTCGGGGCCTCCGAGCTGTATGAGCCGACTTCGGGCCGGATGCTTGGCGCCACTCCCCTTTCGTACGCGGCGGGATTGCCGGCCGTGCTGGCCAACGAGCACGTCTCGGTTCATGTGCTGAGCGGCGCGTTCGGAGTCGAGGCCGGTCTGGCGGCCGATTTTGGTGAACGGGCGAAGCTCTTCGTCATCGGCGGCACCGACGACGTGCAGGCCCAAGCCCTCTTCTACGCAGTGGCCCAGCACCCGCTCATTGGCGAAGAAATCTTCGCCAGCGGCGCCTACCTGGACGTCGGCACGATGCATCGGGCGAGCCTGCGCGCCCAAGACTTCGTTCGGATTGGTTTGATTATTCTGATATTGCTGGGCGTCATCTTTCAGACCCTCGAAGGCCCGCTGTGAGAGTGCTGCGCATGTCCGCCATCTGGGCCGCCCTGGCACTGGGTGTCGGGCTGTTCGTGCTGCTGGGCTATTTCATCGAGCTTGGGTTCATCCAGAATCTGCGCCTCACTTTCCTGCGCTGGGCAGTGCTGTTGGCCGCGGCGGCCCTGGTGGTCGGTCTGGTCAACTTACTGGCCGTGCACTGGCGCAAGGTGAGCTTGACCGAGGAAGGCTGGGTCTACAGCGGGGTGCTGATCCTCGCTTTTACGGTTACCCTGGTCCTGGCATTGGTCTTCGGCCCGGACAGTCCGGCCGCACTTTTCATCTTCAATACCTTTCAGCTGCCGCTGGAATCGAGCTTGATGGCCGTCCTGGCGGTCAGCCTTTTGGTGGCAGGATTTCGCATGGTCTATCGGCGGCGCGACCTACTCAGCTTGCTGTTTGTGGGCACCGCGCTGATGGTGCTGCTGGGGACCGGGCCTACCCCGGGCGGGGTAGAGGGGCCGGTCGTGATTGCCTTGCGGGATTTCCGGGCCTGGCTCTCCCAGGTCTGGGCCGCGGGGGGCGCCCGAGGCATCCTCCTGGGGGTCGCCCTCGGTGCGACCGCCACCGGGCTGCGCGTGCTGCTGACGGCCGATCGACCGTACGGAAACTAACCCATGATCGCAATTCGCTGCCTCAATTGCGGCACCCTCAATCCCGGTCTGGCCCGCGATTGCCGCCGCTGCGGCGAGCCGCTCAAACCAATGCTCATAGGTGGCCTGGCGGACGACGAGGCTGAGGCGGACGACGAGGCCGAGGCGGACGATGATTGGCTGGAACGAATGCGGCAAGAGGCCGAATACCTGAGCGCAGCCGACGAGCCGGCTGAAGATCTAGCCGAGGATCAACCCGAGGCAGAAGGTGATCTATCGGCCGAGCTGGGCGGGGCGGACGAGCTCGCCGAGGCTGAGGTCCCGGATTGGCTGGATCGGATCCGAGAAACCCAGACCGGTGAGCTCAGAGCCAAAGCCGCCGCGGCGGCCTCCGAGCCTGCCGGTCCGCCGCCCGACCAATCCGCTCTTGAAGAGTCCGCCATCCGGGCGAGATTGGGTCCCGCCCTCCCGACCGGTGAAGCGGCCGGCCCGCCCGCGGCCCCGGCCGCCGCGGCTGAGGAGCTGCCCGACTGGTTGCAAGACGTCAGCCCGAAGCCTGAAGCGAAACCGGAAGAGCTGCCCCGGGTGCCGGCACTCATCGGCCAGGCTCCGGAACTGGCCAGGCCCGCCCCGGCTGACGAAGACCTACCCGAGTGGCTGGGAGAGATCGACACGCTGAAGGAATCGCTCGAGGAGCAGATGCGTGGACCGGCCGCCGCACCCGGGTCAGACCTGGCACCGGCGACTTTGCCTTCCTGGCTGGAGGCGATGCGGCCGGTCGAGACATTCCGTTCGGTAGTTCAGATCGAAACCGAAGAAGACCAATCCGTCGAGTCGGTGGGCCCACTGGCGGGGCTGCGGGGTGTGCTGCTGGCCGAGCCGGTCGTAGCCATGCCGCGCACGTCGACGGTTGGCTCCATGCAGCTCGACGTAACCGAGCGGCAATACGCACAGGCCGAGCTGATCCACAAGATGGTGGAAGAGGAACAGCGGGAGGTCGCCCCCAGTCCGCGCAAGGGGACTCGCCTGGCGTTTTTCCGTTGGGGGATTGCGGCTCTCACGCTGTTGGGGGTTTCGCTTCCCATTTTCAGTGGCGCACCGGTCTTCGCTCTGCCTCGGCTCGCTCCCCAGGAGCTGGGCGCTCTGTTTGAAATCGTCGAGCGAATGCCGGTCGATCGACCGGCGCTGCTCGTGTTCGATTTCGAGCCTGGCAATTCCGGTGAACTGGACGCGGTTGCCGGGGCTTTCTTCGATCAGCTCATGGGCCGCGGCGTGCCCTTGGCCACCCTGACCACCCGGCCCGCCGGCTCGGCCCTGGCCAAGCGAGTGCTCGAGGATCGAGCGACTCGCTTCGGCTATGTCCCGGGCCAAACCCTGATCCATTTGGGTTATCTCTCCGGTGGTCCTACGGCCGTGCAGCTCTTCGCCATCAACCCCCGCGCCTCGATTCTGGAGGGGTTTGATCTTCCAGAAGGAATGCCGGAGGACGTCTGGAACGCGCCGCTGCTTCAAGCGGTTCAGAACCTCTCCGATTTCGGCAGCGTTGCGGTGATTACCTCCGGAACCGAATCGGCCCGAATCTGGGCGGAGCAAGTGGGAAGCCGGCTGGGCCAAACCCCGCTGGTGATGGTGCTGAGCGCGGGCGCCGAGCCGCTGGTCCGGCCCTACTTCGATGTCCAAGAACAGGTTCCCGGCGACCGGCGGGTTGACGGGATCCTGAGCGGCCTGCCGGCGGCTGCCTCCTATGAGCTCCGCAATAACCAACCCGGCCTGGCTTTGGCCCGCTGGAATCCTTTTGGCAGCGCGATGCTGGTCGCCGAGCTGGTCCTGCTGGCGGGAGCAGGATATGGGATCGCCAATTGGTGGCTCGGCCGGAGGGAAGGCTAAGCCGTTGAGCATCGCCGACCTGATCTCGGGAGCGCTGGCCTCGATTCTCACCCTGATGGTCCTGAGCTATTTGGTGGGCGATAACCCCTTGTTCCGGGTTGCGATGCACCTGCTGGTTGGGGCAGCGGCCGGCTACGCAGGGGCCATCGCCCTCGGGAATGTGCTGCGACCCGGGCTGGTGGACCCGATCGTGACGGCCGGACTCGACGGTCTGCTAAGTCCATCGGTGTTGGCCACGGTCATCGCACCCTGGATTCTGGTCATCACCCTGATGTTGAAAGTGTCACCTGCCACCTCCCGATTCGGAACGCCTGCCATGGCGCTGCTGGTTGGAGTGGGTGCGGCGGTGGTGGTCGGGGGGGCCATCAGCGGGACGCTGCTGCCCCAGAGCCTGGCCTCGATGCGGTCGCTCAATCCCGCGGGACTCGCCTCCGACGGCGAGACGCTTGAGCGCTCACTGGAGCTGGTCATTGTGCTGGTTGGGACTTTGAGCACCTTGTTCTACTTCCGATTCTCGAGCCGCGAGAGCGGCCAGGAGATACCGCTGGCCAATCTGGCCGGGCTGAGCATTCCGGGGCCGTTTAGCTTGTTGCGCTCGTTAGGCAGCGCGTTCATTGCGATCACCTTCGGAGTGATGTACGCAGGTGCCGTGGCGGCCAGCCTGATCGTGCTCGCCGAGCGGGTCCAATTCCTACGCGATACCCTCTCGAATCTGATCGGCGCCAGCGGGTGACCCCATGAGCACCATCATGGAAGCCGACACGCTGCTGGCGGTTGACGTGGGCACGGTCAATACCCGGGCCAGCCTGTTTGATGTCGTCGACGGTCGCTACCGGATGGTGGCGACCGGGCGCGCATCATCGACCGCCGGCTCTCCGCTGTTTGACATCCGGGAAGGGATGCACATGGCGGTCGAGGAGCTGAACGCGGTGACCGGCCGGCCGTTGCTTGACGAAGGTGACAGCCTCATTATTCCCACCACGACCGAAGGGGCCGGGGTGGATGCGTTTGTTGCAACGAGCTCGGCCGGGCCCCGACCACGCACTGTGTTGGTCGGCCTCATGCCGGGAGTGTCGATGGAGAGCGCCCGCCGGCTGGCCGGTTCCACTTACTTGAATGTAGTGGAAGAGATCGGGTTGTTGGACCGACGGCGGGAAGAGGAACAGATTGATGTGCTGGTCGCGGCCCAGCCGGACGTGATCCTGATGGTCGGAGGCACCGACGGAGGGGCAAGCGCCTCCGTGTTGCGGATGATTGAAATCGTCGGCCTGGTGGTCGGCTTACTCTCCACCGCCCAACGGCCGAACCTGGTGTTCGCCGGAAACCGGGCCCTCGGGGCGGCCGTCTCCGAGTATTTCCAGGAGCGGGCCCCGGTGACCATCGTCCCCAATATTCGCCCCAGCCTCGACGTGGAGGAGCTCGAGCCCGCCCGGCTCAAGCTGTCGGAGATCATCCGTCAGCTCCGGGCCGGCAAGATCAACGGCTTCGAGGATTTGGCGGCCTGGTCGGGTGGCTCGATGATGCTGACCGGCGACGCGTTCGGTCGGGTGGTGCGCTACCTGAGCCAGGTGTACGACCCGGATAAAGGGGTGCTCGGGATCGACGTCGGCGCTAGCCATGTGACCGTGGCGGCGGCCTTCGACGGGATTTTGAATCTGCGGGTGAACTCAGATTTGGGACTCGGATCGTCGATGCCGGGCCTGATGCGCTATGCCTCGATCGAGGATATATCCCGCTGGCTGCCAGGCGAGGAGCCCGCGGGCAAGGTGCGCGATTACCTCTACAACAAGGCCCTCTATCCGGGCAGCGTCCCGACCGAGCTGGCGGACCTGCACATTGAGTATGCCTTGGTCCGCGAGTTGATCCGAACGGGTATTGCCCTCGCCCGCGGCGATTGGCAGAAGGGGGCCGGGGCCACCCTGCTGCCTGCGCTAGAGCCGATCATCGCCAGCGGCGGGGCCATCGCTCGCGCCCCTCGGCCGGGCTACGCAGCCCTGGCCCTGTTAGATGCGATCCAACCGAAGGGGGTGACGACCCTGGTGCTGGATCCGCACAACTTGATCCCTGCGGTCGGCGCCGCCGCCGGCCTGCTGCCCATGATCACCGTGCAGGTGCTCGAGTCCGGCAGTTTTGTCAGTCTGGGCACGGTGGTCTCTCCTGTGGGCCACGCCCGCCAGGGGCGCCCGGTGATGCGGGTCCGGGTGGAGCCCGAGGGGGGAGGCGAGATGTCGGAGGGGGCGGTCCGCTTCGGTCAGGTCGTGCTCCTGCCGCTGCGGCAGGGCGAGCATGCCCGGCTGACCGTCCGGCCGGAGAGCGGATTTGACGTTGGATTCGGCGGGGCGGGGAAGGCCGGGGCGCTGAGAGTGGCAGGTGGCGCACTCGGGGTGATCATCGATGCCCGCGGCCGGCCGCTGGAACTTTCCAAAGACCCGGTCGAGCGCCAAGAGATGAACCTGAAGTGGTTGAAAGAGGTCGGAGCGCTGAAGTGATGGCACGGAGCCTCTGATCTGACGATGGCCGGCAACCAGCTTCCTGCGCTTCGACATGTTCTTCCGCTGACGACGGTCCAATTGGAGCGCAAGCTCCCCTCGCCGGGGACCGTGACGGTTAGGGTGCGGGAGAAGGTCCAACCTGCCGACGTCGTTGCGGAAGTGCAGCCGCCGGCCAAACACTTCTTTCTTGATTTGGCGGCCGGGCTGGGGATCCCCGAGGCGGAAGTCGCCCGCTATCTGAGAGTTGAGCCCGGAGCTCCGCTCGAAGCAGGTCAGGTGATCGCAGGGCCGGTGGGGATCGCCCGGCGGACCATGCGGGCTCCGGCCAACGGCAAGGTGCTCACCCTCTCCCGCGGCCGGGCGCTCTTCGAAGCCCTGGAGGAGCCCTACCAGATCCATGCCGGGGTCCCCGGTATCGTGGTGGCATCGGACGGGACCAGCTCGCTGACCATCGAGACGACTGGAGCGCTGGTCGAAGGCACCTGGGGGAACGGCCGGAGAGGTTGGGGGGTGATGCGGGTGATCGGCAAGGGTCCCTCGGACCGGCTGCACACCACCCAGCTGGATGTCGATCTGAGGGGGGCGGTGCTCCTGGCCGGTGTGTGCGATAATGCGGCCCCCCTCCACCAGGCCACCGAGCTGGCGGTTAGGGGGCTGATCCTGGGAAGCATGACGGCAGAGCTGATCCCGATCGCTCTGCGCATGGTGTACCCGATCCTGATTACCGAGGGATTTGGAACGGCGCCGATGAACCGGGTGACCTACGAATTGTTGAATTCGAACGCTGGAAGGGAGGCCAGTCTGGAGGCGACCCTGCGGGAGCCATACAGCCGTCAGCTGCCGGAGGTCATCATCCCGCTGCCGGCCTCTGCAAGGCTGAGCAGCCCGGAGCGGGCGATCCAACTGGCGCCGGGGGTGCGGGTGCGCTGCATGCGGGCACCCCACACCGGAACGGTTGGGACGATCCGGCACTTGATCCCGAAGGCGGAGGGCTTCCCGAGTGGGATTCTGGCCCGCAGCGCTCTAGTGGAGCTGGAAGGCATTGGCCCGATTTCGATTCCGCTGTCAAACTTGGAAGTACTTGGATGATGGCTCGAATCTTGCATCACCAATCCTGTATCTTGCGCCTGCGCGCGGAACGGCCCGTTGCGTAAGGGGAGGAATGTATGGCAGATGACTTTGAGGTGACGAGCGAGCCGCTAGAGCAGGGGGAGAATCGAACCTTTGTCGTCGCGGCCGCAGCGCTGGGGGCCTTGATCATCCTGAGCCTGATCTGCCTGGGCGTCTATGCCCTGGTCCTGCAGCCACGCCAACGGCAGGCTGCCATTGAACGGCCGACCGAAATCATGCTGACCAACACGGCGGTCGCGGTTGGACTGACCGAGGCCGCGCTAGAGCAAATTGCCACCTTCACACCGCTCCCGAGCAATACGCCTCAACCGAGCGCGACCCCGCGCCCGACCAACACGGGGGTCCCCACAACCACACCCACTGCCACTCCCACACCGGTGATCGTGCTTCCCACCAACACGCCGACCCGTACGCCCACACCCTTCACCAGCTTGGCAACCGTGGGCCCAGAGACCGCGACCGCGGCTGCCCAGCAGACGGCCACGGCGCTGGCCCTCGGCGGGGGGGCGGCCACCCCGACTAGCACTCCGAGTCCGACTGCCTTGCCCACGACCGGCTTCGGCGACGAGGTCGGGCTGCCCGGACTGGCGGGGCTGGCGGCGGTGTTCCTGGCAGTGATTATCTTGAGTCGAAGGCTGCGCACTCGGACTGCAGGCTAAGCTTCGTCCGAAGCGTTGAACAAGCGACAGGGCGGATGCCCTGTCGCTTTTGTTTGAGGCTAGGCGCCGCCCAAGCCTAATCGGGCGAGAGCCTCAAACAAGTCCGAAACCCCCCTTCCATCGAGGGCACTTGTCTCAACATACTGAGCGCCGATGCTTTGAGCAAAGGCTTCCGCCGCGGCCCGGGGCTGGAGGCGCTCGAGATCGGTCTTGTTTCCGACCACCACGAAGGGCTGCTTCTGTATGGCATCCAGGATCTCGGTATGCCAACGGGGCAGGCTGTTGAAGGACTCCGGGTCGGTCACGTCGTAGACCAATGCCGCGGATCGGCTGCCGCGGTAAAAGCCGGTCCGGATCACCTGGAATCGATCCTGGCCCGCCATGTCCCAGATCGAAAGCTTGACGGTCCGCTCGGGGAGCGCCACCAGCTGAGTCTGGAAGTCGACCCCGATCGTCGCCACCCGGGTCAGCTCGAACTTCCCCTCGCAGAATCGGCGAATCAGCGAGGTTTTGCCGACCGCGCCGTTGCCGGCGACGACGACTTTCAAGACCGGAACGCTGCTCATGTCGCTGGGCTAGGACTGGCGGCCGAGGTAATACCTGTGGGGCAGGAAGAGCTCATCCGGGTTGACCGGTCGGTTGCTGAGCAGGTTGCGATTCGCCCGCTCAAACAGCTCGTGCAGCTCTTGCATCGATTCGAGCTGCTGGGGAGCGGGGTCGGTCGAGAACAGCGCCATCAGGGTGGTGAATTCCCCGGGGACATAGCTCAACCAGCGGCCCCCCTCGATCGCGGTCTTGCTCATCTCCGCGCCGAAGATTTCCTTGGTGGCAGACCGATACGACGAGAGCATCGGCACCGCCAACTCCGCCTCGATCTCAAACTCGCCGATGGTGTTGAGCGGCATTCCCGATTCGTTGTCGTAGACCGAGTATCCCAAGACCTTGGCTACATTCTGCTGGCGGATGACGACGCTCTTGCCCTCGGAGGTAGCCGATTTCCATTCATCGGAGCCCGGCGACATCTCCAGGTAGCGCTTGATGGTCTGCTGCTCCCGCCGGTAGTGCTCGTACAGTTCCTGGAACTGGAGTCGGTTGATGGCTCCATTGGCGAATTCCTCGGCAAGGTTGTTGATCTTGCTCTGCACTCGTTCCAGGTAGGCCTGTGGATTCTCGAGCGGGGAGGGCTCCATTGTCGGGGCTGGCATCGGCGCCGCCGGAGCGGAGGGTGCCGGCGCGGATGCGGCTGGAGGGCTTGAAAAAAGCTCGCGCAGACGTTTTAACATAAGGATCGACCGTCGGCCGAAATTATAGCACGCACCCTTTGGTGAATTGAAATGGGAAGAGAGTCTAGCCCGCTTGCGCGACCTGCCGGCCGTGGGAGATCAACAGTTCCAAAGCCCGAGGCTCCCGGGCTTCGGCGTACACCCGCAGCACCGGTTCGGTGCCGGACGGGCGGATCAGCAGCCACGAATCGTCGTCCATGACATACTTGATCCCATCCTGATCGCTGACCTGACGGACTCGCAAGGAGCCGATCGAGCTCGGCGCCCCATCCCGCAGCCGGTCGGCGATCAGCTGCTTGGAAACCGGACTGGCGAGACGCAGGTCGAGCCGGCTGTAATGCGATGGGCCGACCTCGGCCAACAGCCGGTCCACGAGTTCCTCCAGGGGCGCCTCCGAGGCCGCCACCATTTCCAACAGGAGCAATCCCATGAGGATCCCGTCCCCCTCCGGAATGTGACCGTGGATCGACATCCCGCCGGACTCCTCGCCCCCGATCAACACCTCATCCTGCAGCATCCGATTGGCGATGTGGTCAAACCCGACCGGGGTCTCGATGACCGGCAGCGAGTACTTCTCGGCCAAGCGATTGATCATCTGGGTGGTTGAAACCGTCTTGACCACCGTACCCCGCCAGCCGCGCTGCTCGACCAGGTATTGAAGAGCCAGGGCCATGATCCGGTGGGGATCCACGAACTGACCGCGCCCGTCGATCGCCCCGATCCGGTCCGCGTCGCCATCGGTGGCCAGACCCAGCTGGCCGTGGCCGGCGGCGATCGCTCCGACCAACGCACCCAGATAGCGTGCGATCGGCTCCGGATGGATCCCACCAAACCCGGGGTTCATCTCACCCCGCACCTCGATCACTTCGCAGCCGGTTCCCTGCAGGATGCCTTTGATCTGACCCCGACCCGATCCATACATCGAGTCGACGACGACGTGCTGCGGGTGGTCGGCAATCACATTCAGGTCGATCAGCGTGCGCAGGTGGTCGTGATAGGCGGCGGTTGGATTGAAGCGCTCAATCTGCCCGCTCCGCTTGGCCTGCTCATAATCCATTAGGTTGGGCCCTCGGGCCCGAGCCTCGTTGTCTTGGAAGCACAGCTCGACCTGCTTGCACTGCTCGCGAGCTGCCGACCCGCCATAGCCGGCCTTGAGCTTCACTCCGTTGTAGCGCGGGGCATTGTGGGAGGCGGTGATCATGATCCCGGCGATCGCCCCGAGCTGGCGGACGGCGAACGAGGCGGTGGGAGTAGGGACGTCGGCGCTGGTGAGCGAAACCGTAAAATCGTTGCCGGCCAGCACCCGGGCCGCTTCGACCGCGAAGCGGTCCGATAAGAAACGAGTGTCGAAGCCGACCACCATCCGCCGCGGATCGGCCGGCGGTTGGCCGCGGGGGACCCAATCTTCAGAGGCCACCGCATCCGCGATTGCCTGGCTCACCATTCGTAAATTGTGGAAGGTGAACGTGTCGCCAATGACCCCGCGCCAGCCGTCGGTGCCGAAGTGAATCGTCATGCCTGGGCTCTTAAGGGGTCATTATACTGAGGTCAAAAGGACCCCTATGCTAGAATGGCCTGGCCATGCCCCAACCGCTGCTTGAAGGCATTCCCGCCAAACCTGGCTGCTATCTAATGAAAGATGAGGCCGGGAAGGTGATCTATGTCGGCAAGGCGGTAAACCTGCGCAGCCGGGTCCGCTCCTACTTCCACGAGTCCGGTTCGGCCGACCGCAAGACGGCTGAACTGGTGGCGCGAGTCGCCGACGTGGAGTGGATCGTGGTGGCCTCGGAGCTCGAGGCATTGATCCTCGAGATGAACCTGATCAAGCGCCACCGGCCGAAGTACAACGTTCGCTTGAAGGACGATAAACGTTACCCCTACGTGCGGGTGCATTGGGCGGATCCTTTTCCCAAGGTCACCATGACCCGCCAGGTCATCGGGGATGGCAGCCGATACTACGGGCCCTACACGAGCGTATGGGCCGTCCACCAAACCCTGGACGTGCTGCGCAGGATTTTTCCCTACCTGACCTGCGATCGAGTGATTACCGGGCAGGACCTGCGGGCCTGCCTCTACCACGACATCAAACTGTGCCTCGCTCCATGCATCGGTGCGGTTGACCAGACTGGCTACCGGAGCATGATTTCGGATCTGTGCGGTTTCCTGGAAGGCCGGAGCGAACCGGTGATCCAGCGGCTGCAAGCCGAGATGGCCCGGGCCTCGGGCGCCATGGAGTATGAGCGGGCGGCTGCGATTCGGGATCAGCTGACCGCGATCGACAGAGTGATCGAAGGTCAGAAGGTAGTCTCCCGGGAGAACCTGGACTCGGATGTGATTGCGTTCGCCCGGGATGACCGCAGTGCCTGCGTGCAGGTGTTCTTCGTGCGCGGCGGAAAATTGATCGGACGGGAGTACTTCGTGCTCGAGGGCACCCGTCAGGCCGACGACGAAGAGGTGGTCCGGGCCTTCGTCAAACAGTTCTACGCCAACTCGAGCACCGTCCCCCAACGGGTGCTGCTCCCACTCGAGATCGAAGAGGCGGCGATCATCGAGGCCTGGCTGAACCGCCGCAGCCCGGAACACAAAGTCAAGATCAGCGTCCCGCGGAAGGGTGTGAAACGCGAGCTGGTGGAAATGGCGGCTGAAAACGCGGCCGAGACCCTTTCGATGCTAAAAGCCCGCTGGGAGGCTGATCGCAGCAAGCACGTACAGGCCCTGGCTGAACTGCAGGCGGCGCTGCAGTTGGACCGACCTCCGGTGCGGATCGAGGGATACGACATCTCGAACTTGCAGGGAACCGCGGCCGCCGGCTCGATGGTCGTATTCGAGAACGGAGCCCCGAGCAAAGCCCTCTACCGAAAGTACACGATCAAGTCGGTGAGCGGACAGGATGATTTCGCCAGCATGGAGGAGCTCATGCATCGGCGCTTCAGGCGCTGGAAGTCTGCCCAGGAGGACTCGCAGCGGCCGGGCGTCAAGCTCGATCGGGCCTTTGGGTTCCTTCCTGACCTGGTCTTGATCGATGGAGGAAAGGGCCAACTGGGCCGGGCGGTGGCGGTGTTGAACGGATTTGGCCTGGCAGACCAGGTTCGCATGGTTGGGCTGGCCAAACGGCATGAGGAGCTGTATTTGCCCGGCCGGACTGATCCGCTGATCCTGGATCGGCGCTCGCAGGCGCTGTTCTTGGTCCAACGCATTCGAGACGAGGCTCACCGCTTCGCGCTCGGCCACCACCGGAATCAGCGCAAGAAGAGTGGGCTGGCCTCCCAACTGGATGCCATCGAGGGGATCGGGCCGGCCCGCCGGAAGGCGCTGCTGAAGGCGTTCGGAGACCTGGACGGCATCCGTGAGGCGGACGTCGCCGATCTAACCTCGGTGCCCGGGATCAGCCGCCAGCTCGCTGAGCGAGTCAAAGCCGAGATCGCCTAGAAGTTCCGGCCCGCCGGATAGGCCGAACAAACCTGGAACCGCGAGGGATGGGTGGGATGCGATCGGCCTGGATAGTGGATGACGACGACGAGATGGCGCACGCCGTGCGGCTGATGCTGGAACTGCTTGAGTTCGAGGTCTCGGCCTACCGCCACGCTCGGGCCGCGGTCGAGAAACTGATGCAGGGCCAACGGCCGGATGTCATCATCCTCGACATCAACATGCCGGAAGTGACCGGGATGGACATGCTGGAATTCCTGCGTCGCAGGTCCGAGCTCAAGGACCTCCCGGTGATCATGCTCTCCACCGAGGCGACCGACATTCGGGTTGACGAGGCGATGCGCCTGGGAGCCAATGCCTTCGTCTTCAAGCCGGTGACGATCGAGGAGCTGGAAACGGCGATTGGGCGGGTACTTCCGGCGGCCGCGGGTTGAGCGCAAGTTTGAGCAGATCGACCAGGAAAGGAGCAATCGATGCCGGTTCGCAGAGCTGAGGCCGTCTGGCATGGGAGTTTCAAGGATGGACACGGGCACATGCAGTTCGGAGAGGGGGAGTTCGAGGTGGATTACAGCGCGGGCTCGCGCTTCGAAGAGGATCCCGGGGGCAATCCCGAGCAACTATTGGGGGCAGCCCACGCGGGGTGCTTCTCCATGGCGCTGGCGTCGGGCCTGAGCAAGGCCGGATTCCCGCCTGAGGCGATCCATACGTCCGCCGAGGTCCACCTGGAGAAGACGGAGGCGGGCTGGAGCGTGACCCGAGTCCATCTCACCACAGAGGTCGATGCTCCCGGGATTGAGGATTCTGCCTTCTTGGAACTGGCGGATAAGGCCAAACAGAACTGCCCCATTTCTCGCGCCTTGGGCGGTGTGGAGATTAGCCTGGAGGCCCGGCTAGCTCGCTAACGGGGTGGCCAGGCCTAATCCTCCACACCGCGTCTGAGCCAATCGCGACACCCCAAGAGTGAGGTCCGACGGCGATCCTGGCGACGAGCTGGTCGGGCGTGAGCCCGGTCGATATGTCGTAGGGAACCACGATATCCACGGATGCAACGGCCCCGAAAGGCGATCCGTCCGGCCCAAACAGCTGCCACCGCCCCTGATAGGTCCCGGCCGTGCCCGGTGCAATAAGCATCGCCGGAAGCTTGATTTCGGCGCCGGGTGGGACGCTTTCGCCCAGGGGGAGGGTGCGCGGGCCGCTCAATCGCTCGCCTCCAAGGAAGGCCAGCCGGTAGGAAGGATCCCAACTGCAGGTCCCGGTGTTGCGGGCCCGCCACGCCGTTCGAAACAGGGTGTTTGGCGCGGCCTGGAATTGGGCGGGACCTTCACTGCCTGCCACGAACACAGCATCATTCCGGCAGGTCATCGCCACGGCCGCGAACCGCTCCGCTCCCTGGCCCAACCGCATGCTCGTTCCATCCAGCTTGCCGAAGTAGAGATCGTAAGGTTCGCGAGTCACGTACAGGAAGCGGGTGCCATCAATCCAGTGGACGATGGCGATCTGGTCGCCCAGGTCGAGCACCTCGGCGCAGACTTCGGCGTCCTGTGCGGCATCCGGGCAGAGCTGGAACAAGGTTCCATCCCGGACGACGTACGCGACCCCGGCCGGAGACCAGTGCAGGTTCTGCCAGAATAGGTACGCCGAGTTGGCTGCGGCCAGCGCGCCCTGCTCGCCGGCCAGCGGGGTGACGAACCAGCTGTAGTCGGCCGCCACCCCCGAGGGACCCAAGGGTCCCGACTGGAAGAAGGCGGCATTGCGGCCGTCGCGGGAGAAGGTGACCGAGTCGCTGTGCGAATCGTTGTACGTTGCCAAGGGCTGCGCGGGCGAGCCATCCACCGGCACTCGCCAGATGGTTAGGTCCGAACCCAGCCCGGGCCCCGTATCGATGGGCCCGGTGATCAGGAAGGCGCTGGAATCCTGAGTCCAGACGCCCGAAGGGAACGCAGAACCTCCCGGCCCGACATGCGGGTAGGTCAGGAGGTCCCGGCTGCGATTGCTCCCATCCGAGCCGATGAAACTCAGCCCGGTCAACGACAACAGAGCGACGTGCTGCCCATCCGGCGCGGGAGCAAACCGCAGATTGTCGGTCGTCGGCAACAGCAGATCATTCGCACCGCTGTCCGCGTCGACCAGAAAGAGCCCGGTCGGCGTGGCATGCGACTCCCCCTCTGCCTGGACGAGGTAGGTCCAGCCGGTGTACATCAGGCGATGCGTCTGAGGGATCCAACCCATCTGCGGAATGTTGGTGGAGTCGGTCTCGGAGGCGCTGAGCAGCGCACGCAGCTCTTCGGCCGAGAGGAGCTCGCGAGCGTTCTCGCCGCTCCGATCCACCGCCCACAACGCCGATTGCTCTATCCAGTCGATCGAGGGGTGTCCCGTGATCTGGACCACGGAGCGGCGCAGGAAGGCCACCACTTGGCCGTCGTCGCTCAGGGTCAGCTCGATCACGTCGCCGGAGTCGAAGATGGTCTCGGTTTGACCGGCGGCTTCGTCCCACACCAGGATGTCGCCATCCTTGACGAACACGACGACGGCCGTTTGTCCGGCAACGGGAGTCGCAGAAGGTGGAAGCGTGTGAGAGGTGGTGGGAGGCAGCGCCGCCGACGGCGCGGCAGATAGTGTTGATGATGGAGTGCACGCGGATAGGACGAGGACGGCGAGCAACAACACTGCCATCGACCGAAACGGACGGTTCACAGAATGTGCCGTCACCGTGAGTACGGCATTCCTCCTCGATACGTGGTAGTCCCCGGCTTCCTTACTGGACGCTTCGCGGTCAGCCGGGGGATTGTGAGCGTGCGACTGACCCGGCCTAAAGGCCGGGACTACCCTTCCGGATGGTCGCCATCGCCGGCTGCCGGCTAGGGAACCTGAATCGCCACATACGGCGCGGCGCCGAAGGGCGTCCCATCCGGGCCAAACAGCTGCCATCGCCCCAGATACGTTCCGGCCGAGTCCGGGGCGATCAGCATGACGGACAGGTCGATTTCTTCGCCCGGCTGAACAGGATCGGTGAGTGGAGCGCTGCGCGGGCCGGACATCCGATCTCCGGAGAGGAACGTCAGCCGGTAGGAGTCGTCCCAGGCGCAGTCCCCCGTGTTGCGGAGGCGCCAGGTCTTCCGGAAGAGCGTGTTGGGACTGAAGTGGGTCCCGTCCGGTACCGTCACGTCCGACACGAACTCGGAATCGTCGCGGCAAGTCGAAGCAACGCCGGCAAAGCCCAGGGCAATGGACCCACTGTTCGCATTCGGCAGGACCCGCGGGTCCTCGGCGATCACAGTCCTCGAGCCGTCCAGCGAACCGAGCAACAGCCGGTTAGGCACCGACGCCAGGTACACAAATCGTTCGCGGTCGATCCATTCGAGCGGTCCCACGGGCTCGCCAAAGTCGAGCGGCGGCCCGCAGACTTCGATGGCTTGCGCGGCATTCGCGCACAGGCGGGTCATCTCCTCCGAGCCTAGGACGAAGGCCGAGCCGCTCGGCGACCAGGACAGGCCGAGGGGATCGCGGTTGACAGCGAGCGGGCCCAGCTCCTTGGGCATAGGGACGACAAACCTCCCCGACGCTCCTCCCGGACCCGCCCCCCGCATGAACGCCAGGAGCGATCCGTCGGGCGCGAGTTCGAGGTAGTCACCGCTGAGGGTGATCAGCGCCTGGGCGGCCGACCCGTCGACAGGGACGCTATAGATCGTCCATCTCGTGGTCAGATTCCCGCCGGGGGCGATCGGGCCCCGGATGAGGACGGCGCTGGAGTCCTGGGTCCAGGCCTTGAGGCTGGGAATCCCAGAGCCGGCCCTGAGGCTGTACTGGCCCGGGCCCGAGATGCCGCCCGAGGGGTATGTGAAGGCGACCTGGCCAGAGTGAGCGTCATCAACTTTCACGAAGAAGGGACCGGTCTCGGAGAGGAGGGCGACCTGTTCCCCGTCCGGCGATCCCGCAAAGTCGGCACTCTCCCCGACCGGGACGAGCTCGGCGCTGGCCAAGGTATCCGCGTCGACAAGGTAGACCCCCGACGAATAAATGTACGCAGGGAAGAACATCACGCTATACAGCAAGCGATGGGTGCCCGGGATCCACGCCACCTCCGGAAAGTCGGTGTCGTCGGTCTCGGAAGCTCCCAGCCGGGAACGCAGTTGTGCATCGGAGACTAGCTCGCGCGGGTTCGCTCCATCCCGGTCCACGACCCACAGCGAGGAACGCCCGTAGCGGGGGTTCCCGTCCGGGAGCATGCGGCGCACGAAAGCCACCAACCGGCCGTCGTCGCTGATCTCGACTTGGGTCACGTCGCCGGCGTCGAAGACGGTCTGGCTTTGGCCGGTGGTCTCCTCCCACACCAGGACGTCGTCATCCTTGACGTAGGCGACGACAGCCGATCCGCCGGCCAGTCCGGTTCCGGCCGGGGGTGGAGCGGCCGGGACCAGGGTGAACGAGTCGATGATGGTGTGGAAGAGAAGCTCGAATTCTGCGACGGACGGCGCGTCGGCGCCGGGCAAGACGAATCCCACCGTGTAAAGGCGGTCGTCATGCACGAGCATCACCACGCGCGTCGACGCCTGTCCCCCGACTTCTGGCAGCACGACCGCCTCCTGCCCGGCGATGGTCAAGGGGGAGGGATCGCCGATGACCCCGCCCTGCGCGATCACCTCGTCGGCCGCCTGACGGACGGTGCGTCCGGCCGCGTCGGCGACATTGATGAAGACCTTCGCCGAGTGGCAGGCCATGAACGGCTCTCCTGGGACCAGGCAGACCTGGGTTGGGTCGGTACCCACCTCGATGAAGCTCTCGGGGTACAGCAGGCAGAATCCTGTTTGTTCGCGGGTGAGCAGGCGAGTATCTTCGCTCGGCGGCGGACAGGTTGCTTCGGCCGTCGGGATGGACGTCGGCGACGTGGTTGGCACGGGAGGAGCGCTGGGTGGAATTGTGGTGGCGGCAGAGCCGCAACCTGTGAGAGCGAACAATGCCGCCACCACCAACGAGGGCACATTCTTCATGGAAGACATCTCCGTGGTGCTTCGAATTGAGGCGGCGAAGTGGGGATGCGAGGCCGCGGTGAGGTGTTTCGCCCGTCGAAGCTAACAAGTATGACTCAAATGGCGTAGAACTCCTCCGAATCGAACCGCCGCTAACCAGTGCTATCGCCCCCACTCCAACCCTTCGCGGAGCATTCCGGAGCCCTTCGACAAGCTCAGGGCAGGCTCCGCGGAGGGGCCCCCTTTCAGGGGAAGGGAGGCTCTCACCCTCCCCCTCTTAGGGGGAGGGCAGGGGTGGGGGTGGATCCTCAGAGCCTGGGTTCCGCCTGTTCGAGCCCCCGCCCTTCCTCTCCGCCGCGATCCGCGGAAAGGCCTCCCGGCTTGCCTTATCGGTCAGCTTGTTTCGCGGCCTACCATGATGACGATATTCCCCTTCTTCTGCTCTGTCTCCGCATAGCGGTGAGCCTCGACGATCTCCTCCAACGGATAGCGCCGGTCGATGACGGGGCGCAGCTTTCCGGCCTCGATCAACTGGCAGAGGAAAGGCAAGTCTTCCTTCGATCCGCTCTCCACTCCGATGATGACCTTCTTGCTGGTCCTCACCGAAGTCCACAAGCCGCGCAGGAGGTGGGAAGTCTGCGGGTTGGCAAGGAGACAGCGCCCGTTGGGTTGGAGGACGCTGAGGAGACGGGAGAGCGGAACCCGGCAGACGACGTCGAAGATCACGTCATAGGCCTCGCCGTTGGCTGTGAAATCTTGAACGGCGTAGTCGATGACGTGATCAGCACCGATCGAGCGCAGCATGTCCAACTTGACTGCGCTGTCCACGGCCGTGACCTCGGCCCCGAACTCCTTGGCCAGCTGCACGGCAAAGGTGCCGAAGCTCCCTCCAGCGCCGATGATCAGGACCTTCTGTCCGCGCTGGATGTCCCCTTTGCGAAGGAACCTCAGCGCCTCGCTTCCTCCGTAGGGGACGGGAGCCGCTTCCGCGTACGTCATCTTGGCGGGCATCTTCGCCAGCGCGCCGCCCTCCGGCTGTTCGCGCAGGCAGATGTACTCGGCATGCGCTCCCAGTCCGATCCCGGTCGTCCCGAAGACCCGGTCGCCCGGCGCGAACGACGTCACATCCTTGCCGACGGCTTCGACCTCGCCGGCGAACTCCTGCCCCAGCACGTTCATCCTTGGCCTGAACACGCCGAACCACAGGCGCAGAGGCAGCCAGATCCAGCCCGGGAAGGTGAACCGGCGCAGCTCACAATCCGCCCTCGTCACTGTCGTGGCGTGGATCCGGATCAGGACATCGCGATACTTCGGCGTCGGCTTCTCGACTTCCCTGATTTCGAGAACCTCCGGAGGGCCGTAGGCGGTGCAGACGGCTGCTTTCATGTGCCGCTCCTGACTCCATCGTAAAGCAGTCGTTGGGCCAAGGTCAGACGTCGATCGCAACTGTCAGCTGGCCACCGGCCTGTTGGCGCATGTCACCATACACTCCTCGGGGCGGCCCGGCTCAAGAAGCGCCCTCACTCCCAGCCCCTCTCCCGCATGGCGGGAGAGGGTGTGGGGTGAGGGAACTAAGTTGGTCACCCGCGCCGCCCCCCTCACCTCCGCCGCGATCCGCAGCATCGCTTCCAGACCCATCTCGACGTCTTCGGCCGTCGCCGCCCAGTACGAGAGCCGTCCCTCTGGGGCTTACACCAACCCTCAGGATCACCGGCTGCCGCCGGGCCGGCCTGCCTCGATTATCATGGTCGAGGCTCTTGGAGGGAAGGGAGGCGTTCGATGACCAGGTACCTCGTTGAGGTCCCCCACGAGAACAGCAAGGCGGCCTGCGACCGCGCCGTCCGGGTCTTCATGGAAACGGGCTTCCACTTCATGACCAATGCCGATTGGGGATGCAGCGACGGCGTTCATAAGGCCTGGTTCATCGTGGAGACGGGCTCCAAGGACGAGGCACGCAGCCTGCTGCCGTCCTTGTTTCGAGGATCGGCGGCGATCATCGCGCTGGAGCGATTCCGGCCCGAGGATTCTTCCGGGCTCAGGGGCGAGCACGAGGGTTGACGGACAGGGAATCGATCAAGCTTCAACGCATGCCGTTTTCCTGGCGGGGGCCCTCCGGCGATTTCTGGCGGGAGGATCCGGTTGGGAGTCGGCGATGGGGGCGTATCACCAGAAGCGGAATGAGTTCAGCCTGAAGACCTACCACCGAACCTGCACGTACGGCGCGAACCTTACGCCGATGACCCGCGAGGCCTTGCAGCGCCGCGGTCTCGCCTGATATCCATCCACAAGAGGCGCGCCCCTCTCCCCCTGGACCCCACCCTATCCATTCCTATCCATTCCTATCCATTCCTATCCAAGGGGGGTTGGGGGAGGGT
>Ga0209108_10000261_pt1 | contig 28590 bp, 32 predicted proteins | sample Rifsed10ft1_FD_184003 | JGI IMG/M metagenome (GOLD analysis project Ga0209108, IMG submission 184003) | Soil microbial communities from Rifle, Colorado, USA - sediment 10ft 1 (version 2) | ecosystem: Environmental > Terrestrial > Deep subsurface > Rock core/Sediment | place: Rifle, Colorado...
CACCGTCGAGAACTTCACGGCATCGGTGAATTTCGATCGCCGTCTGTACCGCCACGACATCATGGGCTCAATCGCCCACGCGCGGATGCTGGCGCACGTGGGCGTGCTTACGGAAAAAGATCGCGATGCCATCATCAAGGGTTTGAAGGACATTGAATCCGAGATTGATGCAGGCAATTTTGCCTGGAGCACAGAACTTGAAGATGTACACATGAACATCGAAGCACGTCTTATCGTCCGCATCGGTGAGATTGGCAAAAAACTTCACACCGGCCGCTCGCGTAATGACCAGGTGGCGACCGATTTGCGTCTCTATCTGCGTGATGGGGTGGATGCCGTCATCCGGGCGACGGTAAAACTGCAGAATGTGATTCTGGATCTTGCCGAGCGTGAAGCGAATACGCCGGCGCCCGGATACACGCATTTGCAAGTCGCACAACCGGTAACTTTCGGTCATCATCTCCTGGCATGGTTTGAAATGCTCGCGCGCGATACCGATCGACTGAGCGACTGCCGGCGTCGTCTGAACATCATGCCGCTGGGCGCGGCGGCACTGGCCGGCACTAGTTTTCCGATCGATCGGCCTTATGCCGCGAAACTCCTCGGGTTTGACGCACCGGCGGAAAACTCGCTCGATGCGGTTTCCGACCGTGACTTCGCCATCGAATTCGTTTCGAATTCGGCCCTGTTGATGACCCACCTCTCGCGCATGTCGGAGGAACTGGTGCTGTGGTCTTCGACCCCGTTTGATTTTGTCGAGTTGTCCGATGCCTACTGCACCGGCTCGTCGATCATGCCACAAAAGAAAAATCCCGACGTGCCCGAGCTGGTGCGTGGCAAGACCGGACGCGTGTATGGCCATCTGGTGGCACTGCTCACACTCATGAAAGGACAGCCGCTCGCGTACAACAAGGACAATCAGGAAGACAAGGAACCGGTGTTCGATACACTCGATACCGTGCTCGGCAGTCTGCAGGTATTTTCCGGAATGATTCCGTCCATGACGGTTAAACGCGAAAATCTCGCGCGTGCCGCGGCATCGGGTTTTTCCACCGCCACCGATTTGGCCGATTACCTGGTGCGCCAAGGGGTGGCCTTCCGCGACGCCCATGAAATCGTGGGCAAGGCGGTGCGCCTTGCCATTGATACGGAACGAGACCTGACGCAAATCGATATCAAGGAATACCGGAAGCTGACCCCGGCTATTGGAGAAGATGTATTCGACGTGCTGAGCGTGGAAGGTTCGCTGAAGGCGCGCGCCCATCTGGGCGGGACGGCGCCGGTACAGGTACAGGCCGCCATCATTCGTGCCCGCCAGCGCATCAAGAAATTCGGCCAATAACGGGTTGTGGCGAGGTAATACCAGTATGGATACCCTCGGCGAACTCCAAAAATGTCTGCGCGAATTCGCACACCAACGCGACTGGGAGCAGTTTCACTCGCCCAAGAACCTTTCGATGGCGCTGATCGTTGAAGCCGCGGAACTGGTGGAGCATTTCCAGTGGCTGACGCCCGAGCAGAGTCATGCACTTCCTGAAAATATCCGGCGCGAAGTCGAGCTGGAAATGGCGGACGTCTTTATATATCTCTTGCGTCTGGCTGACCTATTGGGTGTGGATCTGGTGGAGGCCGCGAATCACAAGATTGAAATCAATGCCGTAAAGCATCCGGTATCCACGGTGCGCGGCGGGGCGGATAAATAATAACGCCAGAGGCCTGAGAAAAACGTACCGATTCATGACAACAGTGTTGTGTTTTTACAGCTGATTCTGGAGGAGCAATATGTTTAAAGGAGTCTTGGAGGAACACGGTGGGGTTAAGATAATCGGAATGGACACGATTACCAATGTCGAAAAGGCAGATTCAGGCCATCTTGTACTGTCTGCCTCGCACGGCGGCACGAGCGCCGGATCATACGGATTGAAATATCCGTTCGCTGCGGTGTTTTTCAATGACGCCGGGGTCGGCAAGGATAACGCCGGCATCGCGGCGTTAACCATGCTGGAAGCAGCGGGTATTCCCGGAGGTACGTATAGCCACATGACCGCACGCATCGGTGATGTCCGGGACAGCTGGGAAAACGGTGTGATTTCCCACATCAACGCAGCGGCGCGAAAGATGGGATTTCGCCAAGGCGATTCGGTTAAAGAAGCCATGCGACGCGTTGCAAAAGCCATATCGAAAAAATGAGCGACGCGACATTGTTGTTTTTCATTACCGGAGTTCGGCGGGTCGGTGAACGGCTGATCGTTCTCGGATCATGTGGCAATACACAATAAAAATTATTTTCACCCTGGCTGTTATCGTTGCGGTTTCTGAAATTGCCAAGCGCAGTTCATTCTGGGCCGCGGCGCTGGCCTCCTTGCCGCTGACTTCATTGCTCGCGTTCGTTTGGCTTTACGTTGAAACCGGCAACACGCAGAAAGTCATGGCGCTTTCGCATGGAATTTTTTGGCTCGTTATCCCGTCGCTGCTGCTGTTCGTGTTGTTTCCCCTGCTCTTACGGGCTGGCTGGAGCTTCTGGTTAAGCCTCGGAATGGCTTCCGTGGCAACTGCCCTGGCTTATTTCTGCATGGTCTGGCTGTTGGGCCGATTCAACGTTAATTTATAGTTGTGCATGCCCGGCTATCGTCCGGAACGACCTGATTCCCCGGCACGTGGGCGCGGACCGCGTTCACCGTATACATCGTGACTTTTCCACCGTTTTTCTCTGATCCGCTGCCGTTCCTCCGGCGTCATGTTTTTCCACTTTTCGCGAAGTTCGGCACGCCGTTCCGGGGACAGACTTTTGAACCATTCATGACGGCGGCGAAGCCGCTCTTTTTCTTCGGCAGGGAGTTGTCGGTAACGCTCGTAGCGTTTCCGGGCTTGCTCGCGTTGTTCCGGTGTCATCGATTGCCAGCGCTCGTAGCGTTTCCGGGCTTGCTCGCGTTGTTCCGGTGTCATCGATTGCCAGCGCTTCGCGCCTTCGCGCAGTTTCTCCTGTCGCTCCGGAGCCAGATTAATCCAGCGCTCCTGAAATGGTTTCAGGATTTCCCGTTCTTCCGTACTCAGCTGGTCCCAAGATGAGGCCGTATTGCCGTCTGCGGCGAAGAGCATTAGCGGCCACAGCAATAGCAGGCAGAAAATTCGACGTTTATGAGCGCTCATGTAGGCTTTCGTTGGGTGAATCCCGATTAAATTTCCACAATTGAGGCAGCCTATGCTTCGACTCCGGGCGCCTTGCCGGTTTGATACTTGGTGAACATGCATTCATGTTCAGGTATCGGATAAGGGATGCTTCCATGAATGGGCCTCGAACAAGATCGGCCGGTCGGTACCGGATCGTGTATTTCAACTGGAATCGGAGTTGTCGAGCCACGCGAAAAAATCCAGATCAGCAAAAAAATCTGGATTTTCGCGCGCCATCAGTAATTCAATGTCGTCCACGCTTGCTTGCCAAGGCGGAAGTCCGTTAGGTGAACCGAGCCAAAATAGTCCAGCCACGGCAATCACGATGCCTGCGGCGGCCATCCCGCCCAGCGGCAGAAGCCAGATTGGCTGTTTGCGAACCCGCTTATTCAGCCTGTTTTCGAGGGCTTGTCTGCGGGCGATACGCAATCGCGTCACAGTTGTGGCATCAAGATCCATCACTGCCTGCTCAAAGATACTTTTGACTTTACTCAGAAATTTCGGTTCGTTTTCGATCATTCCAGATGCCCTTCCATTTTTTTACGCAGTGCCTGAACCGCGCGTGAGTAGTGGGTTTTAACGCTGCCCTCGGAGCAGCCCATGACCTTTGCTGTTTGCGCCACATCCAGCCCTTGCCAGACCCGTAACTGGAACGCTTGTTGTTGTCGCGTCGGCAACTGCTGCCATGCGGCTTCGAGGATCGCCATCGCCTGTTTGTCCCCCATTCGTCCTTCCGGATCAGGACTGCGTGCGTCGGCAATATTTTCCAGTTGATCGCCGGTATCGTCTTCGTCTCGGCCGAACCAGACGCGTAACCGGTTGCGTACCTTGGTCCGTCGCCGCCAGTCGCTGATGCGGTTTTGCAGAATGGTGTAGAACAACGCCCCCCATTCCTGCTCGCTGCGATCGGCATAGCGCCCTGCCAGTTGCATCATCGCATCCTGGACGATGTCGAGCGCTTCGTCGGCATTACCGATCGCCAGTCGCGCCATGACAAAACCGCGCCGCTCCACATTGGCGAGAAAACGATCCAGGGCTTTCGTAGGCTCCAGCAGCGATTCCTCGTTTGGTTGGTTCCCGGCCTTGCCCCGTGCGGGTACCTGCCATGCTTCACGGCCAAGTCCGGTGATGAACTTATATCTTCTGACAGTAGCGCGATTCTCGCCAGCACGCTCAAGGTTTTGTTGCCCTTTAATCTATAGTAATAACGTTGGATACGTCTTCCGGTTGACCGGGAGAGCGTCAAGGATTGGGATTATTCAGCCGGGAATGGTAGATTTCGTTGCCAGGGTAGGCGGGTATGGTTCCGGCCCGGGGGTAAGGGGTGCATGGTGGTGCCGAATAGCTATACGAAAGTTTCCGATTTCCGTAATCATGGCGATCGGCGCAAGACCGAACGCCGCGGGCAGGAGAGTGACCGGCGAGGCATACTTCGCTGGGACCCGAATATGAAAGACCGGCGGGCGGAGCAAGATCGGCGAGACGGCTTTTCCGGCAAGACCCGAAGAAGCTGAACCAGCCTCATACCCTCCAGAACGCGCCCAGGATATTTTCCAAGGAAGGCGGCGAGAGGGGAAACTGTTCGTGCCGCATCGTATTCAGCGTGCCAGAAATCTTCCCGAAATCATGGTGCAGATGCCAGTACACCTGCCGTTGTCGCGGGTTTAATTCGCAATCGGCACAGCGCCAGTAGGCGCTGCTTCCATGGGCGATGTAATAATCGAGTTCTCCGCGCCGGCGCAGACGTTCGCGAAATAACCCGCTCATGAACAAGGCGTATTCTCCAACATGCCGCAGGATGAAACGTCCACGCACCGCGCTGGCTGTCTCGCTTTCGGCCTGTTGCGATGCTTCAAGCATATCGACGATGTACTCAAGCGGCCTGCCCGAGATATCCTGAAGCGGATAAAGCCGCCGAGTTTCGGCGAAACGAGTCAATATCTCACTGACGTAATCCACGGTCGCCGATTCCGTTATGCCCTGACGGTTAAAGCCATGGCTTACCTGGTGTCGGAAAAACTGATAAAGCGAAGGCAGACGCATCGTTACCTCCTCTTGCTACTTTGACCGGAGAGGTCGGCCGTGAATTTCCCGGATTGTGCGCGCTGTCCGACTGCGCAGTTCATTAAATCCTGGACGCTCGGCAATTTTCACCTGTGGCGAAAACCATCACGCGCTTGAATAACCCGTATCAAGATAAATAATAGTCGATCTGGCGGGAAGTGTATAAACGGTACAGTGCGGCTCAGGAAGCGGCGTGATTTGCTAGGGTTCCCTTAAAAATGGACTCCTAAATATTGCGGAGAGATAATTCCTAAACCCTCGCCGCCTTTTTACACGGGCGAGTTAAATATGATCTTACCCGAGCACGATGTCCTCGCCTGACTGGTCGTGAATCAACCGCGACAGATCGCTCATGAGTTCACCTCCGGTCTGCTGGTTAATCCATTTACCATCGACGTATCCGTAGTGAAAACCACCGGACTTGGCGGCTACCCAGATTTGTCTGGCCGCGCCCTGCTTGTTGATGATGATCTTCGACCCATTCTCAAATTCGAGCGTCAGGACACCGCCGGTAGCCGCTAAATCTATTTCCGCACCGCTTCCATCGATCGCCTGCTCGATGTTGAGCATGATATCGGTTGCCATTTTATCGAATTCAGAATCGTTCATGGCATCGGTAATTCCTTGAGTCTGGGCGAGCATGTTAGCGGAGGAGGGTACTCATGAACAGGCCATCTGATATGATGCGCCGCAGTCATGGGAAAGAAAATTCTCGTTCTGGGAGGGTATGGAACATGCGGACGGCGAATCAGCCGGTCGCTTGCCACGATGCCATCCGTGGAATGCGTCATCGGCGGTCATCATCCCCATAAAGCCGGGCAATCCGCAGCTGGAGAAATTTCGGCCATCACCGTAAATATCGACGATCCGGCGAGCCTGCGACGGGCGTTTGACGGAGTTTTTGCGGTGGTCAACACCGTTGGTCCATTTCAGGAACGCGACTATATGGTGGCGGAAACCTGTGCCGGCATGGGGATTCATTATGTGGACCTCGCCGATGCCCGCACCTATGTCGAGGGGATCTCGCGCCTGCAGCGGCGGGCATCGAATAAAAATTGTCTCATTGTCTGCGGCGCGAGTGCTGTTCCCGCTGTATCCTCCGCCCTTGTCGATACCGTTGTTTCCGAATTCGATCGTATCAGCGAGATTCATACCTGTATCTCACCGGGAAACAAAAATCCGTATGGCATGGCCACCGTCCGCGCGCTGTTGAGTTATACCGGAAGCCCGCTTCGTATCAAGGAAAATGGACGCTGGCGCTATGGCTACGGCTGGAGCGAATCGCAAGTGGTCTCATTTCCAAAACCGGTGGGGAGGCGAAGGGTGTATCTCTGCGACGCTCCGGACCTCGATCTGTTCCCGACGCGCTACGGTGCGCAAACGGTGACATATCGCGCCGGAACGGAGTTGAAGCTGTTCAATTACGGATTGGCGGTCCTCGGAAGATCGAGACGGTCGGGATTGATAAAAAATCTGCCGGGTTGGGCAAAAGGATTGAACGCGGCCAGCCATCTGTTTCGCGGTTTCGGCAGTAGCTTGGGCGGCATGCAAATCCGGGTACAGGGGCGAAAAAACGGAGACGAGCTGGCGCACACCATGTGTTTGATCGTGCGCGATGACAACGGCCCGGCGATCGCTTGCAGCCCGGCCGTGGCACTGATCCGAAAATGGGTCGAGCATGGTGTTCCGGAGAGCGGTGCCATGCCCTGTGTCGGCTTACTGACTTGGGATGAAATCAAGGCAGAAATGGTCGATTACAATATCACCCTGGTGAGGGTTTAAAATTCATACCACTGGATGTAGCGCAAACAGGCGAGGTAAGCTTCGATTATGAGATTTCGCGAAAATCTTCCTTCATCCCGATGCCGGTGGCGAATCATTCTGCCGCTGGGCGCACTGGTTGTGCTGATGTTTTCTGCATGCGGGAAGAAAGGGCCTTTGTATCTGCCGGATGAGGCCGGCACGCCGCAGAAAACGATTCAGCCCGCCGACAAGAACAAGGCTACGGAATCGTATCAATAACGCCATTCCTTCTGCCATGAATCCCTTTGCCTATCAGGACCGGCAGCTTTATGCCGAAGATGTAAGACTTGCCGATGTTGCGGAAAAGGTCGGTACGCCTTGTTACGTCTATTCACGCCGCTATATTGAAGACCGGTTCCGCGCCTTTGACGGAGCGCTCGCGGGTCGCGACCATCTCATCTGCTACGCGGTGAAAGCCAACTCCAACCTGGCCGTTCTGAACCTCCTCGCGCGTCTCGGTTCGGGTTTTGACATTGTTTCGGGGGGCGAACTCGACCGCGTGCTCGCGGCGGGGGGCGATCCAGCCAAAGTCGTTTTCTCGGGTGTGGGCAAGACTCGCGAGGAGATGCAGCGCGCCCTTGCGGTTGGTATTTATTGTTTCAATGTCGAATCTCAAGCGGAACTCGATAGCTTGAATCGTGTGGCGGAGCAGCTCGGCAAAACCGCACCTGTGGCACTGCGCGTCAACCCGGACGTCGATCCCGTCACGCATCCCTACATCGCCACGGGGTTGAAGCGGAACAAATTCGGGATTGATATCGCCCAGGCGGAGTCGGTGTATCAGCGGGCCCGGTCACTGCCAGGCCTGCGCATTCTGGGTGTTGCCTGTCATATCGGATCGCAGCTGACCGACATGGTCCCCATCATCGAGGCGTTGGACCGGGTGATGCTTCTTGCCGGAAATTTGCTCGATCAGGGAATGCATTTGGAACATCTCGATCTCGGCGGCGGACTCGGCATTCGCTACAACGAAGAGCAACCACCGGAACCGGGCGATTACGTCCATGCACTGCTTGACCGGCTGCAGGCGTCGGACTCGCGTTTTCAGAACTTGCGTCTGCTGTTTGAACCGGGCCGCGCCCTGGTGGGAAACGCCGGGGTGTTATTGACACGGGTATTGATTCTCAAGCATGGACCGGAACGAAACTTCGCCGTGGTCGACGCCGCCATGAACGATCTGCTGCGCCCGGCGCTGTACGATGCCTGGCACGACATTACCCCGGTTGATGTCAATGAACCGCGCGAAATTAGGAATTATGAAGTTGTCGGCCCGGTGTGCGAAAGCGCGGATTTTCTCGGGCACGATCGCAAACTGGGGATTGCGGCCGGCGATCTGCTCGCGGTGATTTCCACGGGCGCCTACGGTTACACAATGAGTTCGAATTACAACACCCGTCCACGGGCGCCGGAAGTAATTGTCGACGGCAACCGTTTCCACGTCGTCCGCCGCCGCGAAACCGTGGCAGAGCTGTTGGCATCCGAATCCGTGCTGCCAAAGAAAAAATAAACCGCCGCGCCGGATCGGCCTTCCTTCATGAACAACTCGAAACGCATCCCGGAACCGGAACTGATGGACGATCCGGAGCACGCCCGCGCCTATGCCAACGCCGATTTCTCCGAGCCGCATCAGGCTTTCATCGAACGTTTTTCCCGCTGTTTTCCGGATCATCGCCCGCAACGCGTACTCGACCTCGGGTGTGGCGCTGCGGACATCACGATTCGTTTTGCCCGTGCCTTTCCCGAATGTGTGCTCCATGGCGTGGATGGTGCGCCGGCCATGTTGTCCCACGCGCGTACCGCACTCGCACGGGCGAAACTCGAAGATCGTATTTGCTTGACCGAGGCGCGTCTGCCTGAGGACCGTTTGCCACGCCGCGCTTTTGATACGCTAATCAGCAACAGCCTGTTGCATCACCTGTCCGATCCATTGGTGCTCTGGCAAGCGGTCAGGTGCTATGCCGCGCCGAACGCAGCGGTGTTCATCATGGATTTGCGCCGGCCGGATACACGCGTGCAGGCGGGGCGGTTAGTGGATGAGTACGCCGGCGATGAACCGGAAATACTGCAGCGAGATTTTTTACAATCACTGCTCGCGGCTTATCGTCCGGAAGAAGTATCCGCGCAACTTGAACACGCCGGCATTAATGGATTTCATGTAGCACCCGTGGGTGATCGCCACCTCGTGGTGTACGGTCGAATTTGAAATTCCACATGGAAATATTTCACAATCCACCGGAAGCGGAAATCAGGGAACTGCTGAGTCGGACGCACGTCATCGCCGTGGTGGGTCTATCGCCCAAACCGCATCGACCGAGCCATCAGGTCGCGTCCCGCATGCAGCAATTCGGCTATCGGATTATTCCGGTTCGACCGGCAGTGGATTCGGTATTGAATGAAAAGGCCTATGCGTCGCTGCGGACAGTACCGGAGCGAATCGAGCTCGTGGATGTCTTCCGGGCGCCGCAACATGTGGACGAAATTGTCGATCAGTGCATCGAACTCCGTCTGCCGGCGATTTGGCTACAGGATGGCGTGGTCAATCCCCAGGCGGCCCGCAGGGCCCGTGACGCGGGCATCAAAGTCGTTATGAACCGCTGTGTCTACCGAGACTACGTGAACTTCTTCGGCACGGCACCGCATTCTTGAAGCACCAAACACGCAGTTTATTTGGCGCGCGGCAATCGGTAAGCTTGGACCATGTCAGTTCCATTTACCAAGATGCAGGGGGCCGGGAACGACTTTGTGGTGTTTGACGGTTACTCCCGACCCATCCGTCTCACCCCGGAGAATATTCGCCGCCTCGCCGATCGTCATTTTGGCATCGGCTGCGACCAGGTGCTGGTCGTGGAACGCCCCACCGTGCACGGCGCGGATTTCCGGTACCGGATTTATAACGCAGACGGGGGCGAGGTTGAACAATGCGGTAACGGCGCGCGCTGTTTTGTCCGCTTTGTCCGCGATAAACGGCTCACCGCCAAGGATGAAATCGCGGTGGAGACGCTCTCCGGCATGATTTACCCGCGTCTTGAGCCGGACGGGAAGGTGTCGGTTAACATGGGCGCGCCCGTGTTTGAACCGGCGGCAGTGCCGTTTGAGGCAAGTCATCGAGAAAGCGTCTATGATTTGATCGTGGACGGGAATACGGTAAGCGTGAGCGTTCTTTCCATGGGCAACCCCCACGCCGTGCAGGTTGTGCCGGATGTGGACGCAGCGCCGGTAACAAGCCAGGGCCCGTTAATTGAGCGGCACCCGCGGTTCCCCAAGCATGTGAATGCCGGTTACATGCAGATTATGGACCGACGTCACATCCGCCTTCGGGTGTATGAGCGCGGCGCGGGCGAGACCCAGGCTTGCGGAAGCGGGGCGTGCGCGGCCGTGGCGGCGGGACGTCAGCTGGGATTGCTCGATGAGAAAGTTGCAGTGAAACTTCCAGGCGGCACCCTGCACGTTTCCTGGGCCGGAGAAGGGCAGCCGGTATGGATGACCGGTCCGGCAACGACGGTGTTTGATGGTACAATCGAACTGGATCGGCTATGAAACAGAAATCACCCAGCAGTGAATTGCAGACGGAACTTTCCTGGGAAGAAGCCATCTCGCGTTATCTTGAAGATCATCCTGATTATTTCCAGCATTATCCCGAAATTCTTTCGCGGCTGGTGTTGTCCCACGAGCACGGCGGCAAAGCGGTATCGCTGATCGAGCGTCAGGTAAGGGTGTTGCGCGAACAAAGTCAGGCGCTACAACGTCAACTGCGTGAATTGGTCAATAATGCCCGCGAGAATGACATACTGAGCGGCCGGCTTCACCGCTTTGCCACCGCCATGATCGGCTGCACATCTCTCGATGATAAGCTGGACACCACTTACGATCTGTTGCGCCAGGAATTCAAACTTGATGCGGTCGTGATATTACTGCAGGGAAAACCCGTCCAGGGAGGTCGCCCGGAGCTGGTTCCGGAAGACGACAAGCGGTTGAACAGCCTGTTCGAACAATTCAATTCCGGCAAGCCGATCGTCGGCGGCAAATTTGACGACAGCCTGATGAGTTATCTTTTCGGCGGGCGTGCAGCGGAAATCAGATCCGTCGCGCTGATCCCGCTCGGAGAGAAACATCCCAGGGGGATACTGGGTCTCGGTACATCCGATCCGCACCGTTTTCATTCCGGAATGGGAACCGTCTACCTCACGCGGCTGGGAGAATTGCTGACCCACAGTCTCGCTCGTCACCAGGAATAGAACATCACGCGTGCCACGGATGCACGAGGACGCCCAACAGCATCTGGACAGGTTTTTCCGCCATTTGGGCACTGAACGTCAATTATCTCCTCTGAGTTCAGTTCATTATCGCCGTGATCTCACGCAGTGTATGCGTTACTGCGATACCGTCGGCATCCAGGACTGGGATCGCCTGACCACCCCAGAGGTACGAGGTTGGGTGGCATTCATGCACCGGCGGGGGCTTGCAGGAAAAAGCATACAGCGCGCCCTTTCGGCTTTGCGTACCTTTTTCCGGTATTTGCTGCGCGAGCAGGTTGTGACAAGCAACCCCGCCGGCGGCGTGACGGCTCCCAAAACCGCACGCCGGCTGCCCAAGACACTGACAGCCGACCAGGCGACAAAGCTCGTGACGCGGGATGACCGAGCTCCGCTGATGTTGCGCGATCGCGCGCTGTGGGAACTGATGTATTCTTCCGGCTTGCGCTTGTCAGAGGTTGTCAATCTCAATCTGGCCGAGCTCGACCTCCCAAGCGGCACTGTCCGTGTGACCGGCAAGGGAAAAAAGGTGCGCGATGTCCCGGTTGGCACCAAGGCATGCGAAGCGCTGCGCGTCTGGTTGTCGTGGCGTCAGCAAGTTGCCGATACGGATGAGCCAGCCGTGTTTGTCAATCGCAACGGAGAACGGCTTACGGGCCGCGCGATTCAAGCCCGCTTGAGACAGTGGTCGGTCAAGCAAGGGATGGAAGTCCCGGTGCATCCGCACATGCTGCGTCATTCTTTTGCCAGCCATGTTCTGGAATCGAGCGGCGATCTCCGGGCGGTGCAGGAAATGCTCGGTCATGCCAATATTTCCACCACGCAGATTTATACCCATCTCGATTTCCAGCATCTGGCGAGCGTCTATGACAAGGCGCACCCACGGGCGCGCAAAAAAACCAAGCCATGAACCAGGCCCGCTATTACAGCATTCGCCGGTTTCCCCCCTACCAGGGAACGGCGCAAGTGGTGGAAACTCCGGACTTTCGGGCTATAACGACCGACGGCATATCCTGGCGCGTGCAGTTTCTGAATCAGCGTTCGCGGCTGTCCAACAACGCGGTTTGGCGGGCCGACGATGCTGTCGAAACGGTAACGGACGGGCGCGCCAAGAATTTCACCGAGGTGATGCGGAATCATCCACCCTTTCCATTCCCGCCGGCGGATAATCTCGAGTTGTGGTTACTGGATGCCAGCGTGCGTAACCCTCTGGCGATTCTTGCCAGCACGCTGGACCGCGGTTCAAAGCCCCGCGTGGGAGACTCCGTCTGGCGTGCCGCGCTTGAAGGCGATGACAGTTTCACCGCGCCAAGTCTTTCATCGAGCCCCGATGGTCAAGTTCCGATGACGCCAATCCCTCACAGCGAAGTGCTGAACCGCTGTGTCCAAAAGGCCGCCGGACCGCTCGACCGTGCCCAGTGGTTTCGGCGCGAATCCGACGGCAGCGGTACCGGTCTTCACGGCAGCCGCATCGATCCGGAACAGATCGGCAGAAAACTGGATCGCGACGCTTTCCCCGAGTTGCTGCTGCGCGAAGCATGGGAAGACGCGCGGGAGAAAAATCTGGTCGATGACTATCATGACTGGCAGGCGCCGAATCTGCTGACTCACTTGAACATCAAGCGCGACACGCGCCACCGTCTCGAACTCGCCGCCTGTCGTCAGGCGGAAAAGCTCTACAGGCTTCGTCATTTTTTACCTGAAATAGTAAATACCGACAAGATGAATGTCGCATTTGTCGAGGCTGTGATCCGCGGCTCCGCGTAGTTGTATCGACGCAGGATTTTCTCGTCTTACCACCCCGACTGGAAAGGACTAGAATAGTCCGACCCGTCAACGTGGAGATCGTGTCTTGGCCGTCAAACCAACGCGGGACAAAATCCTCGATGCCGCGCTCGATCTGGCCGGTAAAAAATCCTGGGAGAGCGTGCGTCTCCACGATGTGGCCGCGGAGATGGGGATCACACTGAATGACATCCGCGAGCATTTTCGCGAGAAAGAAGATCTTACGGATGCGTGGTTCGACCGGGCTGACGCCAGCATGTTGCAGGAAGCCGCCAAGACCGGATTTCAAAAATTGTCATCACGTCAGCGGGTGCATCGCTTGATCATGACGTGGTTGACGGCATTGACGAGGTATCGGCGCGTCACGCGGCAGATGATCTATGGAAAGCTCGAGCCCGGTCATGTCCATTACCAGTTTTCTGGATTGTTGCGGGTCAGCCGGACGGTGCAATGGATCCGTGAAGCGGCGCACCGTGACGCCGAACTCCCGTGGCGGGCGATCGAAGAAACGGCGCTGACCATGATATACCTTGCGACATTTTTCCGCTGGATGCGCGATGATTCGGAAAATGCCGTGCGGACATCGGATTTCCTGAACGAGATGCTGAGACAGGCCGAGCGTGTCGCGGCCTGTATTCCAGGGATTAACGGTTCGTCAAGGGAATCCGGCGCTCGTTCTGCGGCACCTTGACCGGGAGATACCGGTTTTTCGGCCGAATTGCCATCATGCCCGACCAGCTCAAATTCATTCCAATCGTTTCCGCCGGGGCGGCCCGGGAAAATCTGGAAATAAAAAGCTGCGCCGAGGCTGAACCGTATGCACTGCGTGTGATCGGCGACAGCATGGCCCCCGAATTCCTCGATGGACATATCATCGTCGTGGATCCCGTCATGTCACCCCGGGATGGCGCTTTTGTCGTAATCGATTACCGGGGAGAAACCCTCTTTCGCCAGTTTATGGTGAAGCACGACAAAAAATTACTTAAAGCGCTTAACGAGGCTTATCCAACGGTCGAAATGGAGGAGAATTACCGGGTGCGCGGCGTTGTTATCCAACGTGCCGGCCGCCGGCGTGCGGATCACAAGCATTATGGTTGAAGATGCGCGGAAGGTTTATCCGTAGACAGGCGTCTTCGAAATTTTATTCAGTGCACTCACCTCTGACAATATTATGGAGTTTCATACAGATGCGCGCGTGTCCAGGGGAGATTGTTGTTGGTCCCCCGGGTAAATGAGATCTGGAACAGCTGAAGCGAACCGGTGGTGAAAGCGGCAATCGAACCGTCCAGGTAAAGCCGCCATGCGCGCATGAACGCCCGGTCAAATTTCTGTTCGATTAAATCCGCATTCCGGTTAAACCTCTCGAGCCAATGTCCCAGTGTCTTGGCGTAGTGCATTCGCAGGTTTTCGACATCGAGTACGGAAAATTCGTGGTCTTCGAAAACATCCATCATTTCACGCAAGGTGGGTGGATAGGCCCCCGGGAAAATACGCTTTTCGATCCAGGCGTTCATCAATTCGGGCTTGTTTCGTCCGATGGAATGAATTAGTCCGCGTCCTTTCGATGTCAGCGAGCGGTGTATGACATCTCCCAACACGTGGTAATTATCCCGGCCGACGTGTTCGAGCATACCGATGGTCACGAAAACATCGTATTTTCCCTCAATATTGCGGTAATCGTCTTCGATGTATTCCACGCTTCCTTCGAGTCCGTCGGCCTTGGCCTTTTCCCGGGCGTAGAGGATTTGCTGACGGGAAATGTTGTAAGCCCTGACTTTGGCGCCGTACTGTTTCGCCATGTAACGTGCGAGACCGCCCCAGCCGCACCCTGCCTCGACCACACGGTCTCCCGGCTTCAACCCGAGTTTGCGACAGATATGATCCATCTTGGCGCGCTGTGCCTGTTCAATTGTCAAATCCGGAGACGGGAAGTAGGCGCAGGTGTATTGCAGGGCTTCTCGATCAAGCCAAAGCTCGTAGAAATCATTGCTGATGTCATAGTGATGATGAATATTTTCGCGGGAATTCGCGAGTCGGTTCTGACGGGGCTTGTTGAATAGATGCGTTTGGGCTTTCTTGAATTTTATATATTTCGGCGACAGGGCGACAGCGCGATAAATGGTATTCAGAAAATCCACCAGATCACCCTCGATCTCAATGCGACCGACGCTATAGAGATCGCCGAAATGCAAGGCAGGATTGATAAGAAGTTGGTGTAACACCTCGTTATCGTGAATATGAACCCGGGCAACCAGGACTTGGTCAGAGGTGATGATCTCTTCGGCATTCCACAGCACAAGACTAATGGGCGGATTGCCGAGCAGGTCCAGGAGTTTACGTGCCAGCCACCGATAGAGCGAGGAAACACGAGCCGGTGAAGGCGCCAATTCAGCCGTGTATGCTCCGCTGCCCACCGGCGGAATATTGAGCGACGTACCCTTGTTTTTCTGAAAGTCCTTTGCCATAACGCAAACGATCAATGCCTGTCGGCTTTTATCCTACCTCGCTTGAGCAACGTAATTCAAATCTTCTTTGCGATATGTTATTTTCACAGGATTATTGGCAACTTTATGCCAGAATCCCGATTGAAAGCTCCCAAAAACGATATTGATTTTTCGCGGTTGCCTCACTTTAAACGATCAAAGCATGTAATATTTGCGCATGACAGGCACACGGGTTACTCCCTGTTTTTCGTATTTCGCTCTTGGTCTGTGCCGGATTTTTTTGGCCTGTCTGCTCTTCATGGGGATGGTTCCCTCAAAGGTCATGGCGGATGAAACGGGAGAATATGTTCGCGGTTATGTGGATGCATTGCTGGACAGCCGCTATCCGGGACTGGGCCTGCGTGTGCTGGCGCTTACCCGAGATGGCAGAGTCACGTTAACCTCCACCGCGTGTCTTGGTCCGTCGCAAAAACGCGACATCGTGCATATGCTGTCCAATGCGGGAAATGTCAAAACCGTCCGTTGGACCCTGCCTGCGGTCTGCAACGAGCCTGCGACAGATGAGCAATCTGCCGATGCAGCTTCAGAAGATGTACCTCCCATCACTATCGACATCCGCGCATTCCCGGAGCAGGAACAGTTCGCGCCGCTGCTCGCCGATCCACGCCAACCACGGTTTTCCGTGAGCTATCAACACTACCGCGGCCCGTCCAGAGAATTTGCCGCAGCCAGTGTCGCATTGGGTGAATACTTCGGCATCGCTTCAGGATTTTTCGGCGAAGCAGGCAGCTCACAAATCGGAATTCAGGCGGCTGTTTTTGCCTTATTCAACCTTGATGCGCCTTCCAGCGATCTTATCAATGCGGATTACTGGATCGGGTTGCCGATGAGTTATCGTCGCGGCCCCTGGTCTTATCTCGTGCGGCTATATCATCAGAGCTCACACCTGGGTGATGAATTCATACTCGGCAACCCGGGAATTAACCGCGTAAATCTGAGTTATGAGGATCTTGAAGGGCTTGTGTCCCATGAATGGGAACGCTGGCGGGTGTATGGCGGAGGCGGGTATCTGCTAAACTCGGAGCCGGATTTGTCCCCCAAGCATCTTCATGCCGGTGCCGAGTACATCAAGCATAACGCCGTCGGCAACCTGAATTTCATTGCCGCCGCCGACGTGCGCGCGTCCGAGGAGCTTGATTGGCGCCGCAGCCGTTCCTATCAGGCGGGATTTGACTACCGCAGCGCCGGCAAGCGACGAATCCGCCTGATGCTGGAGTATTTTCGCGGCCACTCGCCAAATGGCCAATTTTTTCGGGAATCGTTGCGTTATACCGGGCTGGGTCTTTATTTTGTTTTCTGATGGATGCATTGCCGGAGAGACCGTATAGCCGGGATAATAGCGATTGGCAGAATATGCCGGGCATACTATTCTTAATTTAACTTGGAAATCACAGGCAGGTGGTCCATGAGTCTCGATAAAAAATCCCTCATTCAAATCGTCATATTGGTCATACTTGTGGCGGTTGGCGGCGGCGCCTATCTGATGCAACAGGACGACGGATTAAATCTGGACTTCATCACTGAATTGTTTGAGAGCAAACCCACGGTTACGCGTGCACCGGTTGCCAAGGCACCGGCCCCGGTCACTAAACCCTCTGCCACGGTTGTGGTTCCGCCGGTTGCCAAGTCCAGGCCCGATGCCCCCGCCATCCCGTCAACTCCGGCGAAGGGACAGATTCAGGGCAAACCGTTCATGGTCGATGCCAGCACGATTGAGAACGGCGTCCTGTCATTGCATCAGGGCAGGGACGTAACGTCAGAGCTCGAAGTAAGGCTGATGCTGGGTACTTCACCCTGGGACGTTCCCGCGGGAAAGAATTTCAGAATTTCCGGGGGGAATGCAACCGATGCGCCGCAAATCTTGCTCGCCTGGAAAGAGAAAGATAACGTCGCGCCCACGGAAAAAAAATTCTCGGGTAATTATTCGCTATTACTCGAGCTGGGACAGGAGAAGGATGGAAAACTTCCGGGAAAAATTGCGCTCACCCTGCCGGATGAAGAAAAAAGCAATGTTGCCGGAACTTTTGAAGCAACGATCAAGGGTTTTCGGATCGTCAACGGCAAACCCGATCTCACCGTGGATTCTGTAGATACGCTGCAATATCTGGCGCTTCGCGAACTGCTCAAGGATGATGCGAACAAGACCCTTGAGGTGCTCGGATTTCGTGACGGTCGTTATTCTCAACCCGATTCATCGTCCAAGAACATGACCGGATATATCGAAGCGGAATACCGCAAAGACCGAAGCGCACCTTCGGTTCGCCGATTTCAATTTGAAAAAGATGCGGGAACGTGGAAGCTGGTTAAGACCCTCAAGGAAAATCAGCTGAATGAGGCGCACCCGTTACAAGCGCCCAACAAGAAGGATTCGCCGGCCAAGGTGCTGACTCATCTTGCCGCCAAGAAGCTGGAGGCGGATATCCGTAAGAAATTCCCGGCCAAGGGAATTTATGAGCCCATTTTTGTGACCCGGCACAGTGATAAATTCAAGATTGGCGTGTGCGAGGCAAATTACCGCCTCGAACCGGCCGGAGTGCCGGTGAAAACAGCTTATCTCTTTAGGCGCAAGGCCGACGGCTGGGCACTTGATCGCGAACTCGGCAAAAAGGAAAAGGTCGATTTCGACAACGGACGCATCGTGAAACGTTAAGACACGAATCTCAGTCCGGAAAAATAAATAGGCAAGACCCCGCCGCTATGACGGGGTTTTTAGTTTCAGCGGAAGCAACGGCGAAACGGACAGCGCTAAGCCATCGGTTTTACAACCGTCGCCTGCATCCCCTTTGGGCCCTTTTGACTCTCGAACTCAACCTGCTGGCCTTCGGCAAGTTTTTTGTAGCCTTCGGATTGAATGACTGAATAATGCACAAACACATCCGTGCTCCCATCCTGTGGAGCGATAAAACCAAAACCCTTAGCCTCGTTAAACCACTTCACCGTTCCAATACGCATTACAAATGACCTCACTTATTAATTGATTGAATTATTACGTGTTGAAATGCCAGAAAAATTGCCTGAAGCGGTTGGGAACGCCGCAGGCACCGTCATTGACAACATACGGCAGCTCTCCACTGCGGTTTCAGTATAACTAATTTCATCCATGTGTATGGTCAGACTCACCACTGATTACACTCTATTCATATGGTCATCCGTTGATTAGGCATGTAACTTGCGTTTTCCGCCAACTTAGCGGTGAGCGACGAAACAGATCCTTAGGTTGATGATTCGATGCCATCCCACGCGGGCGACCGGGCGCCCACGTGGGTTAATAATGATTTAAAGATTGTAACCCGACTCGTTATGCAGCACGGTATCAAGACCTTCGGTCTCGTGCTCGGGCATAACGCGCAGGCCCACCATGGCATCGATCACCTTGAGCAGCAGAAAGGATATTCCGCCGGACCACACGAGCGTCGCGAGGATGGCGGTAAGCTGGGTCATGACCTGTTTGCCCATCCCGACCCCCTCGGCGAAACCGACGCCACCGAGCGCCGAGGCCGCAAACACGCCTGTGAGCGTTGTACCGATCATTCCTCCCACCCCGTGCACCGGAAACACATCGAGCGAATCGTCCACGTTCAACGTCCGTTTCATGTAGTTTGTCGCGAAAAAGCAGACTGCGCCGGCGGAGATCCCGATCACGAGCCCACCCAGTGGGCCGACAAAGCCGGATGCCGGTGTGATGGTGCCGAGACCCGCCACCATGCCGGTGACAATGCCGAGCACGGAGGGTTTGCCGAAACGTATCCACTCGCAAAACATCCACGTCAGCGAACCCGCCGCCGCGCCAATGTGCGTTACCAACATGGTCATGCCGGCGGTACCGTTGGCCGCCAGTGCACTTCCCGCGTTAAAGCCAAACCAGCCCACCCACAGCATGCAGGCGCCGGTCACGGCCATGGCGAGATTATGCGGCGGCATCGCGGTCCCCGGAAATCCCTTGCGCCTGCCGAGCACCAGGGCTGCCACCAGCGCCGCCACACCGGCGTTAATGTGCACCACGGTCCCACCCGCGAAATCCAGCACGCCCATTTTCTGAAGCCAGCCGTCGCCCCACACCCAGTGGCATATCGGTACGTAAACGAGCAGCAGCCAGAACAGGCTGAAGAGCATCATGGCGGAAAACTTCATGCGCTCGGCAAACGCTCCGACCACGAGCGCCGGCGTGATGATTGCGAAGGTCATCTGAAACATGGCGAACACGGTTTCCGGGATGTCACCTTTTAGAGTGTCCACACCGATTCCGGCCATCAATGCCTTGCTCGTGCCGCCGAGCCAGGCGTTACTGGCGCCACCGTCGGTAAAGGCCAGGCTGTAAGCGAGCAGCACCCAAACGATGGATACCATGCAGGTGAGGGCGAAGCATTGCATCAGCACGGACAGCACGTTTTTGGCGCGCACCAAACCGGCATAGAAGAGGGCAAGCCCGGGTATCGTCATGAACAGGACGAGCACTGAAGATGTCAGCATCCAGGCGGTATTGGCCATGTTCAGCGTCGGGGTATCCGCCGCTGACACCAGCGCAGGCGTCATCAGTAGCAACAAGGTGACAAACAACTTTTTTGGAATGTCAACCGTCATGTGTTTTTCTCCTCTCGTGGGTTTTTTGTTTAGTTATAGTGCGTTCTTTCCGGTTTCGCCGGTGCGGATGCGGATGACCTGATCCAGGTCATAAATGAAAATTTTCCCATCCCCGATTTTTCCGGTCTTGGCGGACTGTGCGATGGTTTCGATAACGCGATCCACCAAGCTTGAATCGACAGCGACTTCAATTTTTGTCTTGGGCAGAAAATCCACGACGTACTCCGCACCCCGATAAAGTTCCGTGTGGCCTTTTTGTCGACCAAAACCCTTGACCTCGGTAACCGTCATGCCCTGGACGCCGAGATTTGACAGCGCTTGACGCACATCCTCCAGTTTTGAGGGTTTGATGATGGCGCTGATAAATTTCATGTGGTGCTCCTCCGTGTCTTTGTTCTTGTTACACGTTCGCGCGGTTGTGAAATATTATTGTTATTCAAATCTGGCTGGCTGCCGCGGCCGTTTACCAGAGACGGCATCATACAAAAGTCGTGACCCATGTAGGAATAGCGGTTCATCTGGACAGGCTTGTCCCCACGGACAGAAAGTCACGCATGCATTTCAAGCGAATTCCCGGCCGATTGATCAAAACCCGTTAGAATTCATTTGGTTAGGCTGAGTGACGAAATTTTCCGATCCAGGGCGGTACGCAGGAATCGCATTATTGAAGTCGATCATTTCGACGTCCGTGATGAGCGGGGAAATGGTACGCCGGGCGCGACCCCGACCGCCGAATCGTCGCAGGTCAAAACGTGGGAATAAAAGCGGCAAAACCTGTTCAATAACGCATCGTGAATCGGGAAGAGATGGCGCAACGGGCCAATGTTCGAAGGATCACGCGCCGCCGCCGGGGACTCTCAGGCATCAATGGGAATGACCGCCGGCTCCGTGCACGTGGCCATGCTCGAGTTCCTCCGTTGTCGCCGAGCGCACCCCGGTGATCTCGATATCAAAATGGAGCGTTTTGCCGGCCAGCGGGTGATTGGCATCGAGCACGGCGCCCTTCTCCGTGAGAGTCACCACGGTAAGTGTGATCGGACCGTTGGGTCCGTCCGCATAAACGCGCGCGCCGGCTTCCAGTTTCATGTCGGTCGGGAAATGTTCACGCGGCGCTTCGAAAATCGCGTCGGGATTTTTTTCGCCGTATCCGTCCGCCGGTGATACGGTAATTTTTGATTTAAAACCGGTCTCAGCGCCTTCCAGCGCCTTTTCCAGCCCCGGGATAATGTTGCTGTGCCCGTGAAGATAATGGAACGGTTCGTTTCCGTGGCTGGAGTCAAGAGTCGCGCCGCGGTCATCGGTGAGGGTATAGTGCATGGAAACCACCATGCCATGGGCTGCCTTCATGTGGGGATCCTCTCGATGGTAGAAAGAATCATGGACTATAACGCATTTCAGGACATGAACCCAACGCGAATTATGTCCATCACGGGTCGATAATTTAGATGTTCCCGACGTCAACATGACTATCTTTTAGAGTATGCTTATATTGAAATCGCGCATATAGATTGTATTTGATTGCTGTGACTTGAAGATCGCGAAACTCCGCTTCGCAATCGATCATTGTCGTAGCTCCCGCTTGTCGAAGCGAACACCCGCGGAGAACGACGGTTGACGCGGTTTTTTCTAAAGAACAGGCCGGTTATTTTCCAGTATCGAATTCGCGCAAGATTTTTTTATACGTAAGCGCATTACCCTCCGGGAAAAACCTTTATTAAAGCGATAACAGGAGGCCAGCATGATTCGCCACCTTACGATTAACACTCCGGGGATGGGGCTGCATGAATTTACCGACCGGCTCGAAATGCTGATGCGAGAATCGGGCATGACGGAAGGCCTTTGCACGTTATTCGTGCAACACACCTCGGCAAGCCTGTTAGTCCAGGAAAATGCCGATCCATCGGCGCGGCGTGACCTCGAGGCCTGGCTGAATCGGCTGGTGCCGGAAAACGACCGGCTCTATTCACATGATACGGAAGGCCCGGACGACATGCCGGCGCACATCAAGGCGGCACTGACGGCAACCTCGCTTTCCATCCCTGTTAGCGGCGGGAAGCTCGGGCTGGGCACCTGGCAGGGTGTCTACCTCTGGGAACACCGTCGCCGTGGCGGGGCGCGCCGGATCGTTGTACATCTCAGCGAGTGAAAGCAGAGCAGAAAATCGCCCCGTACGGTTCCTGGCTTTCGCCGATCTCGGCGGATCTGATCGCTGAAAACTCGTTGAGCCTTGGCCAGATCGTGCTCGACGGTCAGGATATTTACTGGAGCGAAATGCGCCCGGCTGAAGGCGGACGCAACACCATCATGCGCTGGCGGCGGGGCGCGCCGGAGGAGGTTCTGCCTGCTCCCTTCAACGCGCGTACGCGTGTGAATGAATATGGGGGTGGTGCGTTTACCGTTGCCGAGGGCGTGGTCTATTTCAGCCATGACGATGATCAGCGCCTGCATCGGCTCATGCCCGGCCACCCCCCGCAACCGATTACTTCCGAAGTCGGAAGGCGGTATGCCGACGGCGTGTATGACCGTCGTTTTAACCGGATCATCTGTGTGAGCGAAGATCATCGCGCCTCCGGCGAACCGGTGACTTCAATCGTGGAAGTGGATGGCACCGGCATGGGACAAGTCCGCACGCTGGTTTCCGGTCATGACTTCTACGCTGCGCCGAAAATAAGTCCGGACGGGTTGCGCATGGCGTGGCTTGCCTGGAACCATCCTGACATGCCTTGGGACAGTACTGAGCTGTGGCTGGCAGATGTGGCGGCGGATGGTTCACTCACGAACCGGCGCCGTGTCGCCGGGGGCCGTGAAGAATCCATTTTTCAGCCGGCCTATTCCCCGGGCGGTGAACTTTACTTCGTATCCGATCGCAGTCAGTGGTGGAATCTTTACCGTGCTCACGAGGAAGGGATGGAAGCCATGGCGCCGATGGAGGCGGAGTTTGGCCTGCCGCAGTGGGTTTTCGGCATGTCGACCTACGCATTTGATTCTGAGAAGCGGATGGTATGCAGCTTCAACCGTGAGGGAACATGGCATCTGGCAACGCTCGATCTCGACTCGCGCCATTTCAACCGTATTGCAACGCCGTTTACCGATATCCACGGTTTGGTGGTGAGTCATGGGCGGGCAGTTTTTGTCGCGGCGTCGCCGACGCTGCTGCCGGCCGTGGTTCGAATGGACCTCGCGACATCCCGATACGAAATTCTCCGCTCGTCCAGTACTACCGTAATCGATACCGGCTATCTATCGGTTCCACGTTCACTCAGCTTTCCGACGGCCAACGGGATGAAGGCACACGCCTTTTATTACCCTCCCGAAAACCGCGATTTTCAGGCGCCCGCGGACGAAAAAACGCCGTTGCTGGTAATGGGACACGGCGGACCGACATCGGCGGCATCCAATTCGCTCAGTCTCAAGATTCAGTACTGGACCAGTCGCGGGTTTGCGGTACTCGATGTGAATTACCGCGGCTCCACGGGTTACGGACGCGATTATCGCAGCCAGCTTAATGGCCAATGGGGTATTGCCGATGTGGAGGATTGTATTGCGGGCGCGCGCCATCTTATCCAACTTGGCGTGGTGGACGAAAAACGACTCTGCATCCGCGGCGGCAGCGCCGGCGGTTATACGACCCTGTGCGCGCTCGCTTTTCATGACTGTTTTCGGGCCGCCTCCGTTTATTACGGCGTGAGCGACCTGGAAGCGCTGGCGCGCGATACACACAAGTTCGAGTCACATTATCTCAATCGGCTGATCGGCCCTTATCCCGCGCGCCGGGATTTGTATCGAAAACGGTCGCCCATTCACCATGTGGACCGCGTGTCCTGTCCGGTGATTTTTTTTCAGGGCTTGGAAGACAAAGTCGTCCCGCCGGATCAAACAGAGAAAATGGTTTTTGATTTGCGCCGGAAAGGAATCCCGGTGGCCTACGTTCCGTTTGCCGGCGAGTCGCACGGATTTCGCCGCGCCGAAAACATCAAGCGTTCCCTGGAGTCGGAGTTGTATTTCTATTCGCGTATTTTTGGATTCATGCCGGCAGATTCCCTCGCCCCCGTGGCGATTGAGAATCTCTGAATGATCGGATTTTCCGCCGGCAACGGCGAATTGACCGAATAATCGGGAACAGCCGCGTCGTATTGCGTACGACACGACGCGGCCACCCGCGACACCGGGTAAAAAAATTAATTTTCGCTGTGGTAATAGAAAGCGAGGAATTACCAGCGTCGACCGCCACCGCCGCCGCGGTTTCCGCCGCCGCCACCGCCGCCGCGGTTCCCCCAGCCGCCACGGCCACCACCACCGCCGCCACCGCCGCCCGGACGCTCGGTTTTCGGGCGCGCTTCATTTACGTTCAACGCCCGTCCTTTCAGATCCTTCTGGTTCATGCCGTTGATGGCCGCCTGGGCTTCCGCCTTGGCTGGCATCTCGACGAACCCGAATCCGCGCGGTTCACCGCTGAACTTGTCCTTGAGAATGGTCACCTTGCTGACTTGCCCGAAGGCACTGAACGCGGACCGCAACTCTTCTTCAGTGACGTCGCGCGCCAGATTTCCTACAAAGATATTCATATAAAGCTCCTGAGATAAAAGGGTAAGGCATGACAGACCGTGTGTCTTTTCCTGATAATGATGCTTCGAAAGAAGCGCGCGGCCGGATAGGGGGATGAACGGGCGTGAACCAGGCTCCTTGATGTCAGCATAGGGGAGGTCGACTTAGAAGACCCCGCATCTTTATCCGTCGCAGATAATACGCCTGTGTATTGCCGGCGTCCAAGCGCCCGTTGATGGCTAGGCTATCTTCGGACCGCCACGGTACGCATGGAAGCTTTGCTTTCCTGGCGGCTTGGCGCCACGTCGGGCCTCGGTGGATGAATGTCGCCGCCCCTGGCCGGACCATGAATGGTTTTGGCCCGGTTCCCCTTTGAAAGGGCGCTGGGCTTTACCAGGCTGGCGTGGTTTCTGACCGAAAGATCCGCCCCGTCGCTGATTTGTCAGGGCCTGTTGCCGCGGTTTGGCGGAGGGTTCCTGTCCGGGTATCACGTGGGCGGGTATGGTCTGCCGGGTGTAACGCTCGATATCTCGCAGCTGTTGGCGATTCTCCGGAGACGCGAAGGATATCGCAATGCCCTTGGCGCCCGCGCGGCCGGTACGGCCGATGCGATGCACGTAGTCTTCCGCGTTCTTCGGCAGGTCATAATTAATGACATGGGTGATGCCGGCGACGTCGATGCCGCGCGCGGCCACGTCGGTCGCGACCAACAGGCGCACTACGCCCGAGCGCAGGCTGCTGATGGTGCGGTTGCGTTTGCTCTGGTTCATGTCGCCGTGCAGCGCCGCGGCGGGATGACCCTTGGCATGCAGCGCTTTGGCCAGCCGGTCCGCGCCGCGCTTGGTGGCGGTGAACACGATCGCCTTGTCCATGTTGCAATCGTCGAGCAGATGCGCCAGCAAGCGGTGTTTATGCGCGCCATCGTCCACGTGATGCAGACGCTGCTCGATGTTCTCGTGCCGTTCCTGCACCGTCGAGATCTGGATGCATCGGGGATTTTTCAGCAAACGGCCCGCGAGCTTGGCGATGTTGCCATCCAGCGTCGCGGAGAATAACAGTGTCTGGCGCGTGGCCGGCGTGGCGGCCGCGATTTTTTCCACCGCGTGGATGAAGCCCATGTCCAGCATGCGGTCGGCTTCGTCCAGCACCAGCACTTCCAGGCGCGAGTAATCCACGCGCCCGCGCTCCATGTGGTCGAGCAGACGGCCCGGTGTCGCCACCAGGATGTCGAGCGGTTGCGACAGCAGGCGCATCTGCGGCGGATAGGGCATCCCGCCGACAATACTGCCGATGCGAAAGCGCATGTGCTTGCCGTATTTGACGGCGGCATCGGTTACCTGATTGGCGAGCTCGCGCGTGGGCGTCAGCACCAGTACGCGCGGCCCGCGAGAAGGTTTTGCCGCGGGTGTGCTCAGCCGATGCAGCGAGGGCAGCACGAAAGCCGCGGTCTTGCCGGTACCGGTCTGGGCCGAGGCCATGAGGTCATGACCTTCGAGCGCCGGCGGGATTGCCTGTGCCTGGATCGGGGTGGGCACGGCGTAGCCGCTCTCGCGGATGGCCTGGAGGATGGAGGGATGTAACGTCAATTTTTCAAAAGTCACGGTGTTTCCTTGAGTGCAAAAAATAATTGGCGCGTAAGCGCCGACCGCCAGATGCCGGACTCCGGCAACGGCGATAACAGCACTATCGGCGCGAATACATCCTCGCTAACCGGAATGCTGAAATCTCAGGGAAACTGAAACCAGAAGGTGGGTCAGAGAGCGATGAAATAATCGGCTGGTTCAGACTATACGGTCTGGATCGCTCAGCCGGGGCGCACCTTACAGGATTAGCCGGGGGAAAGCCAGCGAATTAGCAGCAAGCCGCGTGCCGGCATGATCATGACCGGGTGTACCCGCTATGGGTGCCTTCCGGTCATCTGAATCAGCCAAACGGGCCAGACCGTTTACGATCCGGTCGGAACCGCAACACGTGGCGGTAACCGCGGGGGCTGCGCCAGGTAGAATGGCCTCGCCGTGCGACCGGTGTCCTGAATGTTATAAATAGAATGTCTGGTCAAAGAGACGTGGATCGAGGGAAAGCCGCAATGAAGCCACCGAAAACTGTCAGCTGGCCACGCCGGATTGCCGCAGCGCGCCGTCTTCAGGAGCAGTTGCGCACAAAGGTGATCACGGAGGATATGTTCGAAAAAATCCATACCGTCGCCGGCATCGACGTGGGATTTGAAAAAAACGGCACGGTCACGCGTGCCGCCGTGGTGGTGCTGGACTTTCCCGGTTTGACGTTGCGGGAGCAAGTCATTGCCCGTCGCCCGACGCGCTTTCCGTATGTTCCCGGTTACCTGTCATTTCGTGAAGCACCTGCGGCGCTGGCGGCCTTGAAGAAACTGCGAACCCGGCCGGACCTGGTGTTATGCGATGGCCAGGGTCTGGCCCACCCGCGGCGTTTCGGGCTGGCGTGTCATCTGGGGTTGCTTGCCAATATACCCAGTATCGGCGTGGCCAAATCGAGGTTGATCGGTACCCACGAAAAAGTTCCGGAGAAAAGGGGATGCTGGAGACCGCTTGTGGATAATGGCGAAATGATCGGTGTCGTGCTGCGCACGCGCACCGGGGTCAAGCCGGTTTACGTGTCAGTCGGGTACGGCATCAGTCTGACCACCGCGATTGCGTACGTGATGCACTGCACCACACGTTACCGTCTTCCCGAAACCACGAGACTGGCGCACAAGCTGGCATCAACATGACACATTCCACGACTTGACTCCCGCCCAGACCTGACCGGGAACCGACCCGGTAATAATTTTTACCGGGTAACAATAATTCCGGGATCCGGCACGCAAGCAGACTTGATTTAAATCAATGACGGCGCCGTTATTGTCAGTATGGTTACATGTGCTTAGGCCTCGTTTCATAGAGGCAAGCCGCCGTCTGGTGTCTCCGCACGGTCGCCACTTCTCCCTGACGATCGAGTATTGGACGGCGGTATTTTTTTGTCCATGCTGCCCGATTATTTCCGCTGATGACTGTTACCGCCCCATTGAGTAATTTCCACCAGGAGGTAAAGTGCGTCTCATTACCGCACCGCGAGATCCGTCATGTTCGATTTGTTTTTGGATTCGCTCATTATAATGTTGGTGGTCGTAGATCCCGTTGGGCTCGCCCCGGTTTTCGCAGCGCTCACGCAGGGAGAGTCGCCCGCCGCCAAGCGCCGGATGGCCATTCGCGGGACGTCGATAGCCGGCGCCATACTCGTGATTTTCGTTCTCATCGGCGACACGCTGCTGAATGCACTCGGAATCGGGATGCCGGCGTTCCAAATTGCCGGGGGGCTGTTGTTGTTTCTATTGGCAGTTGACATGGTGTTTGCCCGCCATTCGGGGCTCCGTTCAACGACCGACAGAGAGCAACGGGAGGCGGAGGCAAAAAAAGACATATCGGTATTTCCCTTGGCGATTCCTCTTATCGCCGGACCGGGAGCGTTGACTACGGTGCTCCTCATGGTCGGCGAGCAGGGGTATGAACCGACGATTATTGCAACCGTGCTGGCCGTGCTCCTTGTGGTGCTGCTCGCCACGCTCGCATCATTATTGTTATCCACGAAGATCTTGGCCTTCATGGGAGAAACCGGCGCCAATGTGATTTCGCGCGTGTTGGGGATTATTCTGGCGGCGCTTGCGGTTCAGTTCGTGTTGAACGGCTGGTCCGCCGGGTTTTCGTTACTCGAGGGAGTGAGGACGGAGGCCCTGATTATCTGACGGCAAAGGCTTTATGCCGCGGCATTGATCGGGAGATACTGAACGGGATTGATTCCATACACTCCTGGCTCGAGCACACGATCGATTTCGCACGGCCGGCCGTCGCGTGTCTTGTGACTCATGAGAT
>Ga0209108_10000263_pt1 | contig 28480 bp, 25 predicted proteins | sample Rifsed10ft1_FD_184003 | JGI IMG/M metagenome (GOLD analysis project Ga0209108, IMG submission 184003) | Soil microbial communities from Rifle, Colorado, USA - sediment 10ft 1 (version 2) | ecosystem: Environmental > Terrestrial > Deep subsurface > Rock core/Sediment | place: Rifle, Colorado...
CTCGGCCGGGAGTCTCTCCAGCGCCGTCATCGAACTCGCGGCCAGCGTGAACGGTACGCCGTGTGCCGCCGCGGCGCGTGCAAGAGCGATTTCGCCCTCGTACCAGGCCAGCCCCGTCGATCCCGTCGGCGCCACAATGACCGGCATCTTCTGCTGCTTGCCGAAGAGCGTGATCGCCTGGCTGCGCTTCGAGACGTCGACCAGCACGCGCGGCTTCAACTTGATGCGCTCGAGCGCGACCCGGTTCTCGCGCATCGCGACCTCGTCGTCGTTGCCGCGATCCATGAACTCGAAGAGCCCCCTCGGCAGCCGCCGCCGTGCCGCCTCGCGCAGATCGGCGGTGTTGTAGAAGCCCAGCGTGTCGTCGCTCATGGAAGATCAACACCCTGCAAGAAGAAACAATCATCACGCGTGCGAAAGCGACCATGCAGGAACATGACTTTCCTGTCATTGCGAGCGAAGCGAAGCAATCCCGTTGCTGGCAACGCAATCGCGCCCGCCGCGAGGTTGCTTCGTCGCGAAATCTCGCTCCTCGCAACGACACGGAGGCCGCTTGCGCGCGGCCTACTGCGACAACACGATGAGAATATTGTCGCCGGGATGATTCTGAGTTTCATGTCAATGCCGCGCAATCTTCAGCAGCGTTCTGGATTCGTCCACCGTCGCCACCTCGCGCCCCAGGTGCCCGGCGATCGCCGCGATGCGCGCCACGTGATCGACGTTGTCGCCCAGCACGCCGGGCTTGAGATACGGTTCGTCTTCCGTGCCAACGCGCACGTGCCCGCCCGAGAGTACCGACAGCGTCTCGAGCGCGAGGTGGGTGGACCCCGTCACGCTCGCCGCATAGAACGTGTTTTTCGGCAGATGCTTCACGCGATGCAGAAACTCCTCCGCGGTCGGCGGCGACCAGGTGCCTCCGGGGCGGCCGAAAAAGAGCGTCATCATGAACGGCGGCTCGACGAGCCCCTTGCCCGCGACATCGTCGATCATCCACAGATCGCCCAGCGCGCACACCTCGAACTCGGGCTTCACGCCGTGGTCGCGGCACATGCGCATGAGTTCGGCCAGTTCCGCGCGCGGGTGCAGCATCTGCAGATCCCGGCCGACGAAAACGAGGTTGTGCGCACCCACCGCCACCGAGATCATGTCGGGATGGTTCTTGATGATCGCGCGGCGCTGCTCCACGGTCTGGGTCGAAATGCCGTACTGAATCATGATGCCACAGCGCTCCCGGATCACCCGAGTGTGGGATTCCCATGCCTTGTAGTCATCGGGCGGCGCGTGGATGTGAGCGATGGCAGCCCCTGCACGCCATGCGGCCTCGATCGACGCCGCCAGGACATCGGAGTTGTCGAAGCGCTGGCGCCACTCGGGGTACATCGAGCAGTCGGTGGCGCAGTTGGTGATGATCAGTTTTTCCACAATTTCCTTTTCCCAGAGGACGGCTCTCAGCGCCAACGCGGGGCGAACACTTTCCCCTCACCCTCGATCCCTCTCCCGGTGGGAGAGGGAAGCACAGCGCTCCCTTCGCCCTCCGGGAGAAGGGTTGGGGATGAGGGAAGACCCGCCCCCAGCATCGCGGCCGCGATTTTTTCGGCGAGCATGATGGTCGGGAGGTTGGTGTTGCCGGCAATGACGTTGGGCATGATAGAGGCATCGGCGACCCGAAGTCCATCGACGCCGAGGACTTTCCCGGCCACGTCAACGACCGTGTGCGGATCGTCGCGCGCGCCCATCCGGCAGGTCCCCGCAGGGTGGAACACGCCCGCTACGTTGTTCTGGATATGCTCCGCGAGCCGCTCGGGATCGGCGGCGAGCGCCCGCAGGGAAACGCCTTCCCCTGCCAGCGTCATCAGCACAAAATCTGCGAGGCGCGGGACAAGATCAAACGCGCGTGCAATGAGATCGGACTTGATGCGGTTCAGGCGGTTCAATTCGTTGAGCCGCCGGATGCGGTTGCCGAACTGCACGGGAAACGCCGCCCCGCACGGTATCTCGCGCCGGCAGGACTCGATGATTTCCAGGGTGCGGAGGAACGCGTCCGTCATGCGCTCCAGGTCGATCTCGTCATCCAGGAAGTTGAACTCGATCCGCGGCATCTCGCGCGGGTCCGCCGACACGAGCGAGACGCGTCCCCTCGAGTGCGGCCGCAGCAGCACCGGCATCACATTCGCGATCTGCCGCCCGAGCGCATTCCATGACGTCTTGCTCTGGATGTTGAGGTAAAGATCGCCCGGCGCGCAGCCCGCGAGTCCCGATGAAAATCGCACGCCGATGGTAGGCGTGGTGCGCAGCGCCTCAGGCTGCCGCGCCGCCCGGCGCAGGTGCAAGCCGATGAACGCCACCGGATGATTCTGCAGATTCCCACCCACGCCCGGCCGATCCGCGACCACGCCGATCCCCAGATCACGCAGCACCTGGCCGGGCCCGATGCCCGCGCGCATCAGGAGCGCGGGCGAGAATATCGCGCCGGCACAAATCACGATCTCATGCGCACGAAACTCCTCGGTCGTTCCTGCCACCTCGGCCATCACGCCGACCGCGCGCAGCCCTTCAAACTGAATCCGCACCACCGTCGCCGAAGTCGCGATCTCGAGGTTGGTGCGGCGGCGCACCGCGGCATCGAGATAGCAGATCGCGCTGGAGGCACGCCGGTGCGGCGTGTTGCTCATGGGCACCGGCCCGTAGCCGTCGCGGAAGTCAGCGTTCATGTCCGCGATATACGGGAGTTCATGCGCATCACAGAACCGCGCAACGGCGCGGGCGAGCGGCGGCCAGGCATCGCGGGCGAGCCGGCGGATCGGCAGCGGGCCCGACTTGCCGTGGAACTCGTCGGCGCAATCCGAATCGTTTTCGAGCTTCCTGAAGTACGGCAGGACCTCGTCCCAGCCCCAGCCGCGGGCGCCGGCGCTCTCCCAATCGGCGTAGTCGCGCGGGCTGCCGCGGTAGGCAACCATGCCCATGACCGATCCGCCGCCGCCCATGACGCGCGCCTGCGGAAACGGTGTCGCGAGCGAATCGCTCCGCCGGCGCCAGTGGGCCGTCAGACCGGGCCAGAAGTACGTCTTGTTGAAGTACGAAATCGGATAGGTGTCGGCGATGTCAGCCGGCTCGCTCCCCGGCGGCGTATCCGGTCCCGCTTCGAGCAACAGCACCGTGTTCGCCGAGCATTCGGTGAGCCGGCTCGCGAGCACGCATCCGGCGGCCCCCGCACCCACCACGATGTAGTCGAAGTTCCGCAAGGAGGACCGTCAACCGTACTTGAAACGCGTCACCAAATGAGCTGTTTCCCTCATCCCAACCCTTCTCCCGCCAAGTACTCGTTGCCGAGCAGCGCCGCGAGGAACTGGCCGGCCCCGCCCTTGTACGGCACCACCGTCATGTCGATGCCCGCCGCGCGCACGAAAGCGCCCTGCGCCGCCTGCGCGGCCATGGCGGCCCCCGCAAGCACCAGCCACAACAGATGCCGCATGATCCTCGATGCCGATGTGCGTCTTTGCATGGTCTGCCCTCCCGGTTCGCGATGGAATAGAACTCCCGGCGCATATGATAAACGCGTTACACCTCATGCTGCGGCCAGCTTCGCCACACGTGCGCACCCGCGCATGCATTGACAAGCACCCAGCCGTAACGAACAATGACCCAATCCGTGCGCAGCCACCACTAAGAGTGGCGCCGAGCGGTGCCTGCGGCCAAAGCGTTACCTTGGGAGGAATTCAATGAGGGGGGGGCTTGCGCGGCTCTTTCTCTGCATTCTGGCGCTGAGCCTGCCGGTCTGCTGCGCCGCCGGCGAGCAGGGACACGCCGTCCGGGATCTTGACGCACTGGCCGAGCCACGACACGGCGCCAAGGTCATTTGGAAACTCCCCAAGGACGCCATCTTCGAGCTGCGTCAGCGCCAGAACGCGTGGGCCGAGATTTCCTTTGGCGGCCAGCAGGGCTGGGTGATGTTCTTTTTTCTCAAACCGGGTGAGCCCGCGAAGCAGGACATTGGCAAGGAAATCGGCGGCGTCCTCGGTCTTGCCGCCACCAAGCAAAAGGGGCAGGTCACCGCGGTCATCGGCGTAAGGGGAATCACGGAGGAACAGCTCAAAGCCGCGAAATTCAACGCGGAGGAATTGCGCAAGCTCGAATCGCTCGCCGCGCCGCCGGAACGCGCAAGCAGCTTTGCAGAGAGCGCCGAGCTCCAGTCGTGGGAGGTCAAGTATCTTCCCGATCCGGCAGGCGCCACGGTCAGCAACGAACCGACGACAACGGATTAGCCATGCGAGCCGTTTTCGGAGTGCTGCTGTACTTGAGCCTGGCGGCGGCCGCGGGTGCCCAGGGCACGCCCAATTTATTCCAGCAATTGCTGCGCCCGCCTCAGGGTCAGGCCGGCTACAACACGCAACTCGTCGCGCACCTGAAACAGAGCCCCGACCTGGAATTTCTCGTTGCCAACAAGGGAACGAATTTTTTCCTGGTGCGGAAGAGCGTCGCCAAGACTGCAGAGGTCTCCAAGGCAGTCGTCGTCGGTATATACCCGAACCCCGCTGTCCGCGGCGGCCAGGCGTACGTCGGCTCGGCGATCGAGCTCCAGATTCGTTGCGAGACGAATGACTATCGGGCCGTCAATGAGACGGCGCTCAACGCGCAGCTTCGGCCCGTCGCGGGCGTCATCGCCGCAAAGCCGGCCGGCGACTTCACGACCGTCGCTCCAAGCGGCGTGGCCCATGAAGTCGCGCTTCGCCTCTGTGGAGGCTCCACGGTGAGCCCCGACGCCCCGGCGCAACAACTGGCGACGACGCAGCAGCCGGGCCAGCCGGCGCGACGCACCCGAGGCGTGGGATTGTTCGGCGATGTCCCGCTCGACGTCGAAATCGCCATCGGCAGGCAGCTCGCGGGAGACCTGCTCGGCGCGGTACCTCTGGTGAAGAACGAAAACCTTCAGGCCTATGTGAACAACGTCGGACGATGGGTCGCCTCCCATAGTGAAAGAGCGGACCTGAAATGGTACTTCGGCGTGCTCGAAACCCAGGATATCAATGCGTTTGCCCTGCCCGGTGGGTACATCTTCGTGACGGAGGGTCTGGTCAGGATGCTTGGCAGCGAGGCCGAGCTGGCGGGCGTATTGGCGCACGAGATCGCCCACGTGCTGATGAAGCATCACATCAAGCTTTTGCAGCAGAGCAAGCTCGTAAGCGCGTTCGCCGATCTCGCCACGCAGCGCGTCGCGCGCGATCAATCACTACGGGGCGCGGCCATTCGAAACCTGCTGGGCAATGGCGCACAGATTCTTGCCAGGGGATTGGACAGGAACGCCGAGTTCGAGGCCGACCGCATGGGCGTGGTTCTCGCCACGCGGGCGGGATACGATCCCTATGCGTTGCCCACTGTCCTGCAATTGCTCGACCGGAGGAATCCCGCTGACGGCGCCGTGGCGCTGCTCTTCAAGACCCATCCGCATGCTCACGAGCGCCTCATCGCGCTGGGCGATGCGATGGAGGCGAGCTTCGACCAGTATGCGCACGGCAAGGAGCTGAGGGACAGGTTTGCGAGCGCAGCGCCGTGGCCGGTTCGGGTCGCCGCGGCCACCGTGGCGCCCGCGCCCGCACCGCAGGCGCAACCCTTCGCCGCCGCGCCCGCGCACCGTGAACCCGAACCGATAGCTCGCGAGCAGGACGATAGCGCGGAACAGGGCACTCCTCCGCCTGCTCCGGCGCCGGCGCAGAGCGCGCAGGCGGATGCGCAAAAGGCGAAAGAGTCGCCGACCCTCGCAAGCTCCTTGAAGCAAATCGGCCAGGGCATCCAGGGCGTTTTCACGAGCGTCACCGGCGCCTTGGGCGGTGGCGAGCCCAAGGCCGGCGCATCCGCGACAAAATCGGCTGCGCTAGCCCCTCGTTCGGGACCTGAGGCAAGCACCGAAGGCGGCGCTGCCGACCCGGCGGATCCCCTCCGACGCCTCGAGGGCCGATGGAAGGGCACGACCTCGCAAGGCGGAGGCATCGAGTGGATCATCAGCACCGACGGCAGCTACCAGAGCGCGATCGTGCAGTCCGGGCGCACCGTTCGGCACGCCGGCAAGATCTGGCTCGACGGGGACGGCTCGATTCGCTGGAAGACGGAGACCGGGCAGGAGGGCATGCTCGTTCCGGACGAGGAAGCGCAGCCTGCCGTATTTCGCGGCACCGTGACAGGGACGGAAGTTTCGTTCGAGGCTATGCGGGTTCAACCCTGAACCATGCCACACGGGCGAAATCTGCTGATGGGCTTTCGTTCATAATCATGGGGAGAAATTCCCACCAAAGCGCCCCCGCTCATGACAAAACCCGTCTGCATCGTCTGGATGAACGAAGCGCGCGTCTACGAACAGGCGCTCGCGCGCGCGGGCCTCGCCGACCGGGTCGAATTCCACGGCGTGCGCAACGACGAGAAGATTCCCCCAGAACTCGCAGCGCGCGGCGAAATGCTGGTCGGCTGGCGCCCGGCGCCGGGGTTGATCGCCGGCATGCCGCGGCTGCGCTGGATCCAGAGCACGACCGCCGGCATGGACCAGTGGCTCGCGGCCCCTGACCTGCGCGACGACATCATCCTCACCTGCGCGCGCGGCGCTCACCGCGTGCAGATGCCGGAGAACATCCTCGCCGCCCTCTTCTTCCTCACCAAGCCGCTGATGGAGTGCGCGCTCGAGCAGCGCGAGAGCCGCTGGACGCGGCGCATTTCCGAACCGCTCGCCGGCAAGACGCTCGGCATCCTCGGCCTTGGCGCGATCGGGCAGGAACTCGCGCGCAAGTGCGAGGCGCTTGAGATCAGGGTGATCGGCACCAAGCGCTCCCCTGCGCCGCTCCCGCACATCGCGAAAGTCTATGCCCCCGGTGCGACCGACGAAGTGCTGGGCGCATCGGATTTCGTGCTGCTGCTGCTCCCGTCCACGACCGAGACGGAGAATTTCATGAATGCGGCGCGCTTCCGCGCCATGAAGAAGAGTGCCTGGCTCCTCAACTTCGCGCGCGGCGCGCTGATCGTCGATGCCGATCTCGTCGAAGCGGTGCGCTCGAAGACGATCGCCGGCGCCGTGCTCGACGTATTTCGCAAGGAGCCGCTGCCGTCCGACCATCCGTTCTGGACCACGCCCGGCATCACGGTGCTGCCGCACATTGGCGGCCTTCACCCCGCGCGCGACGAAGGCGTCGCCGAGGTGTTCGTCTCCAACGCCCGGCGCTTTCTTGCGGGCGACCCGCTCGAAACCGTCGTCGACCGCGCGCTGGGTTACTGACGGCTTGCGCGCAAACTTGCCTTTCTAGTATCGATCCTTGCCGGGAATGATGTTCCTGACGCCGCCCTTTGGGTTCGGAATATCGCCGGGGTAGCGCGGAATGACATGGATGTGGGCGTGCCACACCGACTGGCCCGCGACCTCGCCGCAGTTGACGCCGACGTTGAACGCATCCACGCCGAACCGTGTGCGCAACACGTCCTTCACCGTGCGCACCAGCAGGAATGCGTCGGCGTACTCGTCATCCGTCATGTCCCAGATCGTCGCTACGTGCCGCCGCGGAATGACAAGAGCGTGGCCTTTCGAAACCGGAAAACTGTCGAACACGGCGAGCGACAGGCGGGCTTCGGCGATGATCTCCCGGTTCAGGTGACAGAAAATGCATTGCCCGATTTCCGGCGGCTGGACGCTCGGTGTATCCGGTAGCAGGTTTTCGGGTGCAATTTTTCGCATCTTCCGCGCCTCCCTCACTGCGGGCGACATTGGATGTCGGGAATACGGGTACTGATTGAAAAACCACAACGAACGCCAGATCCGGGCTTTAGCACGAAGCGCGTCGAACGCAGCGCGGGGAGCTGGTGGGACGTGTAGGGATCGAACCTACGACCTACTGATTAAGAGTCAGCTGCTCTACCAACTGAGCTAACGTCCCCCTACTTCTCGCGTCCTGTGGCGTGTTGCACGACGCACCCAAGACCGGCTGCTTTTTACCATATTGTTCTTAGTCGCGCAGCGCTGGCAACGCCACTTTGTGCGGTAGGTATCTCAAATAATTGGCTGGGACTCGCCACCGAGGTTCGTCCGCATGCGCTGTGCCTTGAGCAGAGCCCGGCAGCAGCCGTTCTCGCTCCGGCCTACAGAATCTTTCGTGACAGTTGACAACGACAGTATAACTGTCTAGTATGGCTGTCATGAATGAGTCCCGCACCTACACCCTGGACGAGATCGCCGCCCTGGCCGAGCTGCCGCGGCGCACCGTCCGCTACTACATCCAGACCGGCCTGGTCGATCGCCCGCAGGGGATCGGCAAAGGCGCGTACTACACCCCGCGCCACGTCGAGCAGCTCCTGCTGGTGCGCAAATGGCAACTGGCCGGGCTGTCCCTGGAACGGATCGGCGAGGTGCTGAGACAACCGGACAGCGGCCCGCTGCCGCCGGCGCCGCGGCGCGCAGGAACCGTGGAAGTGTGGAGCCATCTGGTGGTGGCGGACGGCGTCGAAGTCAACCTGGAACCCGGCCGCGCGGGGTTGAGCCCCGAGCAGGTGCGGGAATTCTTCCGCGCGGTGACGCGCGCCTACGATGATCTGCACGAAAGCGAGGAAAAACAATGAACAACCTGGCCTGCGCCCTGACCGGCGTGCAAGGAGAACGCGTGGCCCTGTGCGACGTGGCGGTCGCGGCGACGCTGAAAGACCTCCTGTGCGAGGTGACGGTCGCCCAGACCTACCGCAACGACGAGCGGGTGAACATCGAGGCGGTGTACACCTTCCCGCTGCCGCTCGACGCGGTGCTGCTCGACCTCGAGGTCGAGATCGGCGGACGCGTGCTGAAGGGCGTCGTCGTCGAGAAGAAAGCCGCAGAGGAAAAGTACGAGGACGCCGTGGCCGCGGGTGACGCGGCGGTGATGCTGGAAGTGATCGAGCCGGGTCTTTACACGATGAACGTCGGCAACCTGCTGCCGGGCGAGAAAGCAAGCATCACGTTCCGCTACGCAATCCTCTACCGCTGGGCGGGCGACCGCCTGCGCTTCTTCCTCCCGACCATGATCGCCCCGCGCTACGGCGCATCGCCCCACGCCCCGCACCAGGCGCCCGAACCCTCGCTCACGGTCGAGAACCGGTTTTCGCTCACGGTCGAAGTGTGCGGGAGCCTGCGCGACGCCCAGTTCACGTGTCCCTCGCACCCGGTCACGCTCGCGCGCTCGGCGGACAAGACCGTGATCGCGTTGCAGCAGGAGAAGGCGGTGATGGACCGCGACTTCATCCTGCAGGTGAAGGCCTCGCGGACGGCGCGCGGCTTCGCGCTATGCGGCGCCGATGGCGAAGGTGTGGCGGCAGTGGCGAGTTTCCAGCCGTTCTTCCCCGGATTGCAGCAGCCGCGCCCGCTCAATCTCGCGATCGTGATCGATTGCTCGGGCTCCATGCAGGGCGATTCGATGACGCAGGCGAAGCAGGCGCTCGACGGGATACTCGACGCGCTCGAGTCGCACGACCGCGTGACGCTGGTCGCGTTCGGAAGCTCGACCCGCGCGCTCTCGGAGCGGCTGCTCCCGTGCACCCAGACCAACCTGGCCGAAGCGCGGCGCTTCGCGCAACAACTCGACGCGAACATGGGCGGCACCGAGATCGGCCAGGCGCTGCGCGCAGCCTACGCGGCGATCGGCGAATCGGGCGCCGCGGACATCTTCCTCGTGACGGATGGAGAAGTCTCGGCGTGGCAGAAAGTGGCCGCCGAGGCGCAACGCACCGGGCACCGCGTGTTCACGGTGGGCGTCGGCAGCGCGGTCTCGGAAGCCTTCGTGCGTGGGCTTGCGGCCGGCACCGGCGGCGAGTGCGAACTGGTGTCGCCGCGCGAAGGCATGTCGGAGCGGGTCGTGCGCCACTTCGAGCGGATGCGCGCACCGCGCGCAAAACGCGTCACCATCCGCTGGCCCGAGGGTGCCGGCGAGTTTGCTCCTTCCAAACCGGGCGCGGTTTTCGAGGGCGACACGCTGATCGCCTGCGCGCGCTTCGAGCGCCCGGCCGTCGGCGGCGCCGTCGTTCTCGAAGTGGAGACCGAGCAGGGTGAAGTCGTGCGCCAAGAGTTGGCGCTTGCCATGCCGGCACCGGATGCGGCCTCTGAAGGCATGTCCACCGTCGCCCGGCTCACGGCTGCGGCGCGGCTGAAGGAACTGAGTGGCGGCGCGGCAGTGCAAACGGCGCTGCGCTATCGCCTGGCGAGCCCGTGGACCAACTGGCTGGTGGTCGCCGAGCGGCCCGAGGATGAAAAGGCGCAGGACCTTCCTGCCCTGCGCAAGGTTCCCCAGACGCTGGCCGCGGGCTGGGGCGGAGTGGGCGCGGTCGCCGCGCCGGTGAGCGCGAGGATGCCGCCGGCCCCAACCGCCCTGTCTTCGTTCGACATGCTTTGTGAGGACATCGGCGATTTCGCGCAGTCCGTCAAGGACTCGGCACAGCGGTTCCTGTTCCGCGAGGTACCTGAGCCGCGTCACTCGCTCCTCGCGTTGATCGAAGCGGCACCGGCGCGGCTGGATCCGGCTCGCGCGCTAGTCCTGTTGCAGGAAGCGGGGCTTGCCGACGAGTTCGAGGAGATCTTCCGTCGCGCCGCCGAGTTGGGCCTCAAGGCGGAGACTGTCGCCGCCATCATCCTCGCCGAGTTGCTGCGCGGCCCGTTGGGCGATGCCTTGTCCGCCGATTCGAAACGCGCTGCGGCTGCGCTGCAGGATCATGCGCAGCGCGGTGTGGACACGTTCGGGCGCGTTGCCCGGCACCGTGAGTTTCTGGACCAGATCAAGCAAGCCGCGCGCAATACGGCCATCCGAATTGCGGCCGATCAAGCTTCGCACACGCAACGCGCGGGCAGGTCGATCGTGTAGCGAAGAATGGCAGCCGGGGATGCGTTGCTCGTTTGCAATGCCGAGGGCCGCGCAGCCCGGCTGGAAATGGAATCAGAGCGGGAGCTTATACGGCAGCAAGCGGTCAAACTCTCTTTTCACTACCGCGTAGCACTCGCATACCCGCTTCTCCAGCTTTGGACGATCCAGCACGGTGATGTGGCCGCGGGTGTAGTGAATCAAGCCGTCCGCCTGCAACTTGCCGGCAGCCTCGGTCACGCCCTCCCGGCGCACGCCCAGCATGTTCGCGATCAGCTCCTGCGTCATCATCAGTTCATTGCCTGCCAAACGGTCCAGGCTCAACAACAGCCAGCGGCATAGCTGCTGGTCCACCGTATGATGCCGGTTGCACACTGCGGTCTGCGCCATCTGCGTGATCAGTGCCTGCGTGTAACGCAGCGCCAAATGCTGCAAGTTACCGCCCAACGCGAATTCCCTCTTCAGAATACTCGCCTTGAGCCGGTAACTGGTTCCTGCGCTTTGCACCACCGCCCGGTTCGTCGTGCTCTCCCCGCCCATGAACAACGAGATGCCGACCAAGCCTTCGTTGCCGGTGATCGCGATTTCCGCCGAGGCGCCGCTTTCCATGACGTAGAGCAGCGAGACGATGCTGGTGGTCGGGAAATACAGGTAGCCCATATGGCCGCCGGACTCGTAGAGCGCCCATCCCAGCGGCATCGGTGTGAGTTCCAGATCGGGAAGCAGACGCGTGTAATCTTCAGCGGGCAGCGCATCAAGAAGATGGTTTTGCTTCGGGGTATGCGGCGAAGGCATGGCGACCTCCTTACGGCATGGACATGTTGCCGACAGGGTCAAGGTCCAAAACGCTCTCTCGTTTCTGCAGCCTATTTAAAATGCAACGTCGAAATAGAGGTAAGTGTGCCGCCATATTTGCCCAGCACTTTGACGATGGAGGGAGAAATGGTCAGGAGGCTGGCGCGCTGATCGCTCGCATGTTTGCGCCGTATTACGATTTCTCGCTCAATGAGCCTGGCTAATTTGCGGCGTACCGTCGTGCGGGAACTGAGATTCAGCAGAAAGAGCTGTTTCAGCGTCAGTTGCTGCTCCTGCTCTTCCGCATATCCGATCTCGATGACGATATCGAAATCGACGACGGTCTTGAGGAACGGAAGTTGCCCCCTCTCGAACTCCCTGATTTTTTTCAATCCGGTGAATAACTTCATGGTTTATATCGTTTTTGATTGTTGATTGCGTTGGTATAGTGTGGCTCAATCATGGTGCTGGCAAGCACAATTGGGTTCCTTTTTGGCACCCATGAAATTGCCAACGGTTATGTGAAAATCGATCCGGGCAGCGGTATTACGCGGAAGAAATATCTATCCAGCCGACGGACTCAATCGACTGCTCGAATTCGATTGACCGCGCTCTAAACGAAAGCAGTGTGGGAGGCACCGCCGACGGGCAGCCACCAGCGGCGGCAGGTTCCACGATCCCTGACGCCGGCGTGCGCGATGCGGTTCTATCTCAATAACGCGGGGATGGCGCAGACGACAATTCTTGTTACCGTCTCGCCAGAAGGTCTCAGAGCAAGTGCAACAGTCCCTGGTTGCGAACAGTATGAGCGGAGTCGTCGTTTCGTGTTGTTACCGACTGTAAGAGTACGTAACCGCAACGACGTGACGCACGATGGTTCTCGAGCTCAGTCGGTACCCGGAATGCGAAGGCGGAACGTATACTTTCCGTTCTCCAACGCGTCGGCGCGGCTCACATTGGCCGCCTCTCGCACCCTACCGGACACCCTATTGGACTACCTGAAGGACGAGGCCACCTGCTGCATGTGTTTTTCGATGGCGTCGCGCACTGCTCTTTCCATCACGTCTCTTGCTTCCAGTTTCTTCCAAGCCTTCAGCGTCTGGCTTACCGTCTCGTCCACAATATCCCACGTGGAACTGAAGGCCAGGCTGGCCGTGTCCGCAAAGCGGCGGATCTGCTCCTGGGTGATCGCATCGATGCGCTTGCTGCCACCAAAACTCAGGCCCAGTTGTTCCTTGGGCAGATAGGCGATGGTCGAGACGTAGTCGTAAGCTGGCGCGAGAACGGGTCTGCGTCCGTCAGGGTATAGCAGCGACCAGTTCTTCAGGTGCATGTCACCGTTGCCGATGAGCACGGAGAACACGAGCCGGCGCACAAAATCGGATACCGCCTCCTCGCCCGCTTCCGCCGCCAGCACCTGAGCAATGCTGGCGTAACTGCGCTTCCCGTATTTGTCGTCGGCATACAAGCCGAAGACCTGCGCGAAGTCCTCCATATGCACGCGCCCGCCGGCGGCCTTGCGGTCGAAGCGTTCGACGGCCAGTGCCTGGCCTTCCATCTTTCCGGCATCCTGCGGCAGGCCTTCGATTTCCTTGACCGGTACCAGTCGTATCCTGGGGACCGGAATGCCTATGCTTCGGCCCAGTTCCATCATGACAAATTCGTTCTCGGGCACACCTTCGAAGCGCGCGGACGGCAGTTTCACGATCCACGAACCGCCGATCCCGTCCGCTGGAATCGTGAGCCCGCCGCTTGCTTCCATGATGGCGGAAAACTTGAGTTGCACACCGGCGAGGGAGAAATGCAAAGGTGACACACCGGCATCGGCGCGGCGATCATCGCCGTCAGGATGACGATCATCGTCTGCGGAAACAGATTCAACGGGTGTAACCCTGATCGCGCCGGGCAAGTCGGCTCCCAATATGGCAAGCAGGAAGAATTCCCTGCCAGGCTTTACCCCTGCCCGCGCTGCGAGATATTCGCGCAGGTGACCTTCGGGCAGCAGGTTGGAGAAAAACGGCGGCACGCGGGCGTTGTAGGGTCGCACGGAGGTGACCAACCCGCCAGAGCGACTCTTGAACGAAAGACTGAGTGTAGGGCGGTTCTCATCGTTGACGTAGCGCTCATCGAAGGCAAACAGATGACGGTCACCCGGAAGGCGCGTAATCATGCCGATGCGTTTCTCATGCAGGCGAACGGCAAGAGCGCCGAGTCGATCCGCCGTCATGACGCGTCCTCCTCATCGGTATCGGCGTAGAGCGGGCGCTCTTCCGTTTGATCGTGTGCTTTGCGATTGCGGTAATCACGTACCGTGGCCTGGACGAGGGGCAGAAGCTCGCGGGGCACCATCACCAGATCCCGATCGAGCACGCGCAAGATTTCCAGGAGAGTGTCGTACCGGGGCACGATCTTGCCGGTTTCGATACCGGAGATATGCCGCTGCGCCAGTCGGATTTTTTGGCCAAGCTCAAGTTGGCTCCAGCCTTTGGCTTGGCGGCCTTGCTTGATTTCCTGCCGAATTTCAGCAGGCAGGGTGCGTGGCCTCTGTGGTTTCATACCATTTATTTACTATAGTCTACAAATATATGTAAAAAATGGTATCACATGCTTGGCGCTATTCCAATACACTTTATATCATAGAACACGAAGAACAATACCATATTATGCATTATTTTCCTTCGAAATTTCGTCTTCCAGGAAGTAGGAAAGCTTGTTCAATTGCTTGAAGAACGGGCGGGTACACGGCACGCGTTATGCGAAGCGTGCCCGAGTTGTTGCCGATCGTTCCACTAAATCGAGGCGCTCGATAACCGGACTCGCTGCCACTCCGGGCTCGGCTATCGCTTGCCGGTTCAGTTTCTGCAGGACTGGGTACGAACTCTACGAACTGAACGACTTAGCGGTGAACGGGATGGTGGCCGGGGACGGAATTGAACCGCCGACACAAGGATTTTCAGTCCTCTGCTCTACCAACTGAGCTACCCGGCCCCCGGGGAAAGGGCGGTATTTAAGCGTCAAATCGCTGAGGCGTCAAGGAAAGCCGCGTATGCGCGCGCGAGTGACAAGGAGGACGTCGGCGGGAATGGACAATGGATCGCGCGGAGTATCTTGCGCGCCATTGTAACCGAGGCGATGTGACGTTGCCTGCAACGGGATTGCTTCGTCACCCATTCCTCGCAATGACACGGGGGTGGAATTGCGGGCAACCTGCGCGGCGCGGGCACCGTACAAACAAAGCCCCGCGGGTGCGGGGCTTTGTCGTGTTGCTGGATCCCGGATCGGGTCAGGGATGACGAGCAGTTGGGCTCGTGACTCGCGCGCTACGCGCTCGTCACATGTCCATACCGCCCATGCCACCCATGCCGCCGCCGCCGTGCATATGGCCACCGCCCGCGGATTCGTCCTTCGGCGCCTCGGCCACCATTGCGTCGGTGGTGAGGATCAGGCCCGCGACCGAGGCCGCGTTCTGCAACGCGCAGCGCGCCACCTTGGTCGGATCGAGCACGCCCATTTCGACCAGGTCGCCATACTCGCCGGTGGAGGCGTTGTAGCCGAAGTTGCCCTTGCCTTCCACCACCTTGTTCAGCACCACCGAGGGCTCGTCACCCGCATTGGCCACGATCTGGCGCAGCGGCTCTTCCAGCGCCCGCAGCACGATCTTGATGCCGCAGTCCTGGTCGTGGTTGTCGCCCTTCAGCTTGCCCACAGCCAGGCGCGCGCGGATGAGCGCCACGCCGCCGCCGGCGACGATGCCCTCTTCCACCGCAGCGCGGGTTGCGTGCAACGCGTCTTCCACGCGGGCCTTCTTCTCCTTCATCTCGACTTCGGTCGCAGCGCCCACTTTCACCAGCGCCACACCGCCCGCGAGCTTGGCAACGCGCTCCTGCAGCTTCTCCTTGTCGTAGTCGCTGGTCGCCTCTTCGATCTGAACGCGGATGTTCTTGACCCGCGCTTCGATCGCTTTCTTCTCGCCGGCGCCGTCGATGAGAGTGGTGTTCTCCTTCTCGATCTCGATCTTCTTGGCGCGGCCCAGGTCCTTCAGCGTCGCGTTCTCGAGTTTCAGGCCCAGTTCCTCGGCGATGACCGTCCCGCCGGTGAGGATCGCGATGTCCTCCAGCATCGCCTTGCGGCGATCGCCGAAGCCGGGTGCCTTCACCGCGCAGGTCTTGAGAATGCCGCGGATGTTGTTCACCACCAGGGTGGCGAGCGCTTCACCTTCGACTTCTTCGGCCACGATGAGCAGCGGCTTTCCGGCTTTCGCCACCTGCTCCAGCACCGGCAACAGGTCGCGGATGCTCGAAACCTTCTTGTCGTGCAGCAGGATGTAGGGATCGTCGAGGACGGCGATCTGCTTCTCGGCGTTGTTGATGAAATACGGCGAGAGATAGCCGCGGTCGAACTGCATGCCTTCCACGACATCGAGCTCGTTATTGAGGCTCTTGCCGTCTTCGACCGTGATCACGCCTTCCTTGCCGACCTTGTCCATCGCCTCGGCAATGATCTTGCCGATATCGGTATCGGCATTGGCCGAGATCGCCCCGACCTGCGCGATTTCCTTGCTGGTGGTGCAGGGCTTGGAATTCTTTTTGAGCTGCTCGACGACCGCGTCCACCGCCTTGTCGATGCCGCGCTTCAGATCCATCGGGTTCATGCCGGCGGCCACATATTTCATGCCCTCCTGCACGATCGATTGCGCCAGCACGGTGGCCGTCGTCGTCCCATCCCCCGCTATGTCCGAAGTCTTGGAGGCGACTTCCTTCAGCATCTGCGCCCCCATGTTCTCGAACTTGTCCTTCAGCTCGATCTCCTTCGCCACCGACACCCCGTCCTTCGTCACCGTCGGGGCGCCAAACGAGCGCTCCAGCACCACGTTGCGGCCCTTCGGCCCCAGCGTCACCTTCACCGCATCAGCCATTATGTTCACGCCGGCGATGATCTTGTGCCGGGCGTTTTCATGAAACTTGACGTCTTTTGCTGCCATGATGTGTATCTCCTGAGGATTACTTGCCTTCGATCACGCCCATGACGTCTTCTTCACGCATCACGAGCAGCTCGTCGCCTTTGACCTTCACCGTCTGCCCGGAATATTTCCCGAACAGGATCTTGTCGCCCACCTTGAGGTCCAGGGGGCGCACTTTGCCGTCCTCCAGGATCTTGCCTTTCCCCACTGCGAGCACTTCCCCTTGGTCGGGTTTCTCGGCTGCGGTGTCGGGAATGACGATGCCGGAGGCAGTCTTACGCTCTTCTTCCAACCGCTTCACGATAATGCGGTCGTGCAACGGACGAATCTTCATGGATGAATCTCCTTCTGGATTGATCGGACCGATGGCGCCTGTTAGCACTCATCAGAAGCGAGTGCCAATGATAGTTGAGGAGGCGGCCGAATGCAACGGCGGCGGCAGGCGTGGTGCCGCCGATTGAGGGGCAGTAACTGATTTCGGAATTTTAGGGAGCGGCTTGGAAGGGCTCTAAATAGCCCTTTAAGGCGTGGTTTGCGGGGCTACCTTGGTGCATCGCAACATGCCACCGACGGATATAGGGAAGGTGCGGGTGCACATAGGTGTGTGCGCATACTTACACATTTATTCCGTTCGAAAACAGACAGCTAATGACACATATGAAGTGGGCACTAGCTTGCGCGGGCGCGCCCCGGGCGGGTGGTCTCGACGCCGAAGCGGTAGACCGTCTTGCGTTTGCCGGCGCAGGTGGGCGGTATCGGGTCGTGCGGGCAGGGCGGCTGGCGCCGGCCTTCCGGCAGCAAGGTCGCGTCGTCGGCGTAGTCGGCCCAGATGCCGCCACGCACCGGACGGAACATCCACAGCAGGTAACCGTGATGCGCGGCGACCTGCACCAGTTCATCGGCGTCGGGCGCATCGGCGACCACGACCTGGTTGCCCGCGATACCGAACGGAAACGAGCCGAAGGCCTGCAGACATTCCAGCGCTTCCGTGGAAGCGGCGCCCGGCCGCATGCAACCTGGCCGCTCTGCGCGCGCCACATCCCAGGCGCCGAGCTCCCAGCCCGCTTCCATCGCCGCGCTGTCGAGCGCCAGCAGGTCGCGCCAGCGTTCGTTCAACTGCAGCGCGGAACTCGGAATCGGCGTGTAGGACACGGTCTCGGCTTCCGCGACGTCCGCGAGCTTCTCCTTGATGAAACCGTGCCAATGCAAAGTGAGGATCACTGGGGTATCGGGGCATGGTACCGCCGCAAGCGTGATCGCCACCAGCGGCAGGTGGGTCGCCGCCATCTGGTCCTCAATACGATCAAGGATCTGCATACATTGACCTCCTGAACGATGCGCACTCACAATCTAGCAAGTTCGATGCCAGCCGTTACCAATAACGGCAGCGAAATTCGGAAGTTGACGGAACGGGAAGAGAAGGGCACCCACTGCGACAGACGGCAGTAAGCGAAAGACAGGCGGTCGTGCGGCGACAACGGTTGCGAAAGCGTGTTTCCTTTCCAGCGCGGGCCGCTCGCGTGCACGCGAACCGGCGCGCAAAATATGTCACTCGGTGACGACATTTAAAGGGTTCCGGACAGAAATGCAAACTAGCAGTCGCAATGATGTGCTGCTAAAGCGCAGCCTGGCTGCGGTGTGGCATCCGTGCACCCAGATGAAGCAGCACGAAACGCTCCCGCTCGTTCCGATTGCGCGCGGGGAAGGATGCTGGCTCTACGATTTCGATGGCAGGCGCTATCTGGATGCAATCGGCTCGTGGTGGGTCAACCTGTTCGGCCACGGCAATGCACGCATCAACGCCGCGCTCACCGATCAACTCGGCAAGCTGGAGCACGTGATGCTCGCGGGGTTCACCCACGAGCCGGTGGTTGCGCTCTCGGAGCGGCTTGCCCGCCGCACCGGCGGCGCACTGGGGCACTGCTTCTATGGCAGCGATGGCGCCTCCGCCACCGAGATCGCCCTTAAGATGAGCTTTCATTACTGGCGCAACAGCGGCAAGCCGCAGAAGACGGACTTCGTGAGCCTCGCCGGGAGCTATCACGGCGAAACCATCGGCGCGTTGTCGGTCACCGACGTGCCGCTCTTCCGCGATGCCTACGGACCGCTGTTGCGCGTGAGCGCGCGGGTGCCGAGCCCCGACTGGCGGCTGGCCGACCCAGGGGAGTCCCCGCGGGATTTTGCGATCCGCTGCGCCGGCGCGCTCGAACAGCACCTCGAGCGGCATCACGCCCACACGGCCGCGCTGATCGTCGAGCCGCTGGTGCAGGGAGCCGTGGGCATGGCGATGCACGACGCGGAGTATCTGCGCCGCGCGCGCGCGCTGTGCGACCGCTTCGGGATGCACCTGATCGCCGACGAGATCATGGTCGGCTGCGGGCGCACCGGCACCTTCTTCGCGCACGAACAGGCCGGCATCACGCCTGACTTCCTGTGCCTGTCGAAGGGCATCACCGGGGGCTACCTGCCGCTCTCGGTGGTGATGACGCGCGATGCGGTGTACGAGGCGTTCTACGACGATGCGGTCACGCGCGCGTTCCTCCACTCGCACTCCTACACCGGCAATGCGCTCGCCTGCCGCGCGGCGCTGGCGACCCTCGACATCTTCGACGAAGACGACGTCGTCAACGCCAACCGCGAGAAGGGCACCCGGATCCGCGCCGCCGCCCGCGAACTCGCCGCGCATCCGCGGATCACGAATTTCCGCAACACCGGCATGATCTGGGCGTTCGAAGTGAGGACCGGCGATCCGGCGTTCGGGCGCAGGCTGTTCCAAGGGGCGCTCGAACGGGAGTTGCTGCTGCGGCCCATCGGCAGCACCGTGTATTTCATGCCGCCGTACGTAATAAGCGACGAGGAAATCGTGCTGCTCGCGGAGCGAACCCTCGATCTCATCGCGGGCATGCCAGACTAGAATAGGCAGCGGGCACGTCCTTGGATGTCATCGCGAGGAAGCGGCGCTGACGACGCGATCCCGCGGCGGGCGCGGTGGCGCGTTGCCGGCAACGAGATTGCTTCGTCGCGAAATTTCGTTCCTCGCAAAGACACAGGGTGTGTTTCGACACAGTCTCTATTACCAGCATTGATGCTCAAGATCGTCTCGGGAGGCCAGACCGGCGTGGACCGCGCGGCGCTCGACGCGGCACTCGACGCCGGTGCGCCGTGCGGCGGCTGGTGCCCGCCGGGCCGCATCGCGGAGGACGGGCCGCTCGCGCCGCGCTACCCGCTGCGCGAACTCCCGACCGGCGGCTACCGCGAGCGCACGCATGCCAACGTCCGCGACAGCGATGGGACGCTGGTGATCCACTGCGGCGCGCTCGAAGGCGGCACGGCGCAGACGGTCGGATTCTGCGTCGCCCACGGCAAGCCCCATCAGCTCATCGACGGCAACGCGATCCCGGCAGAGTCGGCAGCGGGCCTAGTGCGGGAGTTCATCGCACGCCACCGGATTGCGGTGCTCAACGTCGGCGGACCGCGCGCGAGCAAGCAGCCGGCGATCTACGCCTACGCCCGCACCGTGATGACCCTGGTGCTGAAGGGCGAACGCAGTGATCGCGGCGCATGACTTTCGAACGGCGCCATTTATACTATGGCTCTTGAGTCTCTCCGTGTTCTCTGTGATCTCTGTGGCCAAGTTGCTTTCCCGTGATGTGACGTGGCCGATTCCGATTGCGCTCGCCATGAGCGCCGCATTCGGATTTGCGTCGCAGGCTGCGGCTCAAGGCGCGCGGCTGCCCGCCCCGGTGGCGCAGGCGCTGGCGCAGGCGGGAATCCCCGAGACCGCCGCCGCGGTCTATGCGCACGAGGTCGGCGCCGCCGAGCCGTTTCTTGCGGTCGAGGCCGAACGCGCCCTCAACCCCGCCTCCGTCATGAAGCTGGTCACGACCTATGCCGGCCTGGAACTGCTCGGCCCGGCCTACGTCTGGCCCACCGAAATCTATTCCGCGGGCGCGCTGCAGCAGGACGTGCTCGGCGGCGACCTCGTCATCAAGGGCTACGGCGACCCGAAGATGACGCTGGAGAACTTCTGGCTGCTGCTGAGAAACCTGCGCGGCCGCGGCGTGCGCGAGATCCGCGGCGACCTGGTGCTCGATCGCGGATATTTTGCCGGCGAGGGCTTCGACCCGGGGCGTTTCGACGACCAGCCCACGCGGCCCTACAACACGGGGCCGGATGCGCTGCTCGTGAACTACAAGGCGATCCGCCTGCAGTTCATCCCCGAACCCGAAACGCGCTCGGTGCGGATTGCAGTCGAACCGGTGCTGCCACAGATCGCGATCGTCAACAACCTCACGCTTGACAAGGCGGCGTGCGGCGACTGGGTGAGCCGCCTGAAACTCGACGCGCAGGGCGGGAGCCAGCAAGCGCGGCTCGCGTTCAACGGCAACTTTTCAGTGGCGTGCGGCGAGCGGGTGCGGCACTTCAGTGTGCTCGGGCATTCGCAGTACATCCACAGCCTGTTCCAGGAGCTGTGGCGCGAGATGGGCGGCACGCTCACGGGCGGGGTGCGCGACGGCGCGGTGGGGAATGGCGCGCGGATGCTCGCGACGGTGCAATCGCAAACACTCTCGGAGATCGTCCGCGACATCAACAAGTTCAGCAACAACGTCATGGCGCGCCAGCTTTTCCTCACGCTCGGCGCGGTGGGCGGAGGCGCGCCGGCGACCGCCGAAAAGGCGACCCGCACCATCAAGCAGTGGCTTGCGCAGAAAGGTCTCGCCGCGCCGGAGCTGGTGCTGGAGAACGGTTCGGGACTGTCGCGCCTCGAGCGCATCAGCGCCGAAAACCTGGGCCGCCTGCTGGTGAACGCATTCCGCAGCGCGGTGATGCCCGAGCTGATCGCATCGCTCCCGGTGGCCGCGGTCGACGGCACGATGAGAAAGCGCCTCTCGGGCGCCGAGGTCGCCGGACAGGCCCACATCAAGACCGGCTCGCTCGCCGGCGTGCGCTCCATCGCCGGTTACGTGCTCGACAACCAGGGCCGGCGCATCGTCGTGGTGCTCATCGTCAACCACGCCAACGCGGGCGCGGGCCGGCCGGCGCAGGATGCGTTGCTGAAGTGGGTCCACAACCGCGACGCCGACGCCTGCTGCACGGGCGACGGTAAACAGCGAAGGAAACCGCGCAAGTAGTAGTTGGTGTCATTGCGAGGCACGAAGCAATCTCGTTGCTGGCAACGTAACCGCGCCCGCCGCGGGATCGCCGCGTCGTCCACTCCTCGCGAAGACAACGTGCGTCTACAAACCAAGCTCGCGCCACAGCGCGTCGATGCGCTGCTTCACGTCTTCGCTCATCGTGATCGGCGTGCCCCACGTGCGCCCGGTCTCGGCGGGCCATTTGTTGGTGGCGTCGATTCCCATCTTGGAGCCGAGTCCCGCGACCGGGCTCGCAAAATCGAGCGAGTCCATGGGAGTCGAATCCGCAATCAGCGTATCGCGGCGCGGGTCGACCCGCGTCACCAGCGCCCAGATCACTTCCTTCCAGTCGCGCACGTTGACGTCGTCGTCGGTGACGATGATGAACTTGGTGTAGGTGAACTGGCGCAGGAAACTCCAGATGCCGAACATGACGCGCCGCGCGTGTCCCGCGTACTGCTTGCGGATGGCGACGCAGGCGATGCGGTAGGAGCAGCCTTCCGGCGGCAGATAGAAGTCGACGATCTCGGGAAACTGTTTCACGAGCAGCGGCACGAACAGTTCGTTCAACGCCACCCCCAGCATCGCCGGTTCGTCGGGCGGCTTGCCGGTATAGGTGCTGTGGTAGATCGGATCGCGGCGCAGCGTCATGCGCTCGATGGTGAACACCGGGAAGCGCTCGCGCTCGTTGTAGTAGCCGGTGTGATCGCCGAACGGGCCTTCCAGCGCGGTTTCGCCCGGATGGATGTATCCCTCCAGCACGATCTCCGCGGCAGCGGGCACCTGGAGGTCGTGGGTGAGGCATTTCACGATCTCGGTCTTGGCGCCCCGCAGCAACCCGGCGAACTGGTATTCACCGAGACTGTCGGGCACCGGAGTCACCGCGCCCAGCAGCGTCGCAGGGTCCGCGCCGAGCGCGACCGCCACCGGAAACGGCGCACGCGGGTGCGCCAGGGAGTGATCGCGGAAGTCGAGCGCGCCGCCGCGGTGAGCGAGCCAGCGCATGATGACCTTGTTGCGGGCAATCACCTGCTGCCGGTATATGCCCAAGTTCTGGCGCGCCTTGCCGGGACCGCGCGTCACCACCAGGCCCCAGGTGATGAGCGGCGCGGCATCGCCCGGCCAGCAGGTCTGGATCGGCAGGCGCGAGAGATCGACATCACCGCCCTCCCACACCACCTCCTGGCACGGCGCGCTCGTCACCACCCGCGGCGTCATGCTGAAAATCTGCCGCACCAGCGGCAGCTTCTCCCAGGCATCCTTGAAGCCCTTGGGCGGTTCGGGTTCCTTGAGCTGGGCGAGGAGGGCGCCGAGTTCGCGCACGGCGGCAACACTCTCCCGTCCCATGCCGAACGCGACGCGCTGCGGCGTGCCGAAAAGATTCGCCAGCACCGGCATGCGGTGTCCCGTGGGGCGCTCGAACAGCAGCGCCGGACCCTGCGCGCGCAGCACGCGGTCGCAGATCTCGGTCATCTCCAGCCGCGGATCGACCTCCACCCCGATGCGCTTCAACTCGCCGCGCGCCTCGAGTTGAGCTAGAAAATCGCGCAGATCGCGGTACTTCATCGCGTGCCTACCTGGCGGCTCCCGCCCGCAGGTAAAGGTCGAGCGCGAGCCCCGCGAAAATCGCCATGCCGACCCAGTTGTTGTTGCGGAAGGCGCGGAAACATTGCTCGCGCCCGCGCCCGCGGATGAGATAGGCCTGGTAGCCCGCGAGCAGCAGGGCAACGCCGAGGCCGAGATAGTAGACCACGCTCAACCGGTACCAGGTGCCGACCACCACCATCATGAAGAGAAATATCGCGTGCGAGAACACCACGCCGGCGACATCGTAGCGGCCCAGCAGGATGGCGGACGAATTCAAGCCGATCTTCATGTCGTCGTCGCGATCGACCATCGCGTACTCGGTGTCGTAGGCAATGGCCCAGAACATGTTGGCGAGCATCATGAACCACGCCGCGATCGGGACAAAGTTGATGTACGCGGCATAGGCCATGGGAATGGACATGCCAAAGGCGAGCCCCAACCACGCCTGGGGAAACGGAAAGAACCGTTTGAGAAAAGGGTAGATCAGGGTCATGCCGAACGCGATCACCGCCAGCAGGATGGTGAGGCGATTCAACTTCAGCGCGAGGAACAGCGCCACCAGGAACAACGCGCCCGCCAGCGCGACGGCTTCTTTCGGCGCCACCAACCCCGCGGCGAGCGGCCGGTCACGGGTGCGCTCGACGCGCGAGTCGAAGTTGCGGTCCGCGAGATCGTTCACGATGCAGCCGGCCGAACGCATGACGATGGTGCCGACGACGAAGATCAGCAGGAGGCGGTGATCGGGAATGCCCTGCGCGACGAACCACAGCCCCCACAACGCCGGCCACAGCAGCAGCAGGATCCCGATCGGCTTGTCGAGCCGCATCAGTTTCTCGTAGGCGTTGAACCGCTCCTGCCACGTCATCGCGCCAGCCTCAGAATCCCGGGGAGGAACACTTCGGTCACCAGTATCGGCGTTCCACGCAGCGTAAACAGCGAGCGGCGCGCCCACAGATGTGGCGGCCGGATGCGCAGTTTAGCGCACGCGCGCCGGTAGAGCGGATGGCCGCGATTCAATTTCCGGTAGCGCAGCGGAAAGCGCCGGATGCGCGGATCGGCGAAAAGCGCCGCACCCAGCGGCCGTTCTCCCAGACGCTTGAGCCCCCGCCACGCCCCGCGCAGCGCCTTCGGGTCGATGACGCTGTGGGCGAACACGACCGGCGTGCGCCGGCAAACGAGATTGACTTCGCGCACCCACGCCAGCCGCCGCGCTTCACGCGGCCAGATCACCCGTTCGTCGCGATTCGCGCGCGCGCGGCGCTGCGACAGCAGCCTCACCCTGAAAGCGCTGCAGCGCCCCTCCAGGCGGCGCGTGAGCGAACCGCGGTCGTCGAGCCAGGCACGATAACCTTGCGGAACCGCTGGCTGGCGGCGCAACCAATGCGAATCTCTGAGGGACAAGGTCATGCCCGGAAAGGATGGAATACTGTGGCCATTATCGCAGATGCACAACTCGTGAGAGCGGGAGGGCGGGAGCGCGTCAGAGCGGTTGTCTACTTACGATCTCACGATCTCACGAATTCCCGACCACTTCTACACTTTCAACAGCTCGTGGCGCTCGCCGAGCCAGCGCGCAAGATGTGCGCGCGCCGCGTCCATGTCATCGCGCAGCAATCCTTCGGCGGCCGCACGTGCGGTTTCCAGCAGATCGAGGTCGATGGAGAGATCGGCAAAGCGGAGGAGGGGGACGCCGCTCTGGCGCGCGCCGAGGAGTTCGCCGGGCCCGCGCAGGCGCAAGTCGTGGCGGGCGATCTCGAAGCCGTCGTGGTTCTCGAAGATGATCTTCAGGCGCTCGCGGGCGGTGGGCGTGAGCGGATTCTGGTAAAGCAGGATGCACGTGCTTTCGCCCGCGCCGCGGCCCACCCTGCCGCGCAGCTGGTGCAGTTGCGATAATCCCATGCGCTCGGCGTGCTCGATCACCATCAGGGTCGCGCTGGGCACGTCCACCCCCACTTCGATCACGGTGGTTGCGACCAGCAGCCGGATCGCACCGTCCTGGAACGCCTGCATGACGCGCGCCTTGTCGTCGCTTTTCAGGCGCCCGTGCACCAGGCCGACCTTGAGTTCCGGAAAGGTCTTCTGCATTCCCTGGAACGTTTCAAGCGCCGTTTTCAGCTGCAGAGCATCTGATTCTTCAATCAAGGGGCACACCCAGTAAGCCTGGCTCCCCGCCATGCAGGCGTCGCGTATGCCGCGTATCACCTCGTCGCGCCGGCTCTCGGAAAAGAGCCGCGTCGCCACCGGCGTGCGCCCCGGCGGCATTTCGTCGATGACCGACACGTCGAGATCCGCGTAGTAACTCATGGCGAGCGTGCGCGGGATCGGCGTCGCGCTCATCATGAGCTGGTGCGGCTGCGCGCCCTGGTTCGGACGCGTCCCCTTCATGCGCAGCGCCAGGCGCTGGTGCACGCCGAAGCGGTGCTGCTCGTCGATGACGGCAAGGCCGAGGTTGTGAAAGCGCACTTCCTCCTGGAACAGCGCGTGGGTACCGACCGCGATCGGCGCCTCGCCCTTCGCCACCCGTTCGAGCGCCTGCCGGCGCGGCTTGCCGCGCAGCCCCCCGGCGAGCCACGCGACCTCCAGGCCCAGATCGCCGAACCATGCCGCGAGCTTGCGGTAATGCTGCTCGACGAGGATTTCGGTCGGCGCCATCACCGCCACCTGGTAACCGTTCTCGATGCACTGCAACGCGGCGAGCGCGGCGACGACCGTCTTGCCGCTGCCGACGTCGCCCTGGAGCAGGCGCTGCATCGGGTACGGCTGCGCGAGATCGCGCTGGATTTCCGCCAGCACCTTGCGCTGCGCCCGCGTGAGCTTGAACGGCAGCCGCTCCATCAGCCTGCGCGCGAGCGTGCCGCGGGACGCGAGCGCCGGCGCCCCCGCGCTGCGCCGCCGCCGGTGGCTCAGGCGCATCGAGAGTTGTTGCGCGAGCAGCTCGTCGAACTTGACGCGCCGCCACGCCGGGTGCTGCCGCTCTTCGAGCGCCGGTCGCGGCGCATCGGGCGGCGGATGGTGCAGATAGAGCACCGCTTCACGAAAGCCGGTCAGCTTGAGCGGGGCGAGCACCGCGGGCGGGAGCGTGTCGCTGAGATCGCTGTCGGCGAGCGCGCGGCCGATCAGGCTACGCAAGGCGTCCTGGCCGAGCCCCGAGGTCGTCGGATAGACCGGCGTAAGAGACTCGGACACCGGCGCGTCCGCCCGCAGCACGCGATAGCGCGGATGCACCATCTCGGAGCCGAAAAAACCGTGGCGCACCTCGCCGAAGGCGCGCACCCGCGTGCCGGGGGCGAGCTGCTTCACCTGGCTCGTGTAAAAGTTGAAGAACCGCAGCGTGAGCACGCCGGAGCCGTCCTGCATGTGGCACACGAGCTGGCGCCGTGGGCGGTACTTGATGTCGCACTCGACGACTTCGCCCTCGACCAGCGCCGGCTTCCCCGGCGGCGCAGCGGCGATCGGGTAGAGGTGCGTCTCGTCGTCGTAGCGCAGCGGCAGGTGCAGGACGAGGTCGAACTTCGACGCGATGCCCAGCTTCGCAAGCCGCGCGAGCGTCGCCTTGCTCAAACCCGACAGCGATGGGTGATGAGGAAGAGCTGCGGATTGAGGATTGAGGATCGAGGATCGAGGGGTTACCCCAACGCGCCCAACACCTACACCCTGTCCGGGAGCTTTCAATCTGTCCTTCATTCCAGGTTGTCGAGGGGCTGTTCTCCTGCTCAATCCTGAATCCTCAATCCTGCAACACCATGATGGCGTCGACCTCCACCAGCGCACCCCGCGGCAGGCTCGCCACGCCCACCGCCGCGCGCGCGGGGTAGGGTTCGGTGAAGTAGCCGGCCATGACGCGATTCACCAGCGTGAAATGTTCGAGGTCGGTAAGGTAGACCGTGAGTTTCACCGCATCGCCCAGCGCGCCGCCGGCGGCCGCGGCGACGGCCTTGAGATTCTCGAACACGCGCACCACCTGCGCTTCGATACCGTCAGCCAGTTGCATGGTGTCGGGATCGAGGCCGATCTGGCCCGCGAGGTATGCGGTGTTCCCGCAGCGCACGGCCTGCGAATAGGTTCCGATCGCCTTGGGCGCGGCAGCGGTATGAATGACCTGTCTGGACATGAATGTGGTCTCCTTTGTGGCGCCATGTCTTGCGACAGGGCTTTGCGCTATGATGAAGCGGCCCGCACCGGATTTCAATCGCCGCTGCGCAGGAGCTGTCATGACCCCCGCGCTCATCGCAAATCTGGAACAGCTCCTCGGGGGCCCGCGCGACAACGCCCTGCTGCGCTTCAGCCTCGGCAGCGAATATCTCAAGGCAGGCGATGTCGACCGCGCCGTCACGCACCTGCGCGAAGCGCTCACGCGCGATCCCGGTTATTCCGCCGCCTGGAAACTGCTCGGGCGCGCGCTCGCGGAGAGCGGCGACCGGTCGGCTGCGCTTCGCGCATACGAGGAGGGCATCCGCGTCGCCGAAACGAAGGGCGACAAGCAGGCCGCGCGCGAAATGCAGGTTTTCGTCCGCCGCCTCAGAAAAGAGGCCGGGTGCTGACGGCAGCGTGGCCGGCGCCCCTCAGCCCGGAAGCTTGAGAACGTACTTGGCGAGAATGTTGCGCTGGATCTCGTTGGATCCGCCGTAGATGGTGCCCGGCCGCGACGTGTAGAACGGCGACAGAATGTCCACCGATGCGTCGCCCACCGGGATCTCGCCTTCGAACGCGCCGTATTCGCCCGCCGCCTCGATCAGCAGTTCGGAGAGACGCTGGTAGGTCTCCGTCGCCCAGATCTTGAGCATGGACACGTCCGGGCCAAGTGCTTCGCCGCGCCGCACCTTGTCCACGTAACGCGCATACAGCGATCCGAGATCCGCGAGATCGAGTTTCAGCTCGGTCAGCCGTTCGACGAAAGCCGGGTTGTCGCCCAGCTGCCGCGCCCGCGCCAGCACTTCGATCTGCTCCAGCGCCTGCAGCGGCCGCCGCGGACTGCCGATGTTGAGCCGCTCGAATCCGAGCAATCCCTTGGCGATGGTCCACCCGGCATTGAGCTCGCCCACGAGATTGGCGCGCGGCGTGCGCACGTTGTCGAAGAAGACCTGGCAGAACTCCTCGTGGCCGGCGATGTTGCGTATCGGACGCACCGTGATGCCGGGGGTGTCCATCGGCAGGATGAA
>Ga0209108_10000266_pt1 | contig 28358 bp, 22 predicted proteins | sample Rifsed10ft1_FD_184003 | JGI IMG/M metagenome (GOLD analysis project Ga0209108, IMG submission 184003) | Soil microbial communities from Rifle, Colorado, USA - sediment 10ft 1 (version 2) | ecosystem: Environmental > Terrestrial > Deep subsurface > Rock core/Sediment | place: Rifle, Colorado...
CCGCCTTCGACCAACGCGGCGCGGGCATCTTCGATTACCCGCCACTCGAGCGTGCCGCCGCCAATGGTGCCGTGAAACTTCCCATCGGGCCAGACGAGCAGACGCGCGCCAGTGTGGCGAGGCGCCGAACCGCGCACACGCACAACCGTCGCCAGGCACACCATCTCGCCCCGTCCCAACGCCTCGGAAGCCGTGCGCGAAATGTCAAGAAATTCACTCATGGTCTAAAAATGTATCCGTATCTCGCGGCATCCACGCGGTCATCGGTTGCAAAAACCAGTCGGTCGGCACTTCGTGGCCGAGGCCGCGTTCGCGGGCCAACGCGTAGGCTCTCGCGCCGCAGGCGGCGAATTGAAAACCGAGGCCAGCGTTGTTCATGAAAAACGTGATTTGCGTCTCAGCGCTTCGACCGGCGACACGGCCTGTCACCACTTCGCTCAGGTCGGGGTACTGTTCGGCCAGGCCAAGCAATTGGGCGCGCGCCTGATCGCCACAACCGATCAATCCCACGTCGCCGGCATCCGGCCGGGACAGGCAGTGGGCGGCCAGCGCGCTCGTCGCGCCGATGCGCAACGCCGACAGGTAGCCGTCATGCAACAGCGCCAGCGGGCGCGTATCTCGCATGGCGACGAGCAGGACGAGTCCGAGGTAGCGCGCGCCGGGGGCCGAGGGCAAATGCGCTTTCTTCGATTTGCCGTTCACGGTAACGAAGATTTCGTGATTGGCGTTGAAGCGCAGCGCCATCAGGTCGCCGTCGGGCGTGGTTCCTTCCATTGACATGAAGGAGAAGAACCGTCCGGTGTCGCTCAACGTCACGCGGGTATCGAGGCGTGTCGTCGTGCCGTGCGCCAGCCCATTGGCGAAATCCCGGTAGGCCTGCTCCAGCGCGCTCAACGCCTCGGCCATCGGTAGCACGGCTCGCACGTCGTCGTTGGAAAGGATCAGCATGTTCCGGTCGATCCGCAAACCCCTCCAGCTATTGGACTGCCTCGATAATCGCAATGGCTCTTCCCGGCGCGCCACTACCTCCCGCCACATGAATCGGTAAGAAAACGAACAGCGCGCCGCGCGCGGGAAGACGAGCCAAGTTGATCAGGCGTTCGACAAAGACCAGTCCGCGCCTAAGCCCGGCGCGATGGGCCTCGAAGTCGCCGATAGAAACACCGTCCGTCCCTGCCGCGCGAATGCCCCGCTCGGCGAGATAAACCATTGCTTCAAGCGTGACCTGAGGCCAGGCGGGTGTCTTTCGCAGGACGACACAATCCAGCATGGACTTGTTGCCTTCCGGGAAGGGCTTGTAAGTCAGGTCGGTCCAACCCGTGTGGAAGATCACAATCTCATCTTGCTGGATAGAGCCGTGCGCAACCTCCCACGCTTTGATGCGTGGCAGATCAATGGCCGGGTGCTCCCCCGGCCCGGCCTGGCCGATCAGGTCGCGCACGTCAACGACACAGGCTGGCCCGATCATTTTTTGAACGGGCACCTTGTCGGCGGTGATAGAACTGGCCGGCCCGGCGTGCGGCAAGCCCGATCCCTCCGGCGGGATGAAGTGGGCGGGCGCGTCGAAGTGCGTCCCGGCGTGTTCGTCAACGTGCAGGCTGCGGATAAAGAACCCGTAGTGCTCGATGTCGTATAACGGCGTCGCCTTGTAGCCTAATACGGGCGGCCAATATGACGGTAGTTCTTCGGAGAGCACGACGGTCAAGTCTATGATCTCCATCTTCGAGAGCCACTGCATCCAATCAGTCATCGCTAGCCCCCTTCGACAGGCGAGCGATCGCCGTGACGCGGCCCGCCAACTCTATAGCACCTTGTCGAGCCTGCCGCAGAACGTCGTCTTCGTCGAACACCGTGACCACCCGACCGTCCATCAAGATAGTTCCGTCCACGATGACTGTCTGCACATCGCTGCCTCGGGCCGAATACACCAGGCTGGCGACCGGATCGAAGGTAGGCGTCGTGCGAGCCTCGCTCAAATCCACGAGGATCACGTCGGCTTTCTTCCCGACTTCGATGGATCCGATTTCTGTCTCCAGACCGAGCAGGCGCGCGCCATTGATCGTCGCCATTCTCAGCACGTCTTTAGCAGAGATCGCGGCGGGGTCACAGCGATGGACTTTCTGGAGTAGCGCCGCGGCTTTCATCGTCTCGATCATGTCCAGCGTGTTGTTGCAACACGCGCCATCGGTGCCCAACGCAACGGTCACGCCCTGTTTCAACATCTCAGGCACGGGTGCAATGCCGGCCCCGAGGTACATATTGCTCACGGGATTGTGGATCACGGCGCTGCCGCGTTCGGCGAGAATCTCGATCTCTTCGTCATCCACCCAGACGGCGTGCGCGCAACTGAAACTGGCGTCCAGCACGCCCAGCGAATCGAGGACTTTGACGTAACTCGATCCGTATTCCCGACGGATCAATTCGAGTTCACTCTCCGATTCGGCCACGTGGCTGTGCACGCCGATGCCGTAACGTCTGGCGAGGGCATGGACGGCGACGATAGACTCGGGCATCGAAGAGAGCAGATCCACCGGGCCCACCCACGTCATCAACCGGCCGTCCACTTTACCGTGCCACGTTTTGATAATTCGCTCATACTCACTCAGCAATTCCTCTGTCCCCTCGACGAACACCTCCGGGCACATTGAGGGCTTGTCGTGATACCCTCGAACGAGGGCGATGCGAAGGCCGGAGCGCGAAACGGCATCGGCCAGCGCATCAATGTTGGAGCGGTTCTGCCGCGCCGAGTAATAGTTTTCGACGACCGTCGTCGTGCCCGATTGAATCGACTCCAAACATCCCAACCTCGCCCCGGCGCGAATCTCATCGCCGGTGGCCTCGGAGAAAAAAGGCCAGATCAGCGCCTCCAGCCATTCCAGCAGCGGCAGGTCGGCCCCTAGACTCCTCAGCAGGCTGTCGGTCATATGCGCGTGCCCGTTGATCAGACCGGGCAGGACGAGCATTCCCGTCGCGTCTATTTCGCGGTCAGCTGGTTGACGAACCGGGCCGGGACCCGGCCCGACGCCCGCGATCCGGTCTCCCTCGATGCGCACCCAGCCGGGCTGGAACACGCGATGGTCTTGATCTACAGTTAGAACGATCCCGTTGCGGATCAGGATGGACATCGGATCTGACTTGAAAATGTTGCCGCCGCGCGTGGGAGCGGGTTGCACCCGCGACTACGCCCATCGCGGATGCAATCTGCTCCTACGACATTTTCATCGGCGATGGTGAATAGAGTTCATGACGACTGCTCACTCGTTTGTCCTGAACGCCGGGATCACTTCTTCGGCAAATCGCTGCAGCGACTCGCGCTTTTCCAAGTCCGGGAAGTTCAAAACGAAATTGGTCACTCCTCTCCTCTTGAACTCCCCGATCTGATCGACAATCTGCTGCGGCGTGCCGACGAACGGCGCTCGACGCGCGAGGTAGTCTGCCTCTGGCATCTGGCGGATTTCGTCTACGGCATGGCTTTGCTTGTTGCGCAGCATCGGCTCGAACAGCCGAGCCTTTCTCCGTGACAGTTCGCTCTCACTCGGCGCGATAATCACGGTCTCGCAGTTGTACGACCGCGAAATCTCCGCCACATCCCGGCCGATAGACTCGCAGTGCCGTTCGAGCACTTCGGCCATGCGGTCGTAGCCGTCCGGCGTGCATAGCCCCGCGTCCCAGCCGTCGGCGACTTCGGCGGCGACTCTCAGCAAGTGTTCCTTACTTCCCCCGATCCAAACCGGCAGGGGCTTCTGGGCCGGCTTCGGGTTACACACCGCGCCGTCGAGCGAGTAATATTTCCCCTGAAAGGATACGGCTTCTTCGCTCCACATTTTCCTCATCACGAGAACGGCTTCCCGCAGTCGCTCCAGCCGTTCGCCGACGGGAGGCATTTCGATGCCGTAGACTCGCTTTTGGACATCCTGCCCCCAGCCACCTGCACCCACGAACAACTGCAACCGCCCGCCGCTGAGATCGTCGAGTGTGGCCGCCATCTTGGCTAACAGGACAGGATGCCGATAGGGCAGAACCGAGGCAAAAGGGCCAACTTTGATTTTCGTGGTTATGGCAGCCAGCGCCGACAACGTAATCCAACACTCAGGCAGCGGCCCCTGGCTAAGGGCGATGTGGTCAGTGAGCAGCACGGCTTGGTAGCCCAGCCGCTCGCACAGCAACGCCATTTCCCGGATCGTCGCAAAATCGGGATTGCCCTGATCGGAGAGGCCGAAGTCTATTCCGCCCGTGCGGAGTTTGACGCAGAAGTCAATCACGCCGTTTTATGCCCGTAACGCCCTCAGCACTCTGCCCCGCGTCACCGGAATCTTGTCGAACTCGACCCCAATCGCGTCGGTGATCGCGTTCACCACCGCCGCCGCGCTGGGGATGGCCGCGATCTCGGCGATGCCCTTCGCGCCAAACGGGCCGCTGGGCTCGTCGTCCTCGACGATGATGGGGATGATCTCCGGAATGCGGCGCGTGTCGGGGATGAGCGTGCGGCGCAGTGAAGTGGTGAGGTTGCGCCCTTCGCGCAGTCGGAAGCGTTCCCACAGCGCGGTGCCGAGGCCGATGGCGCACGCCCCTTGTAGCTGCCCTTCGATGTTGTGCGGGTGGAGCGCCCGCCCAACATCGTGCGCCGCGATCATCTTCAATACCTCAACTCGCCCCGTCCGCTCGTCCACGGCCACAATTGCGACCTGGGTGGCGAAAGCATAGGTCCCATACATGAAATCCTCGGCGGACTTCGCGCCGAAGTAGCCCGTGCGCGCCGCCTCGTTCGTCGGCACGCGCGAGTGCTGATGGTGATCGTAATGGACGGCGAGGCGCGCCCCGCCGGCCTCGGCGCGGACGGCCAGCTCGGTCAGCGTCGCAATCGGCGTCTCGCGGCGAGTGTCCACGATCCGGTCTCCTTCCCATAGCACGGCTTCCAGCGGCAGGCCATACGTTTCCCCTGCGAACTCGAGAACGCGCTCCCGGAATTTCTCGGCGGTCAATTTGGCCGTGTTGCCTTGCACGTAGGTTGTGCGCGAGGCGTACGACGGGCCGCCGTCGGGGCTGGTGCGCGACTCGAACGGCTTGAGTTCGATCCGGTCGTAGGGCAGACCGAGCGCCTCGGCGGCGATCTGCGCCACGGTCGTGGTCGAGCCTTGCCCGAAGTCGGCACAGCCGGTGCAAAGCCGCACGCGCCCGTCGGCGAGCAGATGCATTTCGGCGCTGGCCGGGTCGGGCCAATTAGCCGGGAAGCCCACGCTCTTGAAGCCGGAGGCCACGCCCACGCCGAGTTTCCGGCCGGTCTTTCGCGCGATCTCCTCGCACTCCGGCAAGTGGCGGGCGACCGCGCGCTTGGCCTCGGCCAGCGTCTTCTGATAACCGACGCTGTGCTCCAAAATCTGGCAGATGTACAACGCCCGGCCGCGATCCATACCGTTGATCTGGCGGAAGGTGAACGGATCGATCTTCAATCGCCGCGCCAGGCGATCCATCTGCGACTCGACCGCGAACGCCACTTCCGGCGCGCCGAAGCCGCGCATCGCCCCCCCGGTAATGTTGTTGGTGTGGACGGCGTATAGATCAATCGCGGCATTCGGCACCACGTACGGGCCGCAGACGAAGGTCGTCAGCGTCTCGGCGGTGATCGTGCCCCACGAGGCATACGCGCCGGTGTCGGCGATGATCTCGGCCTGCGCGCCGACCAGCCGCCCGGCGCGGTTCGCGCCGGTGCGATAGCGAATGACGAAGGCGTGCCGCTTGGGGTGAACGCGCAATGACTCGGCGCGGGTCAGCGTCATCTTGACGGCCCGGCCGGTGACCATCGCGCCCAGCACGACCATGGCCTGCACGGTGATGTCGCACTTGCCGCCGAACGCGCCGCCCATCGGCAGGTTGATCAGGTTGATGCGCTCTTGCGGCAGGCCCAGCGCGTCGGCGATCTGGCCGAGAGTTTGAAATTGATTCTGGACGCCGCACCACAGATGGACGCCGCCCGCTCCGTCGGGTTCGGCGACCGCCGCCTCGGGTTCGAGATAGGCGTGTTCGATAAAGGGGACGTGATAAGTGCCTTCCACCACCACGTCGGCTTCGGCCAGTGCGCGTTCGGCGTCGCCGATGCGGACGGGCTGATGGGTGAGGACGTTGCCGGGCACGTTCTCGTGGACGAGCGGCGCGCCGGGGCGCATGGCGTCGAGCGGCGAGAAGACGCCGGGCAGAGGGCGATACTCGACTCGCACGGCGCGAGCCGCGGCTTCGGCTTGCTCGGCAGTTTCGGCGAAAGCGACGGCCACCGGCTCGCCGATAAAACGCACCTTGCCCTCGGCCAGGGCTGGCTGATCGCGCAGGATAGGGCCGATCAGATTCGTGCCGCGCACGTCCTTCGCCGTCAGGACGGCGGCCACGCCGGGCATCGCTTGCGCGGCCGCCGTGTCAATCGAAACGATCTCGGCGTGCGGGTGCTCGCTCCAGACCGCCTTGCCGATCAGCATCCCTTCGCGGTAAAAGTCGTTGCTGTAGATCGCCTCGCCGAGAACTTTGGCCTCGTCGCCTTTGTTGGGAACCGAGTGCCCGATGGCGACTCCCCCTCTCCCGTCGCCAAAAAGCGGCGACGGGAGACGCGCAAGCGGCCGGGGGGTGAGGGCTTGAATCGCCTCGAATATCTTCTGATACCCCGTACACCGGCACAGATTGCACGCCAGCGCATCCTTGATCTCCGCTAGACTCGGCGCGAGATTGCGGTCGAGCAACGCTTTGGCCGCCAGGATCATACCGGGCGCGCAGAAGCCGCATTGAACGGCGTGATGTTCAATGAACGACTGTTGAAGGGGATGGAGATTAGAGGTTGGAAGTCGGAAATCGGAGGTTGGACTCTGACCTCCAACCTCTGACTTCCAAGAATCGGCGAGGCCTTCAATCGTCAGCACCCGCTTCCCGTCCACCTCGTCCAGCGGCACGCGGCAGGCGAGCGCAGGTTGGCCGTCAATGAGCACGGTACACGTCCCGCAGTGGCCGGCGCCGTTGCAACCGTCCTTCGTGCCGGTCAGCCGCAAATCGTCTCGCAGGCAGGCCATAAGCGAGCGCGCAGACTGAGCCGCGCGCCTCACTGATTGACCGTTCACCCAGAAATCAATCATCTCACTCCCGCTTGTAGGCTATGCACAAGTTGGCCGGGCCGCCGGCTTTGCGCGACACCATCGTCAAAACGATGATGCACAACAGATAGGGCAACATGCTCATAATCTGGTAGGCGACCTGCTGGCCGGCCATAACCTGCATGCGCAACTGGAGAGCGTTCACGAAACCGAACAGAATCGCGCCCATCGCCAGCCGGTACGGATTCCATTTGCCGAAGAAAACCAAGGCAATCGCCAGCCAGCCGCGCCCGGCGGAGATGATGTCGGTGTACAGCCCGGTCCAGCCCAACGTGAGGAACGCGCCGCCCAGCCCGGCGAACAGTCCGCCGATCAGAATCGCAAAATACTGCGTCTTGAACACATTTATTCCAACCGAGTCGGCGGCGCGCGGGTACTCGCCCACCGCGCGGATTTGCAGGCCGAATGTGGTGCGGTACATGATTACCGCCACCACCGGCGCGAGCAAGAATGCGATGTAAACCAGCAGGTTCTGCTGAAACAGCACCGGCCCGACGAAAGGCAGGTCACTGAGCACGGGGAAGTGGAGCGGCTGAAAGCCCTCCGTCGAGGGAGGGATATACCCAGTGCCGAAGATCAGTTTGTTGAAAAAGGTGATCAGTCCGGCCAGCATGATCACCAGCATGACGCCGACGATCATCTGGCTGGCGCGCAGGGTCACGGTCAGGAAAGCCATCAGCAGGCTCACTACCGCCGCGGCGATCATCCCCGAAAGCACTCCGGCCCACAGATTTCCGGTGTAAAATGCGCCGACGAAGCCGAAGAAGGCGCCCACCAACATCAGCCCTTCCACGCTCAGGTCAAGCACGCCGGAAGACTGCGCGAAGATCTGCCCCAGCCCGGCGATCAGTAAGGGCGTCGCCATACGGACGGTCGCGGCCAGCAGGCCGATGAACACTGTCCCTTGAAAAAGTTGTGGCAAGATTTCCCAGATAGTCATGTTACCCCTCCAATTTATCCACCAGGAACTGACTCCCCAGAACGAATAACACCATGATCCCCTGTATTACCGTAATGATAGTTGTCGAAACCTGCACCGTACGGGCCATCGTGTCGGCGCCGGTGATCAATCCGCCGAAGAGGAGCGCAGCCGGGATAATGGCGATCGGATGCAGATTGCCCAGCAATGCGACGACCGTGCCGGCCTGGCCGTAGCCCGGCGAGAACGAGTCCAGCAGGCGATAATGCAATCCGGCCACCTCGCTCATCCCGGCCAGCCCCGCCAGCCCGCCACTGATCACCATCGCGACGAAGACGCTCCGCGGCACGTTGATGCCGGCGTGCTTCGCGGCGCGCGGGTTTGCGCCCACGGCCCGTATCTGATAGCCGAGCGTCGTCTTCCACAAGACGATATAGACCAGCACGGCGGCCACGACCGCGAGGACGACGCCCAGGTGCAGGCGCGAACGAGCCACCAGCCGGGCCAGTTGTGCGGCTTCCAGGATATAGGCCGACATCGGCAGGCCGTTCGCCGCCGGATCGCGCAACGGGCCAAACGTCAGATACTGCACGAAAAGGATCGCCACGAAGTTCATCATGATCGTCGTGATGACTTCGTTGACCTCCCACTTGACTTTCAGCACGCCGGCGAACGAGGCGTACAAGCCGCCAAAGAGAAAGCCGCCAAGGATCATGATCGGGATGGCGAGGATCGGCGGAAGGTTCGGCGTCAGGCTTTTCATCGCCAATCCGGCCAATGTCGCGCCGACCGCGCCGATATGCAGTTGGCCCTCCGAGCCGATGTTCCACACACTGCAACGGAAGGCGAACGTCACGCCGAGCGCGACGAACAGAATCGGCGTAGATTTGACCAGCGTTTCAATGATATTGTTCCGAGAGCCAAATGCGCCTTTGAACAATGCCTGATAGGCCACCAGAGGATTCGCGCCGGAGGCCGCCAGCATAATCGCGCCGATTCCAAATGCGACCAGCAAGCCGCCCAAAGGCAGGGCAAAGCCGATCAGACTCGTGCGCGCCCGGTGCCAGGGCAGTTTGACCCCGCCGGCGACTGACAGAGGTTCTGGCAGCGCCGCCGCGGGATTAGCAGGTGGAGTTGTCATGCGGGTAACCTCTTGGCCCCGGCCATCAGCAGGCCGAGTTCAACTACGTCTATCCCCTGTACGGGCAGCGTGCCCATGATCTCGCCCTCGAACAGCACGGCGATGCGGTCGCTCAGTTGCAGCACTTCGTCAAGGTCGGCCGAGATGAGCAGAATGGCCCGCCCGGCCTCGCGCTCGGCCAGCAGACGATTCCAAATGAACTCTGTCGCGCCCACGTCCAATCCGCGCGTCGGCTGCACGGCCACCAGCAGGCGCGGTGCGTGATACATGGCCCGCGCCAGTACCAGTTTCTGCAAGTTGCCGCCCGACAACATTTTGGTTCTGGCTTCCGGGCCGGGAGCCTTGATGTTGTAGTCAGTAATCGCCTGGCGCGCATGATCGAGGATCGCCCGCGCGTTGAGGAACCAGCCGCTCTTGCCGTTCCCCAGCGGGCGGCGACTGTACGGGGCCTGGTCGTAAGAATCCAGGATCAGATTCTCCTGAACGCTGAACGTGGGCACGAGGCCCATCGTCATCCGATCTTCAGGGATGTGAGTCACCTTTTGCTCGATCACCTGACGGGGCGTCGCGCCGGTCATGTCGTGGCCGGCGATCGAGATTCGTCCGGCGACCGGGCGGCGCAGGCCGATGATCGCCTCGGCCAGTTCGGTCTGGCCGTTGCCGTCCACGCCGGCCAGTCCTAGGATTTCGCCGGCCCGCACTTGCAGCGACAGGCCGCGCACGGCCAGCAGTCCGCGTTCGCCGGCCACCGACAACTCGCGCACGTCGAGCACCACCTCGCCCGGCTTGGCCGGTTTCTTTTCGACGCGGAAGACGACCTCGCGGCCTACCATCATTCGGGCCAGTTCCGTGTCGGTCGTTTCGCCGGTCTTCACCGTCCCCACCACCTTGCCGTCCCGCAACACCGTGCAGCGGTCGCTGATCTCCATCACTTCTTCCATCTTGTGGGTGATGAAGATGACGGTGTGGCCGCGTTCGGCCATAGCCCGCAAGGTGAGGAAGAACTCTTTGGTCTCTTGCGGCGTAAGCACCGCCGTCGGCTCGTCGAGCACCAGCAGTTGCGCGCCGCGATACAGGGCCTTGAGAATCTCGACTCGCTGTTGCGCCCCGACCGAGAGTTGCCAGACGAATGCCTCCGGGTCTACCTTGAGCCCGTACTGGTTCGCCAATTCCCGGATGCGGGCCGCCGCGCGGTCGGTGTCGAGGAAGGGGCCGCGCGACGACCGCAGACCGAGCACCACGTTCTGGACCACCGTGAACGGCGGGACGAGCATGAAGTGTTGATGCACCATGCCGACGCCATGCCGGATGGAGTCCTGAGGCGAACGGATCTTGACCTTCTCCCCGCGCAGATAGATGCCGCCGGAGTCGGGCTGGTACAGGCCGTAGAGGATATTCATCAGCGTCGTCTTGCCGGCGCCGTTCTCGCCCAGAAGCGCGTGAATCTCGCCCGCCTCGGCCTCGAAGGTGATCTGATCGTTGGCCTGCAGCTGCCCAAACCGTTTGCCGATATTTTCCATTCTTAGAAATGCGGCCAAGTCAAATCCTCCTTACAAGACCTGTCAGGTCTTGGAGACCTGACAGGTCTAGGGAGTGTTGAGGCCGAGCGACCTCAACGCTGCCGATACGCTACGGCGTGGCCGTAGGCGCGGGGATGGGGGCTTCGCAGCTGGTTTCGCCGCCCAGTTTGGCGGTGACGAACGGTACGAGGAACGCACCCTTGACGGATACGACGTTGGCCTGGAACGCCGCGACTTTGTCCTTCACGTCCTGCGGGATCTCGGTATCGAAGTTGTGGTACGGCGACAGTGAAGTGCCGCCGTTGAGCAGGTCAAAGGCGTAGTCCTTGCCCACGAACTGCCCGGTCTGGAGGTCGGATATCATCGCGCTCAGCGGGGGCCCCGCATGGCGTTCGACGCTGGTGATCACCACGTCCGGCGCAAACGGATTCATGTCCGTGAACGCGCCGATGACTTTGGCCGTCTGCGTCTGCTCGGCCGCCTGGATGACACCGAAGCCGGCGCCGCTGGCGGTGATGTAGATGTAGTCGGCACCCTGATCCATCTGCGCCTGAGCCGCCTCGAAGCCGAGCGCGGTGTCGAACCAGGTGTTGGTAAAAGTCTCCAAACAGTGGACTTGCGTGGCGTCGCGGTTGGCCCGCAACGTCTCCTGATTCGCCTTGTACACGCCAAACTTGAAGCCTTCGTGGGCGACGAACTGGGTGGGGAAGGCGAACGCACCGACGATGCCGACCGTGTTGGTCTTAGTCAACTTGGCCGCCAGGTAGCCGGCTACCGCCGACGCCTGGTGGGTCCAGGTGTTCAACCCGGCCAAGTTGGGCAGGAACGTGGTTCCGCCGGTGACGGCGAAGTTCACGTCCGGGTATGCCGCCGCCACTTTGAGCGACGCCTCGGAGAAATCCGAGGTGTGACCGATAACCAGGTCGTAGCCCTGGCTGGCGAAGTCGCCGGCCACGCGCTCGAAGTCGGCGGGCGTCACGTCCTCGGCGAATGACACTTCCATGTTGCCTTCGTCGGCCAGTTTCTGGGCATCATCATACATGAACTGATTGAACGACTGATCCTGCGACTTGCCGCTGAAGATGATCGCCACGCGGGGGATCTTCACCGGCTCGGGCACCGCGGTGACCTCGACAATAACCTGTTGGGTCACCTGCACCTCTTTGGTCACGGGTACCTCAACCGTCTCTTTGATAACCTGCGGTGTGGATGTGGCGGCCGGGGCGCAGGCTGCCAAGACGAGTGCGGCGGCAACGAACAGGGCCAGCCCAGACCACCACTTGCGTTGTAGCTGTTTCATGTCTGACTCCTCCTAATCTGAAAGACAAAACACGAGTAGCGTATGACGAACGGAGGACGAGCCTCCTGCAATCTTTTCAAGCCTTCACCTCCTCTCTTGCGCCCGCTGGCCTTGCCCCAACCGAATCGGACGACATCAGGCCAGTAGACTCTGTTATGGTCCCGGTGTGCGCTGCTGCTTGAGCGTCCGCAACAGACGTTCAGGCGTCGCGGGTATTTTGGTGACTCGCAGGCCTGTTGCGTGGAAGATGGCGTTCAGGATCGCCACCGGCGTGGTATTCGTGCCGTGCTCGCCAACACCTTTCGCGCCGTAAGGCCCGGTGGGATACGGGTCTTCGACGATCACCGCCTGCCATTCTTCCGCGCCGTCCAACGACATGGGAGTGAGATATTCGGTAAGCGTCGGGGTCAGCAACTTGCCCTCACGCGTCGGCATTTCTTCGCACAGCGCGTAGCCCACGCCCCAGGCCGCCGCCCCAATCAGTTGACCTTTCACGTTCAGTGGGTTGAGCGCCTGTCCCACATCGTGCGCGGTCACCACCTTCAGCACACGCACCTGACCGGTCTCCTCGTCTACCTCCACATCGGCCACGGTCGTCATGAAGGTATGGCCGGCCGGGGCGTGCGAGCCGCTGAACCACGCGCTGCCGAGCAGGTTGACGCCCGTGCGATGGCAGATCTTCGTCACGTCGTTCAGCGCTATAGCGTGCCCATTTCCCCGGACGCGCACCATCCCACCCGCGAGTTCGAGTTGACTTTCTTCGGCGTGGAGAATGTCGGAGGCGACTTCGAGAATGCGCGCCCGTACGTCGGCGGTAGCCAGCCGCACCGCGTTGCCCGAGCAATACGCCTGGCGCGAGGCGACGGTCGGGCCGGCATCAGGCGTGGACTCGGTGTTGCCGCACAACACCGACACCTGATCCAGCCGCAGACCGAGTTCCTCGGCGGCGACTTGGGCCAGCACCGTGCTCAAACCCGCGCCGATCTCGCACACGCCTGATCGCACCAGCGCCGTGCCGTCGGGAAACACCTCGACGCTCGCGCCGACGCCCTTCATATCCTCCACGTCTTTCGTCGAAATATCGAAGATTGGCATGGCACAGCCGAGGCCGCGCCCAGTCTTTTTGCCGGGGCCGGAGGGCAGAGGCAATTCGCCAGCGGCCGCCAGCGCCTCGCGAAGGGTGAGCGGCAACGTCGGCGGCGTGTCCAGCACCACGCGCGGGCAACCGGGTGTGTCGCCCAACTCCAATGCGTTCTTGAGCCGGATTTCAGCCGGATCGATTCCGAGATCGCGCGCCAGCCAGTCAATCAGGCTTTCGAGCGCGGTGACGGCTTGCGGCTGACCGTAGCCCCGGCACGCGCCGGAGATCGGGTTGTTGGTATACACCGAGCGCCCGCTAATCTTGAGGTGAGGAATATCGTAGGGGCCGGGCAGATAACTGCACGCGGCGAACACGACGATGAGCGAATGCGAGGCGTACGCGCCCGAGTCGGCGATCATCTCGGCTTCGAGCGCGGTAAATGTGCCGTCCCGCTTCGCGCCGAGTCTGGCGCGGATCCAGAACGGGTGGCGCTTGGGATGCATGAGGAATGATTCTTCGCGCGACCAGACGAGTTTGACCGGCTTGCGCGTTTTGTGCGCCAGGAGCGCGGCCAGCCCGTGCATCGAAAGGTCGGCCTTGCCGCCGAAGCCGCCACCGGTCGCGGCGCTGATCGAGCGGACTTTGTGCTCCGGAAAGCCGAGCGCGTGGTGAATGGATTTGCGGATGAACACCGGGCGCTGCGAACCGGCGTACACCGTGATCACGCCCTGGCTGTCAATCGTCGCCAATCCGCCCTCGACTTCGAGGTAGGCCTGCTCCTGCCGAGGCAGCACGAACGTGCCTTCGACGACCGCGTCGGCTTCGGCAAAACCCTGCGCTACGTCGCCGCGCGCCGAAGTATATTGGCTCACCAGATTCCCCGGCGCACCGTCGTGCAACTGCGGCGCGCCGGACGCGAGCGCGTCTTGCGGCGAAAAGACGCCGGGCAGCGGTTCGTATTTCACCTCGATCAGCCGGAGCGCTTCTTCGGCGATTTCCTTCGTGCGGGCCGCGACCGCCGCAACCGGATCACCGATCATCTTGACTCGTTCGCCAACCGGGACGAGCACTGGCTGGTCGGGCCGCTCAATGCCGTGCCGGTTCGTGCCGCGAATGTCGGCGGCAGTGACGACGGCTTCGACACCCGGCAGGGCTTTGGCCTGGCGGGTGTCAATGGCCACGAGGCGCGCGTGCGGATGCGGGCTGCGAAGCGTGCGCGCCCACAACATGCCCGGAGCTGACATGTCCACGCCGTAGTGAATCAACCCGCTGACTTTCTCAAACCCGTCAACGCGGCGGACGGGCTGGCCCACGATAGTGTACTTGCTCATAGGAAATGTGGGAGAACCTCCTTCCCCAAAAGTTCCAATGCCTCGTCCAGGTTTGGCCCCGGTTCGTTGAGTGTCACGTGGTCAATCCCGAGCTCGGCCAATCGCTCCAGTTGTTGAATCACGTCCTGCGGCCTGCCGGCGACGGCAAAGGCTTGCAAGTAGCGCCCGGTGACATTGCGGTAGAGATACTCGCGGTCGCCCCGGCGTTTCGCCTCCGACAGCCGCGTCACTTCATCCCGCCCGATGCCCATCAGTTCGCACGGGACTTCCATCCATTCGATGAAACCGCCGATGCGGTCTTGCGCGTGGCGCACGGCGGCCTCGCGATCACGACTGATGCCACACTGCGGCGAACTGGCGAGAGGGATCATCTGCCCGTCTCGTCCCGCTTTCTCCATCCCTTTGCGAACCTGCTTTTTCGCCAGCGCGACGAACTCGGGCGCGACGCAATTCGGGAGGTGCAATTCGTCGGCGACCTCGCCCGCGACCGCCATCCCGCCCGGACTGCGGCTGCCCACGAAGATCGGAGTGTGTTCCCGATATCCCTTCCATTTAAAATCAAGGCCTGGCTGTATAGAAAAGACTTCGCCCGAAAAGCCGCCATCGTTTCCCGACAAGATATACCGGATGACCTGCACCGCCTCGCGTAGTGCCGCTAGCGGCTGGCTGTGAGCGATGCCCAACTGGTCAAACTGCCACAGGTCGCCCTGGCCAATGCCGAGGACCGCGCGTCCGCGACTATACGTGTCCAGCATTGCGACCATCTTGGCGGTCACAGCCGGGTGGCGGCTGTACGGGTTGGTCACCCCGGTGCCCAGGCCAATACGTTGGGTGTGCTCGGCCATCACAAAGAGCGTCGACCAGGTCGGGTAGGGAAAATCCAGCCGCTCGGCGATATGAACCTCGGCAAAGCCGCAGTCTTCGGTTTTGCGGGCGAGTTGAGCCCAATCGTCAATCGAGCGGAGTGAGTGCATTTGCAGGCTGAGTTTCACACTGACACCTGAAATCCCTGCCGCGCAAGCGCGCTTTGCCAGTGCTTCTCGCGCACCTCGTACTCTTGCCCAGCCATGAAATACTGGCGGAGCGCGTTGAACCACCCACCCGCATACGTCGCCCCGGCCATAGCTTCGTAGCAATGCTCCAGGTCTTCGGCCGTCGGCTCGTGGTAACGGTTTTCGTGAAAGACGACGTCGGCCGGCAAACGCGGCGACGGCTCCGGCCATTCGTCGGCGACCCCGACGCACAGGCCGAGCAGCGGGCAAACGCTCTCCGGCAGGTGAAGCAGCGCGATCAACGTCTCCAATTCGCGCTGAAGCGAGCCGACGTAGCAAATCCCGTAGCCCAGGGCTTCGGCGGCCGTCGCGAGATTGGCGAGGGCCAGCAGCGCGTCGGTCGTCGCGTACAGCGACAGGGGGCGGACGCCGGGCGACAGGCCGCGCTGTTCGAGCAACCGGCGCAGCCGATGCGTGTCGAGGCAGGCAAGGAAGAACTCGGCGGCCGAGGCGACGTGCGCCTGACCCGTCATCTCGGCCAGCCGCCCACGTGACTCGCGGTCGGTGACCCGCACAATGCTGTAGAGTTGTCCCGCGCCACCGGTCGAGGCGCGCTGCGCGGCATGCATTAGCTGCCGGACGTGCTCCGGCGGAATCGGCTCCGGTCTGTAGCGCCGGATGCTGCGATGGGCTTCGAGTACGCGCAGAAGGTTCAGCTCGGCCATCATGCTTGGTCTTTCTTTTCGTGGGTCAGGCGAATCGCCTGCAGGACGCGCTCTGGCAACGCCGGCGTGCGATGCACTCGGGCGCCGATCGCATCGTAGATGGCGTTCAAGATTGCCGCCGGCGCCGTGTCGGTGCCGTGCTCGCCAACGCCTTTCGCGCCATAAGGCCCGGTGGCGTAGGGATGCTCGACGATCACCGGCGCCCACGCCTCTGGCCCGTCGAGGGGGGTGGGATAGAGATAATCATGCAGCCGTAGCGGGAAGACCATTTGCCCGCCTTCGGTCTCGAAATCCTCGGAAAGGGCATAGCCGACGCCCATCATCGCCCCGCCGATGAGTTGCCCCCTCACGTTCAAGGGATTGAGCGCCTTGCCGCTGTCGTGGGCGTTGACCATTTTGAGCACGCGCACCTTGCCGGTTTCTTCATCTACTTCGACGTCGGCGATGCTCGTCATAAACGTGTGCCCGGCGTCGGCGTGCGAGGCGCTGAACCAGGCTTTGCCCAGCAAGTCAACACCCGTACGGTGAGCGACGCTGGTCACCTCGCCCAGGCGGATCGAGCGCGGATTATCGCCGTTCACGGAGACCCGCCCGCCCTCCATGTTCAGCGCTTCGACCGGCGCGTGCAGAATGTCGGAAGCGACTTCGAGGATGCGCCCGCGCACGTCCAGCGCCGCCAGCCGCACGGCATTGCCCGAACAATAGGCCTGGCGCGAGGCGACGACCGGGCCAGCGTCGGGCGTGGCCTCCGTGCTGCCGTTCAGCACGGACACTCGCTCCATCGGCAGGCCGAGCTCCTCGGCGGCTACCTGCGCCAGCACCGTGGTGATGCCGCTGCCAATCTCGGGCACGCCGGTGCGGACGAGCGCCGTGCCGTCCTGGAAGACTTCGACCTGCGCGCCGACGCCACGCATGTCGGCCACGTCCTCGGTGGAAATGTCGAAGATCGGCATGGCCGAGGCGATGCCGCGCCCCACGCGCTTGCCCGGCCCGCTCGGAACCGGCTTCGGCCCGGCGGCCGCGACCGCTTGTTCGAGAGTTTGCGGCAGCGTCGGCTCGTAATCGAGCCGAACGCGCGGCGAGCCGGGCTCCATCCCCATTTTGAGTCCGTTCATCAGCCGAAATCGAATCGGGTCGAGACCGAGGCGCGCCGCCATTTCGGCCATCAGGCTTTCGAGCACAAGCACCGCCTGCGGCTGGCCGTAGCCCCGGCACGCGCCAGAGATCGGGTTATTAGTGTATACCGACATCCCGTCAATCTTGAGATTCGGAATGTGGTACGGGCCAGGGAAGTACGTGTCGGCGGCCCAGACGACGATCAGCGAATGCGAAGCATACGCCCCGCCGTCGGCCAGGATGTCGGCCTGGAAGGCTGTCAAGCGGCCATCCTTCGTGGCGCCGAGTTTGGCGTGGATGATCATCGGGTGGCGTTTGGTGCTGGCGATGAACGATTCTTCGCGCGTCCAAACGAGTTTGACGGCTTTGCCCGTCGTGTGCGCCAGCAACGCCACCAGGGCGTGCATCGAGAGATCGGCCTTGCCGCCGAACCCGCCGCCGGTGGGGGTGCCGACGACGCGCACCTTGCTGCCGGGCAGGTTGAGCGATTCGCAAATCGAGGCGAAGATGAAGCGCGGGCGCTGGCTACCGGCCATGACCGTGATCACGCCGTTTGCGTCCACCGTCGCCAGACCGCCTTCCACTTCGAGATAGGCGTGCTCCTGGCGCGGCAATTCAAAGATGTCCTCGACCACGAGGTCAGCCTCAGCAAAGCCTCGGTTCGGATCGCCGCGGACGTAGTGATACTCGCTGCATACGTTGCGCTCAAACTCGTCGTGGACGAGCGGCGCCTTGGGGCTGAGCGCCTCTTCAATAGTTGTCACCGTCGGAAGTACCTGGTATTCGACTTCGATCAAGTCGAGGGCTTCGTCGGCGATCTCCTTCGTGCGCGCCGCTACTGCCGCGACCGGGTCGCCGATCATCCTCACCCGATCATAGAGCGGCACGAGCACCGGCTGATCTTGCCTCTCGATCCCGTGCCGATTTGTGCCGCGAATGTCGGCGGCGGTGACGACGGCCTCCACCCCGAGCGACGCTCTGGCCCTGCGGGTGTCAATGCTCAAAATCCGCGCGTGCGGATGCGGGCTACGCTTAGTGCGCCCGATCAACATCCCCGGCGCGGACAGATCAATGCCGTAGCGGATCGTGCCGGTGACCTTTTCAAATGCATCCACGCGGCGGACAGGCTTGCCGACAATCTTGTAATCGTTACCCATCTTTGGCGCACCTGATCCCGACGTATCGTCCGATCAATGTCGGCGCGGTCTCGATCCGCGCCGTGAGGCGAAAGTAGCCGCTATAGCCTACCGAGAAACCGCCCCGGATCACTCTAGCTTTCTCGCTCTCGGGCGGCTGATGCGGCGTTTGATACGGCCCGTACCAATCCACCGTCCATTCCCACACATTGCCGATTCCGCCATAAATTCCCCAACCGCTCTGTTCGTCGTACTCGTCGACCGGATACGGGAACACGTTGCGCTGTTGCAGTTCCTCGTATTTAGCCTGATCGAACTCCGCGCCCCACGTGTAGAGTTGGCCGTCGTCACCGCGCGCCGCGCGCTCCCACTCGGCCTCAGTCGGCAATCGCTGGCCGCGCCACTCGCAATAGGTCTTTGCCATCGTCCAGTCCACGTAGGTCACGGGGTATTTGTCGTACTTGGCATTGGTGTGATAATCCTCAAAGCCGCGCGGCACGTCGCCCGGCGGCGGACAGACTCCGGCCCCTTCGCACTCGCGGTATTGGGCATTTGTGACCTCGTAAATATCGAACCAATACGCCGCCGTGTGAACCGTCCGCGCAGGCGCAACGGCCTCTTGATCGCCCGGACACAGCCGGCACACGGCCGGCACGTCCGATCCCATCGTGAAATCGCCCTTGGGGATGTAGACCATCCCGTCCACGACCGAGCCGGGCGTGGGCGTCGGGGCGGCGCAGGCGGCGAGGACAATCATCAACGACCAAAGAACAGCAAACGACAAACGGCGGCTGTTCACGTGCTTTCTCCAGTTCGCAGTGGCGCAATCACCCGATCACGCAACGTCCGCATTGCCTTGCGTGCGTTTCCCCCGCTCTCGTCAGGCAAGAAGATGATTTCGTCAAAGCCTTGAGCGCGCAGGCGCTTGATCTTGCGGACGGCGTGTTCCGGCGTCCTGGCGATGGTGTATTTCTCGGCCATTTCATCGGTGACAAGTTCGGCCGCCGCCCGCGCGCCATCCGTGTAGTAGACTTTGCGAATCTCCCGCACGTCGGACTCGTCAATCTCCATCGCCTCAAGCGTCCAGTCCGGCGCGTGGCCGAGAGTGAGCGCGGCGGCCGGCTTGACCGCCTTCAGCGCCTCCGTTCGGTCATCTGACACGGCGCAGCCCTGCAACCAGCAGACCATCTCCAGCGTCTCCCGCGCCCGCTTGACGCCCCAAGCGCCGTTGCCCACGGCCGCCAGCGCGGCTTCGACGCAGGCGCCGAGCACCGCTCGGCCATTGGACAGCGCGTCCACCGAGGCAATGCCGACCGCCGTCAGCGCCGGATGGCGCGTATATGGATTGGTAACGGCGCAGCCCAGCCGCACACGGCTCGTGTTCAGCGCGGCCAGGGTCAGACTAACGTAAACGTCCCGGTAAAGGCGATAGTCCGGGACCCAGATCGAGTCGAAGCCCGATTCTTCGGCCAGCCGCACGGTTTGGATGAAATCCTCCGGCGGCTCCGAGGCGACGATGGCGATACCAAAACGAACCGGTCGTGGCATGGGCCCTGACTGCCAATCTCAAATCTCTAATCCCTTTCCCTCAGCGCCCGCCACATTTTTTCCGGCGTCACCGGCCACTCGGTCAGCATGATGCCGGTAGCGTCGAAGATCGCATTCATGATCGCGCCGGGCGTCGAATCCATGCCGTGCTCACCCACCCCCTTCGCGCCGTACGGGCCGGTGGGATAAGGCGCTTCAATGATGACGGTCTTGTAGGCGTGCGGAATGTCCATGGAGGTCGGCGTGAGATATTCGGTGAGGGAGGGCGTCAGAATGCGACCGTCCTTCACCCGCAAATCCTCCATCAGCACCCAGCCTAGGGCCTGGCTGCCGCCGCCGATCAGTTGGCCGCGCACGTTGAGTGGATTGAGCGCCTTGCCGGTATCGTGGCTGTTGACCACCTGCAGGACTTCGATCTGCCCGGTCTCCACGTCCACCTCGATGTCCGCGATGGCCGTCACGTACAGGTGGCCGTACTCGGCGTGGGTGGCGCGGAACCAGTGGTACGCCTCGCGATCCACACCCGTGGTATACATCGAGAGGGCCACCTCCTGCACCGTCAGGTTGCGCGACGGGTCTGTCTCGACGACGAACTTGCCCCACGTCTGCCAGATTTCTTCGGGCGGCACACCCAGATCGCGCGCCGCAATCTCAATCATCCGTGCGCGCAGTTTTTGGCAGGCGTAACGCACGGCGTTGCCGGCAGTGTACGCCTGGCGCGAGGCGACGCTCGGCCCGGCCTTCGGGCTGATGAGCGAATCGCCGAAGACGATCTCAATGTTCTGGATGTCAATGCCCAACTCTTCCGAGGCGATTTGGGCCAGCACAGTTGTGATGCCAACGCCGATCTCCGAAACGCCGCAGCGCACCACGCCGCCGCCGTCCGGGAGAATCTCGACCGAGGCCGCCGTCCCAGCCATCGCGCCCCACTTGCCGCCCGCCACGTCGAAGGAGGGCATCACACTGGAAAGGCCGCGCCCGACTTTGACGCCGGGGCGCGAGGGCTTCGGCTTGGGACCGGCAATCGCCAATGCCTGCCGCACTGTCTCTTCGAGCATGACCGGGTGATCAATGTGGACGCCGTGCTGTGTCGGCCTGGAATCCTGCGTATGGCCGTTCTTCAGTCTGATCTCAGTCGGGTCCATCCCTAGCCGCGCCGCCAGCAGATCAATGGACATCTCGGTCGGGGTGAAGCCCTGCGGGTCGCCGTAGCCGCGAAACGTGCCCTTGATCGGGTTGTTGGTCGCCACGACCTTGCCCTGCACGCGGATATTCGGAAAATCATACGGGCCGGGCACGGCATTACACAGCACGTTGAACACCCACTTGGAACTGGCCGGGTACGCGCCGGAGTCGGCGATAATATCCACGTCAAACGCGAGGAACTTCCCATCCCTGGTTGCGCCCAACTTGTGCCTGATCACCGCGGGATGCCGCTTGGGATGCGCCAGGATGGATTCCTCGCGCGTCCAGACGAGTTTGACCGGGCGTTTCGTCACGAGCGCCGCCAACGCCAGGTGCACCTGAACGTTGACGTGCGACTTGACGCCGAAGGAACCGCCCGAGGCCAGCGACTTCACTCGGATTTTGTTCTGCGGCAGGCCCAGGCACTGATTGATCATGCGCAGGATGTAAATCGGATCCTGGCTGGCAGCGTAGACGGTGATGTAGCCGTCGGGATCAATCGTCGCGATCCCTGCTTCCGGCTCGAGTTGCACGTGTTCTTGCGTAGGGACGCTGTAGGTGTTTTCAATCACCACCTCTGCCCCGGCCAGCGCCTTCTCCACGTCGCCGCGTTCCATATGGTAGTCGCTGACGAGGTTATTATCGCGGTCGTAGTTCAGGATGGGCGCGCCTGGCTTCAGGGCTTCCACCGGATCAAAGACCGACGGGAGTGGCTGATAGACCACCTCGACTCGCAAGGCAGCCTCTTCAGCCAGTTCGAGCGTCTCGGCGGCGACGAGCGCCACCGGGTCGCCAATGTAACGCACGTTGTCGCCGACCGGAATGAGTGACGGGCGATTGGGGCCGGCCAACCCATGCCGGTTCATGCCTTTGATATCGGTGGCGGTGATGACGGCGACCACGCCCGGCCTATTGAGCGCCTCGCTCCCGTCAATCTTTAGAACGCGGGCATGCGGGTGCGGGCTGCGGACGGTTTTGAGATACAGCATCCCCGGCATGTAATAGTCCGCGCCGAACCGCTGCAACCCGGAGGTCTTCATCGCGCCGTCAATGCGCGGCACCGGCTGGCCCACGACGGCCAGTTCCGGCACTTCCATCACGCCGGTGTCAATCGGAATGATGCGTGACGGGCTCCAGCCCTCACCGACGTAAGCCGGGCGCCCATCCGGCGGGCGGCCACCCTCTTTTTTCGCCGCCGTTCGATCAGCCATGGCGGCCATCCACCTTCTCGGCCGCGGCCAGCACCGCCTCGATCACCTGCTCGTAGCCGGTGCAGCGGCAGTAGTTTCCCGACAGCGCGACTTTCACGTCTTGTTGCGTCGGGTGCGGGTTCTCGTCGAGCAGCGCCTTGGCGGAGATGATCAGACCCGGCGTGCAGAAGCCACACTGAATGCCGCCGTAGTCCATAAACGCTTCTTGCAGCGGATGCAGGTTCTCCGGCGTGCCAATGCCCGCGGCGGTAATGATTTCTGCGCCGTCGGCCTGCCGCGCCAGAACCAGGCATGCGCACACCGGCGTGCTATCAAGGAACACCGCGCACGCGCCGCAGTCGCCGACCGCACAGCCTTCCTTGACCTCGATGTGACCGAGTTGATCGCGCAGCACGTCGAGCAGGGTGGCATACGGCTTGACCGTCGCTTCTTCTTCAACGCCGTTGATTTTCAGGCGGATGGTTTGTGGGTCATACATAGGTCACCTCTACGAAGACAGGGCACGCTCGACAATTCTGCGGGTCATCACTTCCGTTATCTCGCGCCGATACTCAGCCGAGGCGCGGATGTCGCTAATCGGCGAGGTTGAGGCCGCTACAACTTTCGCAACTTCGCGAATCAGCGCGTCGGTCGGGATTTGATCCTTGAGCATTCCTTCGGCCTGTGCCACCCGATAGGGCTTTGGCGCGACGGCCCCTAGCGCCAACCCCGCCTCGCGGATTTTATTGCCCTCCATTCGCAGCACGACCGCGCCGCTGACGAGCGAGATTGCCATGGCGTTGCGCAGCGCAAATTTGAAGTAACTGCTTTTCACCTCGCCGTTGGCAGCCGGGAAAGCCACTTCGCTGATTATTTCGTCCTCCGCTAGCGCCGTCTTGCGCGGGCCGACGATGAACTCGCTCAACGGCAGCGTGCGGGGACCGCGGGCTTTGCTCACGAGGGTGATCGTCGCGCTGAGGGCCAGCAGCGGCGGCGCCACGTCGGCAGCCGGCGAGGCGTAGGCAATGTTCCCGGCGAGCGTCGCCCGGTTGCGGATGAGCGTCCCGGCGAACTCGGCGGCCATCAGCTTGAGCACGGGCGCTTCCTTCACCAGGAAAGGCAGCGCGAAGCAATCGGTCAACGTCGTGCGTGCGCCGAGGCGGATCGTCCCATTGTCACGGCGGGCGTAACGCAGATCGCTCAAGCGGTTGATGTCAATCACCGCTTTCGGAATCTTCCGCGTGGCGCGCGCATCTACGATCGTGTTCGTGCAGCCGGCCACGACTTCCGAGCCTGCGTGCTCGGCCAGCAGTGTAAGGGCCTCGTCAATGGAACGGGTAGGATAGTATTCAAAACGGTAGACCATCACGATGCTCCATCTTCAACATGGGGTCAGATCACACATGGGCCATGGCAAACAGAACTGCATCCTTTGAGAGGATGGACCGATTCGGCCCGCGAAACGGCGCCATCAAGGCATTGAACTCGTGCTTGAACATCCGCTGGTTCCCCGGACTGAGGGCGTCGAACTCGGCCCGGGCGAGCGGGAACGACAGGGACATTTCGAGATAGACCTCCGTATCGGCGAAAGTAAAGGTGTATTCCCGGACGCTGGCCTGCACCTCCTTAAAACCGTGCGCCGTGAGCAGCGCTGCCAATACTTCGGGTGTGTTGTACTCGCTCGGCCACGGTCGGGCGATAAGGTCGGTGCGACGCAGCCATTCCAGGCGGGGCGTCGGCTCGCCCACTCGCCGCTTACGCATGAGATCGTAAAAGGCTTGCGCCGGGCGGCTCGTCGGCCCCCAATGCGTCAGCGCGAACCGGCCGCCGGGCTTCCCCGACGCCGGGTCGGGAGTTCGGAGCACGCGCCGGACGGACGGCAACGACTTTCCGGGTTCGGTCGTGCCCAGGCCGAAGTTTGACAGGACCACGTCGAACGACCCTTCAGGATAGTCGAGGGCCTCTACGTCACCTCGAACAAACTCCACGGTTAGACTCTCCTTGGCCGCTTTCTGCCGCGCTATGGCTAACATCGCCTCCGAGAGGTCAACACCGACAACCGTCCCCGTCGGCCCGACCTTGGGCGCGGCGAGGAGGGCAGCGAGGCCGGGGCCGGTCGCCACGTCGAGCACTTTCTCGCCCGGCTGCAACGCGGCGAGTTCGATCAAGTCGGCCGCCGGGCCGCGAAAGAGGGGCGTGACGTTCTTCTCGTAGTTCTGTGCAACGGAATCGAAGCGTGCTTCGTCAGTATCCATCAATCTCTATCGTCTCGTGGTTTGACCCACACGGTCACTTGGCCGTCCTGCTGAATCACGTACCAGTCAATGTCGTCGTCCTCGCTCGGGCTGGAACAAAATCGGGCCTCGGCCAGACGGGAGAGCCACTCCCGCAATCGGCCCCAAGCATCGCCGAGTTTCCGGAGCTCCATGTCAACTAAGCGCCGCGGCGACACCCTTTATCCACTCCTGATCTGGCAGCCATCGTCGGATTAGGATCGTGCACACCAGCCGAGGCCACATTTATGCTCCAACGAATCCTGAAAACAGAGCCTCAAGCGGCATGGGAGGCTCTTATCCCAGTGTGGTGCGACGACGTTGAGACGCACCCCGGCCAGGCCCATCATTCTCTATCGCGACTACCCGCGCCGGGGCCTGCCCTACGCCGGAGAGTTTGAGCGGCAGGCAGACCAGTTCCACCCGCGACTTTTTCAGCGCGCTCAGGTTCGTCACGTACTCGACGAGGATCACGTTGGCCTTGAGAAACTTATAATGCGTCGGGCTGCCGAGGCGGCTCGGCTCCAGACGCCCGCCCTCGCCGTACTTCGCCAGCGGCGAGTCATTGTACGTGTCTGAGACGTAGGCTTTTATGCCTTTGGCGAGCAACCAGTCGCAACCGTCCTCGGCCAGGTAGGGCATTTCCACCCAGAACTTGGCGGTTCCCCAATGCTTGTCGCTCCAGTCGGTGCGGACGATCGCCATGTCGCCGGGGCGAACTTCGAGGCCGGTCGCCTCCAGGTCGGCGGCGGTCACCGGCTCGAGTTCGCGCTTGTGACTCATGTTGAACACGACGGCCTCGCCGAAGAACATCTCGGTCGGCACCTTTTCGTTCGTCCAGCCGTCCTGGTAGAGATTGGCCGGGACGTGAACGTGGGTGAAACTCTCGGTGCTCATCTCGAATTTGTGCATCGGCCATTCGTCGGGCTTGGAGATCGAGACGATGGAGGTCGCCACTTCCTCCTGCCCCCAGATTTCATTCCGCGGCACCATTGAGAACTTGCCCGAGGCGACAATCGTCAGGCTGAGATCAACGTATCTTTTGCCCATGGTCTTTCTCCCAATGCCGAAACAGTTCCCGCACCGTCGCAATCTGCGCGCCATGCTCCACGTCGTGCAGGATCGCCGAAGCGATGATTCGCTCGGTAGGCCGTTGCTCACCCCATTCGGTGTAGCGCAACGTCACCAGGTCGTCGTCGGCTAGCCGTTCCACCTGCGCTCGAAATGGAAGATGGCAAGTGTGCAGATAAGCCATCATCCCGGCCACATCCGCTGGCAGATCGAGGTCGGCCAGCCGCGCCTGGCGCGCGCCGAAGGCATGGTCAACCACGAGCACTTTGTTCACCGCCATGTGCGCCATGCGCCAGGCAATCGTTGTGAATGGCGCGGGCTGCGGCGGAACCCACGAATACGGGATCGTCCAATGCCCGTCCTGCTCGCGCCGCGTGAGATGCCAGGCGTCCTCGCCCGGCGACCAGGCGAACTCAGCCGCCGTGAGGTCGGCCAGGTAATCCTGCACCCGGCCCCAGGCATCGTCGAGTTGGACCAGCAAGATTTCAACCGCGCGCCGGGGCGACATCTTTCACCATTTCTCGGCCCGGCAATCGCACGCCCGCCAGGCCAGCCAGAGCCGCTATGCCGACGATCAGGCTAAAAGATACATTGAAAGCGCGCAGCAAATCGGACAACGCGGCTGTCGCCAATGGTGCACTGCCCGCGCCCGATAGCGTCCGCAGCAGCACGCCGAAAAACGTCTGGCCGAGCGCGCCGCCTGTGAAGGTGATCATCGAGAAGACGCCGAGCGCCAGACCAAGACGTTGCGGGTCCACTAGATGCGTGACAGCCGCATTCACCGGCGTGCGGCCAAGTGAGACGCCGACGCCAAATACAAACATCCCGACAAAGACGGCCCAGCCGGGTGTGCGTGGCGAAAGCCAGAGGGCGAAGCCGGATGCGACGGCGACGAGCACGCCAATCCCGATCAGGCTGGGCAAGCGAGCGCCGCGCAGTTCGGCCAGACGCCCGGCGAGCGGCTCGAAGATGATGCGCGCGATGGATAGACCGGCCACGAGCAGCCCTGCGGCGGCGGGGTCCAGACCGGCGACTTCCTGCAAGTAAACCGGGACGAGGAGCATCATCGCAAACACCATCATCACTTGCGCCGCGCTGAAGACCGTGGCCGCCGAGTAGCGCTGATTGGCGAAGAGCGCGAGTGGCACGAAGGGCGTCGGATGCCGCCTCTCAGTGATCAGAAAGACGCCGAGCAGGCCTACAACCGCGCCGCCCATTGCCAGCGTCGGTGTCGCCGTCCATCCCAATTGCCCGACCAGCCGTAGCCCGAACATCAGCACGAGGGCCGAGGCCGTAAGCGTCGCCGCGCCGACCACGTCGAACTGTGGCCGAGACGTCCGTGAATCTTCAGGCATCAGCCACCACGCGGCGAGCAACGCGAGGACAGTCACCGGAATCTCCACGAGAATGATCGCTTTCCAGTTGAAGGTTCGCATCAACACGCCACCGAGTACTGGGCCGCCAGCCCACGCCACCGAAGCCGCCATGCTCATGATGCCCATGGCCCGGCCGCGCTCTTCGCCAGGAAAGGTCGTCGCGATAAGCGCCATCGTCGCGGTGAACGCCGGTGCGCTCGCCAGGCCCTGCATGGCCCGGAAGAAGATCAGCCAGCCGAAGGTCGGCGCGCTCCCGGCCAGGGCCGCAAAGACCGCAAATGCAGCCGTGGAAACAAGGTAGATGCGCTTGTGGCCGAACATGTCACCCAACTTGCCAAAGATGGCCATAGGTACGGCAAAGAGCAAACTGCTGGCTGTCAGCACCCAGACTGCACTGTCAATGCCGACATTGAATTGACGCATAATGGCCGGCAAGGCCACGACCGGCGCCGCCCCATCCCACGTTCCAATGAAACTCGTCAGGACGACGGCGCTCAACGTAATCCACCTCAGCGGGTACCGGTCCAACAAGTATTCCCTTGCGCGCCGGAACGACATCTTTTCCCATTGACCGGCCCGGCAACAGCGGGCCATCCGCCCCTGCCACGACGATCAGGCCGACGACGCTGTCCCCACTCGCCTCAACACTCCTTCCGGCCGGACTTCAAGGCCAGGAGCAGTCGGTCTTGATCCACCGGCAGGCGCATTACCCGCACACCGCAAGCGTTGTAGATCGCGTTCGTGATGGCGGGCGTGGTGGGGATGCTGGAAATTTCGCCCACTCCCTTCGCCCCATAGGGGCCTTCGGCCGTCCCGTCCTCGACGATGAACGACGTGAGCTCCGGCATGTGCCTGATCGAAGGCATCTTGTAACGCGCGAGCACGTCGGTGAACACTTGGCCCTGCTCGACGATGAACTCTTCGGTCAGCGCGTTGCCTAAGCCCATCATCATTCCACCTTCGACTTGCGCCTGCAAGGCCAACGGATTGATGGCCCGCCCGATGTCGTTCGCCACCACCATGCGCAACACCTCCACTTCGCCGGTCTGCAGATCCACCTCCACCTGAGCTGCCTGCACGCCGTAAGAGTAGCCGAAGTGCATGTCACCTCCAGTGCCCAGCGGCTGCGTCTTGGGCGCCCAGTATTCGTACAGCGCCCTCGGCTCGCGGCCCTCGCCCTTCATGATCTCCACCACTTGCCTCATCGGAAGACTGTGCCCGTTCACGTGCGCCAGCCCTGCCTCGAACCGAATGTTTTCGGGCGGCTGATCGTATTTCTCGGCCAGGGTCGCAATCATGGCCTCGCGCAGCGTGCGCGAGGCCA
>Ga0209108_10000269_pt1 | contig 28160 bp, 24 predicted proteins | sample Rifsed10ft1_FD_184003 | JGI IMG/M metagenome (GOLD analysis project Ga0209108, IMG submission 184003) | Soil microbial communities from Rifle, Colorado, USA - sediment 10ft 1 (version 2) | ecosystem: Environmental > Terrestrial > Deep subsurface > Rock core/Sediment | place: Rifle, Colorado...
CAATGCGCCGTTAACGATCCTCATGCGCGCCTCGGGTATGATTGGGACGCTTAATCAAGCGAGAGGTGAATTCGCATGGCGAAGATTATTGGGATTGACTTGGGCACGACCAACAGTGTCGTGGCAGTTATGGAAGGCGGCGACCCGGTGGTGATCACGACGGCCGAAGGGGGTCGTCTGGCCCCCTCGGTGGTGGCGTTCAGCAAAACCGGCGAACGGCTGGTCGGCCAAACCGCCAAGCGCCAGGCAGTGGTCAACTCCGAAAACACCGTCTATTCGATCAAGCGCTTCATGGGTCGGCACTACGACGAGGTCGAGACGGAGCGCAAGATGGTCTCCTTTGAGACCGTGAAGGGCGCGAGCGATGATGTCCGGGTGAAGATCCCGGCCAACAATCGAGAGTACACGCCGCAAGAGATCTCGGCAATGGTCCTGGCCAAGCTCAAGGCCGATGCAGAGGCCCATCTGGGGGAGCCCGTCAGCAAGGCGGTAATCACGGTTCCCGCCTATTTCAACGACTCCCAGCGGCAAGCGACCAAAGACGCCGGGAAGATCGCTGGGCTTGAAGTAATGCGGATCATCAACGAGCCGACCGCGGCCGCGCTGGCCTACGGGCTGGACAAGAAGGAAAACGAAACCATCCTGGTCTTCGACCTGGGCGGTGGCACGTTCGATGTCAGCGTGCTGGAAGTCGGCGAGGGGGTAGTCGAAGTCAAAGCTACCAATGGCGACACGCATTTGGGAGGCGACGACTGGGATCAACGGATCCTGAACTGGATCGCCGATGAGTTCAAGAAGGACCAAGGCATCGATCTGCGCCAAGATCGGCAGGCCCTCCAGCGATTGCGGGAAGCGGCTGAAAAGGCCAAGATCGAGCTGTCCACCGTCAGCGAGACCGAGATCAACCTGCCCTATGTCTCGGCAGACGCCTCCGGCCCCAAGCACCTTCAGCTCAAGCTGAGCCGGGCCAAGTTCGAGCAACTTTCCGAGGAATTGGTTGCCCGCATTCATGGGCCGTTCGACGCGGTCCTCAAGGATGCCGGGCTGAACGCCAGCGAAGTTGACGAAGTCGTGTTGGTGGGTGGCGCTACCCGCATGCCGATGGTGCAAGACCTGGTGCGGGCCCGCACCGGCAAAGAACCACACAAGGGTGTCAACCCGGATGAGGTGGTAGCCGTGGGTGCCGCCATCCAGGCCGGTGTGCTGGCCGGCGATGTCAAGGACGTCTTGCTGCTGGACGTCACGCCGCTTTCGCTGGGGGTCGAGACCCTGGGTGGCGTCATGACCACCTTGATCGAGCGCAACACGACCATCCCGATCAAGAAGGCCGAGACGTTTTCGACTGCCGAAGACAGCCAGACCGCGGTCGACATCCATGTGCTGCAGGGCGAACGCTCGATGGCGGGGGACAACATGACCCTGGGGCGCTTCCGGCTAGAAGGTCTGCCGCCCGCGCCGCGGGGAATCCCCCAGGTCGAGGTGACCTTCGATATCGACGCCAACGGGATCATTAACGTGAACGCCAAAGACAAAGCCACCGGAAAGCAGCAGTCGGTCACCATCACTGCCTCCACCAACCTGAGTAAGCAGGACGTAGAACGAATGGTTGAGCAGGGTAAACAGCACGCGGCTGAGGATCGAAGCCACAAGGAACTGGCCGATGCCCGCAACAACGGCGACAACTTGGCCTACCAGGCCGAGAAGGCGCTGCGCGAACTCGGCGATAAAGTCCCTCAGGCCGACCGCGAGCGGATCGAGGGAAAGGTCAAGGAGTTGCGGGAAGCGGTCCAGGGGGACGACCTCAGCCAGATCAAGAAGCTGTCCGAAGAAGTCCAGCAGGCGAGCTACGCTCTGAGCCAGCAGCTGTATGCGCAGCAGGGCCAGACCCCTCAGCCCCAGCCGGAGGGAGGACCGCAAAGCTCGACCGAGGGCGAAGGCGACGACGACGTCGTGGAGGGCGAGTTCCGGGAAGCTTAAATCTCGGGACCTGTTGAAAGTCACGGGCGGGTCAGGAAATCTGACCCGCCCGTTTTAATTGGGTCGAAGGCTATAATTTCGGGCGGCGGAGGTGGGGATGACCAAGGCCGCGCTGCAGGATCTGCAGCTTGAGGTCGAGGAGGCGCTCTGGCAGTACGATCCGGTCCGCGATGCGCTTGGCGTACTGCAGATCGAGGCCCGGCCAGACGGCCAGGTGGTCATTGCCGGCCCGGTTCGAACCGGGTCGATCAAGGATGGTATCCTCGCCACCGTTCGCCGGCTGCCGGAAGTGGTCGGGGTAATAGATCGGATGCTGCCTGACCATGAGCTAGAGCTGGCGATCGCCAAGGCCATCGACGCGGATCCAAGCCTCAAAGCGCTACCTCCGGGCAGCGTATCCGTTTACAGCCATCTGGGGCAAGTTTCTCTGGTAGGCAAAACTCCCACTGAGGCCCTGCGGCGAAGGGCCGTCGAGGTAGCCGAAGGAGTGCCAGGTGTCCGGCGGCTGGTCGACCGGCTGCGCTAGCCCGCAGATGACCGTTTTCCCATGGGCTTAGGAGTTCTTTCCTTGTCAGGGCTTAATGCCACAAGCTATAATGGGTTGCCAGACCCTTCCCCGGTAGGAGGTGTTGCCACGTGATCCTTCCCAAGTACGCGTATTTCCAAGGAAGATTCGTTCCGTACGGCGAAGCGAAACTGGGTTTGCTCACCCACTCGCTGAACTATGGGACGGCGGCCTTCGCCGGCATCCGGGCGTATTGGAACCCGGAGGAAGAACAGCTCTTTGTCTTCCGTCCGCTGGATCATTATGAGCGGCTGCTGAACTCCGGGAAGCTGCTCTGTTCTGAGGATTCTCACACCAACGCTGAACTTCGAGACATTACCCTCGAGCTGCTCCGAATGGAGGGCTATCGGGAAGATTGCTACATTCGTCCGCTGCTCTACAAGGCGGACGAAATTATTGGCGTCAAGCTTCACGGCCTGACCGACGAGCTGGCAATCTGCGCCCTGCCCTTCCACAAGTATGTGGAACACGACGATAGCGCCCATGTCACGATCTCTTCCTGGCGCCGGGTCGACGACAACGCCATGCCGGCCCGCGGCAAGATCAGCGGCGCCTATGTCAATACCGCGTTCGTCAAGACCGACGCGCTGCGGGGTGGATTCGACGAAGCCCTGGTATTAAATCAGGATGGGCATCTGGCCGAGGGCAGCGCTGAAAACGTCTTCATGCTCCGGAACGGAGTGCTGGCCACTCCGTCGATCACCGAGAATATCTTGGAGGGGATCACCCGCCGCACCGTGATCGAGCTGGTCCGGGAAGAAATCGGGCTGGAAGTGATCGAGCGCCCGATCGACCGGACCGAAGTGTTCCTTTGTGACGAGCTCTTCCTGACCGGGACCGCGGCCCAAGTCACTGCCGTGACCCGGGTGGACTTCCGGCCAATCGGCGATGGAGTGATGGGCCCGGTCACCTCCCGGCTGCGAAAGATCTACGATGATCTCGTACGCGGCAGGCTGCCGCGCTATTCGAGTTGGGTGGAACCGGTCTACCTGAAAGAAGCGATTGCAGTGAAGTGATCTGGCGAGGATTTCGCCTCGCTCAGATTCCGCGCTGATGCTGTTGACCCCCGGATTCACCGGGGGTCTTTCATAGTGAAATGAACTTTCGACCGAATCGCCTGCTTGGGATGCTGCTCGGCACTGGCGGGCTGTCCGCGCTGCTGATTGCCATCGGCCTCAGTCTCGCCAGGTTGGGTCAGGGACTGATCTCCCCCGGCAGCTTGATCTGGATTGTGGCGCTGCTGCTTGCGTTACCGCTCACCTTGCTGGTCGGGTATCGTCTCCTCGGGCTGGCGACCGCAAGCTACCGGGTCGATCGGGATGGGCTATACGTACGGTGGGGTCTGGTTTACGAGCAAATTCCGATCGCCTCGGTGGTTTTCATCGAACCCGCCAGCAAGCTCGGCGGAGCCCAGCGTCCGGCCCTCGGGGTTTGGTGGCCGGGTTGTCTGGTCGGGCGAGGCCGGACCGACCAGAATCAAGAGCTGGTTTTCTTCGCCGGCTCGGGCGAGCAGCTGATCGTAAGCACCTGCGACGGCAGATTCCTGGTTCTTTCGCCGCCGGATTCCACCGCGTTCCAAGGCGCATTCTTATCTGCAACCCGGATGGGTGCGCTCGAGAAGATCGCCGAACGATCTGACCGGCCGGATTTTTTGCTCACCCGGATCTGGAAAGATCGGGCCGCCCGCGGACTGATCCTGGCCGGGTTGGGACTGCCGCTGCTGGGGCTGACCGTTCTAGTGCTCAAAGCCCCAGGCTTGCCCGAGCAAATACCCTTCGGCTTCGGCCCCGGTGGTGAGCCGGGGCCTTTGGCACCGCCCGGACGCCTGCTCCTGCTCCCCTTGATTGCCGGGCTGGCCTGGTTGGTCGACCTTGTGCTCGGCAGCTGGTTCTATCGGAGCCTGTCGGAGCGGCCGCTCTCCTACGCGTTATGGGGCGCATCGGTCGTTGCCGGGGCTTTGCTCGGCGGCGCGGCGCTCTACCTGACCTCGACCGCGGTTCGATGAGTCTGGTTCAGCTTGGGATCGGTCTGCTGCTAGGTGGTGTGGCGGGCGGGCTGGCTCACGCGGCGGGGGCGCTGACGCCGACCGGAGCCGCGGCTGCCGGACTCGTCGGTGGGCTGACCTATGGTTTCGGGGGACTCGGCCCGTCGATCCTGCTGCTGGCATTCTTCGTCTCCTCTAGCCTGCTGTCGCGGGTTGGTTCAAGGGCCAAAGAACAACTGGCAGGTCGGACCATGAAAGGCGACCGGCGCGACCGGGGTCAGGTACTGGCGAACGGGCTCTTCCCGGCGATCCTGGCGATTGGATATGGGCTGGCCGGGCAATTGAGCTGGCTGGTTGGGATCAGTGGGGCGCTGGCGGCGGCCAATGCCGATACCTGGGCAACGGAGCTTGGGGTGCTGGCCGCGCGTCGGCCTCGTTTGATTACCAACTGGCGCCCGGTCGCCCGCGGGACCTCCGGCGCAGTCAGCCTGCAGGGAAGCCTGGCCGCATTGGGCGGCTCCATTTTGATCGGCCTGTTGGGAGCTGGGGTGGCCGAGTTTGAGCTCGGGCTACCGGGAAGGGTATCCCTCGGCCTGGCGGCGAGCGCCGCGGTCGGTGGTCTGGTGGGGGCCTTCAGTGACAGCCTGCTGGGTGCCACCTTGCAAGCCAGCTATCGCTGTCCGAACTGCAACCAGGAAACTGAGCGCCATCCCCTCCATACCTGCGGTGCGATGACCGTGCCGGTGGGTGGTTGGCGCTGGCTTGGAAACGATCAGGTCAACTTGCTCGCCTCGGCGGCCGGTGGGATTGTGTCGGTCGCAGTCTGGTCTGGGATAAGCTCGTCGCTTTGAAGACTCGGCTCAGTGCGCTTCATGCAACCAACAAGAGACCCAATGGCCGGGGCTCTTTTCGATCAAGGTCGGTTCGCGCAGCGGGCAGATGTCATTCATGACCTGCGGGCAGCGGGGATGGAACCGGCAGCCGGAAGGTGGGTTGAGCGGGCTGGGCACGTCGCCGGTCAGGATAATCCGGTCTCGCTTGTGACGCGGATCCGCCACCGGAACGGCGGAGAGCAGCGCCTGGGTGTAGGGGTGAAGCGGATTCGAGAAAAGCTCCCGGGTCGGCGCGATTTCCACGATCTTACCTAGGTACATGACTGCCACCCGGTCGGAGATGTGCTCGACCACGCTCATGTTGTGAGCGATGAAGAGGTAGGTCAGCCCCAGATCCTGCTGCAGGTCGCGCAGCAGATTCAGCACCTGGGCCTGGATCGAGACATCCAAGGCTGACACCGGCTCATCTGCAACGATGAATCGGGGGTTGAGCGCCAGCGCACGGGCGATGCCGACCCGCTGGCGCTGCCCGCCTGAAAACTCATGCGGATAGCGCTTGCCGTGATAGTCTTCGAGACCGACCCGCTGCAGTAGTTCGAGGACTCGTTCGTGTTGTTCACGGGCGGACCCAACTCGGTGGATCTTCAATCCTTCTGCCACCGATTCGCCGATCGTCTTTCGGGGATCGAGCGAGGAGTACGGGTCTTGGAACACGATCTGCATGGAGCGGCGCAGAGCCTTGAGCTCGGAGGGGGAGAGGGTGGTGATATCTGTCCCGGCGAAGCGGACCGAGCCGGAGGTCGGCTCAATCAGGCGGAGGATCGCCTGACCGACGGTGGTCTTGCCGCACCCTGATTCGCCCACCAGGCCGAGAGTTTCTCCTTCTTTGATCGTAAAGCTGACATCGTCGACGGCCTGCACCCAACCCTGAATTCGCTGAAACACCCCCGCCCGGACCGGAAAGTACTTAACCAGGTTCTCGACAGTCACCAAGTCCTCGCGCCCGTTGGGTGAGCTGGGATTCGGGCTCATGTTCGGCTCGGCTGGGCCGCCAGTGGGGCGTGGTGTTCGCCGACGCTCTGATACAAGTAACAGCGAACGGCGTGACCAGGCTCGACTTCCAGCAGGTCAGGCTCGCGCACCGTGCAGATTTCGAGACCAAAGTCGACTCGGGCTTTGCAGCGGTCCGCAAAGCGGCATCCGGGCGGCATGTCCAACAGGTCCGGGACGCTGCCGGGAATTGCTTCCAGCCGATCCTTGGCTTGTCCAGGAGTTGGCAGGGAACCAATGAGCCCTTGCGTGTAGGGGTGCAGTGGGCGATCAAACAGGCTGTCCACGTCGGCCTGTTCGACGATATGGCCGGCGTACATCACCGCCACCCGGTCCGCCATCTCAGCAATCACCCCCAGATCGTGGGTGATCAGGATCACGGCCGTCCCGCTCCGCTTGCTCATCGCCCGCATCAAGTCCAGGATCTGGGCTTGAATGGTCACGTCCAGGGCGGTGGTCGGCTCATCGGCGATGAGCAGCTGTGGGTCGAGGGCCAGCGCCATCGCAATCATGACCCGTTGCGCCTGCCCGCCGGAGAGTTCATGCGGGTAGGACTTGGCCCGCTGCCGCGGATCGGGAATCCCCACCAGCCGCAAGAGCTCAACCGCTCGTTGCCAGGCCTCCCGCCGTCTCATCCCGGCGTGGATCTGAAAAACCTCGGCGACCTGGGAGCCGATGGTGAAAACCGGATTCAGGCTGGAGCGCGGCTGCTGGAAGATCATCGAGATGTTCTTGCCGCGCAGATCGGCCATCTCTTTCTCACGAAGCGCGGTCAGGTCTTTGCCGTCAAAACGCATTGCACCTTCTACTATTTGACCGGGAGGTTCAATGAGGCGAAGAATAGATAGGCCGGTCACGGTCTTCCCGCAACCGGATTCGCCGACCAGGCCGAACACCTCCCCTGGTTGGACAGTCAGATCCACTCCATCGACGGCCTTCACTACACCGTCTTCGGTGTAGAAGTAAGTACGCAGCCCCTGGATCTCTAGAAGAGGCTGTTCGCTGTCAATTAGGTAGGGGGGGCTAGGTAGCTTCACGGGTGGCAGGGGTTTTCTGACAAAACTCTGGAAATTTGTATAGTAATCCACCATCTAAGGCAGAACCGTTCTGGCAGGCTGGCCAACTGATCAAGTTGAGGAGAATCCTAACAAGGACTGGTTGACGGTGGCTGGTACAGGCGATACAATCGCCCTTTATCTGGAGGCGGCCTCCCCCGTATCGTTTAGTATCAAATCCAGGCTCTGCTACCCCCCACGCTAGGGGGAGCGTGCATTGTCGACATTACTCTCAGGGGGCGTCGGAATGGAGGTGAAAGCAAAGGATAAACAAAAGGCGTCGGAGTGAATTTGAGATGTCCAACAACAAACTAAGGAGGAGAGTCCGTGTTTCGAAATAGAACAGTAGTCTATCTGGGCCTATTCGTACTACTGACAATGGCACTAGGCGCCTGCGCCGCTCCAACGGCAGAGCCGTCCGAAGTACCGCCGGCCGTTGAGCCAACCGCTGCCCCGCCTGTGGAAGAGCCCACACAGGCCCCGCCGGCGGAGGAAGAGCCGCTTGTCATCGGCACAACGGATAGCTGGTCGAGCTTCGAGCTCGCCGGAGTGTACAACTTCCATGACTGGGAGCTCTTCCATCAGATGGCCGATGGCCTGCTGAACAACGTGCCTGGGACGGCCGGTGAGGTTACGCCGGCGCTGGCGGAGAGCTACACCGTCAGTGATGATGGCACGACCTACACCTTCACCCTGCGTGAAGGGGTGGTCTTCCCGAACGGTGATCCGCTGACGGCGGACGTTGTTGTCGCTTCGCTGAACCGGGTGGCGACGATCGAGCCCCTCTTCGGGGACGCCAGCTTCCTGGTGACCGCCTATGTCGAGAGCATCGACAAGGTCGATGACATGACGGTCGCGATCAAGTTCAACAAGCCCTATGCGTTCGCCCCGGGCTTGATCGCAACCAACCCCTACAAGATCATCAACCCGAATCAATGGACCGATACCGAGCCCAACACCACCAACACCGCCGGCGGGATCGGCCCATACGTGCTTACCAGCTTCACTGAAGGCGAGGAGGCTATCTTTGAGGCCAACCCGACCTATTATGGTGAGCAGCCTGCCGAGGCGAAAGTGATCGTGCGCTACTTCGCCGACTCGTCGACGATGGCCCTCGCCCTCCAGAATGGAGAAATCGACGTCGCATGGAAGCAGTTGGCCCCGGCCGACTTGACAGCGATGGAATCGGTCGATGGCGTCGTGGTCGACAGGGCAGGCGGGACCGAGATCCGCTATCTCGTGTTCAACGCCACGACTGCGCCTTTTGACAACCCGCAGGTCCGCCTTGGCTTGGCGATGCTGCTCAATCGCGAAGAGGTCTCCGACCTCGGCTTCCAGGGAATCAAGGTGCCGCTGTTCACGATGGTGCCTCCTGGTTTCTTGGGCCACAATCCGGCGTACGCAGGAACTGAGGACGTCGAGGCTGGCAAGGCTCTGCTGGCCGAGGCCGGCTTCACCGCAGCCAATCCGCTGGTTCTAGACCTGTGGTACAGCCCGACCCACTATGGTGACACCGAACCCGACGTGGCGACGGTGATCAAGCAGCAGTGGGAGGCCAGCGGGGTTGTTCAGGCCAACCTGCAGTTCGTCGAGTGGGCCGAGTATCGTGAGAAGGGCCGGGGCGGCGAGCTGCCGGTCTCCCTGCTCGGCTGGTATCCGGACTACCTGGACTCTGACAACTACACCAATGTGTTTGCCCACTCTCCGGCTGCGTGGTCAGGCTCCTTCTACAGCAACCCTGAGATGGATGCATTGCTCGACGCCCAAGAGGCCGAGCAGGATCAAGCCACGCGGATCGCGGTGCTGGAGCAGATCCAGGACTTCTGGGTAGAGGAAAGTCCGTTCGTTCCTCTGGCTCAGGGTTCCCTCGCCGTGGCCTACCAGGATGGCATCTCCAACGTGATCCTCGATCCGCTGGGGCTGTTCCACTACTTCCTGATCGAGAAGCAATAACTCCCGGGTGGTGCCCGACCCAGTGAGTTGACGTGGCAGGGGGCTCGAAGCGATCGATGATCGTGAAGAGCCCCCTGCTGTAAGGCCGAATCAGGTGGCGATGTAGGCCGATGGACTTCCGGCCCGTAGTTTCTCGTACTTCGCCTCCTTCTCAGGGATTGCTCGGCACTATCCTTCTAGGTTGACACATCATGTCCTCCCGCCTGTGGCGTTATATTCTTCTGCGCTTCATCTTGACCATCCCGATGCTCCTGATCCTGGTTTCGTTGGTGTTCTTCGTGTTGCGAGTCCTCCCGGGAGATCCCGCGTTGGCGATCCTACGCGAAGGGGCTTCGGAGGAACAGCTGGCCAGTTTCCGAGCCGCGGTAGGATTGGATCGCCCTCTCCCTGTGCAGTATGTCGACCTCGTCACCAGCCTGATGCGGTTCGACTTCGGGACCTCCATGACTCGGCGCATCCCGGTCGTCGATGAGATCAAGACATTCTTCCCCGCAACGGTTGAACTCACGCTCTTCAGCATGCTGGTCACGGGCTCGGTCGGAGTTCTAGGCGGGGCATTCGCTGCGCAGCATCGGAAGTCTCCTGCGGATTATGGGATCCGGGTAGCCAGCATCATTCTGTATTCACTCCCAATCTTCTGGCTGGGGCTGATGTTCCAGATGGTGTTTGGCGCGCAATTGGGTTGGCTGCCCGTTTCCGGCCGGCTCAGCCCGGGTATGACCCCGACCGAGACCATCACGGGTCTTTACACTCTGGATGCCATCCTTCGAAAAGACTGGGCCCTGCTGGGCGATGCGCTCCGTCACCTGGTGCTCCCTTCACTCACCCTGGGGCTGGTGCTGGCTGGAATCTTCACCCGATTGACCCGCGCAAACATGCTTGATGTGTTGGAGCAGGACTTCATCACGGCTGGAAGGGCCCGCGGGCTGAGAGAGCGGGTGCTGGTGTACAGACATGGACTTAGAAACGCCTTTATCCCCATCGCCACGCTCTTGGGACTGCAATTCGCCTTGCTCCTGGCCGGCGCTATCCTGACCGAGACCACCTTTTCCTGGTCTGGAATGGGCAGGCTCATCGTGGATCGGATCTATGACCGTGATTTCACGACCATTCAGGGCAGCATTTTGTTTTTTGCGCTGCTGGTCGCCAGCGCCAGCCTGGTGGTGGATGTGGTTTACGGGTTCCTGGACCCGCGGATTCGCTACTAACCATGGCGGTCACAACTCCTGAAGCCCTGCGAACGCAGACTGCGGCCGTGCTGGATAAGGTCGGCTTCCTGCGCAGATTCCTAAGGGCGCGTATTTGGCATGGGGCCGAGTGGTACATCACGGTGTTGGGCGGGGCCATCCTGGTCACGGTGGCAGGGGTCACCGTGCTGGCACCCGTACTTGCGCCGCATGATCCGAACGAGTTCATTGGGGCCCAGTTCACAGTACCCGGAGGCGGCAGGCAGGCGCTGCTCGCCCGCAACGGTGAGGTCCCCATCGCGGGGGACGCGGACCTGGCTGGCGTAGTGATCGGGGTACAGCGAAACCGGAACGGCGCAAATCTGGCCAAGCGGCTCGGAGCGGAAGGTGTGCGGTTTGAGGATCAACAGGCATTGGTGGGTGGACTGAAGGCCGGTGAGGTGGATCTGATCCTCATCGATGAAAGCGTCGGGCAGGAACTGGCCGCCGCTGATTCCCAGCTCGAGCTGGTAGCCACCGGGCTGGGGCTGCGCTTCGTATTGGGTACCGACAATCTGGGGCGCGATATCACCAGTCGGCTGATCTGGGGCGCACGAACGGTCCTGGGGGTGGCGCTCTCCTCGGCGCTCCTGGCTTCGAGCTTCGGCATCCCTCTGGGTCTGCTCTCAGGGTTCGTGGCCGGGCGCCTCGACAAGGTCCTCTCACTCACGATGGACAGCATCTACTCTTTTCCCGGGTTCCTGCTGGCCATCGCCATGGCAACCATGCTGGGCCCAGGCGTCATCAACGTGGCGATTGCGATTTCGGTGATCTACATCCCAACCTTCTTTCGGGTCGTGCGGGGGCAAGTCCTCTCGATTAAGGAGCAGCTCTACGTCGAAGCGGCTCGCAGCCTGGGAGCGAGAGCGACCGATATCCTCATCAGGTACATCTTCCCCAACGTCATTCCGTCGGTGGTGGTGGTCTTCTCGCTGAATATCGCCGACGCAATCCTGACGGAGGCCGGCCTGAGTTTCATTGGGCTGGGGCTTCCACCCGATGTGCCGGACTGGGGATATGACCTGAGCAAAGGCCACCAATTCCTGATTGCAGGGTATTGGTGGATGATCACCTTCCCTGGTGTGCTGATTTCGCTGGTGGCCGCAGGATTCAGCCTGCTTGGGGAGGGCTTGAGCGAGATGCTGAATCCTCGACTGTCGGAGACCTAGCGCCATCGTGAGTCCAGTCACGCCCGGGGAACTCCTGCTCCAGGTCTGCAACTTGAATGTGAGCTACAAGACGCGTACTGGGCCAGTCAGTGCGGTCAGTGATGTCTCGCTCGACATTTATCGGGGGGAAATCCTAGGCCTGGTGGGCGAGAGTGGCTGTGGAAAGAGTACCCTGGGGAGGGCGCTCATGCGTATGTTGCCCCGCTCCGCCAGGATCGAGGGCCAGATCCTCTTCCATGGGCGAGAGGTGCTGGGCTTCGACGACCGCCAACTCCGTGAGCTACGCGGCCGCGGGATCAGCATGATCTTTCAGGACCCAATGACTTCGCTTAACCCAGTTCAGCGAATTGGAGATCACCTGACAGAAGCCGTCCAGGTCCACGAATCCGACGGAGGGAAGGCCGACCTGCGCCAACGCATCGGTACTTTGGTGGAGCGACTCGGGATTATGCGTCAGCGTCTGTCGGATTATCCCCACCAGCTCTCTGGGGGTATGCGACAGCGGGTGATGATCGGGCTAGGGGTCGTGCTCAGTCCGGATCTGATCATCGCCGATGAGGCCACGACTTCCCTGGATGTCATCGTGGCAGCAAAGCTGCTCGATCAGTTGCGGGAGATCCGGGAGGAGTTCGGGGTGACCATTATCCTGATCACCCACAACATTGCGCAGGTCGCCGAGTTGGCCGATCGGGTGGCTGTGATGTATGCCGGGCGCATCGCAGAAGTCGGCAGCGTCTACGACGTGTTCGATGGACCGCAACATCCTTATACGCAGGGACTGCTTCGATCGGTTCCCAGCATCAAGTTGGAGGATCGGGAAGAACTCTACAAGATGCCCGGCGAGCCTCCCAATCTACTCTCACCGCCGGCGGGATGCCGGTTCCATCCGCGATGCCCGGAGGCCATGTCAATTTGCTCCCGGATTGCTCCGGGGCTGCTGCCAACCATGCCGGGGCGCCTGGTGAATTGCTGGCTCTATCAGGAGCACTCCGAGAAAGACGGCCCGGCAGCCCGGACGACCGCGCGGGGAGCCGCATGAATTCCCCGTCGGGCGCGGCCAACGGCACTCTGGTCGAGGTGCGAGGGCTCACGAAATGGTTCCCCGTGCAAACCGGCCTGTTGGACCGCCTCTTGGCCGGCCGCACCGACTACGTTCATGCGGTCGATGGGGTCTCGTTTGAGATTAGGCGAGGCGAGGTCTTCGGTCTCGCCGGGGAGAGCGGAAGCGGGAAGACAACCGTAGGCAGGCTCGTCATCCATCTAGAGAAGCCCACCGAAGGGACGGTGCACTTTGACGGCGTAGATCTCGCCAGCCTCAGCAGTGAAGATCTGCGAAGGCTGCGCAGGCGAATGCAAGTGATTTTCCAGGATCCGATGGCCTCGTTGAACCCGCGAATGTCCATTCGGGCCTCGATCGAACATCCGGTGCGTATTCATTTCCCCGATGACCGCGAAGGCCATGAGGGGATGGTCAGAGAGATCTTGGAGAGGGTCGGCCTTACCCCGCCCGAAATCTTCCTGGACAAATACCCCCATCAGCTCTCCGGCGGGCAGCGTCAGCGGGTAGTAATCGCCAGGGCCCTGGTCACCCGACCGGAACTGGTACTGGCGGACGAACCCATCGCCATGGCGGACGTGAGTGTTCGGGCACTGCTCTTGGATCTCATGATCCAGCTCAAGGAATTGCTATCCCTGACCTACCTGTTTATCACCCACGATCTGGCCACCGCCAGGTACATTTGCGATCGGATTGGTATCATGTACCTGGGGAAGCTCTGCGAGATCGGTGATCTTCGGGAGGTCTACGCCCACCCCCTTCACCCGTATACCCAGGCGCTCATGGCGGCCGTCCCGGTTCCCGACCCGCATGGACGCCGCACTCAGCCGATGCCTGTGGGTGAGATTCCGAACGCCATAAACCCTCCATCCGGATGCCGTTTCCATCCGCGTTGCCCGGTAGCCAGGTTGGACCGCTGTTCGGTGGAAGAACCCGAATTGAGGGAGTTGAGGCCGGGGCACCGTGTCGCCTGCCATTTTGCGGAGGATTTCCTATGAGGCGGATCTGTGTGTTTTGCGGTTCGAGCGACAGCGTCCCGTCGGAGTACCTCCAGGCCGCCCGCGAGATGGGCCAGGCTATCGCCTCTGAAGGTCTGGCGCTGGTGTATGGAGGTGGCGGAACGGGGATGATGGGGGCCGTGGCCGGCGGGGTAATGGGTGCGGGCGGCGAGGCAATTGGAGTTACGATCAAGCTCTTCAACAACGCCGCGCTCTCCAGACCCGACTTAACTGAATTGTATGTCTATGAGACCCTGCACGAGCGCAAGGCAAAGATGGTCGAGCTCTCGGATGGATTTGTGGCATTGCCAGGCGGACTCGGAACCTTGGACGAGCTCGTCGAAAGCCTGACCTGGGCCCAGCTCGGGCTACACGCCAAACCGGTTGGCTTGCTCAACCCAAATGGCTATTTCAATCCGCTGTTGTCGATGCTGGACCAGGCCCGGCAGGCCGGCTTTCTGTACTCAGACCACACCGAACTCCTCATCCATGAGCAAGAACCCGCCAGGCTGCTTGAACGCATGAAGACCTTTCGGCCTCGGGTGGACTTGGGCGAGCGCTGGCTTAAGCAGGCCGGCACGCAGGCCAGCAAGGTAGTTGGCCCGGAGCGAGCAGGATGAATGCAGCTGAGTATTTCGATCACTGGGCGAAGGTCTGGCGCGATCTGCAGCTGGGGGTGGCCATGCTGCATGACGAACACCTTAGCTTCCGTCCGGCCGAACGCTACTCTCGCACGGTAGGAGACATCCTGCGCCACATCATCAACGTGGAGCAGGGCTGGATCCATTACGTCGTGCGCCGCTCGCTCAATAGCTGGCCGGAGGAGGATGCGGGCGAACTAAAAACGGTTCAGGCGATCCAGGCCGAGCTGAGCCGGACCCACAAGGAAACCCTGGAATACCTAAGTACGGTGCCGATGGATGATTTCAATCGCATCGTGCAGGTGCCAGGAGATGGCACTCCGAAACTCGGCTGGATTCTGTGGCACGTCCTCGAACAACAAATCCACCATCGCGGTGAATTGTTCCTCTGCTTAAGCCTCTTGGGGATGGACCGACCCAAGATCGACCGGCCAGGCTGACAGCCGGTCGCGCCGACCGGTCTGAGTCGGCGGCCGCCTCAGCTGCTGGGCAGTGAGTTGACTTGGGGGGTCTGTTCGCGCGGCAGCCAGACCGTGAATTTGGATCCGCGGCCGTTGAATCCGGTGCTTTCGACTGTAATCCGTCCAGAGTGCAGCTCGGCAATCTCTTTGCAGATCGCCAGCCCCAGCCCGGTTCCGGATTCGCCGGAAGCCTCGCCCGCCCGACCACGGTAGAAGCGGCTGAAGATCAGCGGCTGCTCCTCGGGCGCGATCCCCATCCCGCTGTCTTCAATCTCGGCGATCACCCAGAGTCGATCGGACATCGATCGGGATTGGGTTCGCACGTTGATTTTTCCCCCTGCCGGCGTGTAGTGCATCGCGTTGGTTAGTAGATTGGTAAAGACTTGCCCAAGCAACCGGCGGTCGACGCTGGCCTTGGGCAGCTGCGGCTCGGTCTGGATCGTGAGTTCCAGGCCCCGCGAGCCGGCCAGGCTGCGCCGGTCCTCGACCAGGGCCGTGAGCAGTTCGCCAATGTCAAGGACTTCCGGATTGAAGGGAGTCGCACCGGCCTCCAGCCGCGAGAGGGACAGCAGGTCATCGATCAGGTTGGCGAGCCGTTCGCTCTCACGGGTGAGGGTCTGCAAGTAGCGGGCGGACTTGACTCGGTCGTCCGTCGTCTCCAAGAGATCCAGGTACAGTCGGATGTTGGTGAGCGGTGTCCGCAGTTCGTGCGACACATCCGAGACGAATTGGGACTTGAGTCGATCGACTTCCTTTAAGGCACTGATGTCGTGTTCGACTCCGACCAGGTTGATCACGTGTTTGGAGATATCCATGACCGATTGAACGGTGACGACTGCCTCATAGGTCGAGCCGTCTTTGCGCCGATTCACCACTTCGCCGCTCCACGTGTCGCCGCTCAAGATGGTCTCCCACATTTGGTCATAGAACTCGCGTGGGTGATGGCCGCTCTTGATGATCTTGGGTGTTTTCCCGACCGCCTCCAAGAAGCCAAACCCGTTAAGCCGCTCCCAGGCCGAATTGACGAATTCGATCTGTCCTTGCCGGTTCATTACGAACACCGCGTCGCCCACATTGGCTAGGATCGCGCTCAGTCGATCGCGCTCGGCTGCGAGGGCGGCCTCCAACGCCTTCCGCTCGGAGATGTCGAAGACCAGGATGCTGGCCCCCTGGGGCTTGTCTTGCTCGTCGGTGACCAGGCTGACCGCCACAATGGCGGGAATGTGGCGATCGAACTGGCTGAGGAACACCGTCTCATAGACGTCCCGGGCGGGCAGTTCGCCGCGTAGGCGAGCCTGATAGCGCTGCAACACCTCCTGGCCAACCTCTTTGGGCAAGCAGACCGTAATCGGCTGGCCCAACAGCTCCGCCACCTTGTACTCGACCATATCGGCAAACGCCTGGTTCACGTAGACGAAGCGAGCCTCCAGGTCGGCCTGGAAGATCCCGCCGACTGCAGTCTCAACCAGGGCCCGATAGCGGGCCTCGGAGAGGGCCAGGTCGCGGGTACGCTCGTTGACCTCAATCTCCAGCCGGTGAGCCTGGGAGGCGATCTGCCCGTAGAGGTGGGCGTTCTCAAGCGCAACGGCGGCCTGGGCCGCAAAAGCGATCAGCAGGTCGAGATCACGGCTGCGGAAGGGGCGCTCGGCGCCGAGTCGGCGGACGGTCATGACGCCCATGGTGCGCTGCCGCACCCTCAAAGGGGCCATCATCAGAACTTCTGGCTCCTGCTCCGGCGTACCGGGCACCTGCAGCCCCCGCGGATCGGCGGTCGGATCATTGCTGATCAACGGCTTCCCGCTCTCCACCACGTGGCCAACCAGGCCCTCGCCCGGCTTCAAATCGAGAGCCTGAAAAGCGGAGGCGGGCTCGTCGAGCGCGATCACACAACGCAACGTGTTGTTTTGGGGATCGTGGAGGTGGATCCGGCTGCCGTCCGCCAGCAGCAGGTCCTTGGCCTTCTCTGCGATGAGTTTGAGCACGGTCTCCTGGTCGAGGGAGGCCGAGATCGAGCGGGCGGTGTGAATGAGTGCCTGGGCTTCTTCCGCCCGCTGGTTGGCCTGGGCGAGCAGCCGGGCGTGCTGGACCGCGATGGCGGCCATGGTGGCAACTGCCTGGGCGCGCCCGACTTGTTCATCGGTAAACGTCCGCCCCTTTCGTTTAATGAAGAGACCCAGCCCACCGATGGGTTGGTCGCCGGCAATCAGCGGCACCCCCAGATAGGCCCGGATGCCCGTTTCTACCCAGGAGGGAAGGGCACTTGGATGGTGAGAGTACTCATGCAGCAGGAGCGGTTTGCCGGTCTCGATCAATCGCCAAGCCAACCCCTCGCCTTTCGGCGTGGCCTCATGTCTGAGCGAGCCGGGCAGACCCACCAGGTAGGGATAGGTCAGCTTCTCACCGTCGGGGTCGACCAGAGCAATCGCCCCGGCCTCCGCGTCGACTACTTCTATGGCCATGTCCAGGACCTTCTTGAGGACGTCCGATAGATCGAGTGAGCTGGCGACCGCTTCGATAACCTGGTTGCGCAGTCGCTCCCGCTCGAGCGCTTGCCGCATCTCTGCCCGAGCCCGGACCTGGCCTAATCCAATCGCCACGTGGTCGGCGAGGGAGGCCACCATGGGCCGGTCTTCCGGGGTCAGCCAGGGGGCTGTCACGCTCATGGCGCCCAGCGGCCGGTCGTCCATGACCAGGGGGGCGATGATGACGGGATGGCCCCCGAGGATCTCCATGATGGGTGGCAGCAGCGAGCGCAGCCGTGCGGGCATCATCTGCTCCACCACCTGCGCCCGGTCCGCAGTAAAGACCGCCTGTCGGCTGTCCAACGCCTCCCGATAGATGTCCACTTGTGTCGGGTCGAACAGATAGCCCTCGATAGACAGGCCGCTCAACCGCCGCAACAGCCTTTCGACCGAGGGACCAAGCGAGAGACCGCGCACCACCATCAGGCCGTCTGGCTGCAATAGGGCCACGGCACCTTGGAATCCCAGCCGGCGATGCTCCTTCGCAACGGCCCGCAGCAGGTCTTCTTCGCTGGACGATGCCTGGCGCGCCACTCGGGCAGCTGCCGCGAGGGCAGCCGACCATATCTCTTGGGTGTCTGGCTTCGGTTCCTGGACCTGGACGACCACTGGCAAGGCCTCGAGGGGGCGGCGAGTCTAGCATGGAACCAGCCACGCCGCGGGGTGCCTTTACACGGTAATCCCAAGCCGGTAGACTCGCCCTGACCTTTTAGTCCCATAGGAGCGAGGATGTCCCTGCTGGCGAATTGGAAAGAAGTGATGGATACCGCCAACCTGTCCGCCGGCAAGCCGATGGATCCGGTCAGCAGGTGGCTGATTATCACCCGGGCGGCAGTGTTCACGATGACCGTCACCTCCGGCATGATCGGAGGGCTGCTGGCGGCCGCCGTCGTCGAGAACCCGGATTGGCTCAATTTCATTTTGGCTTTTGTGGGCCTGGTCATCGCCCACGCCGCGAACAACATGAACAACGACTACTTCGATATGGAAGGCGGGGTGGATACCGACGACTACGCCCGGGCCCAATACGCCCCGCATCCGGTGCTCTCTGGAATGCTAACCCGGAGGGGGCTGGGGAGCGCGGTGGTGGTTTTCAACCTGCTCGACGCGTTGATCCTGATCGTGCTCTACCTGCGAACCGATTGGGTGGTGCTGGCCTTCGCCCTGGCCGGACTCTTCATCAGCTTCTTCTACGTCGCACCGCCGCTCAAGCTCAAATACCACGGGTTGGGCGAGCCGGGGGTATTTCTGGTGTGGGGACCTTTGATGATCGGGGGAACCTATTATGTGACCGCTGGTGCGCTCCCGCCCGCCGGTGTGTGGCTGGCAACCATCCCCTATGCGCTGGCGGTCGCCACAGTGTTGATGGGCAAGCACATCGACAAGCGGGAGGCCGACAAGGTCAAGGGCATCCACACCCTGCCGGTGCTCATCGGCGAGCGGGCTTCCCTACGGATCAACATGGTCTTGATGGTCGCCTTTTATCTGATAGTGGCGGTGCTAGTACTGACCGGCACGCTCGGGGTCTGGGTGTTGCTGGTATTCCTCGCCATCCCCCGCTTGAAGACCGCCCTGGAGACCTATCGCAAACCCAAGCCGACGCAGCCGCCTGAGAACTATCCGGTCTGGCCGCTGTGGTATGTGTCCTGGGCTTTCTACCACAACAAACGGGCCGGACTACTGTTTGTGATCGGTTTGGTGATCAATCTGCTGGTTCCGCTTAGCTTGTAACCGCTAGCCACCGGCCAGCGCCCGGTTGGGTGCAAAGGCCTCTCGGACCCAGTCCGGAATGCGGCGGGGACGGCCGGTTTCCAAATCAACCGTGAGCCAGAGCGTTTGGGCCCGGGCCAACAACTCCCTCTCAACAGCCCTGAGGATCAGGTAGTGTCGCTCGGCAGAGGCCGGCTTCACCGCGCCCAACCAGGTGAGGACCTCAAGTTCGTCCCCGGCCTGGGCCGGTAGCAGGTATTCGATTCGGCTCCGCTTGACGGCCCAGCCCAAGCCGGATTGGGTTGAGCTGGCATGGGTGATCCCATAGCGTTCGCCGGCCGCAATCGCCGCCTCCTCAGTGTAGGAGAAGTAGACCGCGTTGTTGAGGTGGCCCAGCGGGTCAATGTCCCGCCACTCCACTCGCTTCCGCCAGGTCACCGCTCCGGGAGGCGCCGGGGGTGGCTCGGGGAAGGAAACTCGCCTGAGCACTTCGGGAGCCTTCGACTCCCTGAAGAGCGCCTCGATGATCTCGGGCGGGATGGTGGCCGGAGCCGCGGCCGCCAGATCGAAGAAGACCCAGTCGGTGTGCGCCCGGGCGACCAGTTCGGTCGAGCCCGCGATCCGAAATTCGTAGGTCCGCCGGGCTAGCGCCCGGCGAATGGCAGGAACGAAGGTCTTGACCTCCAGCTGCTCCCCATATCGAACCGGACGCAGGTAGTCGATTTCGGTGTCCCGGGCCAGCCACGCCCGCCGAAGCGACTCATAGTACGCGGGAGGAAAGCCGGCCGCAATCGAATGCCGCCAGGCCGTCTCCTGGGCCAGCCGCAGGTAGGCGGCGTTATTCAACACCCCGTAGGCGTCGCACTCGTCGTGCCGGATGCGGAAAGTCTCGGTATGCTCGCTGGGCATTCTCGGGGAGAAGGGGATTTGCGCGATCTTCAGCTAGAGCCAGCCATGGGCCCGGTACCAATCGGCGGTCTGCCGCAGCCGGACTGGCAGGGGCTGAGCGGGTTGGAACCCAAGCTGCCGCCGGGCCTTGGCCGGTGAACACGACCAAGATCCGGCGAATCCTTCCCGGGCCTTGTCGAAGTTAATGATGTCCGGCGGCCGTCTGGCCACCCGAGCCAGCAGCTCAAAGCCTGCGGCGACGGTCCAAGTCAGGAGCCGCGGAGCTCGGAGGTTGACCACCCGGCGCCGGCCGAGGGCGGTGGCCAGCTGAGCCCCCAATTCGTGATAGGTCAGGTGCTCATCGTAGCCGGCGTAGTAGAGGCCGGTGGCCGCGGACCCTGCAACCGCCCGTTCGCCGCGGGCCGCGGCCTGAATGAGCAGGCTTGCCAGATCCGCCGCGTGAATGAGCGAGTAGCGCTGATGAGTCCGGACTGGAATCAGGTGGAACCCCAACTTCACTAGCCGAAACATCTTGAAGACATCTCGATCCCATTCACCGAACACGATGGGCGCCCGCACGATCGAGAGCGGAAGCTTCTCGCTGGACGCCCGGGCAGCTCGCTCGCCGGCCAACTTGCTGTGCCCGTAGCTGGAGACCGGCGCGTCCGGGTCCTGCTCGTTCCGGGGCTGACGGTCGGGGTTCGGCCCGGCGGCTGCCAGTGAGGACAGGACGACCAGGGTTGGCGGAGAGCCGGCCCGGGCGCAGGCCTCGGCCAAATTGCGGGTTCCGACCTCGTTGAGTGATAGGAAGGCTTCCCGCGACCTGGCGGTGAGCACTCCCGCCAAGTGGTAAACCACGCCGATATCTACCAGCGCCGGTTGCAGGCTGGCCGGATCGGTGATGTCGCCAATTGCTAGTGAGACCTGCTCGGTTGGCAGCCGACGGGTGTTGGAGGTCGGGCGGACCAGGCAAGCGATCTGGTCGCCCTTCTCGAGCAGCGCGTGGACTAGGTGATGGCCGATGAAGCCGGTGGCACCGGTGACCAGCACCCGGTCATTCAATCAGGCCCAGCTCCCGGCCGACCCCTCCCAGGATATTGAGTGCCCGATCGATCTGCTCGTCGGTGTGGGTGGCCATGTAGCTGGTGCGCAGCAGGCACTGATCGGGGGGCACGGCCGGGGCCACGATCGCGTTGGTGTACAGGCCGGCCTCGAAACACATCTTCCAGGCCAGAAAGGTCTTCTGCATCTCGCCGATGAAGATGGGGATGATTGGGGTGGTGCTTGGCCCCATGTGAAAACCCAGGCCCTTCAGCCCCGAGCGCATCCGCTCCGTGACCTCCCACAATCGGTCGATCCGTTCCGGCTCGCTTTCCATGATGTCCAGCGCCGCCAGCACCGCCGCCACGTTGGAAGCCGGCATCGAAGCGCTGAAGATCAGCGAGCGGGCATGGTGCTGAATGTAGTGGATGACATCCTTGGCGCCCGCGATGAAACCCCCCAGTGAGGCGAAGGACTTGCTGAAGGTCCCCATGATCAGGTCAACCTTGTCGGTGACCCCGAAGTGGGCCGCGGTCCCGCGGCCGCCCCCCATCACTCCGATGCTGTGGGCGTCGTCCACCATCAGCCGGGCGCTGTGCCGTTGGCAGATCTCGATGATCTCAGGCAACGGGGCCAGATCGCCGCCCATGCTGTACACGCCGTCCACTGCAACCAGGACGCCGGCGCTGTCGTCAATCTTTTCGAGGACTCGATCGAGGTGCGTCAGATCGTTGTGGGAGAAGCGGCGGGTTTCGCCGAGCGCCATGAGGGCGCCGTCGACGATGCTGGCATGGTCGTCCTTGTCCAGCACCACCACATCGCCGCGGCCGACCAGGGAGGAGATGACCCCCAGGTTCACTTGGTAGCCGGTGCTGAACACCAAGCCGGCTTCCATTCCGACGTAGTCAGCCAATCGGGCTTCGGCCTCCTGATGCAGCGCCAGGGTGCCGTTCAAGAAGCGAGAACCGGTGCAGCTGGTGCCGTAGCGTTTGACCGCCTCGATGGCAGCCTCCCGCACCCGCGGATCGGTGGTGAGGCCGAGGTAGTTGTTGGAACCGATCATGAGAATCTTGCGGCCACCGATCACGACCTCCGTCCCCTCCGTGTCTTCCAAGGGCAAGAAGTAAGGATAGAGGCCCAACTCCATCATCTGCTTTGCCTCGGTCCAGTTGGTGGCCTTCTCGAAGATGTCCATTCCTGGTCTCAGCCCCGATCTTGGGTGAGGATAAGCCCCGCCAATGGGATTGTCAAACCCTCGACCCGAGAGGCGACCCCTTTGCTTGACAGCGGGGTCTGGCCTTCTATAATCAATGGGCGTGCGGCGCGCCCCGGTTGAAGCCATTGGGGCGCGCCTCGTTTATTTCGGGAGGCGGCGATGATCGACATCCAATTGATTCGCAAGGAGCCGGATGCGGTGCGGGCGGCCATGCGTAAGCTGGGTGCCGAGGCGCCGATCGATCAAATCCTGAAGCTGGATATGGATCGCCGCGACTTGCTTCAGCGAGTGGAAAAGTTGCGTCAGCAGCGCAACGAGACCTCCGACCAGATCGGCCGGATGGAGGAGGGAGCCGATCGACAGGCAAACATTGAGCGAATGCGGGGGGTCAACGCCGAGATCGACGGCCTCGAGCAGCGACTGCGGGTGCTCGAGACTGAGCTTGAGAGCGCACAGTACCAGGTACCCAACTTACCGCACGCGAGCGTGCCGGCCGGGGCTGGCGAGCATGAGAACCAGGTGCTGCGCGAAGAAGGACAGCGGCGGGACTTCGGGTTTCAGCCACTGCCGCATTGGGAGCTCGGCACCCGGCTCGGGATCCTGGACTTCGAGCGAGGGGTCAAGCTCTCGGGCAGCCGGTTCTACGTTCTGAAAGCGGCCGGGGCGCGGCTGCAGCGGGCCCTGATTGCCTGGATGCTCGATCTGCATGTCACTCAGCACAACTACACCGAGATCTATCCACCGGCGCTGGTCAAGGAGCAGTGCATGTGGGGAGCCGGCCAGCTGCCCAAGTTCGCCGACAACATTTATCGCGACGCCGAGGATGACCTCTGGCTGATTGGGACGGCGGAAATCCCGCTCACCAACCTGCATCGAGACGAAGTGCTGGATTTCAATCAGCTTCCGCTGAGCTATGTGGCCTACACCCCCTGCTTCCGGCGCGAAAAGTTCTCCGCGGGACGGGACGTGCGCGGCATCAAGCGCGGCCATCAGTTCGACAAAGTGGAGATGTACAAGTTCACCGCGCCGGAGGACTCGTATGCCGCGCTCGAGCGCATCGTGGAAAACGCCAGCGACGTGTGCCGGGCCCTGGAGATTCCATTTCGAGTCGTCCAGATGGTGACCGGGGATCTGGGGTTCACCGCGGCCAAGAAGTACGACCTCGAGCTGTGGGCGCCCGGCTCCCAGGAGTGGCTCGAGGTGAGCTCGGTGAGCAACTGCGAGGCCTTCCAGGCTCGCCGGACCAATATCCGCTTTCGGCGGACGCCGAAAGCCAAGCCCGAATTCGTCCACACCCTGAACGGCTCCGGCCTGGCGCTGCCCCGCACCTTGATCGCAGTACTCGAAAACTATCAGCAGCCGGACGGGAGTGTGAGGGTGCCCGAGGTTCTGCGGCCGTGGATGGGCGGCATCGAACGGATTGAGGCGGCGGCCTGAGTTGGATCGCAGGGCAAGCGCTGGCGGGACGAGGCGCGAGCGGTTCGGTCGTAGCGCGGGAGGCCCGCGACGATGGAAACCCTGATGACAGTTGTGGCCGGCATCCTCATGCTGGTCGGGCTGCTTGGCATCTTCCTGCCGTTAGTGCCCGACGTCCTGTTGATCTGGGGTGCCGCCCTCGGATACGGACTTGTGGTCGGGTGGGGCCAGTCGGGCCCCTGGCTGTTCGGCCTGATCACACTGCTCGGCCTGCTGGCCGCGGCCGCGGAGACCTGGGCCAGTGGGGCCGGAGCCTACAAGGCCGGGGCCTCACCCTGGTCCATCCTGGCGGGGCTGGCCGGCGGAGCCGCGGGCTTCTTCCTGTTCCCTCCAATTGGGATGGTGATCGGCCTGCTGGCCGGAACCTTTCTCGCCGAGTACCTGCGCCGCAGGGACGCTCGGCAGGCCGGACGGGCCATGGTGGGAATGGGTCTGGGCTATGGGGTTTCGTTCGTGGTGAAGCTGGTCTTCGGACTAGCGATGGTCGGCGCCTGGCTGATCTGGGTGGGCCTGGGATAACTAGGGCTCGAAGAACACCATTCCTACCCCCAACCGTTCCAGTCCGATCTCGGCCAGGTGGACAACCACCGCCGAAGGATCGCTGAGCGCCGCGAACAGGGCGGGGATCGCTGAGCCGTCCCCGACTTCTCCGAGGGCGCGGGCGGCCTCGATCCGGGTCCGCGGATCCGCTGAACGCATCGCGAGGGTCAGGGCTGAAACGGCTTCGGCCCCGAGCATGGCCAGTGCCCCGGAGGCCAGCCGGGCAAACAGCCGATCTTCCGCGCCGAGGGCCTGGATCAACTCAGGGATCGCCTCGGGCGCGGGAAGCCGGCGCAGGCCGGCCGCCGCACACTGTCGCACCCCAGAATCGGAGTCGTTGAGGGCCCGAATTAGGCCTTGGCGGGATCGGGCGGTATCGATGCTGGCCAAAGCCGCCGCGGCCCACCAGCGGCGGTCGCTCTGGGGGGAATCGAGCAATTCGAGCAGGTAGTCGAGGGCCAGTTCACCATGTTGTGGAAGTTGGGAAAGCGCCCGGGCCGCCCGGGCGTCGTCAGCTGAGACTAGCTCGGCAAGTAGAGTCTCAAGGCTTTCCACTAGCTCTCAGGCGGGGGCACCGGAAGATCCGCTTCTGCGACCGAGACCCACTTGTCCCCCTCTTCGATCAACATCACCGGGATATCGTCCAGGATGGGATATTTTCGCCCACAGTAGTCATGCGGCTCCTGGCACACCAGCCAGCTGTCCTTCACCAGCTTGAGCATGCCCTCGCGTTCCTGAACGCAGTTTGGGCACCGCAAGATCTCCAACAGATCTTCGCTGATCATCCTTCACCCTGAGACGGGGGCGCCGATTCTACCATCGCGGGCTGGTCGGCGCTCAAGCCTCCTCCTCGACGATCACCCCCTCGGGAAGCTCCGTGCCTGGCCCGTATTCGAAGATCGCCTGCCAGGGCAAGTAGTGGGTCTTGAAAGTGTCGTGGTGCAGCGGCTGGCCGTTGAGGGTGACCGTCCGGGTAAATATCACGTCCATCCCGTCCGCCTCGAAATCGACTTGTTCGATTTCACCTTCGGGTAGATCGGGATTCTCTTTATAGAGCGGTTTCGGGGCTTCGATCACCTCTGAGACCTGAGCACCGCTGACCTGCACCTGGCGGCCGTCGGAAGTCGAATAGAACTTCCACAGCAGTTGGGTGCCGTACACATAGGTCTCGGAAAGCAGCCAGTAAGGCGTGTCATTGGTGAACTTGAAGTCCACCAGCGGCACGAACACGGTGGCGTCAAAGCCCGGGCCGGGCGAGCCTCTGCCCTGCTCGTAGTAACCCACCCGGTAAGCGTGCGGGTGGCGTTCGAGGATCTCGAACCCACCGTAGAGCGCGGTTCGAAACAGGGTAGTGCTGACCTGGCAGACTCCGCCGCCGACTCCTTTGATGGTTCGGTCGCCGTAGATGATGAGCGCTTCGGCGTACCCCTTGTCGAGGCTGATGTCCCCGAGAACTTCGGCCATTGAGAGAGTCTCGCCGGGAGCGATCAAGAGGCCATGGAAGGCAGCCGAGGCGGTTGAGATGTTCCGAATCCGTTCGGGGCTTGAGCCGGCGAAGTAAGTTGACACTACGCTGACTGCCTCGCTGATCCCGAGGTCCGCTGCAGTAACTTCGCTGCCCACCGCCGGCGGCTCGAGCAGGAAAACCAGCGGTATCTCGTGCTGACCGGCGGCCGTGGCCAGCTGGATCGCTTGGAGACTGGCGCCCAGATCGAGCGTGCGGCCGATCACCGCGGCTTGCAGTAAGTCGAGTTGCCCGGTGTCGTCGTTGAAGATGAAGCGCGCGTTCTGTGGATCCCGCTCCAGGTCGGGTGCCAGCGGCTCGAGGAAGGCGGTCAGGCTGGCTGGATCGAGCCGAACCTCGAAACCGCCCCCGGGCCCGAGTTCGAAGCGAAGCATCCCGGCCAGAGTCTGAGGCTCGATGACCCAGGGTCCGCTGGCCTCGGCGGTCAGGATCAGCGGCTGACTCAGGATCTTCCCGGCCAGCGCGGCCTGCTCGGTGACATCCAGCACTCGTGGGGGTTGCTCATCCACCACCAACTCGAGCTGAGTGTCATGAAGCTGTTCGAAGGCCACCTGCAAGGCATCCATCGTCGCCAACACGTCGAGAGTCCGACCAACTTGGCCGGGTCGAGCTTCGACTTCGAGGCCGTTCAGGCTCAATCCGGCCTCAACCGTCGGACGGTCGATCTGGGCGGCTAACGAGCGCAAGTAGTCGGCGGCCACCCGTTGGTCGAAGTTGACTACCGGTGCGAGCTGGATGCCCTGGTCCCAGGCGGTGGCTTGTTCAGCCAAGTTGCGGAAGATCCCTTCGCCTCGCCCAGCCGAGAGTGCCTGCTCAGCCATTTGGGAGATGTCAATCGCGACTCCGAGATCGGAGGGATTGGCAATCCAGTGTGAACCCTGATCCCGGAGCAGGATTGTGCCGGTCTGTGGATAGCTGAGGGTCTGGCCGAGGGCCGACTCGACCTCTTGCCGGCTCAGTCCTCCCAGGTCAACTCCGGCCGCGTGGACGCCCGGCAGCACCCGGCCGGCGAACGCCAGGCGGGACCCGAGTCCGGCCAGTACCAGGGTGGCCAGCGCGGCCAGACCGACGGTCAGGCCTAAGGCGGCAGCCGCCCTTACATTCTGCATTCGCTGATTACCTAAGGTCATCCCGTCTTGGCCCGAAGCGGATCGGGAGTATATCACCCGGCCCTCGTGTGGCTGTTCCCGGCCGGCACACCAAGTGGGTGTTTCTTGACACCGCCTACCCCCGGGAGTAGGATGCGCGACTGCCCGCGGCCGCCTCGCTCCTCGAGCCGCGGGCAACTATGACTGCCCTCGACAACGACTCCGGCACCACCGTCCTGCGGCGGAAACCGACCATTCAGCCGGCCCGCAGCTGGCAGAGTTGGCTGATCGGGCGTCCACTCTCGACCGCGGACGCGCCCCACCAGACGATCGGCAAGGCCATCGGCCTGGCGGTCTTCGCCTCCGACGCGCTGTCGTCTACGGCCTATGCGACTCAGGAGATCCTGGTCATCCTGGTGGTGGCCGGCACGGCCGCCCTGGGCTATGCCCTCCCGATTGCCCTGGCCATCGTCGGCCTGCTGGCGATCGTGACCATCTCCTATCAGCAGACGATCCACGCCTATCCGGGTGGGGGCGGCGCGTACATCGTCTCCCGCGACAACTTGGGCGAGCTCCCGGCCCAGACCGCCGGTGCGGCGCTGCTCACCGACTACATCCTCACCGTCGCGGTTTCGGTGTCCTCGGGCGTGGCTCAGCTTGTATCTGCGTATCCCTCGCTGTCAACCAACCGGGTTGCGATCGCGGTTGGCATGGTCATTGTCATCATGGTCGTGAACCTGAGGGGCGTACGGGAGTCGGGACGGGCGTTCGCCATTCCAACCTACTTCTTCTTGCTCATGATGGTCGTGACGCTCGGAACCGGCCTCGCGCGTGCCGTGACCGGCACATTGGGTTCGGTCATCGACCCCCCGACGATGGAATTCGGAGAGACCCTTCTAGCGGTCACACCGTTCCTGATCCTGCATGCCTTCTCAAGTGGGACGACTGCCCTGACTGGGGTCGAGGCGATTTCCAACGGCATCCCTGCCTTCAAGGAGCCCCGCAGCCGCAACGCCGCAATCACCCTAATCTGGATGTCGGTCATCTTGGGGACGCTGTTTCTTGGGATCACCTTCCTGGCCGGGCAAATCCATGCTCTTCCCTCCGACGGAGAGACAGTAATCTCCCAACTGGCCAGGACGGTATTTGACAGCCGGGGCAGCCTGTACCTCATGCTGATCGCCG
>Ga0209108_10000273_pt1 | contig 28029 bp, 24 predicted proteins | sample Rifsed10ft1_FD_184003 | JGI IMG/M metagenome (GOLD analysis project Ga0209108, IMG submission 184003) | Soil microbial communities from Rifle, Colorado, USA - sediment 10ft 1 (version 2) | ecosystem: Environmental > Terrestrial > Deep subsurface > Rock core/Sediment | place: Rifle, Colorado...
ATGCTGAACAGCGCCGGCCGGGTGCTGCAGTCTGCCCCCTCCTCGAGCGGCCGCAGCGGAGGCGGGTTCAGCGGCGGGGGCTTCAGCGGGGGCGGAGGCGGCGGGGGTGGGGGACGCGGTTTTGGCTAGCGGAAGAGGTGCGGGAGTGCTGCTGATCGTGTTGGGGAGCGCGATCGCAGGAATTGGGCTGCTGTATGTGCTCAGCCAGCTGGGCTCCGGCGAACTGCAGACCGGTGGCGCGGTGATCGGAGCGGCGGCGTTCGGACTGCCGGCGCTGTTGGCCGCCGGGATCGGTGCCTCCCTCCTGGCGCGCTCGCGGGAGGTGGCCGCGGGCGACAAGGAACAAGCCCAGCTGCGCAAGATCCTGGACATGGTGAAGAGCAAGGGTCAGGTCCCGATCAGCGAGCTGGTCATCGACTTGGGATCGACCCGCAAGCAGGTCCAGGACCAGGTTCACTCGCTGGTTGGGATGGGCCTTTTCAGCGGCTACATCAACTGGGACGAGGGCACCCTCTACTCGGCCGAGGCCGCCAACCTGCGCGAACTGGACCGCTGCAAGCACTGTGGCGGTGAAGTGAGCTTCGCCGGCAAAGGCGTTCTGGTCTGCAAGCATTGCGGCACGGAGTATTTCCTGTCCTGATCCAGCGCTGATCTGGCTCGGACGCCCCGCGGGGCGTCTTTTTGATTCACGACCATCCTATAATTCCAGTCTGCAAGGCGAACAAGTTGAACGATATCCTGATCCGAGGCGGCACTCTTCTAACCATCCGCGGTGAGCAGCGGGCGGACCTGCGCATCACGGGCGAACGGATCGCCGAGATTGCCCCGGAACTGCCTTCCCAGGACTCGCAGCTGATCGACGTCACCGGCAAGCTGGTGATGCCCGGGGGAATCGATCCTCACACCCATTTCGATCTCCCCATGTTCGACACGGTGTGCTCAGACGACCACTACACCGGCCTCAAGGCCGCGGCATTCGGAGGCACCACGACCGTGTTGGATTTCGTGCCCTTAAGTCAGCCGACCCTGGCCGAATCGATCGAGGCCTGGCGGGTCAAGGCTGAGCCGAACGCCGCGATCGATTACGGGTTCCACATGAACATCACCCGGCTAGACGATGGAGTCCGCAAGGAGATTCCGAGGTTGGCCGATCGAGGGATCACGACGGTGAAAGTTTTCACGGCCTACAACGGTCGGCTGCGCCTGCAGGACGGCGAAATCTTCCAGGTCATGCGAATCGCGAAAGAGCACGGCTTGCTGACCATGCTCCACGCCGAGAACGGAGATGTGATCGAGATCCTCACAGCCGAGGCGCTGGCCACCGGCCATACCGGACCGGAGTGGCATGCCCTCAGCCGACCAGCCTGGGGGGCGGTCGAGGCGGTGCTGCGCGGGATCGCCCTGGCCGAACAGGCCGGCGCGCCGCTCTATGTCGTCCACCTCAACACCGCCGGAGAGCTGGATCAGATCCGCTACGGACGGGCCCGCGGCGCCAGGGTGATGGCCGAAACCTGCCCTCAGTATTTGTTCTTCACTCTCGAGGATCTGAGCAGGCCCGACGGCGCAAAATGGGTTTGCTCGCCTCCGGTGCGGACCAAGCCGGACAACGAGGCCCTCTGGTCCGGCCTGACCCACGGCAGCCTGCAGACCGTCGGCACCGATCACTGTCCCTTCTTCTACGACGGCAGGCGCTCAATCGAGTATGAAGGGTTGCCGGTCGCCATCCCGGGCAAGGAGCTCGGCGCCGGCGATTTCAGCAAGATCCCCAACGGTCTGCCGGGAGTCGGAGATCGGATGCCGATCCTGTGGACCTTTGGAGTGGGGAAAGGGCGCCTGACTGGGGCCCAGTTTGTGGCGCTGACCAGCACCAACCCGGCTAAGATCTTCGGCCTCTATCCGCAGAAGGGCGAGCTGCTGCCCGGCTCCGACGCCGACCTGGTCATTTGGGATCCGGCCCGCCGGCTGAGCTACGGCCTGGCGCACTCCCATCACCGGACCGACTACAACCTGTATGAAGGATGGGAGCTGACCGGTTTCCCTGAGAAGGTCTTCCTGCGTGGGGAGCTCATCGTCGATGGGAATCGCTGGCTCGGCCGGCGGGGAGGGGGGCGCTTTCTCAGGCGATCACCGGGAGCTGAAGTGCTGTGAGCCGGTCCATGCTACAATCGGGTCACCTCGGATCGGCGGTCGCGCGCAGGGAGTGCCTGCGCCGGCGTTGAGCATCCCCGCTTCTCGATAAGTGCCGGCCGGTCCCCAGCGCCTCGCAAACCATGCGTCGTTGGGAGCAGTACCGAACCCCAGAACACCTTGCCGACGCGCTCGCCATCCTGCGCGACCCGGGCGGCAGCGCCGCGATCGTTGCCGGCGGAACCGATCTATTGCTGGATCTGCAGCAGGACCGTCATCCGGCAGTCACGACCCTGGTGGACGTCAGCCGGGTGCAGGAGATGCTCGAGATTACTGAGCAGGACGGTTGGATTGTGGTCGGGGCCGCGGTGCCGTTGAATGAGATCATCCGCCACCCGCTGGTGCGCGCCAACGCCGATTGCTTGGTGGAGGCCAGCGAGCTGATCGGAGGCCCTCAGGTCCGAAATGTCGCGACCCTGGGTGGCAATGTCGCCCACGCCCTGCCGGCCGGCGATGGGACCATCGCCCTGTTGGCTCTCGGAGCCGAGGCGCTGCTCGCCGGGATGGATGGGAACCGCTGGCAACCGCTGGAGAATCTCTTTGCAGCCCCCGGCAAGACGACCTTTGACCGGAGCCGCGAGATCCTGGTCGGGTTTCGCTTTCCGGCCAAGCGGCCGGATGAGGCCTCCGCTTTCTATCGGGTCATGCGGCCGCAAGGGGTCGCGATCGCGATCCTGAACATGGCGGCCCGGATCCGATTCGCCTCAGATCGCACCGTCTTGGAGGCCGGGTTGGCCATCGGCCCCGCCGGCCCGCGGCCGCTGAAGGCCAGAGCCGCCGAGGCTGCCCTGCGCGGCCGGAAACTGGACGATCTCACACTCGAGATGACTTTGGCGGCGCTGCTCTCGGAGGTCGAGCTCCGCACCAGCCCGCATCGGGCCACTTCCGACTATCGGCGCCACCTGCTGCTCACCTTGCTGCGGCGGACCCTGCTCGGCGCCGAACGCCGGCTGAATTGGCCACCCGATCCGGGCTCGAACGGATCGAGCCCTGAGGCTCCTCCCCGATGACCCCCAACCAGTCCCCGGCTGCGGCGAGCGAGCTGCAGCTCACCGTCAACGGCCGGCTCCATCGGCTCAGCGTCGCCCAGAATGAGATGCTCTCGGATGTCCTGCGCTACCAATTGAACCTGACCGGGACCAAGATTGCCTGTGAGGAAGCCGAATGCGGGACCTGCACGGTGCTGCTGGATGGGGCGCCGGTCCTGTCGTGTGTCCTGCCGGCTTTCAAGGCCGCCGGGCAATCGGTCCTCACCATTGAAGGCCTCTCGAGCAATGGAAGCCTCCACCCCCTGCAGGAAGCCTTCGTCGCATACGGCGCTGTGCAATGCGGCTTTTGCATTCCCGGCCAGATCATGACGGCCGCGGCTCTGCTCAGAAACAACCCAAATCCCACGGAACACGAGATCCGGCACGCCCTCAAAGACACGCTGTGCCGCTGCGCCGGCTATCCCACGATCATCCGCTCGGTTCAGGCCGCGGCGAGAAAGCTCCACCACGCCGAGCCGATCGGTGCCCCCGATCTGCCCACTTCCACCCAGACCCGAGTCGTCGGCCAGCTCGTCGCCCGCCCGGATGCCGTGGACAAAGTAACCGGGAAGGCGCTCTTTGCCGACGATTACCACTTCCCCGAGATGCTCCACGGAGCCACTTTGCGGGCCGGGGTCCCCCACGCGTTGGTTCGCCGGCTGGACGTCACCCGTGCTCGAGCCCTGGCTGGGGTCGTGGCGGTGCTCACCGCCGCCGACATCCCGGGAGAACACAACCACGGGCTGGTGATCAAAGACTGGCCGGCATTGGTGGGGGTAGGTGAGCGGGTGCGCTATGTCGGGGACGCGATAGCCATCGTCGCGGCAGAAACCCGCGAGCTCGCCCAGCAGGCAGTGGGGCTCATCGAGGTCGAGTTCGAATTGCAGCCGGTCGTCTCCGACCCGGTCCAGGCCCGCTCTCCGGAGGCTCCCCAGCTGCATGCCAACGGCAACCTGCTCAAGCACATCAAAGTCCGCAAAGGCGATCTGGAGCTCGGCTGGGCTGATAGTGAGGTCGTGCTCGAGGACACCTATTTCACCCCGATTACCGAGCACGCCTTCCTCGAGCCGGAGTGCAGCATCGCTCGCCTCACGCCGGAAGGTCGAATCGAGCTAGTTGTGGGGTCACAAATCCCCTACGCCGACCGAAGTCAAATTGCGCGCTGCCTGGGGATCGCCGATGAGCAGGTGCGGGTCATTGGGGCGCTGATCGGAGGCGGATTTGGTGGCAAGGAAGACATCGCCGGCCAGATCCACGCCGCGCTGCTCGCCAAAGCCACCGGGCGCCCGGTCAAGATCCTGTACGACCGGCATGAGAGTATGCTCGTGCACCCGAAGCGGCACGCCACCCAAATTCGGGTGAAGCTCGGCGCCAAGCGAGACGGAACGCTGGTGGCCGTCGAGACCGAGCTCTATGGCGATACCGGCGCGTATGCCTCTCTGGGGGAAAAGGTGATGACCCGGGCCACCACCCACTCAGCCGGGCCTTATATCGTTCCTCACGTCAAGGCTGACTGCTATGCCATGTACACCAACAATCCACCGGCCGGGGCGTTCCGTGGATTTGGTGTGACCCAATCGACCTTCGCAGTCGAATCGGCGATGGATCAGCTGGCTGCCCGGCTCGAGCTGGATCCGATTGAGCTGCGGCTCAAGAACGCGCTGCGGATAGGAAGCCTCACGAACACCGGTCAAATGCTGCGGGAGAGCGTCGGCCTGGTCGAGTGTATCGAACGCGTCCGGACCAAGCTGCTCGAGTTCAGCCCCGGTGCGGATCCGTTTGCCCCGGTGCCGGTCGAGGGCTTCCCAAGCCGGCGCAGGGCCTGGGGGATCGCCGCCGGATACAAGAACACCGGCCTGGGCGGCGGGGCACCGGACAAGGCTGCCGCGGAAATAGAGCTCTACGAGGATGAGACCGCTGAAGTTCGAAGCTCGTCGGCGGAGATCGGGCAGGGATTGGTCGCGGTGCTGCAGATGATCGCCGCCGAGGAACTGACTTTGCCGCTCAGCCAGATCCGCGTGCTGCTTTCGGATACCGATCTGACCCCCGATGGAGGGCCCACCACTGCCTCCCGCCAGACCTATGTGACCGGCAACGCGGTGCGTCTGGCGGCTGACGCGCTGAAGCAAGCGATTGCCGCCACCCTCGCTGAGCGCTATGACACGCCGCCGGATCGAATTGAATTCCACGAGGGGCTCGCCCAGGTGAACGGACATCAGGTCTCGCTGGGGGAGGCGGTCGGAATGATGAAGGAAGAGGGCCGCCAGGCCCGGGCCCTCTATGAGTATTGGGCGCCGGCAACTCAACCGCTGGGCACCGGGGGCGACATGCACTTTGCCTACTCTTTTGCGGCTCAAGCTGCGGAGGTGGAGGTCGATCTGGAAACCGGGGAGGTCTCGGTTTTGCGGGTGGTCGCGGCTCACGACGTCGGCAAGGTCATCAACCCGCTCGGCTTCCTGGGTCAGGTGGAAGGGGGCGTGATGATGGGCCTGGGCAACGCGCTCACCGAACTCTTCATTGTCGAAGAGGGGCGGGTTTTCACCGACCGATTGGCCCGCTACCGCATGCCGGGCATCCTGCACACTCCGGAGATTATTTCGATTCCGGTCGAGCATCCCGCCGCCGATGGACCCTATGGGGCGAAGGGGGTGGGGGAGATCTCCAGCATTCCTACCACCCCGGCGATCACGAACGCGATCTACAACGCCTGCGGGATTCGAATCAGGCGGCTGCCCGTCGATCAAGACTGGCTGGCCCGCGAGCTGGCGGCGTGCTGATCCTCAACGCCAAAGTCATCACCTGGGGCGAGCCCAACCAGATCTTGGACGGTCACGGCCTTCGTATCTCCGAAGGCCTGATTCGCGAGATCGCCCCGAGCGATCGGCTGGCTGCCGCCTACCCGCAGGAGGAACGCCTGGATGGCAGGGGGCAGTACCTGCTCCCAGGAAACCTCTGCGCTCACACTCATTTCTACGGCGCGTTTGCCCGGGGGATGGCGATCCCGGGTCCCGCACCCCGCGATTTCCCCGAGATCCTGCGCAAACTCTGGTGGCCGTTGGACCGGTCGCTGGGCGAAGAGGACATCCGCTATTCAGCCCTGGTGTCGCTGGTGGATGCGATCAAACATGGGACGACGACCCTGATCGACCATCACGCCTCGCCCAATGCGATCGATGGATCGCTCGATGTCCTGGCCCAGGCGGTGAAAGAGGCCGGACTGCGGGCGGTCTTGTGTTATGAAGTCACGGATCGGGACGGCCCCGAAAAGGCGGCCGCCGGAATCGCCGAGAACTTGAGGTTCTTGCAGCGGACTGCAGACGGGAAACTGGCCGGTGGCCGGATCGCGGCCACCTTCGGCCTGCACGCCAGCCTCACCCTCTCCGACCCGACCCTTGCCAGATGCCGAGAGCAAGCCCCTCCGGGAACCGGATTTCACATCCACGTGGCCGAACACGAGGCCGACCAGCAGGACAGCCTGGCGCGCTCCGGGACCCGGGTCGTCGAACGCCTGGAAAAGCATGGTATCCTGACCGACCGTACTCTCGTGGCGCATGCCGTCCACGTGGAGCCGCGCGAAATCGAGATCCTCGCTGACCGAGGTACCTGGGTCAGCCACCAGCCCAGATCGAACATGAACAACGCCGTCGGGGTCGCGGAGGTCGAATCGATGCTGCGCGCCGGGGTTCGGGTTTGCCTGGGCAACGACGGTTTCTCAAACGCCATGTGGGAGGAATGGAAGACCGCCTACCTGCTGCACAAGGTCTCCCACCGCGATCCGCGCCGGATGTCCGGAGACACCGTGGTCCAGATCGCGGTCCGGAACAACGCGGCCCTGGCGGAAGTCTTCTTCCCCGGGGCAGCCCTCGGAGTGGTTGAGCCAGGGGCCCGGGCCGACTTAATCCTGGTCGACTACCATCCCACCACACCGCTGAGTCCGGGCAACCTTCCCTGGCACATTCTCTTTGGCTTTCATGAATCGATGGTCACCGGAACGATTGTGGCCGGGGAACCGCTGATGTTCGAGCGTGAGCTGCGGACCCTCGACGAGGCCGCCATCTCGGCCCGAGCCCGGGAGCTTGCGCCGGAAGTCTGGAAACGGTATCTACGGCAGGTCGAGGGTTGAGGTAAGGAGAAGGATGGCCAACAGACTGATATTGACTCTCGCGATACTGGGCGGGACCGGCAAGCAGGGCCGCGGACTGGCTTCCCGCTGGGCGAAGGCGGGCTACCACGTGATCATCGGCTCCCGCACCCCGAAGAAGGCCAGGCAAGTGGCCGAGGAATTGAACCAACTGTTGGAACGGCAGTTAATCGAGGGAATGGGGAACGATGAAGCCGCGGAGGCCTGCGACATCGCGGTGTTGAGCGTCCCATATGCTTCCCAACAGGAAACGCTTGCCTCGGTCAAGCGCCAGCTGGATGGAAAAGTGCTGGTCGCAGTGACCAATCCGCTCAACCGGAAGGACATCTATGCGGTGCATATGCCGCCGGCCGGCAGCGCGGCCCAGGAGGCGCAGAATCTGCTCGGGGAAGGAACCAAGGTCCTGACCGCTTTTCAGAATGTGTCACACGAGTACCTGCAGCGGGATGGCCCCGTACCTTGCGATGTGCTGGTATGCGGCGACGACCCGGCAGCCAAGGAACAGGTGCTGCAATTGGTGGCGGCCGCCGGCCTGGTCGGGTGGGATTCCGGGCCGCTGCGCAACGCAGTTGTCGTGGAAGGGCTGTCCCCGATTCTGTTCTGGATCAACAAGCGCTACAAGATCAAGTCCGCCGGGATTCGAATCACCGGGGAGCAGGCTCCCGGCTGACCCGACCCAATGCGAATGACCTTGACGGCTCTGCCGGGCATCCCCCTGGTCAAGCCGGGCGATGACTTGGCGGGGTTCATTCTGGAGGCCGCCGGTCGGGTGGACCTCACCTTCGAGTCGGGCGACCTGTTGGTCGTCGCTCAGAAGGTGGTCTCCAAGGCCGAAGGTCGCCACGTCGACCTGACCCAGATCACGCCCTCCGCGGAGGCGGTGGAGGTTGCGGGCCGGGCCGAGAAGGACCCCCGCCTGGTGGAAGTGATCCTGTCGGAAGCCAAGCAGGTGCTGCGGATCCGGCCGGGGGTCATCATTGTCGAGCATCGCTTGGGCTTCGTCTGCGCCAACGCCGGAGTCGACCACTCCAATGTGGAAGGGGAGGACGTGGTGTTGATGCTTCCGGAGGATCCGGAACGATCCGCCACCCGCCTGCGGGATGAGCTAGAGCAGGCTTCAGGGGCGCGGCTGGGGGTGCTGATCATCGACTCGCTTGGGCGGGCCTGGCGGATGGGTACCGAAGGCGTGGCGATCGGACTCAGTGGGCTGCCGGCGCTGATGGACCTGCGGGGGTGGCCCGATCTCTTTGGCGACCCGCTGCTGGTAACCCAGGTGGGCGTGGCGGACGAGGTCGCCGCGGCTGCCTCCCTGCTGATGGGGCAAGCGGCCGAGGGGCGTCCGGTCGTGCATTTGCGGGGTATGCCCTATCCGCTGCGCGAAGGGACGACTCAGGAACTGTTGCGGCCGAAGGAAGAAGACCTTTTTCGTTAGCACATGCACCTACCCTCTCCGTAGCCGCGCCGGCGGCCGGAGCAAGAGTACCAACCGATGGAGGATGGATGGTTCCCGAATCTCACCGTGACTTGCTCAGCGACGACCTGCGGGCCTTCGCCTTCCTGACGACCGTGATGCCGGACGGCAGCCCGCAGGTGACCCCGGTTTGGTTTGACACCGAGGGGGACTTGATCCGGGTCAACTCTGCTCGCGGCCGGGTGAAGGACCGGAACATGACCGATCGCCCGCAGGTAGCCTTGGCCATCGTCGATCCGAAGCAGATGTACCGATACGTTCAGATCCGCGGAAAAGTGGAATCGATCAGCGAGGAAGGGGCCCGGGAGCACATTGACAAGCTGGCCCGCAAATACCGGGGCACTCCAACCTACGAGTGGTGGCGCGGCGAGCAGCGGGTGATCTATCGGATCCGGCCTCGGGCCTTAAGCACGATGGGATGACCGAGCAGTTAGCAGCCCTCGAGCAGTTGCTTAGCAGCCGGCATTCTGTTCGGGCATTCTCCGACCGGCCGGTGGAGCCAGAGCTCATCGACCGCCTGCTGCAGGCAGCCTGCCAGGCACCCTCCGCCCACAATCGACAGCCGTGGCGCTTTGCGGTGCTGAGGAGTTCCGAGGCCAAGATCCGCCTGGCGGAGGCGACGGGGGCACGGCTGCAGGCCGATCGGCTGGCCGACGGAGACGATCCGAAGGCAGTTGACGGGGATGTGGCCCGCTCGCGGGCTCGCATCGCCGGAGCTCCGGTCGCGGTGCTGGTCTGCCTGACCATGGAGCAGATGGATGAGTATCCGGATGAGAAACGCTCGCGGGCCGAGTATTTAATGGCAGTTCAAGGTGCGGCTATGGCCGGGCAGAACCTGCTGCTGGCAGCCCATGCAGCTGGGCTGGGTGGGTCGTGGCTGTGTGCGCCGCTTTTCGCCCCCTCGGTGGCTCAGGAGGCCTTGGAGCTGCCGATTTCGTGGCAGCCGCAGGGTCTGGTGCTGCTGGGCTGGCCGGCGGCTCCGGGAAAAGAGCGCGGCCGGCGGCCGCACACGGACCTGGCGGTTTATCTCTAACATGAAGGTAGTGGCATTGGCGGGAGGGGTCGGAGGGGCCAAGCTGGTGGATGGCCTGGCCGGGGTCCTGCCACCCGAGGACCTGTCGGTGATCGTCAACACCGGCGACGATTTCGAACATCTCGGGCTGACGATCTGTCCCGACCTGGACACGGTTACTTACACCCTCGCCGGACTGGCCAATCCGGACACAGGCTGGGGCCGGCGGGATGAAAGCTGGTCCTTCCTGGACGCGCTGCGGACGCTCGGCGGACCGACCTGGTTCAAGATTGGGGATCGTGATCTGGCCCTGCACATAGAGCGCACCCGCCGGCTGCGTGCCGGAGAACCGCTCTCGGCGGTCACCCGGACCCTGTGCGAGCACCTTGGGGTTTCGACTCACGTGCTGCCGATGACCGACCAGCCGGTGCGGACCCGGGTGCTCACGGACGGTGGCGAGCTCGGCTTCCAGCAGTATTTCGTCGAACGGGCCTGCGAACCCGCGGTGCGTGGGTTTCGCTTCGAGGGTGCCGATCAGGCCGCGCCGGCCCCCGGCGTCCTCGAAGTCCTGCGGGCGGCGGATCTGGTCATGTTCTGCCCCTCCAATCCCTGGGTGAGCCTGGATCCCATTCTTTCCATTTCCGGCATCCGAACTGCGATTGAAGCGAAGCCGAGCATCGGGGTTTCGCCGATCGTGGGCGGAAAGGCCATCCGAGGGCCGGCGGCTAAGATGTTTGGCGAGCTCGGGATCGAGCCCACTGCTCTGGCGGTGGCCGAACACTTTCGAGGCCTGCTTGGCGCGCTGGTCATTGATCTCAGCGACACGCAGTTGGCGGAACCCATCGCCCGGCTCGGGATCCGGCCCTTCGTTGCCCAGACCGTGATGCTCGACCGTTCGGCCCGGATCGCCTTAGCTCGAAGAGTGCTGGAGTGTGCGGCCGAGCTGGAGCCAGTAGCTTGACTCTCTGGGCGGTCGTTCCGGTCAAGCCATTCCAGCAAGCCAAGTCGCGATTGGCCAGCGCGCTCTCGGATGCGGAACGGGTCGAACTGAGCCGCACGATGTTGTCGCAGACCCTGGAGGTGCTCGGGGAGGTCCGACAAGTCACGGGCGTGGTGGTCGTCAGCGCAGACCGGCAAGCCCTTGAATTGGCCACGGCGGCAGGTGCCGTGCCGCTGGTCGAGCCCGATCCGCCGAATCTGAACCGGGCCCTGCGGCTCGCCCGCGAGGCGGCCCGCGCCTCGGGAGCCTCCGGGTTGCTGGTGGTACCGGCCGACTTACCTGGCCTCTCCACGGCCGATCTGCGGTCGATGATCCGGCTGGCCGGCAGGCCACCTTGCCTGGTGATTGCCCCTGACCGGCATAGCCGAGGAACAAATGCACTCCTGCTGCTCCCATCCGCTTTGATAGAATTCGAATTTGGGGCCGAAAGTTTCGCTCGACATGTGGCGCTTGGCCGGGCGGCTGGGGCGCAGGTCGAAATCTGTAAACTGCCGGCCCTCGCCCTGGATCTGGATTCCCCGGAGGACCTTGAGCTCGTTCACAGTGCAGAACCGCAGCTCGTTCATAAGGAGTTGTGAGTGACCCTGGACCGGGTGGCGTTGTATCTGCAAGACGCCCATGAGCTGCGCGACGGGCTGGAATACGTCCGGTATGCCGAAAAGCAAGGCTTCGAGGCGGTCTGGCAGGCCGAATCGCGACTCGTTCGGGACGCCATCGTACCCATGGCGGCCTATGCCGCAGTCACCGAGCGGCTGAAGGTCGGCTCGGGAGTCATCAACAATTGGACTCGCAACATTGGGCTGCTGGCCGCCACCTTCCTGACCCTCGACGACCTGGCGCCCAACCGGATCATCTGCGGCATCGGGGCCTGGTGGGATCCGCTGGCCAAAAACGTTGGGATCGAGCGCCGCAAGCCGCTGCTCGCGATGCGGGAGACGGTCGAACTGCTGCGGCGGCTGCTCAGGCTTGAACGGGTCACCTTCCACGGTGAATTCCACTGGGTGGATGGGATCGAGCTCGATGTGGTGCACGGCCGGCGCGAACCGCGGCAGGTTCCGATCCTGATCGGTGCCACCGGCTTGCAGATGATGGAGTTGGCGGGTGAGATTGCCGACGGGGTGGTCCTGAACTATTGCGTGCCGCCCGAGTACAACGACACCGCGCTCGAGCATATCGAGCGAGGCGCACGGCAGGCCGGCCGGCGGCTGGAGGATTTGGACCGGCCGCAGCTGGTGGTGTGCTCGGTGGATCCCGACCGGGAGCGAGCCCTCGACACCAGCCGTGAGCTGCTGACCCAGTACCTGGCTCAACAGCCCCATATCGCCAAGGCCAGTGGAGTTGCGCCTCAGGTGGTCGCCGAGATCCAATCGATCCTGGGCTGGCCCGCGACCCACGAGCAGATTCAACAAGCCAAGCACCTGGTTCCGGATGAGCTGATCACTCGCATCACGGCCTCCGGGACGCCGGAAGAGGCGCGGGCCAAAGTCCAGCAGTACATCGAACATGGGGCCACTGCGCCGATCCTCTATCCGGTGGGGGGCGACGTCAGACTCTTGATCGACACCTTTAGCCCGCTCGCCTAGCCGATCGAAAGGCAGTTTCAGGACATGGAGATCGCTCAAATCCCCGCAGCCCGCACCAAGCAGCCGAACTCCAGCAACTGTTTTGTCTGCGGCTTGGACAACCCGGACGGACTGCAATTGACCTTCTACGAGCAGGAGGACGGCCAGGTCGTGGCGGAGACGATCGTGCCGGCCCGCTTCCAGGGCTATCCGGGGGTGGTCCACGGCGGAATCGTGGCCGCGATGTTGGATGAGGTGGCGATGCGGTCGGCGATGGTGGACGACCACCTGCGGTTCATGGTCACCGCCAAGATGACCCTGCGCTATCGAAAAGCGATCCCGGTGGAGCAGCCGCTGCGTCTGGTGGGTCGGATCGAGCGGGCCGGCGGTCAAGCGACCACGGCCACCGCCGAGCTGCGGCTCCCCGATGGCAGCCTGGGGGCGGATGTGGAGGCGATGATGGTGGATTATCCGGAACCGCTCGGCGGCGCGGCCGAGTTTGAAGAGCTGGGTTGGAAGGTTTACCCGGATTGAAGATGCCGCCGCTTGAGTATTACCGGCCGAGCTCGCTTGAGGAGGCGCTCGCTCTCCTTCAGCATGGGGTTCCGCTCGCCGGCGGAACTGCGCTGACCGCGAATCGGCGCGCCCTTGGAGCGGTCGTTGACCTGCAGGACCTGGGGCTGGATTCGCTCGACATTTCAGAGTCCGGCTTCCGATTTGGCGCCACGCTCCCTTTGCAGGCGCTGGTTGCCGCCGCAGAGCGACTGCCGCCGGCCCTCGTCCGGGCCTGCCGCTTGGAAGCCGGCTGGAATATCCGCAATCAAGCCACCCTCGGCGGAACGCTATTCTCAGGCGATGGCAGATCCCCGCTGCTGACCACCCTGTTGGCGATGGGTGCCGAGCTGGAGTCGGCTCAAAGCAATTCCCGCCTGCCGCTGGCCGAGCTGCTCTCGCTGCGAGCTAACGGCTCTCCGATCGGGCTGATCACCTCCGTCCACATTAACCGACCGCGCCGCCTCGCCTATGAGCAGGTTGCCCGCTCGCCAGCCGACCTGCCTCAGGTCTGCGCGGCGGCAGCCCATTTCGATGGAACCGACCAGTTGGGGGTCGCACTCGGGGGCTTTGGCCGCCATCCGCTGCTCGTGCATCAAGCATCGGGCGGCCAGGCCCGCACTCTCGAGCGCGCGGTCGAAGCTGCTCGGCAGGCATTTTCCAAGGCAAGCGACGCCTGGGCCGGCGCTGAGTTCCGGGCCGCGGTTGCCGGCACGCTGGTCGGCCGAGTCGTTCGCGAGGTCGTGACGCGGTGAATGTGAGCTTCGACCTCAACGGGCGAACGGTCAGCGCCGCGATCCCTGCCTCCACCACGCTGCTGGCCGCCCTGCGCGGGCAGCTGGGTGTCTTCGGCGTCAAGCATGGCTGCGAAACCGGCGAGTGCGGTGCCTGCACGGTGCTGCTCGACGGCCGGCCTGTGAACGCGTGCGTCATGCTCGCCGCTCAGGCTGCCGGCCGCCGATTGGAGACGATCGAGGGCTTCGGGCAGCATCCCGAACTGGGTTGGCGCCGGACGATCGGATTGAACGCCCTTCAGGCCGCATTTGTCGAGACCGGCGCGATTCAATGTGGCTACTGCACCCCCGCCATGCTGCTCGCCGCCCAGGCGCTGCTCCGCGCGAATTCCGCCCCGAGCGAGGCCGAAGTGCGGGAGGCCTTCTCCGGGGTCCTCTGCCGCTGCACCGGTTATCTGAAGCCGGTCCAGGCGGTGCTCCGGGCGGGCGCGGTGCTGCGCGGCGAGGCCCTCGAGCCGATCGGCACACCAATCCTGGCCCCGCCTGAACTATTCGGCAGGCCCGGAGAACAGGCGGATGAACCGGGCAGCCCGGCGGCGGGGCCGGAGCTCATCACCCGGACCCGAGTGATGCCGCGGATCACGGTCGTCCCCGAAACCGAAACACTGCGGTCGGTCGGCAAGCCAGCCCCGAAAGTCGACGCGGTGAAATTGGCCCAGGGCAAACCGGCCTTCGCCGCCGACACTGAAATGCGGGGCATGCTGACGGCCAAGCTGCTCAAAAGCCCGCTCGCCCATGCCCGTATCCGGCGGATCGATGCATCCCGGGCTCGCCAGCTGCCGGGTGTGGCGGCCGTGCTGACCTGGCAGGACATCCCGCGGGTTGTGTATTCCACCGCCGGTCAATCGGATCCGATCCCCGGCCCGCTCGACATGTTCTCCCTCGACAACAAGGTGCGCTTCGTCGGGGACCGGGTGGCGTTCGTGGCGGCCGAGACCGAAGAGATCGCCGAGCAGGCCTTGGGTCTGATCGAGGTCGAATACGAGGAACTGACGCCGCTGTTCGATCCCAGTCAGGCGATGGCAGAGGGTGCGCCGCGCATCCACGATGAACCGGAGTACCTGAACTTCGGCGAGTCGGATCCGACCCGGAACCTCGCCGCCCAGATTCATGTCGACATCGGGGACGTCGAGCGCGGCTTTGCCGAGGCCGATCTGATAATTGAAGGCAGCTACGCGGTCCCCAAGGTCCAACAAGCCTCGATCGAGCCCCACGTGGTGCTGACCTATTGGGACGAGGACGATCGGCTGGTGATTCGCACCAGCACCCAGGTCCCGTTCCACGTTCGCCGCCAACTCGCGCCGGTCTTGGGCCTGCCCCCCAAAAGGATCCGGGTGGTCAAGCCTCGGATCGGGGGCGGGTTTGGCGGCAAGCAGGAGGTCATGATCGAGGATGTCGCCGCCCACCTGACGATCGCCACCGGCCGGCCGGTGCGGTTCGAGTACACCCGGGCGGAGGAGTTCGAGGCGGCTCGCTCCCGCCACCCGATGCGATTCCGGATGAAGACCGGGCTCAAGCGGGATGGGACCCTCACCGCCAACGAGATGGTTTGCCTCAGTGACACCGGGGCTTATGGCTGTCACGCCCTGACTGTGGCCGGAAACACCGGCCACAAGGGGATGGCGCTGTACGTTGGGGACGGGGCCTATCGGGCCGCTCCGAATATTCGCTTCCACGCCGACATCGTGTACACCAACACTCCGCCATCGGGTGCCTATCGCGGCTACGGCGTCCCGCAAGGATTCTGGGCGGTCGATCGGCACATGGAGAACATCGCCCGGCAGCTCGGGCTTGATCCGATCCAGTTTCGATTGAGGAATGCGGTGCGGGCAGGCGAGCTGCAGCCCTTCAGCACCGCCTGGTCGGAGGGCCGCGAGCCGCGGCCGGAGACCATTCATACCTGCGGGCTGGAAGAATGCGTGCAGCAAGGATCAGCCGCGATCGAGTGGTCCCCCAAATTCGGCAGCCCGGAATGGCATCAAGTCCCGGGCAAGCCGCATCTTCGGCGCGGAGTTGGGGTCGCGTTGGTGATGCAGGGTACCGCGATTCCCTACCTGGATATGGGCGGGGCCAGCCTCAAGATCAACGAAGACGGATCCTTCAATCTGCTGGTTGGTGCAACCGACCTGGGCACCGGTTCGGACACGGTACTGGCCCAGCAAGCGGCGGAAGTCTTGGGCGTGCCGCTGGAAGACATAGTGATCTATTCATCCGACACCGATTTCACGCCGTTCGACAAGGGCGCCTACGCCTCGAGCACAACCTACATCTCAGGCACTGCGGTCGTACGGGCGGCCGAACGAGTGGCGGAGCGAATCCGGGCCCGCGCGGCCCGCATGCTGACCGAAGCGGAGACCGCCCCGATTCAGCCCGACCAGATCCGGCTCGCGGACGGAAGTGCCTGGGCTCCCGATGGCCGCTCGGTGACCATGGAGCAGGTGGCGCTCAATGCCCTCCACCACGAGGATCAGGAACAGATCATGGGGGTCGCCTCGTACGTCTCGCCGGTCGCCCCACCTCCCTTTGCGGCACAATTCGCCGAGGTGACCGTCGACGTGGAGACCGGGCAGGTCACGGTGGACAAGCTGGTCATGGCAGTCGATTCGGGGGTGATTGTCAACCCGCTTACCGCCTCGGGACAGATCGAGGGCGGGATGACTCAGGCGCTCGGTTACGCGGTCTGCGAGGAGATGCTTTACGACGACCGCGGGCGACCGCGGGAGGTGGATTTCCGGGACTACCATATCTTCGCCGCCCATGAAATGCCTGAGCTGCAGACGCTCTTCATCGAGACTTTCGAACCCTCCCATCCCTTCGGGGTGAAGGCGGTGGCCGAGATCCCGATGGATGGGGTGGCTCCGGCGGTCGCCAACGCCGTACTGGATGCTTGCGGAGCGCGGGTTGATGTCGCGCCGGTTACCCCCGAGCGGGTGTGGCACGCGCTGAGGGCAGCCAACTGACCGGGGATCGTTTCTATCGCAGACTCGCGGAACTGGAATCGACGGGTGAACCCTTTGTGCTCGCGACCGTGGTCCGGGCCCAGGGATCGGTCCCCCGGCACGAGGGCACCAAGATGCTCGTGTTTCCCGGCGGTCGGAGCGAAGGGACCGTCGGCGGGGGCGACCTGGAGCATCGGGTCATCCAGGCTGCCCTGCAGGCGCTGCTGGACGGCCGGCCACGCAAGCTGAGCTATTCTTTCCGCGACCTGGAGCGGGGCGATGTCGGGGTCTGCGGAGGTGAAATGGAGGTATTCGTGGAGCCGGTTCAGGCCCGCCCTACGCTCGTCGTCGTAGGTGGCGGGCACGTCGGGCAGGCGGTTGTCCACCTGGCGAGCTGGCTGGGGTTCCGAGTGGTGCTCTCCGATGACCGCCCGGAATTCGCGACGGCCGAGGCAGCCCCAGGGGCCGATTCCTATATTGTGGGGCCGCTCGCCGAGCTGCCGCAGCGGATTCAAATCACCCCCGACACCTATGTGATGTTGACGACCCGAGGAGTCCCGGTGGACATCGATGGCCTGCCGGCGCTGCTGGAGTTGCCGGCCGGATACATCGGAGTGATCGGCTCGCGGCGGCGTTGGGAGGTCTGCGCCCAGCAGCTTGCCGCCCGGGGCGTGCCGGCGGAGCAGATCGCCCGGGTCCACTCGCCCATGGGGTTGGAGCTGAACGCCGAAACCCCGGAGGAGATCGCAGTCAGCATGCTGGCCGAGATCATCCAGATTCGCCGGGGGGGCACTGGCGAACGCATGGCTCATGAGCCTTCCGTACAGGAGCCCGGATAACCAATCCTTCCGAATCGTCTGAAGACCTGATGTGGGATCGCTACTTCACCGTCCGGTCAATTGAGGAGGCTGTCCAGCTCCTGACCGAACACCGCGGCTCGGCCCGGATCGTGGCCGGAGCAACCGACCTGATCCTGGAACTCGAGCGCGGGCAGCGCCCCGGAGTGCACAGCCTGATCGACATCACCCGGGTGCCTGGCCTCGACCGGATCGAGCTGGATCAGGAAGGCTGGATCCACCTCGGACCGCTGGTCACCCACAATCACTGCGCCGCCTCGCCCCTGATCATCGAGCGGGCCTTCGCCTTGGCCCGGGCCTGTTGGGAGGTCGGCGCGCCGCAGATCCGCAATCGCGGCACGGTGGCCGGCAACTTGATTACCGCCTCCCCGGCCAACGATTCGATCACGCCGCTGATGGCATTGGATGCCCGGGTCCGCCTCCGATCCGCCGCCGGAGATCGAACGCTTCCCCTGCGGGAGTTCTACAGCGGCGTCCGCCGGACGGTCATGCGCGACGACGAGCTGCTCGAAGAGATTGCTTTCCGGGCGCCGCCAGCCGGCGCCCGCTCAACGTTCATCAAATTGGGACTGAGGCGGGCCCAGGCCATTGCCATTGTCAACGTGGCGGTCGTGCTCGAGTTCGAACAGGATCGCCCGACGGCGGCGACGATCACCTTGGGGTCCGTGGCGCCGGTCATTGTGCATGCCGCGGAGGCGGAGCAGTTCCTGATCGGGAAGCCGCTGGATCCATCGGTCGTTCAACGGGCCGCCCAGCTGGCGCGGCAGGCCGCTATCCCGATCGACGACGTGCGCGGGACGGCTCAATACCGAGGGGAGATGGTGGAGCTCTGTACGCTCCGGGCGCTGCGCAGCCTGTCCGCCGGAACAGAACGGCAAGGTTACCCAGAGCGCCCGGTCACTTTGTGGGGTCCGGCCGAGTGGCATTGGCAGTCCGAGCTGAGGGAGTCCACCGTTCACGCCGTGCAGACCCCGATCGAGGCGACGGTCAACCGGGCGCCGGCCCGCTTTGTCACCGGCCAGGAGAAATCGCTGCTGCGGCTGCTTCGAGAGGACGGTGGGCTGACCGGAACCAAAGAAGGCTGCGCCGAGGGCGAGTGCGGCGCCTGCACCGTCTCGCTGGACGGTATGGCGGTGATGGCCTGCATGGTACCCGCCCCCCGGGCCCATGGCGCGACGATCGTGACTGTGGAAGGACTGGCAGAGGATGGCCGGCTGCATCCGATTCAGCAGGGTTTCATTGAGTTGGGAGCGGTGCAGTGCGGCTACTGCACTCCGGGATTCTTGATGTCGGGTGCAATGCTCATGGAGGAACGACCCGTGCCCAGCCGCAGCGAAATCCAAGAGGCCATCACCGGAAATCTGTGCCGCTGCACGGGCTACTACTCCATACTCGAGGCCTTCGAACGGGCGGCCGAGCTCCGGGCGCCGTGAAACCGCCCCCCTCGGCGAACTAGCACGATCAGGCCGGTAGACCGGACGGCCGGCCGAGTCTAGAATGGGATCGGACCTCAGGCAGCGACGAAAGTCCGGTCGCTAAGGGGCAGGAGGATCGTATGGGCAGAAAAGGCTCCTGGCAGTTCCGACAACTTGAGCGGGAGCGGCTCAAGAAGCGGGAGATGAACCCCCTCTGGCGCGGGGTTGGGGTCATCCTGGTCGTGATCATGGGTGCGGCCGGTTATGTGTTCTCAGGCTGGTTTCTGGAGCAGAACGTCGCGAACAACTGGATCTACCTTCCGCCCCAGTTGTTCTCTCCCAAAGTCCCCGCGATGCTCAGCTTCCTTGGGAACGGAAACATGCTGCGCTTTGCGGTCTCGCTGGTCTTTGTCCTCACCGCGTTCGCCATTCTGAATTTCGTCTATGCCATTGCATTTCCGATCCAGCCCGGCGAATTCGACATGCCGACCCCGAAGCGCCGGCCGCGAAAGCGCCGCTGAACCTGTCGCTCTGCTAGCCTCCCATGGCTGCTGACTCCAATTCCGTGCTCGGCAAGCCGACCGCCCGAGTGGACGCGCTGGCCAAGGTCACCGGCGAGGCGCTGTTCCCCGGCGACATCGATATGCCCAACCAGGCCTACATGAAGATCCTGTTCGCCGGGCGACCCCACGCGATCATCCGGCGCCTCGACACGGCTGCCGCGGAAGCCATGCCGGGGGTTCTCGGCGTGTTCACGGCCAAGGATGTGCCGGTGAACGAGTACGGCCTCATCCTGCCGGACCAGCCGGTGCTGTGTGGGCCGGGTTCGACGAAACCGTATGCCGACCGGGTCCGCTTCGTCGGCGATCAAGTGGCGGTGGTCGTGGCGGAGAGCGAGTCGATCGCCGCTGCGGCAGCTCGGCGGATTGAGGTTGACTATGAGGACCTGCCGATCGTGACCGATGTCCTGGCGGCCAGGCAAGCAGGCGCCCCGCTGCTGCATCCGGATCGGGAAAGCAACGTGTTCTGGCACAATCAGATCCGGAAAGGAGACATCGCCAAAGGCTTCGCGGCCGCGGCGGTGGTCATCGAGAGTGAATACCGGACCCCAGCCCAGGAGCATGCGTTCCTGCAGCCGGAAGCCGGGCTGGCCTACCTCGACGATGAGGGGCGGGTGACGGTCGAGGTCGCCGGACAGTGGACCCACGAGGATCAGGAGCAGATCGCCCACGCGCTCGGCTTGCCCCGGGAGCAGGTGCGGGTGAGGTACCCCGCGATCGGCGGCGCCTTCGGCGGACGGGAGGACATGTCGGTCCAGATCGTGCTGGCGCTGGCCGCCTGGCGGCTGCACCAGCGCGGGATCGACCGGCCGGTCAAGATCATCTGGTCGCGGGAAGAGTCGATCCTCGGCCATCACAAGCGGCATCGCTACGTGATCCGCTCGAAATGGGGCGCCAGCCGGGAGGGGAAGCTGCTGGCGGCCGAAGTGGAAGTAATCCAGGACGGCGGGGCCTATGCCTACACTTCCACCAAGGTGCTTGGGAACTCGACCCTGATGTGCACCGGACCGTACGAGATCCCGAACGTCAAAGTCGACGCCTACTCGGTCTACACCAATCACATCCCGGGCGGCGCCTTCCGCGGGTTCGGTGGACCGCAGGCCGCCTACTCGGCCGAACTGCAGATGAACAAGCTGGCCGGGGCGCTGGGGATCGATGCCGTCGAGATCCGGATGCGCAACCTGTTAAAGGAAGGGGCCTTGCTCTCGGTGGGCACCGCGTTGCCCAAAGGCGTCAGCATCGGCAAGGTCGTGGAGGGTTGTGCCGAACACGCGGGTTGGACCCACACCGGGGAGGGTTGGCAGCGGCCGTCGCGCCAGGCGTTGGGTGCGCCGGCGGAGCCCCACCTGCGGCGGGGGATTGGGGTGGCGTGCGGATTCAAGAACGTCGGATTCTCTTTTGGCCATCCCGAGCAGTGTTGGGCGACCATCGAGCTCCACGGCGGGGCCGAAATCGAGCAGGTCGTCTTGCGCCACGCCGGGGCCGAGGTGGGGCAGGGCGCTCACACGGCCATGGCCCAAATGGCGGCCGAGGCGGTCGGTGTTCCGTTGGACAAGGTGCGAATTGTCGCCTCCGACACCGCGACCAGCGAGAACAGCGGTTCAGCCTCCGCCTCCCGGATGACCTTCATGGCGGGAAACGCGATCCGGGGCGCGGTCGAAGCCGCGATGCTGAAGTGGCACGACGAGGATCGACCGGCGATTGCCTCTTACCAGTACCTGCCTCCGCCGACCGAACCCTATGACCCGGTGACTGGCACGACCCGGCCCAACTTCGCCTACGGCTACGTAGCGGAGGCGGCCACGGTCGAGGTGGACACCGAGACCGGTGCGCTGCGGATTCTGGAGGTCGTGTGTGCCGACGATGTCGGCCGGGTGGTCAACCCGCAGGGGGTGCGCGGTCAAATCGAAGGGGGTGTGGTGCAGGCCGCCGGTTACGCGATTCTGGAAGACTTCCGCGAAGACGGCGGCCGGGTACAGACCAGCCTGCTTTCGAATTACCTGATCCCCGGAGTGCTGGACATTCCGGACCGGGTGCGGTCAGTCATCTTGGAAATCGAGGATCCGCTTGGGCCCTGGGGAGTGCGCGGCATGGCGGAAATGCCCTTCATACCGCTGACCCCTGCCGTGGTCAGCGCGGTCCACGATGCGCTGGGAATCTGGTTTGACGAATTTCCGCTGACGCCGGAGCGGGTGTTCTGGGGTTTGCACTCGGCTCGTGCAGCATAATCCCCCGCGCAGAGGCACCGGCGGACTGCTTCCACCTCTCGGCCTGCAAACAACTTGAGCAATTCTCCACCGTTGGTGCTCGTGCGCGGCGGCGGCGACCTGGCCACCGGGGTCGCGGCCCGGCTGTGGCGCAGCGGATTCTGGGTCGTGATTACCGAGATCGAGCAGCCGCTGGCCGTCCGGCGGCTGGTGGCTCTGGCCGAGGCGGTTTATGCCGGTGAATTCGCGGTGGAGGACCTGCCCGCCCGCCGAGCGGAGAACGTCCCCGGGGCGCAGCTTGCGTTGAGGCAGGGCGTGATTCCCGTACTCGTGGATCCTGAGGCTGACTGCCGGACTGAGCTGAGGCCGGCCGCGCTGGTGGATGGCCGGATGCGAAAGTTACCGCCCGAGCTGGGGATCTATTCCGCCCCCCTGGTAATTGGACTCGGCCCGGGATTTGTGGCGGGCGAAACCTGCCACGCGGTGATTGAGACCAACCGCGGCCACCGGATGGGTCGGGTGATGTGGAGCGGCACGACCGAGCCGGACACCCGGATCCCCGACCCAGTCGGCAGGCAGGCCGCGGTCCGGGTGCTGCGTGCGCCTGACTCTGGAGTCTTCGAGGGCAGTGTGCAACTGGCCGATCCAGTCCAGCAGGGTGATCTGGTGGCCACCGTTGGCTCGGGCGAGCTGCGGGCGCCGTTCGAGGGGATCGTCCGCGGCCTGCTGCACGACGGGGTTGAGGTTTCGAAGGGAATGAAGGTCGGCGACCTTGACCCCCGCGGCGACCCCGCCCTCTGCCGCCTGATCTCGGACAAGGCCCTGGCGGTGGGAGGCGGAGTGCTGGAGGCCATCCTCTCTAAGCCGGAAATCCGCGCCGCGTTGGCGCAATCCTGAACAAGCCTCGCGTTTTTCCTCTGCGGCTTCCGCATCGGCTGCCGGACGCCGGCTGAGAACTGCTAGACTCGGCTCATGCTGCTGAAGACCGCACTTCGGATTGAGCCAGGCCAGACGGTGGCTTTCACCGGTGCGGGCGGCAAAACCGCGGCCATCCGCCGGTTGGCCGGGGAGCTCACCCGAGCGCTGATTACCACAACCACCAAGCTGGGTCGTGGGCAGGCGGACCTGGCTCGGCACCACTTGATCGATCCAACCCCTGACGAGCTGGCGCGAATCCCTCAACTGCTGGAGCAGAACGGTACTGTGCTCGTGACGGGGCCGCTGTCGGAGGCGGATGAGAAGTGGGCCGCGCCGCGCCCCGCCGTGCTGGAGTCCCTCGCCCGGTTCGCTAGGGAGGCCGGAGCGGCTCTGTTGATCGAGGCCGATGGGGCGCGGGGCCGCTCGCTCAAGGCTCCCGCCGAACACGAGCCGGTTGTGCCAGAATTCACAAACACGGCCGTCCCGATGGCCGGATTGGACGGGCTGGGTCACCGGATCGGCTCTTCGGCCGTCCATCGGCCCGAGCGAGTCGCCGAGCTGCTAGGTCTCGAACCCGCAGACACCCTTGGATCCTCGGAGCTTGCCCGCCTGCTCTCCTCCCCCCACGGCGGACTAAAAGGAGTCCCGGACGAAGCCCAGGTGCGGATCCTGCTCAACAAGGCCGACCCGTCGCGGCTGGCGGTCGGGCGGGAGATAACCGGCCAACTGCTCGAGAATCCCCGAATTCAGGCCGTGGTGCTGGGGTCGATGCAGGCCGAAAACCCGGTGATGGAGACTCACGGCCGGGTTGCGGGAATCGTGTTGGCGGCCGGCGGCTCGAGCCGGTTGGGCCAGCCCAAACAGCTGGTCGAATTTCGCGGCCGGCCGCTGGTATGGCACGCGGTGCGGGTGGGTCTCGAGGCCGGGCTGAGTCCGTTGGTGGTGGTCATCGGGGCGGCGGGCGAGCGGGTCCGGCGCGCCCTCGAGGGCGAATCGGTGCGGGTGATCGACAACCCGGATTGGAAGGCGGGCCAGAGCAGCTCGGTTCAGGCCGGCTTATCTCCGGTCGAATCCGGAGTTGAGGCCGCCATTTTTCTGCTGGCCGACATGCCATTGATGGACTCAGAGCTTGTTCGGCAGGTCGTCCGCATCCATCGGACCTCGTTGGCACCCCTGGTTGCCCCCCGCGTCGCCGGCCGCCGGGCGAACCCGGTACTTTTCGACCGGGTCACATTCCCCGAGCTCCACCGGCTGGAGGGCGACCAGGGCGGTCGATCCTTGTTCGATCGTTACGAGCCGGCCTGGGTGGAGTGGGGCGAGTCGGCGATGCTCGATCTCGATACGCCGAACGACCTGCAGCGGCTCAGAGATCTCGAGTGACAGGATCCTGGACCCGCGGGTCCACTCTTAGGAAGGTCACCTCAACGAGTGGGCTACTTTTCACGAAACGATTCAGCTGTCGCTCGCGCCCCCAGCTGCGAGTAATCTCCGTGAGCAACTTTCGCCGCTCGCTCTCCTCCTGGATCGGGCGGGCACGGGCCGGCAGATCGGCCTCAACCTGGCGTTTGAGGTGGAACACGAATTCTGGATTCGCGAGCAGGTTGGCATACCAGTCGCGGCGCCCGGGCATACCGCTGATGTAGACCTTCCCGTTCGAGTTGTGAAAGGCAATCTCGATCCGGTGGGGCCGGCCGCTCCTGCGACCGGTGGTGGTGATGTCAATAATTCCCCCGTTCTCCAGAGCCCGAGCGATCTGTGGGTCCATCGTGGACGCCGTTGGGGTCATCGGCTAAGTGTCCCTTTCAAGGTGCCAGGCCGCACAGCTCGAGGCTGGCCTGCCACAACCGCTCCTGTGCGTCCTGGTCCAGCGCGTAGGCAGGAGCGGTGATGCTCTTTCGACGATGGAGGAACTGACCGTTCGCCGCCGCTGCCTGGGCTGTTATGACGCCCACCACATCCTCTGCGGCCCTGGCCGGAGCAGCAGCAAAGCGATTGAGGACCCCCATGAACAAGCGGAACGGCATCGGGGTCTCGCGCATGAGCTGAGTATGCGCGAGTCCCGGGTGAACCGCGTTAGCCGTCACGCCGCTCCCCTCCAGCCGCCGGGCCAGGGCAAACGTGAATAGCAGATTTTCCATCTTGGATGCCCCGAAAGCCCGCAAGGCCCGGAAGCGTCGCTCTCCCTGAAGGTCCTCGAAATCAGGTTGAGTGGTGGAGGGAGCAGTGAGATTCAGGACGATCGAAGGCGCGCTCCCCTTCAAGGTGTCGAGCAGCAGGTTGGTGAGCAGGAAATACCCCAGGTGATTGGTGGCGAACATCAATTCGAGGCCGTCCGGACTCAAGACCCTAGTGCTCTTGAAGACCCCGGCGCAATTGACCAGGACGTGGAGGGTGCGGTGGCGCTGCTTGAATTCGCTGGCGAGTTGCCGGATGGAGGCCTGGGAGGCGAGATCGCACCGCAGTGCGCTGACTTCGCTGGTTCCGGTCGCCGCCCTCATCTCTGCAGCGACCGATTCACCGGCAGCCCGATCGCGTGCCACCAGCACTATCGTCGCGCCACGGGTCGCCAGCCCATGTGCAATCGCTCGTCCGATGCCGCGGGTGGCACCCGTCACTAGGCATACCTTTCCGGCCAGCCCCTTCTCTATGGGACCCTCCAGTACCGCCGCTCGTCGATCTGTTTGTATCGCATTCGAGGCGGAATTGCCCCAGACGAATGGGTAGGTGTCGCCGGTCGGGGCAGACGACGGCCTCTGGCCGCCATGCTATAATCCGGGCCTCATGACAGGCGGGAAGCGGAACGATGCCAATCCTATCAATCCCGACGGCGGTTGCCCTCGGGTGGATGGCGCGCGTTCCCGCTGAGTCTCCGGGATCGAACCTATCCGCCGCCCGAGGGGTCACCCGCCGGGCGGCTCTTTTTCTTTAAATCGGAGGAGACATGCTTAAGTCGCACGGATGCGGAGAGCTGCGGGCCGAACACGCCGGCCAGCTGGTCAGGTTGGCCGGGTGGGTCAATCGGCGCCGGGATCACGGCGGGTTGACCTTCCTGGACCTGCGGGATCGCTCGGGCGTGGTGCAGGCCGTTGCCAACCCGGGGATCTCGAGCGCTGCCCACACGACCGCGGCCGAGGTGCGCCCCGAATGGGTGCTTCAGCTCGAGGGGACTGTGCGGCTGCGCCCAGAAGGGATGCAGAACTCCGATTTGCCCACCGGGCAGGTCGAGCTCGAAGTCCACCAGCTGCAGGTGCTCAACCCGGCCAAGACCCCGCCCTTCATGATCAACGAGAAAGTCGAGGTCGACGAAACGGTGCGGCTGCAGTACCGGTACCTCGACCTGCGCCGGGAACGGATGCAGCGCAACCTCGAGCTGCGTCACAAAGTGATCAAGTACATCCGGGATTTCCTCGATCGGCGCGGCTTCCTGGAGATCGAGACCCCGATCCTGTTTAAGGCGACCCCGGAAGGAGCTCGGGATTACCTGGTGCCGTCCCGGCTGTACCCGGGCGAAGTGTATGCCTTGCCGCAGTCGCCCCAGCAGCTCAAGCAGCTCCTGATGGTTGCCGGCCTCGAGCGTTATTTTCAGATCGCCCGCTGCTTTCGGGATGAAGACCAACGCGGCGATCGCCAGCCGGAATTCACCCAGCTCGACCTGGAGATGTCCTTCGTCGAGCGGGAGGACGTGATGGCGCTGCTGGAAGAGCTCTACACCGGCATGATCGCCAGCCTGTTCCCGGACCGCCCGGTGCAGGCGACTCCCTGGCCGCGGCTGACCTATCGTGAGGCACTGGATCGCTTCGGCACCGACCGCGCCGACCTGCGCTTCGGGATGGAGCTGAAAGACGTGTCGGATCTGGCGGCCGGCAGCGGATTCAAAGTATTCGAGGCCGCAATCGCCGGCGGCGGGGAAGTTCGGGGGATCAATGCCAAGGGTTGCGCTGGCTTTAGCCGACGCGAAATCGATGAGCTCACCGAATTTGTAGCAACCTTCGGGGCTAAAGGGCTTGCCTACCTGGCGCTCTCCGAGTCGGGCGAGCCGCGCTCGTCCTTCGCCAAGTTCCTGGCCGCCGGGCGGCTGGAGGCGCTTCAGGCCCGGCTGGAGACCGCGCCGGGCGACCTCCTGCTGTTTGTCGCCGATCGGCAGCCGGTGGTCCTCGAATCGCTGGCCCGGCTGCGATCGCATCTGGGTGCCCGCCTCGGCCTATACGACCCCAGCTTGCTGTCTTTCTGCTGGGTGATCGATTTTCCGTTGGTGCAATGGAACGAGCTGGAAGGTCGCTGGGATCCCAGCCACCACCTCTTCACGGCTCCGATGCCGGAGGATGTGCCACTGCTGGCCGGCGACCCGGGCCGCGCCCGCGGCCAGCAATACGATCTCGTGCTCAATGGTGGGGAGACCGCCGGCGGGAGCATCCGAATTCACGATCGGGCGCTGCAGGAACGCATCTTCCAGCTGATCGGTCTCGAGTTGGAGACCGCCCAACACCGCTTCGGCCATATGCTGACCGCCTTCGAGTATGGCACGCCGCCTCATGGTGGAATTGCCGCGGGGCTGGATCGGCTGGTCATGGTCCTGGCGCAGGAACCCAATATCCGGGAGGTCATCGCCTTCCCCAAGAATCAGGCCGCCCGGGATGTGATGGCGGGAGCGCCGTCGCTGGCTGAGCCGGGCGCCCTGCACGACCTGCACCTGCAGGTCGTCGATGGACGACCGGCCCATCCGAAGGCGTAGTACCAACCGCCTGCGATCACTATTGTTGGGGACGGGCGATCGTGGTATACCAAGAGGCGTCCCTGCTGTGCACGCGATGCGGCATATCGTTTTGAGCCAACATCAACGATAAGGAGTCCTCGCTAGGATGGGGTACGCGGTAGGCTTCGGCCAAGGCGGAGCCCATCTGCAGGACACCACCTGCGTAAGCAGGTTCAAAACCTAGCAGCACGCGGCACGGTGGGGCGCCCTGATAGCCAGTGAAGGCGAGCAGCTTTCGCTGGTTTTTTTGTCGGCCGCCCGGGCTCAACCATGGGCAGAGGCGGCTGGTCGGGTCAGGATTCTTGCCCGCGATCATCTCCTCGATTAGACTTATTGTTGAGTCCGGCCATGCCAGCTCAGATGAATGACCAAAAGGAACGCGCCCTCGCAACCGCGGTCTCTCAGATCAAAAAGCAATTTGGCGATGGGGCGGTGATGCGCATGGGGGAGGCCACCCACCTGGCGGTCGAGAGCATCCCGACCGGCTCGCTGGCGCTCGATCAGGCCCTGGGGGTCGGTGGGATCCCGCGGGGGCGGGTGACCGAGATCTACGGGCCGGAAGCCTCCGGCAAGACCACCCTCTGCCAGCACATCGTGGCGGAGTCCCAGCGGCAGGGCGGGCTGGTGGCCTAC
>Ga0209108_10000276_pt1 | contig 27764 bp, 27 predicted proteins | sample Rifsed10ft1_FD_184003 | JGI IMG/M metagenome (GOLD analysis project Ga0209108, IMG submission 184003) | Soil microbial communities from Rifle, Colorado, USA - sediment 10ft 1 (version 2) | ecosystem: Environmental > Terrestrial > Deep subsurface > Rock core/Sediment | place: Rifle, Colorado...
GGCCTCGCTGAGGACCTTCAGCTGGTCGATCGTGACGACGACATGCGGCGGGGTCCCCGCCGCTTCCGGTGCCTGGTCAGGCACGCGACGGCCTCATTCGATTCTATCGAAACGCGTTATCGCCATCGATATATTTAAATAGGACCCTCTGATTGGTCCGTTTCGATAGCATCAAAACGATGTGATAATGTGAAACTCACGAAGATCGTGAAGGAATCCCGGAAGGTCCTGAAGGAGACGCCCGGAGCGCTCGCCTGGTATTCGGTCGCGCCCCGCTTCTCCTTCAACCGCTGAGCCGGAGGAGGTGCTTCGATGCTGCCTCTCATCCTGCCCAGTCTCACGCGTCTCCTCGTCCGGCGCGACGATGTCCCCGTCAAATCCGTCCGCCTGACCGCGAGCGAGCGCCAGTAACCTCTTTTCCAGTATCCCATCCGCCCGGCCTACCGGGTGGCCCTTTCTTTTCGTTGCTCGACGACCGAGCGGACGCCCTCGAATCGCCCCGGCTAGGGTGCCGACGGGGGCTGCGGAGGCTCGGACGGCGGCTGGACGGGCGGCTCTCCAGGCGGCACGCCGGGCCACGGTCCTTGGGCCGGTGCCGTCGGCTGCATCATCTCTATCTTCTTCCGCCGATTCGCTCGCACCAGGAAGATGATCGCGATGATCAGGACGGCCGCAAGGGCGAAGAAGATTCCTCCAACGAGGAGCCAGGGGAATGTCGACTTCTCGAGGACGACCTGGACCGTCACGGGCGAGGACCCCGGCGCACCTGTCGTGCTGACCGGTGCGTTGTCGACGACGATGTAGTACGTGCCTGCCGTGTCCGGGTCAAAAGTCCGGGAAAGAGACGGGACGTTCTGGCCGGATCCGGACGGGTAGTAGTCGAACTGCGTCGAGGTCGGGTCGACGTAGTCCGCGTAACCGGACGCGGAGGTCGCGTAGACATCGATCGCCCCGCCCAGGGTAACCGTGATGAGGATCCGGACGGTGTCGCTTGATGATAGGGACATGGTGTACGCCCGCCATTCGTTCGAATTGATCGAGACGGTCTCCGAGACGACCGTGTCGACCGGCACGACGGTCTGCGCCGAAGCGAGAGGCGAGGCGGCGAGCAGGACGAACGCGAAGGCGAGGGCCGCAAGGACTCGGCGGAACATGGGGTGGCCTCTCCGCCGCCGACCAGGGAACTCCTGATTATATAATGGTTCGCGGGTGCGCGGACGAGACGTAATCTCTTTCATCCGCGGACCGTTCGCCCGTCCATGTGGACTCGAGGTCGCACGCGGGGAGGTGGCGCTCGGTGTCCCCGGACGGACGAGCGGCCCTCGTGACAGGTGGATCTCGACGAATCGGCAAGGCGATCGCCTTGGCCCTCGCGAAGGCCGGCGCCGACGTGGCGATCTCGTATCGCTCGCATCGGGCGGACGCGCGAAAGGTCGCGAAAGCAATCGAGAGGATGGATCGTCGCTCGATCGCGGTGCGCGCGGACCTCACTCGACCCTCCGATTGTAGGCGACTCGTCGAGACTGCTGCCGCGTCACTCGGTCGGCTCGACATCCTCGTGAACAACGTGGGAGAGTGGGTCGTCAAGCCGGTCGAGACGATGGACCTCGCGACCTGGCATCGCATCCTCGATTCGAACCGCACAAGCACGTTCCTCTGCTCGAAATACGCGGCGAGGCATATGCGCCGCAACGCGTGGGGGCGCATCGTGAACCTCGGCGCCGCCGGCGCCTACCGTGCCCACGGGTCCGCGGACATGTCCGCGTTCTACGCCGCGAAGGCGGGAATCGTCGCGTTCACGAAGTCTCTCGCGCGGGAGGTCGGCCGCCATGGCATCACGGTGAACGTCGTCTCTCCCGGCGTCATCGAGGATTTTGATCTCCGTCCCTCCGTCGCACGCCGGCGGAAGGATTCGCAGACCGCCGTTGGTCGGTCGGGCACCGGTGCAGACGTCGCGTCGGCTGTCTTGTTCCTCGTCTCCGACGAGGCGCAGTTCGTCACGGGCGACGTGATCGGCGTCACGGGCGGCTGGTTGCTATGAACCCTCATCTTTCATTCAGGAAATCAGATAATAGTCGCGGCCGCCGAGTGACGTGCGGTATCTTTTAAGTGTCGCAACCGCGTTTCGGGATGCGTGCGGGCCGCCCTCCTGTACCACGACGAGTTTCTCCGATACGATTTCGGGAAAGAGCACGCGTTGCGGGAGGTCCGGCTCAAGCTCGCGCGGGACCTGATCGCTTCGTACGGCTTGATTCGCGACGGCGTGGACGAGTTACGGCCCGCGCCGGCCGGCGATGCCGCGATTCTGCGCGTTCACTCGCCCGAATACCTCGGGATTGTGCGGAAGCTCAGCGCGGATCCTTCGGGCACGTCGTACGAGCACGGACTCGGGACCGCGGACAATCCCGTTTTCGCGGGCATGTACGAGGCCGCGGCCCTCCAGGTCGGCGCGACGGTCCGCGCATGCGAAGAGGTCGCGTCGGGCCGCCACATGCGGGCGTTCAACCTCGGCGGCGGATTCCATCACGCGATGCGCGACAAGGCGAGCGGGTTCTGCATCCTCAACGACGTGGCAATCGGCATCGCATCCCTCTTGGAGGAATTCAGGCTCAAGCGCATCCTGTACGTCGACGTCGACGCGCACCATGCCGACGGCGTCCAGGCGATCTTCTACGAGGACCCGCGCGTCATGACGATCTCGCTCCACGAGGACGGCCACTACCTGTTCCCCGGCAGCGGGTTCGCGGACGAAATCGGCGAGGGCCCCGGACGGGGCTTCTCCGTGAACGTGCCCCTGCCGCCGTACACGCGCGACGTATCCTATCTTTACGCGTTCCAAGAGATTGTCCCGCCCCTTGCCCGCGCGTTCCAACCGGAAGTCATCGTGAGCCAGCTCGGGGCCGACGGGCACCACATGGACCCGCTCACCCACCTCATGCTCACGACGGAGACGTACGAGGCCGTGGGCCGGATCCTCGACGGCCTCTCGACGGAACTGTGCGGCGGACGCTGGATCGCCGTGGCGGGAGGCGGTTACGACCTGACCGCGGTCCCCCGGGTCTGGACCCTCCTGTTCTCCAAGATGGTCGGCGCGAACCTCGAGGACGCGATCCCCGCGGAATGGCTGCGGGAGTGCAACCAGCTCGTCGGCTCCGTGCCGGCGGACAAGTCCCTCCGCGACCATGAGCGAGCGGACGAGGACGCCCATGTGCCCCGACAGGCGAAGCGCACGGTCGATGAGATCCGCCGCACGCTCTTCCCGATTCACGGTCTGGCGTGATCAACCCGTGATGAGCGCCTCGACGATGAGGAGGACCCCCGCCGCGATGAACAGCAGCGTGGACGCGACGCGCATGCGGTCGGCGTGCAAGATCCGCGCGAGCCCCGTGCCGATGGCAACGCTCGCCCCGGCAACGGCCGTCAGACCAACGCTCGCGCCCGCGAACACGCTCAGGGGCGCCCCCGTCGACGCGACCAGGATGATCACGGCGAGCTGCGTCTTGTCCCCGAGTTCCGCCACGGCGTTCACGATGAACGCCGTGAGGAAGGCACCCCGCGGTCTCGCCGTTTCGTCGGCCGCCTCCCGCTCTTGGTGCCGGTAGCTCGCGACGCCGAACGCGATGAAGAGGAGACCGCCCCCGATCTTGATCGCGAAGATCCAGTCCCTCAGGACCTCCGCGAGCAGGAGTCCGGCGGCCGACCCGATCGCCGTCACGAGGATCAACCCGGTCGCCGCGCCAAGTAGGACCGGCGGCCACGGGTGGCGCGACGCGAGGGAGATCGTCGCGAGCTGCGTCTTGTCCCCGAGCTCTAGGACGACGATAAGACCGAGCGCGGCCGCGAAGGGGACGAGGCCTTCCACGCTCCGAGGACCGGCGCCTCGCTTCTTGGTCTTATTGCTCCTACAAACACGTCTGCGCGCTCGGATGTCGCGCGGGCGTTCAACGGAGGCGCATATCCGTCAGCAGAGCGCAGGGGAACTTGGTTCGTCGCAGGCTCAATACCGATAACAAAAGCTTTAATTCAGGATGCCACTTTCTAACAAGGGATGGGACGAGGCCGCATCTTGTTCCATGGACTTCCGTCCGAAGAGCAGATGCTCCCGATTCCCAGCCGACTCGCGGGCATACGCACGCGGTGATCCACAGATGGCGAGCGACGAAGGCGATGGAAAGGCGTCGAAGTCTGCGGACGAAGTGCGCGACGAGTTCGAGGAGAAAATGGACCGCCTGCGCCGACAGTACGAACGCGATCTCCATTCCTTCCGATACGAGATCGAGGAGCGTGAGTACCGCCTGAAGGCGTACGAGGACAAGTTCAACAAGATCAAGCAGCCGCCGCTCCTCTACGCGTACGTCGTGCGCAAGGAGGGACCGGACCTCGACGGGAACCAGGTGGTCGTCGCGCGCGCGACGGAACTGCTCAAGGTCTCCACCGGTCTCGTCGAGAAGGCGCAGCTCGGGGTCGGTCAGTATGTGTGGGTCCACCCGCAGACCTACGCGATCGTCGAAGGCTCTCCCGTGCGGAACGAAGGCGTGATCGCGAAGGTCGCCGACATGATGGACGGCAAGCTCGTGATCTCCGTCGAGGGCGACATGGAGAAGCGGCTGATCGATTGCGAGAAGGGCGTCTACAAGAAGCTCAAGCCGGGATTCCAGATCAGCGTCCTTCCTCCCACGATGGAGGTCCTCGATATCTTGCCGAACCTCGAGGTCAAATCCCTCCTGCTCGGCGAGAAGCCGAACGTGACGTACGGCCAGATCGGCGGGCTGATGGAGGCGATCGAGCGCATTAAGGACGTCGTCGTCCTCCCGTACCAGGAGGCCAAGCTGTTCCAGCAGATCAATCTCGAGGCGCCACGCGGCATCCTCCTGTACGGTCCTCCGGGCTGCGGCAAGACGCTGCTCGTGAAGGCGATCGCGACGGAGAACGACCTGACTTTCTTCAACGTCAGCATCGCGGATGTCCTCTCGAAGTGGGTCGGGGAGTCGGAGCGGATCATCAAGGAGATCTTCCGCCAGGCCCACGAGAAGAAGCCGAGCATCGTCTTCTTCGATGAAATCGAGGCCCTCTTCACCGTGCGTGGCATGATGGACACGTCGGGCGTGCACAAGAACATCATCGCGCAGATCCTGAGCGAGATGGACGGGCTCATCAAGCTCCACGACGTCTTCGTGATTGGAGCGACGAACCGCGCGGACCTCGTGGACCCCGCCCTGCTGCGGCCGGGCCGCTTCGACGAGATCATCGAGATCCCGCGGCCCGAGCGCATGGCGGCCGAGGAGATCCTGCGGATCTACCTGAACGAGGAGCTCCCCGTTGCATCCGAGCTGGAGCAGCAGTACGGCGGCCGCTCGGAGGCGATCGACACTCTCCGCAAGTTCGTCTTGGACGAGCTCTACGGAGAGAACAAGTGGGTCAGGGTGAAGCTCGACGCCGAGGCGAAGGAAGCGATCAAGACCGTGAAGCGCAAGGACATCATCTCGGGCGCGATCATCGAGGCCATCGTCACCACGGCGAAGAAGAACTTCGTGAAGCGGGTCATTCTCCTGAAGAAGTCCGACCGGAAGAAGGAGGGCCTGAGCCTGCGGGACTTCGAGATGGCCATCGACGAGGAGTGCAAGGAGCACGCGATCACGGAGATGTACGTGTACGAGAAGCGGCAGCGCGAGGTCTTCCGGACCGGTGCGGATCCGATGGTCGGGTGATGCATGAAGAAGATGGTCCAGGGGACCGAGCACGAGTACACGCTGTACTGCCGCAAGATGGGCACGATGGGGTTCGATCCCCACATGATGGCCCTCGACCTCTTGCGGGAATCGGACCTCCACCTCGCGGGCGAGTTCATCACGAACGGCTCCCGCGTCTACTACGACGTCGGGCACTTCGAGGTCAGCACGGCGGAGACGACGAACTTCCACGACGTCGTGGTCTGGGAGAAGGCCGGGGAGAAGGTCCTGGACTGGCTTCGGCGCGTCATGGAGGAGAAGTACATCTCCTCGGAGACGAAGATCCACGCCTTCAAGAACAACACCTCACCCGACGGGACGTCCTACGGATCCCACGAGAACTACTGCGTGTCGCGGGACGTCGCGTTCCCGCAGCGCTTCATCCGCGAGCTCGTTCCGCATCTCGCCACGCGGTTCATCTACACCGGCGCGGGGGACATCGTCCGCGGCAAGTACGTGCTGTCGCCGATGGCGTTCCTGACCTCCCAGGTGATCAGCGGGGAGACAATGCACGACACGGGGATCCTGAACACGCGGGACGAGCCCCATGCGGATGGCCGCGTATGGCGTCGGCTCCACGTGATCGTCGGCGACGCGCTGATGAACGAAACCGCCATCATGCTCCGCCACTTCACGACTTCCGCTATCTTGCAGCTCATGGAGGCCGGACAACTCGACGATGTGCCTCGCCTGAAGGACCCGGTGAAGGACCTCTGGCGCAATGTCGAGACGCGGAACCCGGAGCAATGGCGGGTGGAACTCGAGGACGGATCCGTCGTGTCGCCGGTCGACATCCAGCGGTACTACTTGGGGAAGATCGAGCCGCTTGCGGAGGATCACCGCGAACGCAGGGCGCTGCGAATCCTCGAAGAGGTCCTCGACGATCTCGAGAACCGGCGCTCGAAGGACGCGGCGCGGCGCGTCGAGTGGCTCGATCGATACTTCGCGATCCAGGAGGCCGTGGAGAAGAAGTCCGGGTCGGACGTCGAGATGATGGCCTGCAAGCAGTATTCGGAGATCGGGGCGGAGCGCTCGTTGTTCTACAAGCGACAACGGGCCGGGCTCATCGACCGGATCACGGACGACGAGGCGATCAAGGAGGCGATCCACGAGCCGCCGGAGGACACCCGAGCACACCTGCGACGGGAGCTGTGCGACACCTTCGATATCGAGATGATTGATTGGTCGATGGTCATCGTGAACGACGGGACGCGGCGGCGTATCGATCTTCTGGATCCATACGCCACGAAACTGGAGGCGGCCTATGCCACAGCAGGTTGAGGAAACGCCGAAGAAGCGGAAGAAGCAGGAAAAGAAGCTAGAGTTTGAGGCCGGCAAGGTCTTCACCCCGGGCGAAGTCAAGGAAGAGGACTTCGAACTCGACCTGGACTCGGCAAGATTCAAGGCGCAAAAGGGGGAAGGGGGAGACAGGCGCGCCTAGCACTTTCACCAACCTCCCTCCCTGAACCTTAGGCTTTCCCCATGCTCTCTGGCCGTTGGCCGTGCTCTCCGTCGAATACCTTGCCGGTTTTGTAGACGGCGAGGGGCACCTCTCAATCGCACGGATACCTCGGCGCGACCGACCGCACGAATATTGCGCCAGGGTGTCCATTACCAATACAAATCGACCGATCTTGAACCAAATCCAGAGGTTCTCAGGTGGAATCTTTGTGAGCGTTGGTCCGAGGAGCCCCGGATGGAAGCCCCAGTACGCTCTGGTCTGGACAAACGCAGCCGCCGCAAGACTACTGACAAAGGTCTCGCCCTTCTTGCGGGTCAAGTCGAAACAGGCTGCAGCATTGCATGAGTTCGTTTTCCATGTCCGAGGATCCCGCCGGAGGAGAGATCGACTCGGACGCCTTCTGTCCCTTTCGGGGCGGGAGCTGATAATCCGCGACACCTTCTACAGGCGCCTTAAGCTCCTGAACAAAAGGGGATCGGTTTCAGTTTCCAGGGGTCACGACAACACTGCTCGCAAATCAGAATCTCGGACCATTTCCTCGGAATACCTGGCCGGTTTCATCGATGCGGAGGGTTGTCTGATGATTGCGCGATCGGAGAGTCGGAGGCATCGGGGACTTCAGTACCGAGCGCGGGTGTGTGTCAGCAACACAGACAGGGTCATACTCGAGGACCTGCAGCGAGCCTTTGGAGGGATTCTTGTGAACCAGCCTGCCGCCAAAATCGGTTGGAAGCATGCCTATCAATTGGTGTGGTCCGACCGAATGGTCGAGCAGCTCTTGTTGTCGGCCTTGCCATATCTCCAGGTCAAGCGGAGGCAGGCGGTCGTCCTCTTGCAATTCATAAAGCACAAGAAGAGAACGCGGCAGGGCCGCGACGCGAACGGTTTCGCCCCTCTTCCGCGGAGGGTCGTGGCTACCAGAGAGGCGCTCTGCAGACGAATGAAGGAGCTGAATGCAAAGGGACAGCGCCTCGGCGCCACAAAAAGACAAGCCAGGGAGGTAGTCGTCGGTCAAGCTCGCCGGCCGTGAATATCGATCCCGTCAAGGCCGGTAATCACCTCTGATTCTCGCGGCCCGCGGTTTAAGCCGAGCTTTGGCGCTGAACACACAGCTGTGGTGAGATCTGCGATTCGAGATGTCGACGAGTTCTGGCAGCTGACGACGAAGCCGAGGACCGCGGACACGCGTCTCTCGACCGTCCCCGTGGTCGTGATCTCACGGGACACCTTGCGGCGGTTCTTTCGGGAGGTCCGGGCGACGCTCGGTCCCGCCGCGGACGACCTCCTGTACCGGAGCGGCCTCGAGGCGGGCGAAGCGTTCGTCGGCACGATGGCTCGATGGACCGGCAGTCAGGACCCGATGGAGATCGTGGACCACCTGGGCGACGTGTACTCCCGGTGCGGCTGGTTCGCCGTGTCGTCGATCGAGGTGGACCGGGAGAGCCGACAGGCCCGACTCCGACTCACGCGGACCTTGGAAACGTACGGGCAGGAAGGGACCTGGGACCGTCCGGCGTGCCACTTCCTGAGTGGCTACTTCGCGGGTTTCTTCCGCGCCCTGTTCTGGGCCGAGGGCATCTCCTGCATCGAAACGACATGTCGCGGCAAGGGCGATTCGGTCTGCGAGTTCGTCCTGCGAACGTCGGCGTCCGCGGGACCGTGATCGGGAGCGCCCACGCAACTCTTTATCCATCGGGCCCGTTTCCGCGGCCCGTATGGCCACCCATGTCGAGTCCCTCGACAACGGGCTGAAGGTCATCCTTCGACCGATCCCGGAGACGAAGGCCTTGTCCACGTGGGTCACATACCGGATCGGCTCGCGGAACGAGCGGCCCGGGATGACGGGCTCGACGCACTGGGTCGAGCACATGCTCTTCAAGGGCGGAGGAAAGCTCGCCAAGGGGGAGATCGACCGCCTCATCTCGCGCCTCGGCGGCAAGTTCAACGCGTTCACGGACACGGACTACACGATTTACTTCGAGACGATCCCCGCGAGCGCGATGGACACGGCTCTCATGGTCGAGGCGGAGCGGATGCGGAACGCGGCCTTCGACCCCAAGGAGGTCGAGGCGGAGCGGACCGTGGTGATCAGCGAGCGGGAGGGGGCGGAGAACCAACCGGAGTTCCTTGTCGAGGAGGAGTTGTGGGGCCTTGCGTTCCATGTCCACCCGTATCATTGGACCGCAATCGGGTACAAGCAAGACCTCGCGGCGCTCGCGCGGGACCCGCTGTACGAGCATTACCTTCGGTACTACGCGCCAAACAACGCGACTCTGATTCTCGTTGGAGGGTTCGATCCCGCGGTCGCGATGCAGCACATCCGGGAGGCGTTCGGGCCGCTCAGGCCGGAAGCGCCGCCGCAGCTCATGCCGCTCGTGGAGCCGGAGCAGCACGGGGAGCGGCGCGGCGAGTTGTCCCGACCCGGGGCTGCGGATCTCCTTTCCGTGGGCTGGCACATCCCGCCGGCCACGCACGACGACACCCCGGCGATCCTCCTCCTCGCGACGATCCTCGGCGGATGGCGCGGCTTCATCCCCTACGCGGCGGGCGAGTGGAGACCGCGGTCGAACCGCCTCTACCGCGCCCTCGTGGAGACGAAGCTCGCGACGGACGTCGGCGTGAGGCACGAGATGAAGATCGATCCGTCCCTGCTCATCGCGAACGTGACCCTCGCAGGCGGCGTGTCCCTCGACCGCGTCGAGGAAGTCCTGGACCGCGAGGTCGCCGTGCTCCGCAAGGCCCCGCCCTCGAAGGTCGAGATGGAGCGCGCTAAGGCGCAGGTGCGCGCCTGGTCCCGCTATGAGCAGGATGGCGTCACATACCAGGGGATGCTCCTGAGCGTGAGCGAGGGCCTCGCCTCCTGGGATTTCACGGACCGCCTCTTCGTGAAGGTCCTCAAGGTCCGGCCGGAGCAGGTGCGCGACGTCGCGCGCAAGTACCTCATCGACGAGCATCGATCCGTGGTTCGATTCCACCACCAGGAGGTCTCCTCCTGAGTCTTCCGGACCGCGCGGTCCTCGACAACGGCGCGGTCCTCGTATCCCAAGCCCTGCCGGCGAACCCGTTCGTCGCGTTCCGCGGGAGCGTGCCCGCCGGGATGGCGGTGGAAGCCGACGACCACGGCGTCGCGGAATTCATGGCCCGCCTGATGCTGAGCGGTACGAAGCGCCGGAGTGCGGCGAAGCTCGCGGATCGGCTCGAGGGGATCGGGTCGACCCTCGAATTCCGGAACGGGGAGGAGCTCCTCGGCTTCCAAGGGCGATGCACGCAGGAGACCGCCGCGGAGACGATCCGGATCCTCGTGGAGTGTCTCTCGGAACCCGCGTTCCCTCCGAAGGAGGTCGAGCGGGTCCGGGGTGAGATGAGGAACGACCTGCGGATCGAAGCGGACGACCCGCGGCACCGCGCGGCCCGCGAGCTCGCGCGGAGCGTGTTCCCGAAGGACCATCCGTACGGTCGGGATCCCAAGGGGAACGAAACGCGCATCAGGCGGATCCGCCGGGCCGACGTTGTCGCGTTCCACGAGGCCCACGTCGGTCCGGAAGGCCTGATCCTGTCCCTCGCGGGCGACGTGGACCGGGCGTTCATCGAGGACTCGATCGCGAATCCCCTGTCCCGCTTCCGGGGGAACGGCCGCGGCGGTCCGGCCATCCCTGTGCCCCCGCCATACCGGCCGAGGAACCTGTGGATCCCGATGCCCCACAAGTCCCAGGCGGACATCGCCGTGGGCGCGCCTGCCATTTCACGCCGCCACGACGACTACTACGCGCTGCATCTCGCAAATCTCCTCTTCGGTCGCATCGGCTTGTACGGTCGACTCGGTCAGAACCTTCGGGACGAGCAAGGCCTCGCGTACTACGCGTTCAGCAGCCTCGAGGCCCGGACGGCGGGCGGGATGTGGACGATCGCCGCGGGCGTGAATCCCTCGAACATCCCGCAGGCCATCCGCTCGATCCGCGCGGAGATGGACCGCCTGCGGCGGGAGCCCCTCACGTCGGACGAGATCCGCGGCGGCAAGGACAACCAGATCGGGGCGTTGATCGTGTCCCTCGAGCGAAACGCGGAGGTCGCCACGGAGCTGCACCGCATGGAGTACTATGACCTCGGGATGGACTTCCTCGAGCGCTTCCCGGATATCATGAACGACCTCACGGAGGACCGCGTGCGATCCGTCTCGCAGAAGTACTTCGATCCCACCGCGAGTTCCATGGTCGTTGCGGGCCCTGTGGGCCGAGTCCGCGTCAGCCTCTGAGGACCCCGGTCAGAAGAGATGGTCCTCGCTCAGGCGGGCGGGGCCGCCGACGCGGCATGGGATCGTCTGGATGGTGAGCTCCCCGATGGCGCGCCGGACCTCGTCCGCGCGGTCGGCGAATGTGTTGACGTACACGGTGGCGCCCGTGTCGATTGAGAAGAATGCGGGCACGCCGGCTTCGCGCAGCTTGCGGACCGCGAGGATGACCCGCAGCGTATCCGGTTGCCACAGGACCATCTCGGCGGTCCCGGTCATCGTGATGCCGTGGAGCATCAGGGTGTCCCGCTCCGCGAAGGCGCAGATCGCCCCGATGTCCTTCTTCCGAATCGCGAGCTCCATCTCCGCGATGAGCCGCGGGATCTCCGCGACGCGGGCGTGGAAGAACGGGGACGTGAGGGCCTCACGGTGCGCGTCCTCCGTCTGCTTGAACGCGGGCACGAGGGCGACCACGATCCCCATCTGGAGATCTTCGCCGGCGAGCTGGACCGCGTACGAGTCGTCGTCCGTCAGGCCCATCTTCCACTTGCTGAATCCGCCCGTGACGGAGCGCGTCGCCGAACCCGCGCCACGGCGTGCGAACTTCGAGACTTCCTCGAGGCTCACCCGCAATCCTGCCGCATGGCTGGCGGCCATCGCGAGGGCGGCGAATCCGGAGGCGCTCGCCCCGAGGCCGATGTTCGACGGGAAGTCGTTCACGGAGGCCATCCGGAACGGATCCCGGATCCCGGCCTTCGTCCGGATCGCGTCGACCACCGCGCGGATCCGCTCCATGTCCCTCGCCGTCACCGTGCGACCGTCGATCTCCGCCGTGTCGCGGGGCACCGAGCCGAACTCGACCGTCGTGCGGGTCGTGAGCGGAGCCGTGCACACACTGATCGAGTCGTGGAAAGGGAGGCGCAGGACCGGATCGGCGAGCCCGTGGTACTTGATCAGCCCCTGGATCGGATGGGCGATTGCGGTGGCCTTCATCCCCACGCCTCCAGGACCTTCAGGAGCCGCAGATGTTCGCCGATCTCCGCGTCCGCGCGGTCCGCCCGTGCGCCGGGCCAGAATCCCGTGTTGAACCAGACCGCGCGCAGCCCGGCCTGCTTCGCGCCCGCCACGTCCGCCGTGGCGTCGTCGCCGATGTGGACCGTTTCCGACGGGTCGATGCGCAATGCCTCGATGGCCGTGCGGAAAATCCTCGGGTCCGGCTTCCGCACCCGCACCTCGTCCGAGAAGACACGGACATCGAAGTACGAGCCGATTCCGAGGCGGTCCTGGACGCGTCGCAGGAAGCGGCCCCATGTGCGACCCGTGTTCGAGATCAGGCCGATCCGGTATCCAAGGTCGCGCAGGCGGGCCAGCGTCTCCTCGATTCCCGGGTAGAGCCGCGGCATACGGGACTCGATCGCGGCGCCGAACGCCTCCTCGATCCGCGGTCCGAGACCCTCGGTCCGATCGCCCAGGCCGGCGAACTCCAGGAAGGCTCGGATCTGCTCCTCGGCGGTCAGATCGACGAGGTCCTTCCAGGACCCGACAAGCAGTTCTGTGTGGGCGTCGTACGCCTGGTAGAGCGCCCCGCGTCCGACCGGTGAGCCCGCGGCAGCGAGGGCCTCCCCGATTCGCTCCACGCGGATGTGCCTCATCCGGTCGTCGTAGTCGGGCCACGGCGTCTCGGCGATCGTGTGCCACCAGTCGAACGTGATGCCTCGGACCATCGGACCCCTCAGATGTCGAAGATCACCTCGGCCACGCCCTTCTGCTCGTCGACCGCGAGCCGATGTCGAGTGACGGCCTTGATCGCGAGCTTCAGTTCGTGACGCGTCTTGTCGATTGTCTCGCCCCGGGCGAGCGCGCGGAGGGTCGTGTCACTCACGCTCACATCGAAGGAGGAGAACAGAAAGTGCTGTGTCTCATGGAGGTAGAGGAGCTCCGACAGCCACCGCAGCAGGAGGGTCGGGATGTCGTCCGCACGGAGCCGGATCTCGACTTCCCCGACCGGCCGGACCGCGTCCAGGTTCGCGACCAGGCTGAACATGCCCTCCGCGGCGTTCACGAACAGCTCCGCCAGGTTCGTCCCGAACGCCCGAATGCCGACGTCCGCCGTGTGGTCGATTTCCTCGTACCGCACGCGTACGCCAAGGGCGGGGAGTAGATGAAACTTCTTTGGACGGCGATCGCCCGAAGGCTAGATGCCACGTTCCCGCCCGGGCCAGAGGATTTTGTGCACCTGGAGCTGGAGGCGCACCGGGAGGCGGTCCCGCAGAATCCACTCCGCGAGCTGGCCCGGTTCGAGGCCCGTCGAGACCTTGTGAGCCGGCGTCGCGGGGGAGAAGAGGACCGTCTTGGCCTTCGAGGGATGGTTCGAGAGGACGTCCTTCGCGAACTCGTAGTCCGCGCGGTCCATCAGGACGAACTTCACTTCGTCGTGGTCGCGCAGCAAGGCCATGTTCGCGAACGCCTTCGCGGCCTTCATGCCTGATCCGGGACACTTCACGTCCATCACGTACCGCACGCGGCCGCTCGGTCGGTCGGCGGCCACGAGGTCGTCGAAGGCGCGCAGGTCCACCTCGCCGTCCGTCTCGATGGAGTGGATGAACGTGTCCGGGAGCCGACGGATCGCCCGCGCGGTGGACTCCGCCTGGAGGAGCGGCTCCCCTCCCGTCCAGCAGACGTTCCGGATCCCCGAGTCACGAGCCTCCGTCGGTGCCGCGAGTTCGGAGATCCGCTGAACGACCTCGTTCACGGAGACTCGGGTAAAATCCCCGCCCTCCACGGCGTGCATCGAGTCGCACCATCGGCATCGGAGGTTGCAGGTGTACAGGCGGACGAAGATCGTCGGAAGGCCGACGAGGGAGCTCTCCCCCTGGACGGAGACGTAGAGCTCGCTGAGGAGGAACTCCTCCCCCTTCCGCGCGATGACGCCGGCCTCGGCCTCCATTATCCGTCCGATGCCCGCGCCGCGTATTAAGCGTTCGCCGCTCGCCTTCGAGGCGAGGCGTACGGGAGCGGATCCTTCACGCCGGCCTCGCGGAACCCCTTGAGCCGGAGCTGGCAGGAATCGCAGACGCCGCACGCCTTCGCGCCGCCGAGGTAGCAGGACCATGTGAGCTCCCACGGCACGCCGAGTTCCTGACCCTTCCGGACGATGTCCGCCTTCGTCATGTGAATGACCGGCGTGCGGATCTCGATGACGTCTCCCGCGACACCGCGTTTCGTCCCGAGACGGGCGACCTCCTGGAAGGCCTTGTAGAATTCCGGCCGACAGTCCGGATAGCCGCTACTGTCCTGGTAATTGGCTCCGATGACGATGACCCTTGAGATCGTTGCCTCCGCGAGGCCCAGCGCGTAGCTCAGGAGGATCGTGTTCCGCGCGGGCACGTAGGTCGGCGGAATCCCTTGGCCAATCTCCTCGAGACTTCGTTGCTCGGGCACGCGGATCGAGCGGTCCGTGAGGGCGGACCCTCCGATCGCCGCCAGATCGACCGAGACGATCCGGTGGTCCCGGACGCGGTAGTGCTTCGCGAGGGCCCTCGCCGCGTCGATCTCCTTCCGATGTCGCTGGCCGTAGTCGAACGTGAGCGCGATCACGTCGAACCCGTCCGCCTTCGTCAGCGCGAGGGCCGTGGCGGAGTCCATGCCGCCGGAGAGGAGGACGATCGCGAGCGGGTCCATGCGCCGGACAACGCAGGGCGCGGTAAAGGGTTTGCGAGGCCGGTCGTGGTACGTCCGCACACCTCCGAGTTATAGTTAAATAACTATAACATCATCCCCGTGCATGCAAGTCGGCTGCGGCGTGTACGAACACACAGTCCGAGGTCGCGCGTACGTGTACTTCTGGCACTACGAGACCCGCGGGGGGCGCCGGGTGCAGGTGAAGGAGTACGTGGGCCCGGCGAGTTTGTCTCGGACCCGGGAGGAGGCCCGGCGGCGATGCGACGCGTACTACGCGCGAGCGGTCCAGGATCTCGAGCAGATGCGTAAGGCCACAATGATGGCCATCGCAGGCGCGCCGTAGAGACGCCGGTCAGTACGCGCGGATCTCATCGAACTTGTAGTCCTTCCAATCGCGCTCGCCGAGGACGGTCTCGAACTCCTGTGGCGTCAGCATGGGCTTCTTGTACTGCAGGATGTCCTCGATCGCGATGCGCGGGCACGCGGTGTTGACCCATGCGTCCACGCGGTATCCCTCGAGGAACTCCGGCGAGACGAGGTCCATGAGGAAGATGTTCGCCTGGCGGCCGTGCTTCTCCGCGAGGGCCTTCAGGTCGTTGGCGAGCTCCATCCGCACCTGGCCAATCTTCCGCGACACGATGATCCCGAAGACCTTCGCATCCATCGAGCGCGCAATCGCGGCATGCCGCTGCCGGAGGATTCGGTCCCTGACCTCCACCAGGTCCCGTGCCGTGCCCCGCTCCGGGTCCGCGATGATGACCGGCTTGTCGACAAGGATTGCAACGCCCAGGGGATGGAAGTCTCCCGTCCCGATGTACAGGTACCCGTCGACCTCCTCCTCGATCACGGTGGCCGTATGGTAGTCGCAGCCGAGTAGCTGTCCGGCGTATGCGACGCGGCGGTCCGGCTCTCCGATGCGGACCTCATGGCCTTTCGCCTCCAAGTGCTCCTTGATCTTCAGGAGCCAGTGACGGTACTGCGTCGTCGTCACGAGCCCGACACGCTTCGGCAGCATCGGCTCCGCGGCCTCGACGAATGCGAGGGACGTGAGCGGTGGCCCAGGCAGGTCGTAGAAGAAGACGTTCTTGTAGCGAAGGTGAGGCATCGGCGCGTGGCCCAGGTGGACAATCAGGTCCACAGGCATGTCCGTGACGTCACACGCACCGAACGAGGGGTCCGCCGAGACGAGGCACCTTACGCCGGTCCCTGACTCGATTTCTCGGGCCAGCTCGACGGCCTTCGTTCGCAGGCCGACGGGGAACTGCAGCCCGACCGTCTTCGCGTTGCGCCCGCGGATGACTTCGAGCAAGCGGTCCGTCTCGGCCATGCGATTCTAGCCAGACGCGGGGAACGAGAAAAACCTACGCCCGGCGCGGCCTGGACATACGAGGGAGCCGTGCGACAGTCCTCGCGGTCGCCATGAGAGCGCTTGCCACCATGATCTTGCACCGATCACCCAAGTGGCTGTGCCGTTGATACAACGCGGTGCCTCCCCGAGCAGCTGGGGGAGGGCGGTCCAGCCCTGGGCGAGGCTTCCTCGGTATGCGGAGCCGCTTCCGCGGAAAAGGTCCCCAGGTCGCAGCGCCGACCACGCGGCGAACCCGTGAACGCCAATGGGTACCGCTGGATCTTACGAGAGCGACTAGGGTTCTCGCGGTCGTGTTCTCCGAGGGCCCTCTGAAGGCCTGACCATACGATTACCCCTCCGATTTCGCACGCCGCTCAGTGCTTCGTCGGCTTCTCTCGCTCGATCACGAGCCGGCATGGGGTCGGGAGCTTCATGCGGCCCTTCCGGAGGGCTTCCTTCGCATCGTCAACGTGGTCCTCCGTCGTCGAGATCGTGAAGATCTTCATCCCGGGCTGGACGCGCGCCGCGGTGCCGATGGGAGCGCCGAAGGCCGCCCGCATGCCTTCCGAGATCCGGTCCGCTCCGGCACCCGTGGCGATCTTGTTCTCCCGCAGGACGTTGTGCGGATACAGGCGGAGCTTCAGATGGTAGGCGTTCCCCGCCTTCTTCGCGATGTATCGGTTCGCACTGATGCGCGCCGCCTCGAGGGCAATGTGCCGAATCTGGCACTGCTCACCCGCGACGAGGTGGATCTTCACAGGGAACTTCGTGCGCGGGTCCCCGATGTCGAACTGGCTGATCCGGATCCCCGGGACGCCGCCCATGTACTCCTTCCGGGTGTAGGCCTGCCCGCGGATCTCCCTGTACATGCTAGCGGGTTTGCGCGTCATGGTCCCAGGACCCGCTCGAAAGGGCGGGCTCTATTTAATTCTTCGTGGCGGACCTCGCCGAGTCTCGGACAGGTCGGGGTACTTGCGGAAGCTTCTTCCCCGCCGCACCGCTCACGTCAGAGGGGCAGCAGGATGGCTGCGACATCCGTCACGGTCATGGCGGCTCCCGCTGTCCTTCCGATCCTCCTCCTCGGCTGGGCAGCCTCCGTCGTCCTCTTCTCGCTCGGTAGCCTCCAGCGGAAGGCCGTATTCGTCGGATACGGAATCCTCTTGGCGGGCATCATGGTCCTCGTGACCTCAACGGTCTTGTTCCTCGCGTTTCTCCCGGAGGTGGGCGGAGGATACCGTGTGACGGCGGGGGAGATCCTCACGTTTGGCCTGCTCGGGTTCCTCGGCGGCGCCCTCGCGATGCTGGGAGCCTCCTACGTCACCATCGCCGCGAGAGGAACCGCACGCGCGGGGCAGAGGTGAGGGCGAACCCCCGCCACGCCCGGCGGGAAAACGTTAAGTCCGGCGCGAGGCGTGGCCGGCCCGGACATGTACCTCGTGAAGCTTGGCGGCAGCGTCCTGACCGACAAGGCCCGTCTCCGGACGCCCCGCCAGGCGGCGATCCGTCGTCTCGCGCGGGAGCTCGCCGCGGTGAAGCAGCCGCTCCTTGTCGTGCACGGCGCCGGTTCGTTCGGCCACATCCTCGCTCGAAAGCACCGCCTCAATGAGGGCGCCCCGACCCCGGCTCGGCGGATTGGCGCAGCCCGGGTGCAGCAGGACGTCAGGACGCTCGACGGCCTCGTCGTCAACGCACTAATCGACGCCGGCCTCGCTGCGGTGGCCGTGCCTCCGTCAAGCATCCTGAGCCTCGACGACGGCCGCGTGGCCTCAATAGATCTCACCTCGTTCCTCGGGTTCTCCTCGGGGGGCTTCACGCCCGTCACGTTCGGGGACGTCGTGCGGGATGCGAAGCGGGGCGTCTCCATTTGCTCCGGGGACCTCCTCATGCTCGAGCTGGCGCGCGCCTTCCGACCCGAGCGGGCGATCTTCGTGGCCGACGTCGACGGCCTTTTCACGGCCGATCCGAAGCGCGACCGGGAGGCGCGTCTCCTCGACGAGGTCGGCCCGCAGGACCTCTCCCGGGTCCGGTTCTCGTCCGCGGCCCGCACGGACGTCACGGGGAGCATCGAGGGCAAGGTGCGCCGGATGTTCGACGTCGCCTCGCATGCCGGGGAATGCTGGATCGTCAACGGTAACGTAAAGAACCGAGTCCGGGATGCCTTGCGCGGCCGGCGGGTCGTCGGCACGCGCGTCACGCGGGGACCCTGAGATGGCGGAGCCGTCGAAGACGGAGCAGCGCAAGGCGGAGCACGTAAACATCATCCTCCAGGAGAACGTCTCCGCGGAGTACAATTACTGGAACGATGTGCGGCTCGTCCACAAGGCCCTTCCCGAGATCGACCTGGACGACATCGACACATCCGTCAAGCTCTTCGGTCGCAAGCTCGAGGCGCCGTTGATCATCTCGTCGATGACGGGCGGCTTCGGGATGGGGAAGGAGATCAACGCGAACCTCGCGAAGGCGGCCGCCGAGGTCGGCGTCGCGATGGGTGTCGGCTCACAGCGCGCCGCGCTGGAGAAGCCAGAGCTCGCGCCCACGTATGCGGTCGTCAAGGACTTCGATGTGCCGCTCCTGTTCGCGAACCTCGGCGCCCCGCAGCTCGTGCCGCAGGAAGGAAAGAGGGCGTACGGCCTCGCGGACGCGAAGAAGGCGATCGAGATGGTCGGCGCGGACGCGCTGATCATCCATCTGAATTTCCTCCAAGAGGTCGTCCAGCCGGAGGGGGATCGCCGGGCGAAGGGCTGTCTCGCCGCGATCCGCAGCCTCGCGGCGAAGTTCCCCGTCATGGCGAAGGAGACGGGCGCCGGGATCTCGCGGGAGACCGCGGGCGTACTCAAGCAAGGGGGCGTCAAGGCGATCGACGTCGGCGGCCTTGGGGGGACGTCCTTCTCCGCCGTCGAGCACTATCGCGCTCGGAAGGAAGCGTCCACGCTCAAGGAGCGCCTCGGGGCGACGTTCTGGAACTGGGGCATCCCCACACCCGCGTCGATCCTCCTGGCGGACGTCGGCCTGCCGCTCGTCGCGACGGGCGGCGTCCGCAGCGGCCTCGATGCGGCGAAGGGCATCGCCCTCGGCGCGACCGCCGCGGGAATGGCGAAGCCCATGCTCGAGGCCGCGAAGGTCTCCGCGGACGCGGTCGCGGCGGAGCTGCAAGCGGTGATCGAGGAACTGAAGGCGGCGATGTTCCTCACCGGATCCGCGTCGATCGAGGAACTGCAGGACCGTCCCGTGATCGTGAGCCCGCCGACGGCAAGCTGGATCGAGGCGTCCGAGGCGTGAGCCATGACGACGGCCACCTCCGCGCCCGACGCGGAACTGGAAGGGCTCCTCGCCCCGTACCGCGAGGCGTCGAACGCCCAGATCGGATTCCTGTGGGACGAGTACGCGCGCGAGCATCCGGTCAGCCGATATCCGTCGACGAGGACGATGCGGCTGAACGCCCGCCTCTTCTCCGCCGGCAAGAGGTATCGATACGCCCTCGCCCTTGCCGGCTACCGCCTCTTGACCGGAGAGCCGCCCTCCCGGGACCTCGAGCGCGCGGCGACATGGCTCGAGTGGTACCACCTGTACACCCTGTTCCTAGACGACATCATGGACGAGGACCTGCGCCGCCGGAGGTATCCGAGCGCGTGGTCCACGAACGCGAAGCTCTATCGCGGTCCGGACGCGAGCCGTCCCGCCGTCGTCTTCCGGACGCGTCGGCATCGCTACGGCGCGTCCCAGGCGATCTTGGATGCGCTGCGCATCCGGTCGCTCGCAGAACGAGCGATCGAGGGTGCCATCGATCTTCATCCCGCCGTCCGGCTGGAGCTGCTCTCCGAGCTCACACAGGTCGACCTCGTACTGAGCGACGGCCAGGGGCTCGACATCGATTTCGAACGTGTCGCTCGCGTGCCTGAAGCGGACTACGTCCGGATGAGCGAGGCAAAGACCGCGCGCCTCTACGTCGGCGCGGCGGCCACGGGCGCGATCGCCGCGCACGCGTCGACGGAATCGCGAATGGTGCTCGAGGCCTACGCGGGCCGCTTCGCGGTCGCCTTCCAGGATCGGGATGATCTGCTCGGCGCCGGCATCGTTGCTTCGAAGATTGGCGGATCCTCGGAAGGAGACATCCGTCATGGGAAGCGGACGCGGCTGTACGTCCTTGCGCTCGAGCGGCTGCCGCATCGGGACCGGGCTGCGTTCCTCCGCGCATACGGACGCGGGCCCAGAACGACGAAGAAGGACATCGCCCTCGTGCGTTCTCTCCTCGGGGCGCACGTCCTCCCAGTGATGGAGGCGAGGATTGAGGACAACGTTCGCGCGGCCCACCAGGCGCTCGACCGAATCCCGACGAAGGACGACGCCGCGCGGCGACTGCTCGATGCCCTCCTCGAAGGCCAGCGCACGCGCGTCCGCTAGTCCTCGAGTCCGCGCTCCGTGATGCGGAACGTGCCGCGGGTGCCCTCCGGCTTGTGTCGATGCTTCTCGAGGACGGCGGTCCGCAGTCCGGGCCCGGCGCGCTCGAACCGCACGATCGTCTTTGCGTTGTGGCTCAGCATGTGACCGCCGAGGGGCATGAATGCGCCCGTATCGATGTCCGTATACACCTGGGACGTCACCACAACGGGGATGCTCCTCTGCCGCGAGACCTTGAGGAGCTTCGCGATTTGCCGGGTCAGGGAGTACCGCTCGTCGCGCCGTGCCTCGTCCCGCATCGTGAGGCGATGGTGCATCGTGATGCTGTCGATCACGATCACGCCGACCTCCGGGTTGCTGTCCGCGAGCTTGACCGCCTTCTCGATCAGGTTCTCCTGCTCCTCGAAGCTGTACGGCTCGGAGAAGAGGACGTTCTTCGCGACGAGCTCGAACTCGTCCCCGCAGATCTGACGGAGGCGCTCGAGCGACACGCCCTCCGTGTCGATGTAGATCACCTTGCGGCCCGCGCGCACGACGTTCCGGGCGAGCTGGAGACAGAAGTTCGTCTTCCCGCTCCCGGCCTCCCCGTGCAGGAGCGTGATGCAGCCGTCCTCGACGCCGCCGCTCAGCAGGTCATCGAGGGCCTTGCATCCGAGGCCCACCTTCATTGGCCGGGCAAATGCCTCGCCGCCTTTAATCCTTCGAGGGGGCCGGAGGCAGAGCAGAAAGGAACGCCTCGTCCCGCGTCCACACGACGATCGCGTTTCCCGGGGTCGCGGGGACTTTTGACCGCAGGGGGCGCTCCTCCCCGCTCTCCGGGTGGACGGCGATCACCTCGCCGGATGCGAGCCACCCGATCCGGCTCTCGAGACGCTCCGCGTCGAGGCGCCGCGCACTGCGCACGTCGCGCGGCTTATACCGGCGCTCCTGGCCGGATGCGAGATCCCGCAGGACGACGAACGGCGCGAGGGCGGTCACCTCCGCGACGACGTCCTTGTGCCGCACGATGTCGCCGACCTGGAACGCCGACAGCCGGACCAGGGAGGTGACCCGATACAGCTCCTTGCCGCCCCTCTGTCCGAAGAGCTTCGGGGACGAGGACACGCTCCCGCCGAAGGTCTCGGAGATCTCCCGGGCAAGGTTCTTCCCGAGGGCGTTCGTGCTCACGTAGAAGTCCAGGCCGCCGTGCTCTTCCTCGATGCGCGAGATGAACGACATCGGGTCGCCCGCGCGGTCGACGCGCGCCGCGACGAACGTGCGGACCTCCCGGATTTCCCTCGGCGTGAGCTCGCGGCCGTCGCCGCGCACCTGCAGGATGCCCTCGAAGTAGCGCCCACGCTGCTTCTGGCACGTGTCGCAGATGCCCGGCTTGATCCGCAGCCGGACGTGGAAGTCTTGGACGACCTCGAGGTCCGCGTGCCGGCCGAGGGCCTTCACGGTGAGCAGGAAATTGCTCGGGTCTTCCTCGCGCGCGACATGCGTGAAGCTCACCCGCTCATACGGCGCGCGAGGCGGGATCGCCTCCCGCAAGAGGCGGGGGACTGCAAGATCCACTTCGGTCTTCGACCAGCCGCCCTTGAGCCGGAGGGCCCCGCACGTCGAGCATCGGGCTACGTCAAGATGGGGCGGCGGCTCGATGACCTTGTGCTTCTTCCTGAAGCACCTCGCGCAAAGCCCTCCGTACGTCGGCCCGTCGGCCCCGCACTCGACGCAGAACATCGGATGCGATTCGAACGCCGCGGCGCTACTTAAGTGCTGGCGTGTTCGCCGTCCGCGCGCGATAGCGAGGGGGAAGGCCATAAGTAGGCGTCCCGGCGTCGGCGACGGGCCATGGCGAAGGCACGCTCTTGGTGGAGCCTGCGGAAGCTCCGCCACCGGGACGCGGTCATCCTCTCCATGCTTTCGTCCGCATGCCTCCTCGCTGGGGAGCTCGTGAACCAGGACATCCGGGCCGCGTACGACCTGTACCTCCAGCCGGTCGTCGGGAACCCGCCCGTCTTCGTGTTCACGCTGGTCCTCACGATCCTCGCCTTCACGACATACTTCGGCGGCATCTTCGTCCTACTCGGCGGGTTGCACTTCTCCTGGGGTCGCGTGGGCCGCGGCCGCTTCCTCGTCGGCTTGGGTCTCGGTATCAGCGTGATCGGCCTGGTGAGCCGTCTTGCCCGGGCGACCTTGACCCCCGGTGGGCTTGACGTGGAGATCCGCCAGTTCACGGCGACGATCACGGGCATCGGGATCCTCCTGGGGATCGGGAGTCACACGCTCATGGGCCAGTACGCCCTGATGCTCAAGAAGCACGCGAAGAAGGCCTGGCGCCGCTGGCGCCGAGCGAATCGTCCGACCCGTCCCGCGCGACGCACATCCCGGTCCTGAGCCGGCCTACGTCATGAGGACGAACTGCGCGTGCGGCACCCCGTCGATCCAGAGGATGCCGTCCTCGGACACGAAGCCTGCACGGATCGCCGCGTCGACCGTCTCCTTGCCGACGAAGTTCCCGATCGTCGCGAGCGGCAGATGGGAGACGAACATCTCCTCCGTGACGAGATCCCCTCGATAGAATGCGCCGACCTCGATCTTGAGCTTGCCCTCGCGGAAGGTCTTCCCGAGGAGGTTCTCATCCGCCGCAGCGACGAGGGTCTCCTTCCCCTGGCGGTACACCTTCATTCGGATGGGCATCGACCGGGCCGCCGCTACAACCGCTCGACGAGCTTATACTTGTTTTTCGCGGGGCTGTAGATCTCGCCTTCCTGGGCCCAGCGCTTGAGCCACGCGTCGACTTTCGCGGGCGGGATGCCGCGGTCCTGCGCGAGACGTACGATGTCCTCGTAGTCCGCCACGCCTTCGGGGCCCGCGAGACCGTTGATGATGTCCCGAATCGAGATGATCTGCTCCCGCTGGGACTGGCTGATCCCCGTCTGGATGATGTCGATATCGAAGCGACCTTCCTCGCCGGCGACCTTGCCCATCCAGTACTCGACGATGCGGACCGCGCGCTCGGCGTCATCCGCGGTGACAGCTTCGCTGAGCCGGAGACGCGCGCCCGCCTCAGCGAGACGGATAATCGCCTCAAGCTGACGTGGCGTGATGGGCACGCTCGAGCCAGCGCCTTCCCCGGTCTTCCGAATCTCGAGGTATTTCTTCTCGATAATCCCCATGGCCTCCTCCGTCATCACGGGGTAGATGCGCTTCGCGTAGGCCACGTATTTGCGCAGGAAGTCCGGGCTGAAATACGGAGTATAGGGTTCTTCGAGAAGCTGCGTCTCCTCCGTTGCGGCACCCGTTTCTCTGCGACGGGCGATTTCGCCCACGCGGTGTCCCTTCAACACGTGCTCGGCCAGCTCGCGATCCCGGTCCGCCTGCGGGCGATCAATCATCGAGAAGATGATGTCAAATCTACTCAGGAGCGCCGGTGGCAAATCGATTTGTTCCGAGATGTACTTGTGTTCGTCGAATCGGCCGAACTTCGGGTTCGCGGCCGCGAGAATTGCACAACGAGACTGCAGCACTGCCGTGATCCCCGCCTTCGCGACACTAATCCGCTGCTGTTCCATCGCCTCGTGAATTGCAGACCGATCCTGCGGGTTCATCTTCTCAATCTCGTCGATGCAATTGTGGACGATCACCCCATCGCACACGAAGTTGCTCACAGAGGGAACGCGTAGGTCGTAGACGAACCCGTCGTGAGGTTCCACCCGGATCTCGGATATTCGCTCCAGTGCGTAGTCAGATCCGAGGAGGCGCTGAATCTCGGCGTATCCGGTTTCGCCGAGCCACGGGCGAATCGCGTTGGCCAAGCCGCGGAGCGATGGCTTGAACGATCGGCGCTTGCCATGGGCGAGGTCATACAGAGTACTCCAGTATCGCTTGTCCAAAGAGCTCCATGGCCGCGGACGAACGTGCTGCAGGATCGATCGGACAACAGAACGGGGAACTTCCTCGTGATTCGCCGGAATGCTGCGGAGCGCCGGCGGGATGTCCTTCGTCTTCGCGGAATATGGCGACAAACACCGGACGAGACGCGCCGCGTCCGTCCTGGAGGTCACTTGCACGTAGAGCACCCCATTTCCCTGTCTCAGCCTGGCGAAGATGTCGAAGCGCCGAAGCGCCAGCATCACGCGGAGGTTGGCCCTTCGGCTGCTCGAAAACATCAAGGAAATGTCAAGGCTCTGATATTCGTGGGACGCCTTCGCAGACTTCTTGAGGGAGACGCAGCCGTCCGAATCCATCAGACCCGCAAGGAAACCGCGGAGCGCCTCGTCATCCAAGCGCAGAAGGTTCGCTAGATCGTTGGCAGTTAGCCAATCGTATAGGTATGCAAGCAGGTTGGAACCACGATGCATGTGGTAGCCCGAGCTAGTCGCGATTCCCCCGCGGATGGTCGCCTCCGTCTCCCGTGCATGCATTCCCCACCGCCGCGCGGAAACCTTCTTCGAAGCTGTGAGGATGCGCGAGATGTACTTCAAGTGGACGCGCGATTGGAAGATGCTCAGGGTTGAATGCCGATCGTCGATGACGACGTGGCCATCGCCGTGGATGAAACCCAGGACGTATGCCAGACTTGGGCTGATAACCGCCACGCGCAGCCGTTCCGTCGCGCCCTTCCTTCCGTATGCGAGTGGCCGCATCGCCCACGTCTGGTACAGTTTCAGATCTCGAAGGAGTGCTCGGAATCTGTCCACGCGAATCGCGGATCGCCCGGAGAGAGCGTCTTTCGCGATTCCATAGGCGCGATAGGCCGCTCCGAGAGTTGGGAATCGCTCGAGAAGTTTCGCCTTCAGCTCTTCCTTCTGTTCGCGGGTCGGTTGGACAATCCAATGGTCGGGCAGGATGTCTAAGATGCGAATTGGGACAACGCGAGGCGGCAGTCTCTGCGCTGCGACCAAGCGACCGTCGACCCGGAGGTCCTCGAGTTTCTTCCATTCAAGTGTCTCGCCGTCGAGTACGACGTGTTCGGGCGTCAGACGCAGCTCGAAGCCGGACGAGAGAGTGACCCGCGCGATCGGGCCCTTGTAGCGGCGCCGGGCCACGAATGCGACCGGCTCCGACCCGATGAGGGCGTTCTGCAGGTTGAAGGCGGCCACGGAAGCCCGCAGGACCGAGAGCTCGACTGAGCGGCCGGAAGCAACTGCATCGATCGATTCGTGGCTATCGAACAGACTCGCCACTGGGACGGGAACGCCATCGACGACTACTTCCGACTCCGGATGGAGGCATGCGAGCCCGAGGTCCGCAAGGACAAGTGCACCAGCCTCCAGGGTCCATCGGCCTTCTCCGAATTCGTCGCGCACCGCCGCCGCCGTGTTGTGGACCAAGATGCCGTTAGCGACGAATGCGTGAGCATCACGTACCGTAAGATCATACACGGTCGGACGTTCTTCCGTCGGTTGGATGCTCACCTCCCCGACGGGCTCCCAGCGGACGTCACCGGACGCCATGATTTTCAGGAATTCGAGGCGCCCCGGAATCTTGAAAATGCGCCCGAGAATCGGCCGGATTTCCGCAGAGAGTTCATCCGCGAGGGGCTCATCATGCAGCTGCCCGCGCTCCGCGAGACGTTGGAGGACTCGGACCGGGATTCCACCTCGCTGGCGGGACAATCGGTAGAAGTACTCTGTGGCCCGGTCGTGGCTGATTTCGAGCTTCGCGGCGAGGACCCTGGGAGACAGCCCGGCGGTCCGGAGCGCCTCCCGAACGCGCTCGCGTAGGCGGGGCGGTATGCGTACACGGCATCCTTCCCACAGGTCCGCGCGGAACGCGTGATCGAGGGACTGCAACCGGTCATCCAGAGCCTCATGGGTCGCTGCGATTGCGCCTCGTTCAGAGGCGCGACCTCCTCCCTCGTGCTCACCATACGCTTCCCGTGGGCTGAGACCGAGTAGACGCCGTATTTCGCGCAGGTGCGGTCCAGCTCCGGAAATCAGATCGAGATTCGAGTGCGCGGCCCGAGCGGGATGACTCGCAAGCTTAGAGGCCTTCTCCGGATGAATGAGCCCGATCTCATCGCGGAACCGCGACCACGATTCCCAGTCGCGGATCTCCAGGACGAGCTGGTCGTGCCGACTCTCGATGATCTTCCCATCGATTCGCATCGCGCGGCGCCCGGCGACCCTCCGCGTGCGGAGGTGGCTTCGGATTCCAAAGCGCAAAAAGGCAAGCTGAACTCTCTTCGCAAGGTCAGCGCTCGTAGTCGTTAGGGAGAGACATGCGCTTCCGTGCGGCCGGACATAGACATTTCCATCTGTATCGAGGAGTCCCCGCAGATAGGCCGCAAGGATGGGCCGTGGAGCGTTCAACAGGACATCCGGCAAGCTGAGCCGGTGGGATTTGGGCGACGGCGGTACGCCGAGTCGCTCGAGCATGGTCGCCACGAGGGCGGAGTGGAAACGAACCGTCGCTGCCCGGAGCGGCGTCTGCTGCGTGAAGTCCCACTTTGCCGCGAAGAGGAGCTCGACGAGCTCCCGATAGCCGTTCAGGAGGGTTGGGTTCGAATTGCTGAAACGGATTGAGTATCCACCGAGGGTCCCGCGCTCCACGCTTCCGTCTCCAGCGATCAGCCCTGCGAAGTACGCAAGGTCGGCGTTCAAGCGGATGGGCAGCCGAAGCTTGTGGCCTCCCAGTTGCGAAAAGTTCCGAATGGCGGAAGCGACGCGCTCGCGCGGGATGCCGGCCGACTTGGCCACGGCGAGGAGCTGACTGAGATCGACCGCGTGTCGACCTTCCCGCCAGCGGTCGTAGAGCAAGTCTTCTGGGAGAAGTAGCCGCGCCGCCGCTCCTCGGAGCGTCCCGAATCTGGAGCGCAGCGTTTCGAGGAGCTCGTGCATGAACGGCGGGTCGACCTCCACGAGTATGCGCGTCCGGACCTTCTCGAGAAAGTCGAGCACGAGAGGCGGTGTCGCCTCGGGGAAATCCAATCGG